>OIZL01000085.1_pt1 | contig 80871 bp, 82 predicted proteins | sample 1588541 | NCBI WGS metagenome assembly OIZL01 (sample SAMN03283285) | human gut metagenome | biome: human-associated habitat; material: feces | host: Homo sapiens | place: Peru | collected 2012 | reverse complement strand
AAACTATACTCATTATATTTTTTTAATAAATCCTTTATCTCCAAAATATCACCTCCCAATAAACAAAAGACGGCAGTTAGCCGTTTTGGCTCACTTACCGTTTTCATTTAAAAGAGCGCATAAAGAATAATTGCAAATAAAGCATTTGCTTTTACACATTTCATTTACAAATATTTTATCTTTGTTTGTTTTTTTCATGTGCGCTCCTTTTTTGAAATAAATTACACCTGATTTTACTACTATTTTAATAGAAAATCAAGTGGTTTTTTGGAAAAAGTTGAGATTTATTAAATTTCTTTAATTTTCTTATTTTTATAAATTGACTTTGAATATTCTAAATATTCATCTCTTGTGATTTCATAACAAATACATTCTTCTTCATTTTCTAAAAATGTATATTTTATTTTAACTGTTTTATCTGTTTTATTAAAATTCATCTTTTCCATAAGACGCCATGAAGCAGGGTTAGTTATGGCTGCACATGTTTCTATTTTGTCAATTCCTACTTCTTTAAACATGTAGTCCGCTACTTTTTTTGATACTTCTGTACCTATACCCTTTCCTTGGAAAGGTTTATCTATAAACCAACCTAAATCTCTTATGTAGTCAGGCTTATCTAAAATGCTTTGACAACATATTTGTCCAATAGGTTCATTAGTTTCTTTTAATAATATCGTCCACTGAAATACATCTTTATTAAGGGCTCGTTCTAGTTTTTTATATTGCCACTTCTTTTCATCTAACCAACTTGTATTATATTTACCTACTAAATAGTATTTTGATACTTCTTTATTACCTAATATTTTCCATAAAATATATAAGTCTGTTTCTATAGTTGGTCTTAATAAAGTTCTTTCAGTTTCTAATATTTGACTTCCTAAATATTTCATAGCATTCTCCTTAATGATAGTTTAAAAATATTTTTTTAGTATTTTACCATGTGACTTAGTAAAGTTTTCATTGTCAATTAAATTTAGTACTTCATCTTTGGTCATATATGAAACTTCATCAACTTCTTCTTTTTGTAATTTTAAATCTTTTAAATTAATGTCTTTTTCTAAATAGTATACATCTGCAATTGGAATTCCTAAAAAAATGTCTCCTATATATTTGATTTCATCACTATTAACTATTAGGCCTAATTCTTCTTTTAATTCTCTTAGTATTGTTGTTTTAGAGTCTTCGTTACTTCCAACATGTCCTCCAGTAGAACTATAATGTCCACCTTTTTCTTTTGATGTTTTTTGGATTAAGTATTTTCCTTCACTATTTTTAATAAAAATTATTGATAATAAAATATGTTCATTTTCTTCTGGTTTTTCTCCCCTTACTATAATTTTTCCTGTCTTCTTTTTGTTTCCATCATAAATATCTAAATATTCCATTTTTAACCTTCCTCTTTTTGTATTATACTATAATGTTGTAGATTTATCTACAATTAGATTTTCAACATTAATTGAAACTGCTTTAAAATTTAGTATTAATTTACATATTTATATGATAAAATAATCTTATTAAGGGGATGTTTATTTTGAAAAAAAATATTAATTTTATATTTGGACTTTTAAATAAAAAGAAGGTTTTGCTATGTTTAAGCATAGAAGCTTTTTTAGATTTTTTATATTATTTTATTCCTTTTACTTTTGCTTTATTTTTAACACTACCATTTACTTTAAAAAAAGCAATTACTGTAACTACAATTTTTGTAGTCTCAAAAGTTTTAAGGTGTTTTATACTATATCTAGAAAGATTAGTCATGGATGACTATTTATATAAATATTCTTATGAACAGTCTTTAGAGTATTATAAATCACTTACAAAAATTCCAGTCGAAACATTATCTAATTATCAAACTGGATATTTGCAAAGTATTATTGAAAAAACATCAACATTAGTAAAGGATATTTTAAGTGCTGAATATGTTGGAATTATTCTATCTTTTATATTTTTCTTTTATACTTTATTAAAACAGTCTATTATACTATTCTGGATATCTTTATTGATGAGTACTTTATGTGTTTTAATAAGTGTGTATATATTAAAAAAGTCGAACAAAAAAGTTGAATTATTATATGATCAAGAATATGAGTATTCTTCTGTTTATCAGGATTTTATTAGTAATATTAAAACTGTCAGAGCACTTAACAATAATAAATACTTTGAAAATAGAATTAATGAAGAGGGCGCGCTATGCAAAAAGAAAAATAAAGATTATATTAAGTGCTATTCTTTGGAAGAACTTGTAAGGAACATTTTAATCGTTATTCCTTTTATACTTGCTCTTTTAAAGGCTATTTATGATTTATCTAATGGGGTAGATACTCTTGGATTAATTACATTTTATATTTCTTTATATTTAGAAATGGGATTTATTTTTGACGAGTTATCCGTTACTATTGTTAACTGTTTTGAGTTAAAAGCAATTAAGCAAAAATGTATTAAGTTATTTCAAAAGATTGATAATAGAAAAGTAATTAAGACATTTAATACAATTAGACTTGATAAGGTTTCAATAAATTATGATAGTTTAAAATTTAGTATAAATGTTAATAATCTTACTATAAATAAAAATGATAAGATTTTAATAACAGGTAAATCAGGTCAGGGTAAAACATCTTTAATTAATTTGATTTTAGGCAATATTAATTCATATGATGGAGATGTATGTTTTGATAAACATAATTTAAAAGATTACAAATTAGACATCGGTATTGTGAGTCAAGAAATAGAATTATTTAATATGAGTTTAAAAGATAATCTATGTTTAGACAAAACTTTAAACGATTTAGAAATTAAAAATTATTTAAAGGAGTTAGAACTTGATGAACTTTTATTATTAAAGGAAGGAATTTATACAAAGCTCGGAGAAAAAGGTCTAAAACTTTCAACAGGGCAAAAAAGAAGAATTAATATTTTAAGAAGTTATCTTATGAATAAAGATATTTATATACTTGATGAACCAACTTCTAATTTAGATAAGCATACTGAAGAAGTGGTTGTTAATTTTATTTTAAAATATTTTAAAAATAAGACTTTGATTATTGCTACACATAATGATAAAATAGATGAAATCTGTAATAAGTTTTATTACTTTGAAAATCATAATTTATATTTAAAAAACTAATTTTTTATAGTTTTTGTTTGTTGAAATGGCACTTAATAAAAGAATCTCTTTAATTTTGAGATTCTTTTATTAATTTCTTTTTAAAATCTATGTTAACAACTAAAGACTTTCCAAATAATGCTTCAGTCATTATGTTTTTTACTGCATTATAATGTTCTTTTTCCTCAGGACAATTAACTAGTTCTGTAAAGATATCATCTGATATGTTTTCAAGTATAGATTGATATACTAGCTGATTAATTTTATCATATTTTACAAGTTTTTCTATCACGCCTAATTTATTAGCAATGTAGTACATGACATCTGCTGGAGTAAATATTGTGTCCACACTAGATAAATAGTTTTCTACTTGCTCTATCATCTTATTATATTTTATTTTTTCTTTCTTATTTTCATAATCTACCCATCTATTTAGTATTTTGTTTAACTCGATTTTAGCGTCTTCCAATAAACTTATATTACTAGTTAAATATGAAGACAACATTTCATCATAGTTCGATATGTAATTAATTAATACCTTGTTAACCCCATTTTTTCTAATTTGTTCAGCTGAGTTAAAATTTAGATGAAGCTCTAGTTCAAGATCATTTTCATTAAGTATTTCTTCTATCAATTTAGTAACCATGAAAGAAATTATTATTTTACTATTTGAGTATTCATCAAATATATATTTAAAACCTAGTCCTATTTCTTTTGTAATATTCATTTTTTGTTTAGTATATTCAACTTTTACTCTTATAACATCATATATTGTGTCACATATTGTTTGAAAGTCTATATCTCCAGTTAAGTTTTTAAGTATAAGTGAATATTCTAGCCTTTCAGCTGTTGATAGCTCGTCACTCATTAAATAATCTTTTACACTTTGATTGTTTTTATTATAATCCTTTAGTAATTTTTTTAAATATTCATATTTTTCAATGTTATTAGTCATTTTAATTCCTCCTTAAATATATTTTCTTAATTGCTTACTTGGATATCTAAGCAATCTTATTTCTCTATCTTCTATTTGTTTTATTCTGCATTCAGTTATTTTATATTTTTTTGATAAATCACTAAGTGATAATTTTTCATAGTTTCCTAATCCAAATCTATGATATATAATTTCTTTATTTCTTTCATTTGTAATTAATTCATCCACTTTATTTATGAAAATATTTAGCATAGTTCTATTTATTACACACTCTTCTACATATTCATTAATAATGTAATTATCAAGTGTTTCGTTTAGTGCTGAGTCAATAATAATTTTTATGTATTTTTTTATTTTTGCATTTCTTTTATTAACATCAGTTTCATACTTAATATTAGAATTTTTATAAATTTTAGAAATTAAAAGATATATAGTTGATATTTCATAACCATCATTAAATGAACAATTATATATTTCATAATATTTTCTTTTAAATAAATTAAAGTCAACTTTGTCTTTTGTTTCCATTTCTGAGATGTATAAAGATAGCAATTCTCCTAAAAGTTTTGTATTAACATTTGAATATTCTATTACTTTGATATCAGGTATTCCTAATTTTTCATTTAATTTTTTTATGAACGTTATGTTAATTATTTCACTATACTTATTTACCTTTAATAAGATATCTTCGTTTATATTTTCTACCCATAGTTCTAAAAATGTTGATATGATGTCATCAATGTCATATAAGGATGATGATAAATATATTAAATGATTTCTATTAATGTAATTATAAGTTATGTATAAAGTACCTTCAATTATTCTATTTAGGTAATTTATGTCTTTTGTCTCTAAATATAGTTTATATAGTTCTTTTGCTTCGTTTATTTTTAAATGTTCATAATCTTTTATTTGTTTATACCATTTATTTAATTTTTCCCTTTCTATTTTTGACATTTTTACTTTCCCCCTATTTTATCTTGTTAATATTTTTCTTTTAGTTTTATGTGAACTTGTAATAAAAGCATAATAATCGCCATTCAATGAGTCACATTCAAACTTCAATGAATCAACTTCTTTTAGTATTTCTTTTATTATTTTAAGCCATAAGTGTCTTTCTTCTAAACTACCATATGTGCCTATTAAGACTGTGTAACCATTATTATGTAATGTTAATAATCTCTTAGTTGTTTCTAAATTATTGTGAGTTAAGAATAAACCACAGTTATTCGGATAATATAATTTTTCATTACATAATATAACCGGTTTATTGTTACCAGTTAATAAGTGGCTTTTAGATAAATCAAGTGTCATAGCATATTCAGACACTATTGTGACTAAGTCTTTTCCTAGAGTGTCAAAAACACCTTTGTTTACTTCGATTGCGGTTTCTTTATCAAGTGGTACATCCATAGCGTGTAAAAACTGTTTATAAATTGTTGTTTTTTTATGTATACTTATACACCATGATAAAAATTCCTTATCATCTAGTAGATTTGTTAAATCCAAATTTAATGTGCTTTTTTTATTCGTTATAAAACAGTAATCTTTGTAAAGTTTTATAAGATAACTATACCAGTTGTCAATATACTCTTCGTCATATTTCATTTTCTTTTCCCCCTTTCAAAAAGCACTAGTATTATACAACAAAGCGTGTTATAATTAAAATACATATTTGTTATATGTGATATAACATTTCGTTATAGGAGGATATATGAATGTAAACTTAGAACTTTATAAAGTGTTTTACTATGTTGGTAAAAATAAAAGTATTTCTAAAGCAGCAGATGAGCTTATGATAAGTCAGCCTGCAATCAGTAGAAGTGTTAAAACTCTGGAAGAACAGTTAAATGTTAATTTATTTATTAGAAAAAGAGATGGTGTAGAGTTAAGTGAAGCTGGCCTACTAATTTTTGATAAGATAAAGAATGCCATTATGCTAATTGAGAATGTAGAAAATGAAATATCTTCATTTAAAAAATTAGATTTTGGTTATATAAATATAGGTGCAAGCAAAACAATACTTCATGAATTTTTGATGAGGTATATTACTGAATTTCATAAAGAGTATCCTAATATTGTGATAAGAGTTTATACTGATAAGACATCTTCACTTATTAAGAAAAGTAAAATTGGGTTGATTGATATTATATTTACTAATTTAGACGATAATGATTATAGTGATTTTGAAAATGTTAGATTAATTAAAATTAATGATTGTTTAGCTGTTAATGAAAGTTATTCTAATTTAAAAGATAAAGTAATTAGTAATAAAGAACTAGAAGAATTACCTTTTATTTTGTTAACCAAAGGTGCTACATCCAGAAATATTTTTGATAATGTTTGCAATAAAAATGGTATTAGAATTAATCCAATTATGGAGTTTGGTAGCAATGGTTTGGTTAAAGAATTTACTTTATCTGGATTTGGTGTGGGCTTGTTAACTGAAGAGTTTATTAAAGAAGAAATTAAAAGTGGAAAGCTTATAAAACTAAATACTAAACTTAATTTAGGTTCTAAATATATAGGTATGCTATATACTAAAGATAGCATTAATTATGCAGCCAAGGAATTTATTAGCCATATAAAAAATAGCATTTAATGGTTTTCAAATGCTATTTTTTTCTTGAATTGTTTAATGAACTGTTATCTTCAAATGTAGGCGAATCACCACTTAATACTATTTCATGATTTTTAGATAAATCTGTTTTTAGTGATAAATCTTTTTCTAAGGAAAGAGCTAGTTCTAATTGCTCTTGTGTAGAAAATTTTCTTATGTAATTTTCGTTTTCTATTTCTTCTACAATATGTGACATATATTCTTTATTTTCTGGGAATGCTTTAGAACCACTTCCACCTGTAATACCTTCTTGTCCCATTTCAGAACTAGTTCCTGTTTCTAGCATTTCTCTATATCTTTCTAAAGTTTTTAATAATTCATTATTAGACCCGACGCGGATTGTTTCAGATTTAGCTGTTGCAATAGAATTTACTCTTTGATTTCCAGATTGATCCATTTTGAAACCTCTAAAAATGAAATCACGTTTCTTTTTTCTCATTTTAAGTAAATCATTTAAAATATTACCAGAACTTTTACTTGTAGATAATTCTTTATCATATTCTGTTGAGGAGATGCTAACATATCCTCCTTTATTATTTCTATCAACAAGATATTTATCAGGTGCAAGTTTTACTAAGCAAAAACATGTTTTAAAGAAGTCTCCTCTCATAAATGAAGAAGTTTTAAGAATGATTTTTTCCCAATTTAGTAACTCATACTTTTTACCATTTTCTTCATATATGCCCCCTAGATCAATTATTTTATCTTGATGTTTAAATACGAATAATAGTAAGTCTAGTGCATTGGACGCAGTACTTAGTGCCTTTTCATTAACATCTTTAAAGTTGTTTAGTATGTCTAATTGTTTTTGTGAGACGTTACCCCTTTTAGGGTTAGGTATTCCAAGTAAGTGTGGTATATTGTATTCATTAATGTAGTAAATAAACGGAAATGTTGTGCCGTCTAAAAGTTTTGCTTCGTTTGTGACTATATTATCTCCTGAAGTATATATGGAATTATATGTTTCAAAACATAGATTTATATTTTCAAATAATACTTTTAATAGTTTACTCATTATGTTGTTCGTACTATCAATAGAAATTATATTTCCCATAGGAAAACTTTCAAATCTAATATCTTCTTCGCTTTTTAAGTCTGTTATTTGTTTATTAGTTGTTGTAAAAACTTTTTTGTCAGATGATGATGTATATTCGTAACCATTTGATGTTTGGTGCAATACTTTATCATCATTTATTCTTTTTGATCCCTCTTCTGTTATTATGTTTTTCCCCATTGAAGCTTCAATTAAGTGAACTAATGATATTTCGTCAAAAGAAAATCTTTTATTTAAATTATTTGAAAGTTGTTTTAATCTATCAAATATATCACACCTTAATTCGCTTGGCACTCCATTTTCTTTAAGATAGTGTTCTAAATTTAATAGTATGTTTTCTTCATTATAATTCATTAATACAAAATCTATGGATTTATTATATTTATCATAAGAAAACCTATTAATTATTTTATTTATTTTATTAAAATATATATTAGCTATCATTACTTGAAGTTCTTCAACGTCTGATTTTACACTATTGTCATCTTTGAAGTCCTCTAAAAACGATTGTAATTTTAATTCAATTTGATTATAGTTATAAGTAATGTCTGTTTCCCAGTTATTTATATTAGAACCTAACTCTTCAAAAAGCATTTTTAAAAGTGTTCTTTTGTTTTCATTCATATTATTTAGTCTCCTTATAATTAAATTATAGCATGATTTATTGTAAATAAAAAGTTAGTTCTGTTTTTGATTTCTATTTTACTATAATATGTTAGAAATAATTTACAGTTTAAGAAAAGAACAGATTGACTTTATATCATTGTAATGATATAATTATATTAGTTAAAGGAGGGTAATATGTCAAAGTTAATTATATATCATGGCTCAAAAGATATTATTGAAAAGCCTTATTACCATGGTGGTAAAGGTCATAATGATTATGGTTTTGGTTTTTATTGTACTCAAAATATTGAGTTAGCTAAAGAGTGGTCATGTACTAGTAGTGAAAGTAATGGTTTTGTAAATAAGTATTCTATTGATTTAAAGGAACTTAAAATTTTAGATTTAACAGATAAAAAATATTCTATATTAAACTGGATGGCTATACTTTTAAAATTTAGAACTTTTGATTTAAGTAGTGAAATTTCAGTACAAGCTAGTGAGTATCTACTTAAGAACTTTTATGTTGATGTAAATAATTACGATATAGTAATAGGATATAGGGCGGATGATTCATACTTTGGTTTTGCAAGAGACTTTGTAAATAATACAATATCCGTTAGACAATTAAGTCAAGCTATGGAACTAGGTAATTTAGGAAAACAAATTGTAATTATAAGTAATAAAGCATTTGATAGACTTCATTTTGAAGGTTTTGAAACTGCAAATAGATTAGAATATTTTATAAAGAGAAAAGCTAGAGATGAAAAAGCAAGAGAAAAATATTTGAATGATACAAGGAAATCGGGACAACTTACTAATGACGTATTTGTTATAGATATTATAAGAAAGGGGTTAAAAGATGGCGATCCAATCATATAATAACTCGTATTTACCTTATGTAGCAGAAAACTTAGGAATTATGTTTGAACATGCAACTGACAATAAAATAAATCCTATTATTTTTTGGAATACATTCGTTAATTCAAATGTTGCTAAACAAATTGAAAAAGGAAATCCTAAATATCTTACTTGCTCTGCATTAGATTATTTGAATGAAATTTATAATGGCGAAAAAAATATACCAAATAAGGAAAAAATTGATAAAGATAGATATTATTGGGCTGGATGGGTAATAGCACATTATCAGCAAGCAAAAGGATATTCTTTTTATAAAATTAATAAATACTTACCAATTGAAGAAGTGTTAAACATGTATTCAGCTTTGCATGAAGCAGATATAACTAAATTTTTTGATATTGCAAGTACATATTTTGATAATAAAGAAATTTCAAATTTAAAAATAGTAAGGCAAGCAAGTGGTTTGTCTCAAAGTAAACTAGCTAAATTAGCTGGTGTGAAACTTCGTTCAATTCAGATGTATGAGCAAAGAAGAAATGATATAAATAAGGCACAAGGAGAAACATTATATAAATTAGCAAAAGTTTTAGGATGTAATATAGAAGATTTACTAGATAATTAAAAAGTCTCAAATATGATGTCTACCAATTGGGGTTCACATCAATATTTTTGAGACTCTTTTTTAATTAAATCTTGTTAATTATTTCATTATTTTAAAAGTAGTACTAACTAAATCTCCAAAATTAATAGTGTTATTAATTTCTTTCTTTGTAAAGTATGCCAAGTATTCTATATTTCCGTTACCACCTTTTACTGGACTAAATGTTATGTTTTTTAAGTTGTAGTTTATCTCTTTAAAAGAGTTAACAACATTTTTTATTACCTTTTCATGAACTTCTTTATCAAGTACTATTCCTTTATATTTATCAGCAATAGTTTTCCCACATTCAAATTGAGGTTTTATTAGACAAATTATTTCTTTTGCATTTATAATATTTAATTTATCTACTATTTTTGTTACACTGATAAATGAAACATCTATTGTCACTATATCTATATTTGATAAAAGAGGGTTATCAAAGTTTCTTATATCAGTATTTTCAAATACGTGTACTTTTTCGTTATTTCTAATAGTTTCTTCTAGTTGATTACTTCCTACGTCAACACAAATTACCTCTTTTATTTTATTTTTTAGTGCGCAGTCAGTAAAACCTCCAGTAGATGACCCAATGTCTAGCATAATCTTATTAGTTAAGTTTATTTTGAATACAAGTATTGCTTTTTCTAATTTTAGTCCGCCTCTGGAAACATATTTTAGTACTTCATGGTTAAGAGTAATAACATCTTCAATATTTACATCAAAAGAAGGCTTTATAATTATTTTCCCGTTTACTAAAATATTGGAATTTTTTATTTCCATTTGTGCTTTGCTTCTCGTATGACAAATTTGTCTATTTACTAATTCTATATCTAATCTTGTCATTGTAATATTCCTTTCAAAACATGGATAGAATTAATCTATCCATGTTTTTTTCCGCATCCACCGTTTTGTGTACAACATCCTGGATGTGCTTTTGAAACCACCATTTTAGGTTTCCATTTCAATACAACTTTTTTCAAATTTCTCACCTACCTTATTCATATTTTATTAATGGCTCCTCGCACATTACATTTATTATTTTATCATTTTCTATCATTTTTGTCAGTATTTTTGGTAAAAAAATATGTTCAACTGTACATGTGAATTGTGATTTTGTTAATGGCAATCCATTTTGCCAAATATTTGCCATTGGACATCCTCCTAAACAAATAAATCTGTATTCACATTTACAACAACCGCCACGTTGATTTTTATAGTGCAAGTTTTTTAGGAAATCTATGTTATTATCGTTTAACAACACAGAATTTTTTATTTCCCCAATCATGACTTTATCAGAGTATGGTTCATTTGTTCTGCTTACTTCCACACATGAGGTTATCATATTTTCCGGCGTGATTGTGAAATTGCCATCTGCCATGCCACAATAATGACCATCCATAGGTTTAGAAAAATACCCTGTATCTATCATCAATTCAACATTGTTGTTTGCGACATATTCAATGACTTCTACTAATTTTTCTGCAAATATTCTTGGATCAGGTTGCAAACTTTTTTCGCCTCTTGAAACATCAGTCATTAAACATGGTTCAAACTTAACTAATTTCACTCCAATATTTTGCAATTCTTTTACTATTTCTTTCATTTTATTTACTGAATAGGATGTGATAATACATTGAACCATTATATTTGCATCATGTGAAATTAGATATTTAATATTATTTTTAACAATGTCATGTGAATTAGCACCGGTACTAAATGGTCTTTGTTTTTCTTGGTTTACGCTATCGAATGATACTCTTATATTAGCTTTTCTGTCTATTAACCAATCCATAACTTCTTTTGAGCCTGTCCCATTTGTGACTACATTTACTATAACTTCTTTAAAAAGTGAATCAGCATATTCTACAATTTCCTTTACCAAGGTAAAATTTAATAATGGTTCCCCACCACCAACTAAATATAAATCTAATATTTTTGCTTCTGGTTTTTCCTTTTTCTTAAAATCAATTGCCTTTTTTACTGTGTTAATATCTATATTATTATTTTCTCTTCCACCATTTGCATAACAATATACACATCTTAGATTACAATTGTAGGTTGGAATTATTGCCAATGACGTCATATAATCAATAGCATTATTTTTTACTACATCATTTTTTGTATTTTCTAATTCCTTCACAGTTTTTTGTAGTTCACTTTCAGTACAATCTAATAAATACACCAATTCTCCTGGTGTTGTTAATACATAAGAATTTGGCTTTTCTAACGCAATTATTGTTACCTCTTTCATAATTTACCTCTCTAATATATTATAAATGTTATTATAATACTTTTCTAAATTTTCTTTTTTTATATAGTTTCCATTTTTGTTGTGACAAAAGTCTTTTTTATTTCTCATTTTCAATACAGAACATATACTGCAAGTTAATGCTGGCGTGTTATTTAAAAGAAAAGCTGACTCATCATATCCGCAATTTTTATTGTCTATTTTTTTAATGTCTTCTGAAAATTCAATTTGAAAGTTGGAATTTTCAAAAGTTGTACTTTCAATAACATCTTCCTCTGTTACATCCAAAATATAGTAATGAATTTTCTTTCCTTTAAATTTCTTATTAATACTTTTATATAATGATTTAATCCCTTTCATATTAGTTTCTTCACAATCTGTAAAAGCAAAAATTGTGTTGTCCATTTTTTCTTGTTTTGCCAGCCATAGAAGTGTGTAAATGCCAATTGAATTATCAAATGTTCCAAGATAATATTTTTTTTCTTCCTTAATAAAGCATGTATCATAAACGTTATCAAAGTGAGCCACAACAACATTAACTTTTTCAAGTAAATTCTTTTTTGGTATAGCTAATATATAATATCTTGTAATTATTACTCTATAGCTTTTTAGCATTTTAATTTTATTTATAATTATGGCAAATAATTTATTGTTAGCTTTTAATTCTTCACTAAGTTTGTTTTCAATTTTGGCCTTTCTTAACTGCAATTCAGGACTTGGCATCATGATTTCTTTAAGTTCATTTAAATCCGTTATATTTGATTTTATATTTTTTTCCATTTATGTTACACCTTTTTCTTCATCTTTTAATTTTAATGTAACTATTATATATTTTGTTTTCTTGCACTAATTGCTTCTTTTAATGTTTTTATAAATATTTCTTTAGGTAGAGTATATGTTTCAGCGCTACCAAATTTTCTATAACTAATAGTATTACTTTCTACTTCTTTGTCTCCTAAAATTAAAGTTATAGGATTTTTCTTTGTTTGACTTTCTCTCATTTTGTATGATAGTTTTTCGTTTCTATCATCTAGATTTACTCTTACATTCATATCGTCTAAGTCTTTATATACTTCTTTTGCGTATTTTAAATGATAGTCATTGTTTACTGGAATTATATTAACTTCAGTTGGGCATAACCATAGTGGGAAAGCTCCTTTTGTTTCTTCCATTAGGAAAGCAGTGAATCTATCAAATGTTCCAAATATGGCGCGGTGAATAACTACTGGAGTTTTCTTTGAACCATCTTTGTCTATATATGATAAATCAAATCTTCTAGGAAGTAAGAAGTCTAATTGGCAAGTAGAAAGTGTTACTTCTGGTCCAACTGCTGGTTTTACTTCAACGTCTAGTTTAGGGCCATAAAATGCAGCTTCTCCAATTGCTTCTTCGTATGGACAACCGTATTCATTTAATACTTCCCTTAGTTTGTCTTCCGCAGTATTCCACATCTCATCATCATCAAAGTATTTTTCTTTATCTTCTGGGTCTCTTAATGAAAGTCTGAAACTATAGTTTTTGAAACCAAAGTCTTTATATACATCAAGTATTAGTGATACTACTTTTTTGAATTCTTCTTTTATTTGTTCAGGAGTTACAAATAAGTGAGCATCGTTTTGACACATACATCTTACTCTTTCTAAGCCTTTTACTGCACCTGAAGCTTCGTATCTAAAGTCTGTTGCAAATTCGCCTATTCTTATTGGTAAGTCTCTGTATGAATGAAGATCATTTGCATAGATTAGCATATGATGTGGGCAGTTCATTGGACGAAGTACGAATTCTTCTTCATCAACTTTCATCATTGGAAACATATTTTCTTTATAGTGATCCCAGTGTCCACTTGTTTTATATAGTTCAGTTGTACCAACACATGGTGTATACACATGTAAGTATCCCATTTTTCTTTCTTTTTCATATATGTAGTTTTCTAGTTGTTTTCTTATGATAGCACCATTTGGAAGCCACAAAGGCATTCCTTTACCAACTAAGTCGCTAGTCATAAATATTGATAAATCTTTTCCTATTTTTCTGTGGTCTCTTTCTTTTGCTTCTGCTAGTTCTGTAAGGTAAATATTTAAATCTTCTTCGTTATCAAAGCATACTCCGTAAATTCTTTGAAGCATTTTGTTTTTAGCGTCCCCTTTCCAGTATGCTCCACTTACTTTTAGAAGTTTAAAGTATTTTAGTTCTTTTACTGTTTCAACGTGAGGACCTCTACAAAGGTCAGTGAAATCTCCTTGAGTATAGCAGCTTATTACAGTGCTATTTTCATCCATTCTACTAATTAAGTCAATCTTGTATGGATCATTCTTAAATCTTTCTAAAGCTTCTTCTTTTGTAAGTTCGTGTCTTACTATTCTTTTACCATCTTTAGAAATCTTTTTCATTTCTTTTTCTATTTTTTCTAGGTCTTCTTCTTTTATGACATTATCTCCTAAATCAATGTCATAGTAAAAGCCTTCTTCAATAACTGGTCCTACCCAGAACTTAGCATCTGGGTATAAGTGCTGTACTGCTTGCGCTAGTAAATGGGCACATGAGTGGTTCATTACACTTAGTTTTTCGTTTTCTTTAATATTTATCATTTTTATCATCCTTTCTTTTTGTTAAATGAAAAAGCACCCCTTTAAAGGAGTGCTTGACACGGTACCATCCATTTTTAACTTTATTTGAATAACGGAGAATTTCTCCGGGAACATCTTTCGAGTCCTGTTCATAGGTAGTAACTAATAAGTTATTTAATTGTCTTTCACCATACACAATTCGCTTAGTAAATAATTATTATTAGTCGTGTCCTAATCAAAACATTTAACTATTTAATATTTTACCACTTATTTTAAATATTTCAACCCAATTTTTAATTCTTCATTAAATCTTTAAGCCTATCTACTTCTATACTTGGATCTAATCTGTTAAACAAAGGAATTCCTTTTTCTATAACTTTATTATTTTCTAGATCTACTGAATTTGTTAGACTTTCAAATGTTGTTTGATTTTCTTTTAGCCCAAGTTGATTAAATATGTTTAAACTTGTTTCAGGTATGAAAGGTACAAATAGTATTGCCGCTTTTCTTATTGCTTCGTATAAGTTAAACATAACACTTGTTAATTCATCATATTTTTCTTCTTTATAGAGTACCCATGGACTTGTTTCATCTATGTATTTATTAGTTCTTGAAACTATGTTAAGTATATGAGATATAGCATTTTGAATATTGATATTTTCCATTTCTTTTTCATATAAGTTTACTTCATTTGTAATATAAGCATTAAGTTCAACATCATAAGTAGTTTTTGTATTTGATAGTTTTATAATTCCTTCTTGATATTTATTAATCATTGCTATTGTTCTATTCACTAGATTTCCTAAATCATTACATAGGTCAGTATTATATTTTTCTATAAATGACTCTGGAGTGAATTCTCCATCTTGTCCATAAGGAAGACTTTTAAGAATAGTATATCTTACTGCATCAACACCATATGCATCTGCAAGTACATCTGGATATATTACGTTACCTTTACTTTTGCTCATTTTGCCATCTCTCATCATTATGAAGTCATGGACAAATAATTTTTTAGAAATTGGTAAATTAAGAGCCATTAGAAATATTGGCCAATATATTGCATGAAATCTTAATATGTCTTTACCAATTATTTGAACATCTGCTGGCCAGAATTTGTTTAGTAAGCTTTCATCATCACTTAAGTATCCTAATGCTGTTACATAATTTAGTAGTGCATCAAGCCATACGTACATGACATGTTTTGGGTTATTTGGTACTGGTATTCCCCAGTTAAATGTTGTTCTTGATATGCATAGGTCTTCTATTCCAACATTTACAAAACTATTCATTATTTCATTCTTTTTTGTAACAGGAACTAAGAAGTCTGGATTTTCTTCATAGAATTTTTTTAATTTTTCTTCATACTTTTTCATATTAAAGAAATATGTTTCTTCTTCTACTTCTTTAACTTCTCTCATACAACTAGGACATTTACCATCTACTAATTGACTTTCAGTGTAGAATGTTTCGCAAGGCACACAGTATTTACCCTTGTATTTTCCTAAATATATGTCTCCTTGATTATATAATATTTCAAATGCTTTTGATACAGATAGTACATGTCTTTCATCTGTAGTTCTGATAAAATCATCGTTTGAGATATTTAGTTTTTTCCATAGTTCTTTTGCAGAGTTAGCCATTTTATCTACATATTCTTGTGGCGATATTCCTTCTTCTTCTGATTTTTTTTGAATTTTTTCTCCATGTTCATCCATTCCAGTTAGAAACCTTACTTCTTTTCCTTTTTGTCTGTTATATCTTGCAAGAACATCTGCTAGCAAAGTTGTGTAAGCTGTTCCTATATGAAATTTACCACTTGGGTAATAGATAGGTGTTGTTACATAAAATTTATTCATTATTTCATCTCCTTTTTAATAAGTAAAGTATATAACAAAATGTGTTATTTAGTCAAGATTTATGATATTATATTTTTAGTGATTGTTATGAATGAAGAGAATTTAATTAGTTATTATAATAAATTTAATGAAGATAAGAGACTTACTAGAAGGCATGGAATAGTAGAATTTAATACTGCTATACATTATATTTTAAAATATTTAAAGGAACTAAGCGATCCTAAAGTTTTAGATGTTGGCGCTGGAACAGGAAGATATTCTGGATATTTATTTAGTTTAGGTTATAGTGTTACTAGTGTAGAACTTGTTAAGCATAATTTAATGATGCTTAGAAAAAATTATCCTGATATTCCAAGTTTTTTAGGTAATGCTACCAATTTAAGTAAATTTGATGATGAAAGTTTTGACGCGGTTATTTTGTTTGGCCCTATGTATCATCTTATTAGTGATGAAGAGAAGATAAAAGCTTTAATGGAGGCTAAAAGAGTTTTAAGGAAAAATGGGTATATTTTTATTAGTTATTATATGAACGATTATGCGATTTTTAAACATGGTTTTTTAGATAAGAATATTATTCCTTCTTTTGAAAATAATTTAGTTGATAATAGTTTTAGAGTTATTTCTAAGCAAGATGATTTATATAGTTTTGTTAGATTAGAGGATATTGATCATTATAAAGATGTGTGCGATTTAAAGAGAGTTAAAATTATTAGTCAAGATGGTCTTACTGATTATTTTAGAAGAGATATTAATAGTTTAAGTGAGGAAGAGTTTAATCTTTATTTAAAGTATCATTTAAGTGTTTGTGAAAGATATGAGTTTTTAGGTACAAGTAGTCATGTATTGGATATACTTAAAAAAGGTGAATGATTTTTCACCTTTTGTTATGCATGATATTTTCATCTTTTAAGTTAATTACATTTACTAGCTCTAAGGGCACAGGGTTTTTGTATCCTGATGATTTCATGTGTCTTACGTATGGATCAAACGCCAGATGACAGCCAAAATCATAGCTAGGTGTAAAGTATTCTTTGTATGCAGGGCATTCTAGAAGGATAGTTCCATATTTTAATGAAGCCCCTCCAAGAAACCAATCTACTCCTTTATTGTTATTGTAAGTTTTACCATTTTCTTCATACTCTTCATATTCATCACTTTTATTGTGCCCTAAAATGTAACCACTTTTTAGATATATGTTATATGTTTCTTCATCTACTAAACGATAGACATGGTCTTCTAATAATCTGTAGTTTCCTATTTGTTTTACCGTTTTATCTCTACCTAATATTATTTTGTCTTTGTTATTTAACTCTATATTAGCGAGCACTTTTCTTTGCGCTTCTCTTAAATCTTCATTATTAGATAAAGGCATTTCAAATGCGTTATAAAGATCATTTGTTTTCATCTTTTATTATTAAACTTTCTCCAGTCATAGCGTTTGGTTTTTTTATTTCGTACATGTCTATTATAGTTGGCGCGATGTCTTTTAAAGAACCTTCTTCTTTTAGTTTATATTCATCATTACATATTATAAATGGTACTTTACTAGTTGTATGGCTAGTTATTGGAGTTCCATCTTTGTTTAGCATTTTTTCTGCATTACCATGATCTGCTGTTATTATTAACTCATAAAATTGACTTTTTGCTTTTTCATATATTTTACCCATACAGAAATCTGTTATTTCAATTGCATCTACTACTGCTTTGTAATTTCCAGTATGTCCTACCATATCAGGGTTTGCAAAATTTATTAGTATGAAGTCGTAGTCATTTTCCATTTCTTTTAAAGCTGTTTCAGTTACTTCTCCTACACTCATTTCTGGTTTCATATCATATGTTGGGACATTAGGACTTGGTACTAAGAATTTTTCTATCCTTGAGCTATTTAAATCTTTATCTCCATCAAAGAAATGAGTTACATGAGCATATTTTTCTGTTTCTGCTATTCTTGCTTGATTAAATTCAAGTTCGTCTAAGTATTCTCCTAACGTGTCATTTGGTCTTTCTACATCAAAGGCATATGGTACATTTTTGTGTATTTTAAATAGTGAAATGAATTTAGTTTTTTCAAAGTGTTTTGTTTTAAACATTTTGAAATTAGGATCTGTTAAAGCATCTATTAATTCTTTCATTCTTTCAGGTCTAAAGTTTACGAATATAACTGCATCTTTTTCTTTTATAGTGCAGGATGGAGTTATTATACTTGGGTTTATGAATTCATCAGTTATGTCTCTTTTATAGTGCTCTTTGAAACATATGTTTTCGTTTGGAAATACGTTTCCACTTTCATAGCATATGGCATTGTATGCCTTTTTTATCCTTTCCCATCTGTTATCTCTATCCATTGCATAGTATCTTCCGCTTATTGTACCTATTACTCCAGTGTTTAGTTTTTTTGCTTTTTCCATGAAGTTATTCACGTATTTTATTCCATTAGTTCTTGGAGTATCTCTTCCATCTGTTATAAAGTGGAATACTACTTTTTCTACTTTTTTTAGTTTAGCTGCTGCGAGGGTTGCATAGAAATGGTTTATGCTAGAGTGTACTCCACCATCTGAAAGTAATCCTATCAAATGAAGCGTGCTATTATTTTCATTAACATAATCCATTGTTTCATTAAGTAGTTCGTTTTTAAAAAACTCTTTTGATTTTATTTTATCATTTATGTATGATAAAGCACCTGGGTTTATTCTTCCACTCCCTATAGTCATGTGACCTACTTCTGAGTTTCCCATTTGTCCTTTTGGAAGGCCCACTTCTATTCCGCTTGCTTCTAATTCAGAATGAGGATATACTGCTAAAAGTTTATCCATTACTGGTGTTTTCGCTTCTTTTATGGCATTACCATAATCACTTTTATTTATTCCATATCCATCTAATATTAATAATATAATTTTTTTCATTAATTTTGTTCACCTAGATATATTCTAGCACAAGTTTTGATTTTTTTAAAGTATTAGCATATTTTTAGTTTGTCTAAACGCATTTTATCCGCGATTGTTACTATGAATTCAGAGTTTGTTGGTTTTGCTTTGTCTATATCAACTGAATGACCAAATATTTCTTCCATTAAATCCCAGTCTCCCCTGTTCCATGATACTTCTATTGCATGTCTTATTGCTCTTTCAACCCTTGTTACACTGGCATTGTATTTTTTACCAAGTTCTGGATATAGTTCTTTAGTTATCCCGCCTATTAATCCTTCATTTGAATATACCATTGATATTGCATCTCTTATGTATTGATAACCTTTTATATGCGAAGGTATTCCAAGCTCATGAAGTATTTTTGAAATTGTAACGTGAATTTCATTTGATTTTAGATCTAGTACTTCAGGAACTCTTTCATTACAAACTGATATTATTCTTTTTTCTAAGTCTTTTAAGTCAAATGGTTTTAGAACAAAATATCTTACACCAAATTCACTTACGTTTCTAATTGTTTCTTGTTCATTGTAACTTGTAACTACTATTATATTTCTTTTTAAATTATTTTCTTTTATTTTTTCTAGTACATATATTCCATCTTTTCTAGGCATGATTAAATCTAGTAATACACAATCATAATTTGTTTTTTCTATTTTTTCCCATGCTTCTTCTCCATCATAAGCAGTTGCAACTACTTCTATTGTTTCACTTTGTGAAAAGAACTCTTTTAACATTTCTACCATTACTTTGTTATCATCTACTACTAAAATCTTTTTCTTCATTTTTATTCCTCTTTCTGTTATACATTATAATACACTTATTATAAAAATTAAATGTGTTAAATTTGTCTAATTTTGTCTAAAATGATTAAAATGGTTCATCAAATGTAAAAAGAAAAAACCTAATAATTTAGATTTTTTAGTATTTCTTTGGTTTCATTTATGTTTAATGATATTTTTCCTATTAGTACTCCATCTGTAATTTTTAATATGTCATTTATGTTTTCTTTGTTAACTGATCCACCATATATTATAGGAGTGTCTTCTTCAAAGTGTTTGTTTATGTATTTTTTTATGTAATAGTAAGTGTTTTCTATGTTTTTTAAGTCAACTGTTTCTCCTTCTATTTTACTTACTGGTTCATAGGCAATTATTAGATTTTTTAGTGCATCATATTCTATGCTTTTTAGATAGTATTTTAGTTCTTTTTTTATTGTTTTGATGTTTTCATCATGGCCTATACATAGCACTGTTTGAAATCCCATGTTTAAACTTTTAAATAATTTGTCTTTTATTTTAGTGTATGTGTCTAAATTAAGAAGTAATCTTTCTGGATGGCCAACCATTGTATATTTTATATTCATACTTTTTAAGCTTTCTAAACATATTTCTCCTGTGTAAGAACCATAATTGTAACTATAGAAGTTTTGACTTCCTATATTTAGTTTTGAGTTATTAAACATAGAAAGATAAACTATGTTTGGCATTAATACTAGGTTTTCTTTAATTTTTGTTTTTTCTAATTCTTCTTTGTATTTTTTTATTTCTTCATAACTTAAGTAACTTTTATGATTTAGAATTATTGTTTTCATTTTTCCTCCATTATTTCTAGAGGTTTTAATGTTTTTCCTTCTAGATATTCAAGCGATGCTCCACCACCTGTAGATAAGTAACTTGGAGTAAAGTTATATTTTTTTGATGCTGCGCCTGCATCTCCACCTAGTACTACTACAGTACTCTTTGTTTGTTTTAGAAAGTTAAATAGTTCTTTTGTACCATTTTCATAGTTTTCATCTTCATATTTACCCATAGTTCCATTTATAATTATTAATGGTTTATTATGTAACACCTTTTTATACATGCTAATTGTTTCGGGTCCAATATCATATATTGTTTCATCAGTATTAATGTGTCCAATTTCTTTTACACCATTTTCTGTTACTACATCTATTGGAAGCACTATTTTGTTAGTTGTAATTAATTTTTTACATTCTTCAAGTAGGTTATCCTCTACTAATGTTTTACCAACATTAATGTTTTCACTTTTTAGGAAAGTAGCACTCATTTTGCCACCTATTAGTACTTTTTCTGATGTAGGTAATAAATTTTTTATTACACCAATTTTGTCCTCAGCTTTTGCTCCTCCTAGCAAAAGTGTTTTGTTTTCATTTTTAATTTTGTTTAGTTCTTCTATTTCTTTTAATACTAGAAAGCCTACTGCATGTGGTAAGTATTTGCTTATTCCATAAGTTGATGCATGTTCTCGGTGGCTTGAAGCAAAAGCATCTAGTATGAAAACTTCTCCTAAAGATGCCCAGTATTTTGATAATTCTTCATCACAATTACTTTCTAATTTATTAGGGTAATCCATAAATCTTGTGTTTTCTAGAAGTAATATATCTCTTTCTTTTAGGTTATTTACTAGTTCTTCTAATTCTTTTCCTTTTAATTTACTACTAAAGTAAATTTTTTTGTTAAGAAGCCCTTCTAATTCTTCTTTAACTGGTAATAATGAATTATTTAGATCCTCTTTAGTTTTTACTTTGCCTAAATGAGACATAAGAATTATTTTAACATTTTTTTCTAATAGATAATTTATTGTTTCTAGTGATGCTTTTATTCTGTTATTGTCTACAACTTTGCCATCCTTAATACTTACATTATAGTCTACTCTTAGTATTACTTTTTTGTTTTCTAAATTTATATCTTTTAGTGTTCGCATTTTAGTCACCTTATAATTATTATACTATTAATATTCTATTTTGAACTAAATTTGTTCATTTTTATACATAAAGTTTACTAATTATTTTTTACTAAAACAACACACAGGGCAAGAGTTGTGTGTTGTTTTAGGTTAATTTTGCACTTTATTATTTAAATATTTTTCTATTAATACTTTTTTTATTTTTTCATTTTGTTCTTGTTCATTTTCTATTTCTTCTCTTTGTTTTTTTAGTTTATTAGTGTAACTTAGACATTCATTTATTATGGCATCAATTGTATGTATACCTTTTTCTTTAAATAATTTGTTATCTTCTTTTTTGTATGTGAAAAGTGTTTTATTTACTTTTTCTAAGGAGTAATGATTTAAATTGTAGCAAATATTAAAGCGATTAATCCATTTATCAAATATTATGCAGTAATCAGGCAAGTTTTTTCTTGATACGTTGAATTTAGGATTTCTCCTATATGGAAATTCGTATTGTTTTTGACGGTCCATGTATATAACTGGTATTTTTTTACCTGTTATTAACTCTCTAACATAAAATGGTGATTCACCTGTAATAAAAAGTATTTCATTATTTTTTGTTATGCATCTACTTTCTATATATACTTTGTCTAATCTGTCCGCATTTTTATCACCTAAAAAACCAATTCCCCCTTCATATATGTTTTTAGTTAAAAGTATTTCTTTGATTGCTTTTAATGTATTTAGCATGTGCTTCACCTCTTGGCTTTATATTATATATCACTAGTAATTCTTTGTAAAGGAAAATAGAAATGTAGATGTCCATTTTAGTTTTTTGAAGTTGTTTCTACACCTAATTCTAATTTAATTAAATTAAAAGCACATTTTAGTACTTTTTGCACCAATAATGCGCTGTTTTAAGCATTTGACTAGTATAACCCCATTCGTTATCATACCAAGCTGATACCTTTATAATATGTAAGTCATTAGTATTAATTGTTTTTGTAAGTAATCCATCTACAATTGCCCCTTCTGTTGTACCAATTATGTCTGAACTTACAAGTGGAACATTTACTATTTTTATTACATCAGATGTGTTTCCTTTAAACATGTCATTTACTTCTTCTGGTGTAACTGATTTTTTTACATTAACCATTAAGTCAATTAAACTTCCGTCTCCTACTGGTACCCTGTATGAAGCACATTCTAATTTGCCATTTAATTCAGGGATTACTCTTCCAATCGTACTTGCAGCTCCAGTTGAGGTTGGTACAATGTTAAGTGAAGCTGCTCTTCCACGTCTACTTTCTATTCCTTTTTTGTGTGGAATATCAAGTGTTTCTTGATCATTTGTTATGGCATGAACTGTAGACATAAATCCTGCTTCAACTATAAAGCATTTGTTTAGTAAGTTAAGTACAGGTGCTAAGCAGTTTGTTGTACATGATGCTGCACTTAATACTATGTCTTCTTTATCTATTATTTTTTCATTTACTCCATAAACTATTGTCTTACATTCGTCTTTTGCTGGCGCACTGATGAGGACTTTTTTTGCGCCTGCATTTATGTGAGCCATACTTTTTTCTTTAGATGTGAAAGCTCCTGTACACTCTAGTACGATATCAACTTTTAAGTCTTTCCATGGCAATTTATTTGGATCACTTTCGCTAAAGACTTTTATTTTTTTACCATCTATTTCTATGTAGTCATCTTCACATGCAACTTTACTATTTAGTGTTCTGTGAACAGAGTCATATTTATAAAGATAGGCAAGCGTTAAACTATCTGTTAAGTCATTTATTCCCACTACTTCCATATCTTTTCTGTCCATTATTTGTCTTAAGGCACATCTTCCTATTCTACCAAAACCATTAATTGCTACTCTTATCATTCTTTTTCTCCTTTTATTCAAAATATCCATTACCTATAAACTCCCTTAAAACAGCAGTACTTGGAACATCACTTTCAGAAATGTTTAAGAAATATCTTAAAAAATTAATTATTCTTAGTGCTTCCCCATAGTATTCATCATCCATTTTTACTGAATATAATAGTGGCACTGCATAAGTTTTAAGTACACCTAATTCATATATTAACGCTGTATTTAGTACTATATCTGCTTCTTTTTGGTAAGGAAATATGTATTTTTCTTCACTTTTTCTTACTACTTGCCAATTTTTAAGTGTTTCAGAAGCACTATAACCTCTTGTTCTATGGTCTCTTACCAATCTCCTTATTAATCTGATATCAAGAGTTGATACGTGATTATGTCTATCTAACCCTAGTGGTGTGAATGGACTAATATATATTTTAAGCTTATTTTTTCTATCTATACTAGAAGTTAGTTTTTCATTTAACGTATGTATTCCTTCTATTATAATTATTTCATTTTCTTTTATTTTAACTGGTTTTCCTTTGTATTCCTTTTCTCCAGTTAGGAAATTATATGTTGGTAACATACATTCTTTTTTATTTAGTAAATCATTTAATTTTTGATTAAATAGGTTAATATCTATTGCTTCGGGTATGTCAAATAAGTAGTTACCATTTTCATCTTTAGGTGTGTTTTTTCTTTCTAAAAAGAAATCATCAGTTGATAGTACAAATGTGTCTATTCCTTTGTTTTTAAGGTATAATGATAGTTTTTTGCTAGTTGTTGTTTTCCCAGAACTAGAAGGTCCTGCGATTAAAACAACCTTTATTTTGTCAATATTAGTTTCAATTATGTTTGCCACATTATTTAAATCACTGTTTTGTTTGATTTCATTAAGTTCTATAAATTCTTTTATTTTACCATCTATTACTATGTTATTTACCTCTCCTACATAGTTGACACCTAGTATTTTTGACCAATTTGCATATGCTTTAAATACGTTTAATACTCCTTCTATGTGGGTATATTTTGGAATAATCAAATTTTCTCTTTCTGGATATTCAAGAATTATTGCTCCATCTTTAGTTAAAGTTAAATCAAATTTATTTAATATTTTTGTGTTCACTGGCATTTGGGAATAAAAGTAGTTATAGTAGTCTAGCATTTTATAAAGTGTTACTACTTCATCTGATGTTTGTTCATATATACTTGCTTTTTCATATTCTTTGATATTTTTAAAGTAGTTAAGTGCTTCTTTTCTTGGTACTTGTACTTTTTGTATTCTTATGTTTTCTTTCGAAAGTTCAAACATTTTATTTTTTATTTCATTTATTATTTTTTCATTTACATCTATGTTTATTTTAGTATATATACCTTTATCTAATGAATGTTTTAGTTCAACATTTGTGCCACTTCCAAATAATTCTTTTACGGCTGTTATGTACAAAAATTTGAGCCCACTTCTATATATTCTAGCACCATTTATATTTTTTAGGTCTATTAGTTTTATTTTAGTGTCTTCATATAGTTTATAGTCTAGTTCTACTACTTCCCCATTTATTGAAGCAGCAATTATTTCGTTTTCTAGGTTTTGTTTATTTATTATTTCTTCTATACTAGTTCCTTCTTTTAGCACTACTGAGCCTACATTTTCAATGTCTACTATTATATCATTATTCATCTATAGCACCTACTTTCATATATATTATATCAAATTTTTAGATTTTTGCCTTATTATTTGTATATTTTTTTATTTTTTTCGTAAATATATTTATAGGTGATTAGAAATGATTATTCCAACAATTGTTGATAAGGAAGATGGGATGTATAAAGCTTTTGATATTTATAGTAGACTTCTTAAGGATAGAATTATTTTTTTAAGCGGTGAAATTACTGATGAAACTGCAAATTTAGTTGTTAGCGAACTTCTTTATTTAAATAGTCTAAGTACTGATGATATTTATCTTTATATTAATAGTCCTGGTGGTTCTGTTACAGCTGGAATGGCTATTTATGATACTATGAATTTTATTGAAAGTGACGTTTCTACTATTTGTGTTGGTATGTGTGCTTCTATGGCTGCTTTTCTTTTAAGTAGTGGGGAAAAGGGAAAGAGAATTGCACTTAAAAATAGTGAGGTTATGATACATCAACCCCTTGGAGGCGCTAGTGGTCAGGCTACTGAAATTAAAATTGCTGCTGAAAGAATTATCAAGCTTAAGAAGAAGATAAATGAAATTTTATCTATTAACACTGGTAAAAGTTTAAGTAAGATTACTAAAGATACTGAGAGAGATTATTTTTTAGATGCAGATGAAGCTTTAGAATATGGATTAGTTGATCAGGTATTATAAAAAGGTTCTTTTTTAGAGAACCTTTTTTAAGTAGTATACATTATGTTTTTCTTTTATAGCGCTATATAAAGTACTCTGTAAAAGACTAGCAACTTTTTCTGTTTTTGCTGCGACACTTTTATTAATTTTGTTAATTAGTTCTTCATCTAGTCTTAATGATGCTGCTTTTATGTGCGCTAGTGATATGGCTAATTCTTCTAAAGTTTCTATGTCTTCCAAGTCTTTTTCTGTGTAATTAATTATTCTTTTAATTTTATCTATTAATATACTTAGATAAGTATCTTCTTCAAAAGTAATATTTCTAAAATTTTTAGCATATTTTTTCATATAATATTCACCTATTAAAACTAATTTTTCTGGTTTTTTGTATTTTATGTTTAACATTGCTCCTTCTGTTACAAATGTTATGTAGGAAAGATTGTATTTATATTCTATTAGTTTGTTTTTTAATTCATTATTATTATCTAAATTTGAGTAATCATGTAGGTAATATAATACTGAGTTTATCATATCATATGCTTGAGATAGTCTTATTGTTTCTATTAACTTATCTATCTCTTTGTTTTTTGATGTTTTTATAGTTTGCAAAGTATCTATTCTTTTATTAAGACGAAGAACAGTTAAAGCTTCAATATTCCTTTCTTTAATAGGGTCATCACATATTTTATACATAAGTCCCATTACTATGTTATCAGCTAAAGTTATTCTTCTATTTGTATTTAGTTTATTTATTTCTCCATCAATTACTTCTTCTAAAAATCTATATTTTTTTATTATTTCATCATATTCTGGAGTATCTACTTTTTCTTTAATTTCTAGATTAATTAACATTTCTAATAATTTGTATTCGGTTTTTGAGAAATTTATTAATTCTCTTACTATACCGTTAACAAATAGTATTTCATTATTATCCATAATACAACTACTCCTTTGGTAAGTATTTTATACTATTTAATTTATTTTGTAAAGAAAAATGTTGATAAATCTAGATTTATCAACATTTGTTTTTTGTGTGTTAATAATTACTTATCCATTTTAATATTAAGAAAAATTTACTTATTAAGTATAGTGGTGAAGATAATGAATAGGTTGAAAGATTTAAGAGAAGATAAAGATTTAACACAGAAAGATATTGCTGAACTTTTTAAAATTGATCAAAGCAATTACAGTAAGTATGAACTTGAGAAGATAGGATCCCTTTAGAACTATTAAAAAAGTTAGCTTTTTATTATAATACTAGTACAGAGTATATTTTAGGAATTACTAATACTATAGAGCCTTATCCTATAATAAAATAAGAAATGGTTATTTATCTTTAACCATTTCTTTAATTTTTCTAAATCTGTGATTAACACCACTTTTAGTTATTTTATTATTTGTTTCAATAGACATTATTTCTGCAAGTTCTTGCATAGAACTTTCTGGATATTTTTCTTTATATAGGCATATTTCTTTTATTTTATCATCTAATAGATCGAAGTCTTCTCTTTCTTTTAGTTTTTTTATGTTTTCTAATTGTTCATTCGAAGAAAAAACTATTTTATCTATATTGGCTTGTTCACAATTGTTTAGTCTATTAGTCATATTTTTATGATCTCTATATATTCTTATATCTTCATAATAAAATAAATTATTATAAGCATTAAGTAGTTTTATAAAGTCACTTATTTTTTCACTTTCTTTTATGTAAACCATGAAATGTTTTTCTCTTTTTAGTATTTTACTACTGAAGTTAAGCTCATTTAATAAGTCATTTATGTACTCAGCTATTATTTTATTGTCTATTATAAATTCAAGATGATATCTACTTGTTTTTGGGTCGTTAACGCTTCCACATATTAGGAAAGCACCCCTTAAATAAGATTTTTTTTCTTCAACATTTTCACATAAGAATTTATCAGGTTTATATTTTCTTCTACCTTTTTCATCTATTATGTTTAGTGCTTTTAGTATTTTTTCTGCATCTTTTACTTTTATGTGAAGAAGATAGTTTTTATTAAGTCTATTTATTTCTTCTTTTTCTATGTTTACTTCTACTCCAAATAAATCTTTTATTAATTTGTATATTCTTCTGGATACTCCTATGTTTTCTGTATATATAGAAAATTCATTTTTAGTTATTTCACCACTTATATTTACTATTGCTGATAATTCTGATATGAGTTCTGTTTCAGAGTATTCTAAGTTAAGAATTTCATTTTTTATATTACTTGTATATGACATTTTACCACGTTCTTCCTGAAAATCTGTATGGGAAATATACATAGTTTTCTGGATTTACTATATAATTTCTGTATCCTGATAAACTTATGTGTCCTTTAGCTATTGTGAAATGAAGATGTGTATTAGTAGAACAACCATCATATGATCCAGGTTTACCAAATTTTGTTGCTGTTGTAGGTCCTCCGCCCATATAAGCTATAATATCATACTTTGATACTACATCTCCTACGTCATAATCTCCGAAACTTAATAGATGCATATATATCGTTGTATAGGGTTGTCCTTTTATATTATGATGAAGAACTAACATTTGCCCTCCACAGTTGACTTTATATTTCTTATAAACTACACCATCAGCTGCTGCATATATTGGTGCACCTTCTTTGGATCCTACCACCGCTATATCTGTTCCAGTATGTCCCTCTATTTTTCCTGTTATTGGGCTTTTCCTTATTCCATATCTACTTGATATCATGTCTCCAGGTACTGGTCTTATAAAACCTGTGTCATACGGGATGTTTGTAGTTTTACCACATATAGCTAGTATGTCACTTCTTTTTTTACAACCTCTGTTTTTATATTTTGTTACTTCTTCTTCTAAGTCTTTTATTTCTCCGTCTAGGTCTAGTCCTAAATTGTATAATTTATTTATCTCTGTTCCCAAACTATTTAATTGGCTTTTTAATGTCTTTCTTTCGTTCTCTTCTTCGTCTTTTTGTTTTTGTAATTCTTCTTGTAGTAAGTTGTTTTGCTTGATTAAATCATTCATTTCATTTATAAGTTCTTTGTTGTATCTACTTAATTCATCTACAACAGATACTCTGTGAATGAAGTCCGTAAATGATTTTGCTTTAAATATATATTCTAGATATGATTTTTCTCCATTTGATACTTGAAAAAATACTAAAATACTTTTTGTTTCTGACTTTTTATTATTTATTTGAACATTTAAATCCTCTATTTTTTTTAGTGTTTCTTGTATTTCTAAATCTAACTCATTTATTTTGTTGTCTGTTTCTTGGATGTTTGTGGATACATTATTGTATTCTTTTTCTGTAAGTGCTTTTTTATTTGCTTTGTCTTGTTTTTCTTTTTTTAGAGCAGCTAATTCATCTAGTAAATCTCCATATGTTCTTCTGGCAGCTTCTAATGAACTAGGGTATATTATTATGAAAGACATCAATAATATAATTAGTATTTTCGTTTTTTTCATTATATTTTTAGATGCCTCCTTACTGCTCTTGCTGATCCAATTGCACCTACTACTATACCTATTGAAGATGTTATTAGTATTAGAGATAGTAATATTTTATCAGGATTTATTAGAGTTATTACTTCTGTAAATAGTATACCATTCATTTTATTATATAGGTATATGTAACCATATGATACACCTATGACTGGTAAGATACTTCCTAATATACCTAGTATTATACCTTCAAAAAAGAATGGTAATTTTATGTATGTATTTGATGCACCTACTAATCTCATTATCTCTATTTGTCTTTTTCTACTATTTATTGATATTTTAATAGTATTGCTTATTAGAAAGGCTGTAACTATTACTAAAGCTACAACTACAATAATCATAATTTTCTTTACTATGTCAAATATTTTAACTAATTCTTCTACCATTCCTTCTCCATATTTAACCTGGTAAACATTAGTCATATTTTCTATTTCTTTTGCTGTTATGCTTATTTTTTCTGCATCTTTTACTTTTACTAGATATTCATCTAATAATGGGTTAGTTTCTTCATTATATTCATCAAGTATTTTTCCTATTTCTTCTGCATCCTTGCTCATTTCTTTTTTTATTTCTTCTTTGGACATAAATGTTATAGTGTCTATATTAGTTAGCAATTCTATTTTTGTTTTTAAAGCAGATTTGTCTTCTTCTGTACTATCTTTAGTTAAATAAACTACTATTGTTACATCTTTTTCTATATCATTTGTGAAGTTATTAACATTTTCTTTTAATAAAATAGCAACTGCTACTAGCACGAGTGTAATTGATATACATGATATGCTTGCTATGCTAAGGGATAGGTTTCTAAATACACTTTTGAAAGCATCTTTTATGTTGTTTTTGATTATTCTTAATTTATTCATTCTATGTAACCACCTTTCTCTTTGTCACCTGTTACTATGCCTTTTGAGATTTTGATTACTCTTTTTTTGTATGCATTAACTATGTCTTTGTCATGCGTTGCCATTATTACAGTTGTTCCATCTTCATTAATTTTATTAATTATATCCATTATTCCCATTGATGTTGCTGGGTCTAGATTACCTGTTGGTTCATCGCATATTAGTATTTTTGGACTATTTACTATTGCTCTTGCTATTGATACTCTTTGTTGTTCCCCACCAGATAAATCATCAGGATAACTTCTAAATTTTTCTTTTAGCCCAACTTTTTCTATTGCATTCATAACTTTTTTTCTTACTAATTTTTCAGGTAGTCCGTATATTTCTAATGCAAATGCTACGTTTTCGTATACAGTTAAATTTGGAAGTAATTTATAGTCCTGGAATACTATGCCTAGTTTTCTTCTTAATTTGTATACTTTTCTGTTTTTTAATTTTGCTACGTTTATTCCACCTACATATACTTCTCCTCTTGATGGTTTTTCTTGTCTATATAGTAGTTTTATTAAAGTACTTTTTCCTGATGCAGTTGAACCTATTATAAAGACAAAAGAACCTTTAGGTACTGAAATGCTTACATCAGATAGTGCTGTTACACCATTTTTGTATTGTTTATATACATTTTTTACTTCTATTAAATTCATTTTTACCTCCTACTTAAATTATACTTCTATAGTCTTAGATCGTGAAGTGGCAATTTATACCTGTTTGTCCCTCCATATACTTCGTATGAGTCTAACACTGTTATAAATGCTTTTTTGTCAATTTTTATTATTTCTTCTTTGAGTTTTAAGTATCTTTCAGTTGGTACTACACACATAAGGAGGCTCGTTTTTTCATTTTTATAGCCACTTTTTACATCTACTACACTAACTCCACTTTTAACTTTGTTAATTATGTATTCTTTAACTTCTTCTTCACATTTTGTATTTATAAATAATACTTTAGAGTCACTTATTCCTATTAGGAAATTATCTATTAATCTACTTTCAATGAATTTTATTAGTAAAGCTATTACCAACATTCTTATTCCAAATACAAAGGTTGCTAGTGTTAAAATTATTGCATTTATTATTAGAAGTGACTTTCCCATCGGAATTTTAAATTTTTCTTTAAATATTAGTGCTAGGATATCAGAACCACCAGATGAGTATCCGGCTAAGTATATCATAGTGCTACTTACTCCAAAAAGTATACCAATTACTACAACATCTAGGAATACTGAATTTAAGTTAATATTTAAGCTGGAGTTTATTCCTTCTGTTATATATATTGCTAGTGTATAGACAATTGTTCCTAAAATTGATGGGGCTGTTTCTTTTAAGCCTAGTACAAATATTCCTACTACTAGTAGTAATAAGTTTCCTATTAGTAATACTTTTGATACTGGTATGTTAAATAAGTAATCAAATATTACACCAATACCTGTTACTCCTCCAGTTACATAGCTTTGTGGAGCACATAAAATATTAAATGTTATTGCTGATAAGAAACATCCTAGTATTAATAAAATTAGATTTATTATATTTTTTTTATTTATTTTTCCCATTATTTTATTCCTTTACAGTAATAATTATAACATATTTATGAAGCTTTTTCTATACTAGTAAGTGTTATTTTACAGAAAGGGAATAGAAAATAGAAGAGCTTTTAGGCACTTCTATTTGTGATATGTTTCTCCATTTTCTATTTTAAAAGTTCTATAAAGTTGTTCTAAAAGAAGTAATCTAAATAATCCATGAGGAAATGTTAGTTTTGAAAAAGATAATAATTCATTAGATATATCTTTTATTTCTTTATGTATTCCATCACTTCCACCAATTATAAATGTGATATTTGATTTTCCATTTGTAAGTAATTTTTCTATTTTAGAATGTAATTCTAAAGATGAAAACTCTTTTCCTTCAATTGCCATGCTGATTGTGTAGTCATTTTTATTTATTACTTTTAGAATTTCTTCTTTTTCTTTTGTAATACCACTATCTTTTAGCTCTATGATTTCTACTTTATGATATTTTGTTAGTCTTTTTAAGTAATCATTTGTTGCATCAATTAGATATTTTTCTTTTATTTTTCCTACACATATTATTTTTATCATATTATCAATACCTTTTCTTCACTAGCACAAACTATGTCATTAAAATCTATTTCATTTTCTTCTAATATTCTTTTGTTTGTGCTGAGCGCTAATTCTTCTGTGTTATTTGTTTCTGATAAATGAGCTAATACTACTTTTTTGGTATCTTTTCCAATTAGTCTACTTAGATATCCTGCACATAATTCATTTGATAAGTGTCCCTTATCTGAAAGTATTCTTCTTTGTAAGTATTCAGGATAAGGCCCTTTTATTAGTTTTTCTGTATCGTGATTACTTTCTATTATATAGTAATTTTTGTTTTTTAAATACGTTATATGCCTTAAATTTATATAACCTGTATCTGTTATATATACCAAACTTTCTTCTTTGTTTTCTATTAGGTAACCATTAGATGTTATTGCATCATGACTTGTTGGTATTGTCTTGAAAAGTGAACCATAATAATAGTTTTCATCTGTTAAGTATATGCTTTTTTCATAGGATGAACCAAGTACTGCTTTTTCTACTTCTGGAGTTATGAATAAATCTGGTTTTACTTCTTTTAAGAATACTTTTAAACCATATGTATGGTCACTATGGTCATGTGTTATTAATACTGCATCGATTTCTTTAGGATCTACATTTATTGTTTTTAATTTTTCTTTGATTTGTTTATAGGAAAACCCTACATCTATTAAGATCTTTTTGTTTCCTAAATCTATATATGTAGAGTTTCCTTTTGAACCACTTCCTAGTACTGCTGTTTTCATTATCTGTAATTTAATAGTAGTGGGTCAATGTATTCATCATTATATTTTACTCTGAAGTCTACGTGTGTTCCTGTACTTTTACCAGTTGAACCCATATATCCTATTTGCTCTCCTTTTTCTACTGCATATCCTACTTTTATGTTTGATGCAAATTTTGTCATGTGCATGTATATTGTTACATATCCTTTTCCGTGGTCAATATATATTACATTTCCCATTTCATAGTGGTATGTTGCTCTTATGACTGTTCCTGAGTTTGCTGCGTATATTGGTGAATTAAAACCAGTACCACATATGTCTAAACCTCTGTGGAATTCACGTTTTGGAGAACCATCAGGATTTTTGTATACTGGATCCCAACGATATCCAAATGTTGAAACTATCATGTATCCTGGGTTTGTTGGCCAAGCCCATGCACCTGTATCTCCTAAATAGTTACTAGATAAACCACCTTTTATTACTACTTCGTTTACTACTGGTGTTATTACTTCTGATGACATTTGTACAACTTGTGTTATTTGTCCGTTTATTGTTTCTGTATAGTATTTTACTCTGCTTAAACCATCTTGTCCTTTTTGTTCTGTGTAAGTTGTACCTACCATTAGTTTTTTATCATATTTTATTTCTCTTTTATAGTCTACATTTTTATCTTCAATAAGTGTGTTTTCTACTACTACACTTATTTTAGGATTGATTAGACCTATATTTACTGTTTGACCAGCAAATAAAAGAGCATTTTCTCCTGTTATTGATGGGTTAACTATTAAGAATTCTTTTGTACTTAGCTGGTATTTGTCCGCTATGTCTGATATTGTTTCTCCACCAGTAACTATATGAGTACCTTGAGACTCAGTTGTTCCAAATAGTAAATATTTACTTAGTGTGTTTACATCTGTAAATATTTCATCTTTTGCATTGAGATATTTTTCTTTTATGCTAATGTCTTCACCTATTTTTACATTTTCTATAGTTGAACCTGTGGTTTTTATTTCTTCTTGTTTACCATTTAAGTATGCTTCGTATTGTTTTTCATCTACAAATGCTTTTATTGTATTATCTACTGCTTCATCAAAATTTTCTTTTTTTAGTACGTTTAGTTTTATATTATTTTTTTCATCATAGTTAATAGTTATTTCATAGCCTTTTACTGTGAACTCTGCTTTGTCTTTTAGTTTTTCATATACACTTGATGCTTTTTCTACTTCTCCCCTGTATGTTAAGAGTTTAGTGGTTTCTAGGCCTATCGGTGCATATATTTTGTTTACTCCAAATTTCTTTTTTAAAGCTTCTTGTTCTTTGTCTATTAAACTATAAAGCTCTTTTTCATCCTCGATTATTCCAAGAGAATTTCCATCTAGGTATACTTCATAAACAGTCATTGGCTCATTTTCAAGACTTTTACGACCTGTTCCTAGAATAAATATTAGACTACTTAGTAATACTACTAATACTACAGCCCAATATATACTTTTGTTATTCATTGTTATTTTCCTCACTTCTTAAGACATTTTTGAAATTAGTATAACTTCTTTCAAACATTAAATCTATTACTCCAGTACTTCCACTTCTGTGTTTTGCTATTATTAATTCAGTTGGTGAAAGTGTTGGTCTATCTTTTGATTTGAATTTATAGTAATCTTCGCAATATAAAAACATTACGATATCTGCATCTTGTTCGATTGAACCTGATTCTTTTAAATCGCTCATTAAAGGACGCTTGTCTTCTCTTTGCTCAACTCCACGAGATAATTGTGCCAAAGCTATAACTGGAACTTCTAATTCCATTGCTAGTTTTTTTAAGTCTCTTGATACTTCACTTACTTCGTTCGTTCTTTGTCCTGAATATTTACTTGAACTAGAAACAAGTTGTAAGTAGTCTATGATTATACAGTCTAAGCCTTTATCACTATTTTTAAGTCTTCTACATTTTCTTCTCATTTCAGAAACAGTTATTCCTGGAGTGTCATCTATATAGAATTTTGTGTCTGCAAGTAAACTTAGTGTTTCATTATATTTTTTCCAATCTTCATGCTGCATTTTACCTGTTTTTAGTTTAAGAGAGTCAATTTGTCCAACTGAAGAAAACATTCTGTTTACTATTTGAGTTGCTCCCATTTCTAGGTTAAATAATGCTACTGATTTTTTGTGATTTATAGTCATGTTTGTAGCCATGTTGATTGCAAGAGCTGATTTACCCATACCAGGACGACCTGCAATTATTATTAGTTCATTTGGATGTAAGCCGGTTGTTCTTCTGTCTAAGTCGATAAAGCCAGTTGGTACTCCTGTTACATCTCCACCGTTTTTAGCAAGAAATTCTAATTCTTGCTGTGCTTTATTTAATATTTCTTGAATTGATTTTATTTCTTTAATGTGTCTTCCTGTGTTTACTTCTAGGATGCTTTTTTCTGCTGTTTCAACAATTGTGTCTAAATCTTCTTTTTCATCATAGCAGTCTTCAATTATGTTAGTAGATTTATTGATTAAAGTTCTTAATATGTATTTTTCAAATATTATGTTAATGTAATAATCTACATTTGCTGGTGTTGCCACTAAATCAAGAATTTCTGTTAGGTATTCACTATCAACAGAGTTTCCTTCAGTTTTTTCAAGTTCATTAGCTACTGTTGTTAGATCAACAGGCACTTCTTTTTCTCTTAGTTTTTGAAGGCATTCAAATATTTTAGCATTTTTAGCATCATGGAACATATTACTTGTTAGCTCTTCACATACTTTGTCTAATGCTTCTTTGTTTAGAAATGCACAGCCAATAGCATTCATTTCTGCTTCTTTGTTTTGAGGTTCAACTCTTGCCAAGTTACTCACCACCCTTAAGTGTTACTGTTAGGTTTGCAACTACTTCTTTATGTAAATTTATTTTTACTATATGGCTTCCTAATGTGTTTATGTTTTCTGCTTCTATTTTCTTTTTGTCTACATTATAGCCTTTTTCTTTTAATCTTTCGCTTATCATTTTAGAACTTATGCTTCCAAATACTTTTCCATCTTTTCCAGATTTTACATTAAATATAAGGTCTTCTTTTTCTAATTTAGTTTTCATTTCTTTGCATGCTGAAACTAGAGAGTTGTATTCTAGTTCTCTCTCTTTTAATTCGTTATTTAAAACTTCTTTACTTTTGTTTGAATATAGAACAGCTTTTTTATTTTTTATTAAGAATGAACCAAATCCATCTTTTACTTCTTTGATTTCATCTTTTTTACCTGTTCCTTTTACATTTTCAATTAGAATTATTTTCATAAGTCCTCCGTTTGATAATTATATCAAATATCTTATTAAAATGCAAAAGTGCAAGATTTTGTACTACTTGCACATTGTTAATTGTAAACTATTTCATATGGGTTTTCTGGACTTCCATCTCCCTTAGACCATAGGACATCTGTTTTGATTGATGTGACAGGTCTAACCCAGAATGGAGAGATTACAGTATCTAAACTAAATTTACCTGAACCAGTTGAACCGCCTATTTTAAATACCATTGTATATTTTGAACTGCTACTTTCGTAAGACCACATAGCCGGACTCATTGTCCAAAAATAATCAGTGCCTGTTGAACTTTCCCCTAGACTATTTTGATAATACCAAGCACTTGTATTTTTACTTCCATAGTAGCCTCCTGCATAAGTGATTTCATCATAAGTCATAAGACCAATTGGATATTTTAATTTTGCGTTTTCATTTGAAGCACTAAATGCATCTTCTGGAGTAGTACAGTCGTATGTTGGCACTTTTGATCTATAGTAGGCTGCATAATAAAATGTTGATGTTAAACTGTAGGGAAAATAATCTGCTTTTCCTATGTTCCTATCACTACAATATACTGCAGTTGTGCTTAAATAATCAGCATAATTTATTAATTTGTTAGTTGTAGTACCTGCTGTATCAGTATAAGTTGTTTGATAAGTTGAATTAGTAATAGTTCTTGTTCCATCGTACCAATTATCTATGTATTGTTTTATTAAACTTTCTACAGTATTATTTCTGTTTTTAGCAAGAGTCCCAGATATTCCCCACATGTAACCTGAGTACATAGGATTAGTATCAACACTCCAATAGGCACTTCTTCCTAAATAGCCTTTTCCATCATGGAAGGTTCCATGAAATAAAAGCCTTATGCTTCCATCTGCATTAGTTCTTATTATTCTCCAGTAGTAGCCCCCAAACTTAACCCAGTTATTTGTAGCATTTCCACTAAAATAATATACTGTTGTATCACTTGTGTTATGTACATTCTTTTCTGTTGCTGTATATAATGTTCCAGTGTTTGTTGCCGTAAATACGGTGCTGAAATCTGTTCTTGTTTCTACTTTTGGATTATCCTTAAGTATTTTGTTATACAATGTAATTAGTGTTTTTTCTTTAAAATCTATAGTACAATACTCTGGCATTTGTATATTAGATAAGCTAACTGTATTATCTTCATTATTATAAGTGGCTATTGTACCATTTTTGCAAGCGATACTATCTATTTCATAACCACTTATTAAATCATTATAAGATAAATCTGTTTTTTCTCCATTTAATGTATAAGCAGTTATTCCTGCAGGTTTAGAGAGTATCTTTTCTATTTTAGATATTTCTTTTTTACTTTCTTTTTTAGCAGTATTCAAATTAAATGTTAATAACATTAAACTTATTAACAATAAAATTAACATAACATATTTTTTCATAATCTTACCTCACAACTATTGTATTGTAAGAATAGTTTACAATATATATGTAGTAAAGTCAACTAATCTGTTGTAAAAATTGGTATAAAATAATTGGTGATTTAAATGTATTATACAGAAAGATTAGCTTGGATAAGAAACTGCAGAAATATAACTCAAAGAGAAATGGCAAATGCTATTGGAATTAAACAACAGCAGTATGCAAGGTATGAAAATGGAATTAATGAACTCCCTATAAGTTATTTGATTTTAATTTGCAAGTATTTAGATTTAAGTGCTGATTATATTTTAGGACTTACTGATAAGGTAAAAAAGTTAAATTAAAAAGTTGCTATCTTGCAACTTTTTTTCTTTTTCTCTTTTTTGGTTTTATTATTAGAAATACTATAAATACTCCTAATATTATTACTATGTTATTTTTTATAAATTTAAATAAACTAAAATGTAAGTCTTCACTAGTTATAGCATCTAATTCATCTACTAATTCGTTATCATAGTAAACTTTAATTGTGCCTATTTTAGTGCCTTTTTTAGTTTTGTATGATATTTCTTTTGGACCATTATATTCTGTTTTTAATTTGTTTTTATCATATGGTTTTTCTATGTAGAGTGAAACTTTTTTTGGTGAATTAATTAATACTACTTTTTCTTTTGCATTTTTTGTGTTTATTTTTTCTATAACTGTTCCTTCATCAAAAAGAGTTATGTTTTCAAAGTTTTCTTTTAGTGAGTTATATATTTTTTTTACATCTTTTAAGTTATTATAGTACCCATCATATGTATAGTCTGCTCCTGTTGTTACAGTTAGTATAGTAGTGCCATCAATAATGCTTTCTGTTGAAAGGCATAAACCTGCGTCATCTGTATAACCTGTTTTGCTTCCTTTTATAAAGGATACATCATAGTTTAGGTATTCATTGTAATGACTAAGCGTTGACTCTAGTTTGATGTTATTTGTTGTTGTATAGTTCTTTGTTTCATATATTTTTTTAAATGTTTCGTTATTTAAACTGTAGTTTAACAAAGTCAATATGTCTTTAGCTGTACTGTAATGATTATCTATATCAAGTCCTGTTGTGTTTACATAGTTAGTATTATTCATTTTTAATTCTTTTGCTTTTTTATTCATTAGTTTAACAAAGTTATCTATGCTTCCTGTTAGACTTATCGCTAGGGCTTGTGTAGCATCGGCTCCTGAAGGTATCATACTACTATAAAGTAAATCTTCGTATGTTACTTTATCTCCTACTTTTAAACCGGCTACTGTAGCATCCCAAGGTATGTTTTTTAGCATATCACTTGTTATAGTTACTTTCTCATTTAAATCTTTTATGTTTTCTATTGAAACTATGGTAGTCATTATTTTAGTTAGACTTGCCATTGGAACTTCATCTTTACTATTTTTTTCATATAAGATTTTGTTATTGTCTTTATTGTAAACAATAACATGTTTTGAGTTTAAACCATCTATTTCTAGTGCATAAACTAAGGATGGCATCAATAAGCAAATTGTAATTAATATATATTTTAACTTCTTCATGTATTTATTTTATCATATTTTTTTGTTTTTGTTAGTGTTTTTTGTTAAACTTTACAAAAAAATAGGTTTCCCTATTTTATTCGTTTTTCTTATATTTAATTTTTTCATCAAATTCTACATAGTCTAGGTATATCATTAGGAGTAAATACCATTTACCTGTAGTTGGATCTGACAATATAACATGGTCCCTTCCTGCTTGCTCGATTATGCCAGTAAATTCTTTATCTCTCCAGTTAACTGAGTCTGGAAAACTCATGTATACTTTTGCTTTTTTCCCTTTGTTATTTCTTAGTATGTTTTCAATGTAACTTTGTTCCATTGGTAATTCGTCATTATCATCTTTAGCATTTACTGGTTCATAACTTGAGTATGGGATGAAGTCTGAATTTTTGTAATAACTTCCATTCATTTTTATACCTCCTAATTAAGATTATTCATTTTCTTTTATTTTAGAAGAATTTATAGTAAAATATAAGTGGTGATAGAAATGAAAGTTAGAGTTGGAGTGAGTAATAGACATGTTCATCTTTGTGAGAAAGATTTTAAAATTCTTTTTGAAAATGAAGATTTTTATAGCATAAAAGATTTAAGTCAAAAGGGTGAATTTGCATCTAATTTAATGGCAGATGTTAAAACAAACAAAGGAACTTTACATAATGTTAGAGTAATAGGACCTTTACGAGAAGTTTCACAAATTGAAATTAGCAAGACAGATGCTTATGTTTTAGGAATTAACCCTCCAGTTAGAATGAGTGGTAATTTAGATAATTCTAGTTTGGTTACTTTAGTTAATGGAGAAAATGAAGTAAATGAGGTCTCTTGTATTTTAGCACATAGGCATATTCATGCAAATGAAGATGATATCAAGAAATATGGACTAGATATTAATAAGAAATACTCTTTAAAAGTAGATGGAGTCAGAGGCGGAATACTTGATAATGTATTAGTTAAAGTGAAAGATAATTATACTTTAGAAGTTCATATTGATACTGATGAAGCTAATGCTTTTAATCTTAATAATGGAGATTATGTGGAAATTATGGAAGGGGATAATTTAAATGGATAAGAAAGATATCATTAAAGAATTTAATAGTTTTAAGACCGATATAACTAGTCTTGGGAGGGGTCTTTGACTACGAAAGTAAGTTATGTTTAATAGATAAGTTAGAAAACACTACTAAGGAAGAAAATTTTTGGAGTAGAAGTGATAATCAAGAAATTATGGAGAAACTTTCTAGTTTAAAGAGTGATATAGAACTTTTTTCTAAAACTAAGAAATTAATAGATGATGATCTTGAACTTCTTGGTATGGAACTTACTTCAGACGATTTAAGTGTTATTAGTAATGATTTAAATGTTGTTAGAGATAATATTAAAGATTTAAGGCTTGTTATTCTTCTTTCTGGTGAATATGATAAGAATGGCGCTTATGTTGAGATACATAGCGGAGCAGGGGGGACAGAGAGTAATGACTGGGCCAATATGCTTTATAGGATGTATTTAAGATATTTTGATAGGAAAGGGTATAAGTATAGCATTATTAGTGAAAGTCCTGGAGAAGAAGTTGGTATAAAAGGTGCGATTATAGATGTAAGCACTCCTAATGCGTTTGGTTATTTAAAAGGAGAAACTGGTGTGCATAGGCTAGTAAGAATTAGCCCGTTTGACTCTAATAAAAGGAGGCATACCTCGTTTGCAAGTGTGTTAGTTACTCCTAAAATAGACACTAATATTGAAGTGGATATTAAAGATGAGGATTTGAAAATTGATGTTTATCGTTCTTCTGGTGCCGGAGGGCAGAGTGTTAATACTACAGATTCTGCTGTTAGAATTACTCATTTACCAACAAAAATAGTTGTTACTTGTCAAAATGAGAGAAGTCAAATAAAGAACAAGGAGAAAGCTTTAGAAATTTTAAAGAGTAAACTTTATTTACTTGAAAAGGAAAGTCTTGATAAGAAAATAAACGATTTAAAGGGTAGTGTTATGGATGTTAATTTTGGTAGTCAGATAAGAAATTATGTTATGCATCCATATTCTTCAGTAAAGGATCTTAGAACGAATTATGAAACTAGTGATGTTTACGGAGTTTTAGATGGTAAATTAGACGAAATAATAGAGAGTTATCTTACTTTTTAACTCTCTATTTCTTTTATAATTTGATTTGCTATGTATTTGTAACCATGTAAACTAGGAAAGGCATTATTTTGATTTGGCATATACAAAGGATTGTTTTTGAATTCATCATTTATTTCTATATATTTTATGTTATATTCTTCTTCTATACTTTTATATAAAGCATCTATGTAATTAAATATGTTGTCTAAATTGTTTTCATTTTCTTCGGTTATTTTTATAGGATTATAGTATCCAACTATATAAATCTTTTTTTTCGTTATTTTTCTTATTTCTTTTAAGAGAAGAGTGATGTTTTCATATAAACTATCTATGTTTTTGCACTCTAATTCTTTTAAACTGTACGTACTTCTTAATTTGCTAAATAATTCTTCTGTTCCTATTGAAAGTGTTATAATGTCTGCTTTTTTTAGTGCTTGAGCAAGATTTTTACTAGAGTAGGGACTAGGATTTTTTATTTCTTCTATGAGGTCTTTTACTCTTAAGTCTTCTTTAATGTAATCTTTGTTTAATTCGGCATTTTTGTGATTTTGTTTTATGTAGTCATAAACATAATCAGTATAGGAAGAGTCATATGTGTCAAAGGGTGTGTGACCTTTAGCTAGATCGTCTCCAATTGATAAGTAATTGAAAGTACTATTTTCTGTAATTTTATAAACTATTAGAATAGGGACTATGGAAAGAAAAAATATTATGAGTTTCTTTTTCATAGAAAATCCTCCTCATAATATTTTACTCGACTATTTTTATTTTAGCACCAACATTTTGCAATTTTTCTACTATGTCTTCATAACCTCTTAAGAGCAAAGTGATGTTATCTAAATATGTTGTTCCATCTGCGATTAAAGCCGCTAAAACAAGGGCAGCTCCTCCTCTTAAGTCAGGAATATATAATTCTTTTCCTTTTAATTCTACTGGACCATGTATTGTTAATACATTATCTTTTATTTTCATGTTACCACCCATAGTATTTATGAGCTCGGCACTTTTAAATCTGGATTCATATATGGTTTCTGTTACTGTAGATATACCGTTTGCTTTTGCTAGTAATACAGTGAATACTTGCTGCATATCTGTTGGAAAGCCTGGAAATACTTCGGTTTTGATATCTGTTGTTTGTAGATTTTTGCATTTTGAAATTGTTATTTCATCATTTTGTATTTTAAACTTTACACCACACTCACTTAGTTTAGTTAATACAGAGTTTATATGATCTTTTATAAAGCCCTTTATTTTTAAGTCTTTACCTACTAAAGCTCCTAAAACTATATAAGTAGATGCTTCTATTCTATCTGGAAATACTTCAGTAGAACCATTATCTAATATTTCACTTCCTTCTATAATTATTGTGTTTGTACCAGCGCCTGTTATTTTAGCTCCCATTGATATTAAGAATGATGCTACATTTACTATTTCTGGTTCTCTTGCAGCATTCTCAATTATTGTTGTACCTTCAGCATAAGAACTTGCTAGCATTAAGTTAATTGTTGCACCAACACTTGGAAAGTCAAGGTATATTCTAGCACCATGAAGTTTTTCTGCAGTTATTATGTATTTGTTTTTTATTATTTCTACATTAGCGCCTAATGCTTTAAAACCTTTTATATGTAGGTCAATTGGCCTTGCTCCTATATGACAACCACCAGGAAAAGATATTTCTACTTTTTTAAATCTTGCTAGTAGTGAACCCATGAAATAGTATGATGCTCTCATTTGCTCTGATAATTCTTCTGGAATAGGTGTATTTTTAAGATTAGCTGTGTTTATTTCTAAAGCATTATCGTTTATTTTATAGTCACAATTTAGTATTTTAAGTATTTTTATTAGATATTCTATATCCCTAATTTTTGGAACGTTATATATTTTTGAACTATTCTTACAAAGTAAAGCAGCAGGCAATAAAGCAACTGCACTGTTTTTCGCACCACTTACGTTAATCGTCCCTGTAAGACAATTATTTCCTTCTATTTTTAATTTAGACATTTTTCCTCCTATATGGAATCTTCCATTTATAATATAAGTTTTTTATTAAGTTTAGTCAAGTGTTTTGTTTAAGGTTTACATATGAGGTAGACAATAAAAGTTATTAAAATAATGATACTTGTTATTTTTGAGTATATTTTTGCTTTTTTGTTTATGTATTTTCCTAATGTGAAACCAATGTATGTAAATGTCCCACTTAGGAGCATAAATATGACACCTGATAATAGAATTTTATTTGTTATGCAGCTTAGTCCCAAACCCAAAGTGAAGCTGTCTAGTGAGACTAAAAATGAAAAGACAATAGTATTTATTAGAGTTAATTCATATTCTTTTGTTTCTTCTTTTATACTTTTTATTGTTTCAATTAATATTAACGATAAAACTAATATGAGTACTATTTTAGAGTTTATTTTAATATATTCGTTTATGATAAAACCTATTTTATTTCCTATTAAAGGCATTATTAAATGAAAAATACCTACGGTTAGTGACGTAAGTATGCTTTCTTTTTTTTCCACTTTTAAAAGCCCATATGCTAGGCTTAAAGTGAATGCATCTAAACTTAATGTTATTCCAAGTGTTATTATTTTTAATATTTCCAACTTAGTCACCCATTAAATTATAGTTTTTTTCTTTAAAATTATGAGTTAAAATATTTTGTCTATTATTTCTTTTATGAAAAATTTGTATTCTACATCATCGGTTTCTTCTGCTTCCATTAAGCACAATGGAGGAAAAAGAACACACCAGTAATTGTCTCCACTACCAGAACCTATTTTTACTACCATGGATTCATATTCTCCTGCTCCATATTTTACTCCCTTATATATTTTTTCTGGAAAATAGTTTGTCCCATAATTTATTTTAAAATCCATATTATAATTATTTTCTTTAAATACTTCTGATACTTTGTTTTCTACTAGATTTATATTTTCTTTTATACTTGTTCTTGCTTCATTTATTGTTTTTGATTTTTCTATTTCTTTTATTACACCGTCAATAGAAGTTTTTACCTGTTCTTTTATGTATAAATCTTTCGGTGCATTACTATTTGGTATTATTCTAAATCTTACTGAATTTTTTGGTACAATTACATATTCTTCTTTCGTGTTTACTACTGAGTATACTATGGTTATTAATGCAAGCACTATTATGATTTTTTTCATTTAAAAACCAACCTTTCTACTAAATATTGGTTGGTTTAGTTTGTTTTTATTCACTATAAATAAATAGATATCTTGTTTTTTCAGCTAAATCTTTTTCAAATTTGTATTTAATACTGCTATCAAAGTATTTTTTTATTAGTTTTGTTAAATCTTCTTCACTTTTTTCATTAATTTCTAGCGCAATTAGATATTTTTTATTAGTGTATTTATGTATAGATTTAAATATTTTTTCTATATGGTCTAGGCCTTTTTCTCCACTATAAAGGGCTAGCACAGGTTCTTTAAGTACATTTGTTGGTAGTTTTTCACTTATCGTTACATATGGTGGATTACTAATTATGACATCATATTTATCATTTATTTTTTTAAATAGATTACTTTTTATAAGTTTAACATTTAAGTTTAACTCTTTTTTATTTTTTCTTGCTACTTTTAAAGCTTTTGATGATATGTCAGACATTGTAATAGTGCTTTCTGGTAATTCTTTTTTTAGAGTTAAACCTATTGCTCCACTTCCTGTACATAAGTCTAATATTTTAGGGTTTGTGAAGTTTAATTTTGCGATATATTTAAGAGTTTTTTCTACTAGATATTCAGTTTCATACCTTGGAATTAAAACATTTTTATTTACATTTATTTTTAAACCATAGAAGTTTACATATCCAATTATGTATTGAACAGGATAGTCATTTTCTATTTTTTTAATGTTCTTCTTAGTAAATTTATTTAGTTTTATTAATTCTTCTTTGTCTAAGTTATTAATTTTCACTTTCTATACCCATTTTTAGTTTTTGATCTTCTGTTATTAAAGCTTCAATAACTTCTTCTAGATTACCTTCCATTACTTTGTCTAAGTGCATTATTGTGAAGTTTATTCTGTGGTCTGTTAGTCTGTTTTGTGGATAGTTATATGTTCTTATTTTTTCAGATCTATCTCCAGTACCTATTTTTGCTTTCCTGTTTTCTCCTAGTTCTTTTTCTTGTTCTTGCTGTTTAAGGTCATATAATCTTGATTTTAGTATAGTTAATGCTCTTTCTTTGTTTTTTATTTGACTTCTTTCTACTTGGCAGTACACCATTAATCCTGTTGGTATGTGTGTTACTCTTACTGCAGAGTCTGTCGTGTTTACACATTGTCCACCAGCACCTGAGGAACGGCATACATCAATTTTTAAATCTTTATCTAATAATTCTACTTCTATGTCTTCTTGTTCCGGCATTACTAAAACTGTTGCAGTAGATGTGTGTACTCTTCCTTGTGTTTCTGTTGCAGGTACTCTTTGTACTCTATGGGAACCACTTTCATATTTTAATTTAGAGTATACGTTATCTCCTGAAAGTATAAATTCTATTCCAGCAAATCCACCAGCTTCTCCAGGAACTTCATTTGTTATTTCTAATTTCCATCCCATTTTTTCTGCATATTTTGAGTACATTCTGAATAAGTCACCGGCAAAGATGTTCGCTTCATCTCCTCCAGCTGCACCTCTTATTTCCATGATAACATTTTTTTCGTCATTAGGATCTTTGGGAAGCAAAAGAATTTTTATTTCTTCTTCTAATTTTTCTTTTTTTATATTTAAATTTTCTAATTCTTCATGTGCGAATTCGCTTAGTTCTTTGTCATGAATCATTTCTTTAGCTGCTTCTATATCACTTAGTACTCTTTTATATTCTTCAGCTTTTACTACAGTTTCTTCTAAATTTGTTTTTTCTTTAGAAACTTCTTTCATTTTTTTGAAATCATTATATATTTCTGGTTTTGTTAATTCTTCTTCTAAGTATTTATATCTATTTATTATTATATTTAATCTTTCTATCATTTTCAGCTTCCTTTCTTTAAATAATTATTAAAATTATTTAGCTAAAGGTCAGAGTCCATCTCATCATCAATTACTACTAAATCTTTGTATTCGTCTTCCGCTTCGTCATCGTCACTTTCTTTAGTTTCATCAATGTACATATCTTCTTCTATTTCTTCATTTCTTTCTTCTTCTATTTCATCTGTTAAGTCTTCTTCGTCATCTAAATCAGTTAGTTCTATTTTTGCAGTGTGGTTTTCTCTTAGATCCCAATATCCGCCTTCTAACTGAATAAATCTTTTTTCAGTTGATAATAGACTAAAGAAGTCAGCTAAATGATTTTCAGCTTCCTCTTTGTTTAATTTTAACTGATCAATTACTTCATTAAATAAATCAAGTAATTTCATTTTTTTTCCTTTTTCTTTTAGGATTACATATGCTATATCATCATATGACATAGTTTCAATTTGTTCTTCACTTATACTTTTTAATTTCATTTTACAATCATTCCTTTTCCACTAAAATTATACTGAATTTTTTCAATAAATCAAGTCATTTTGTTAATCTTTTTTATTATATTCATATTTATTGTAAATTATATGTGTTTTTTACTTATATTTTTTTATATTTTTTTAATAATAATTGTAGGTGAATTTATGAAAAGTAAGAGGTTAAAGATATTAATTTTGTGTTATAAAATTTTTTGCTATTTTGTAATATTTATTTTTTTAGCACTTTTTGGATTTTATTTATATGCGTACATTACCCCTAAAATTGATGTACAAAGTAGCAATAGAATTATTTTATATGATGACAGTGATGAAGTTTTTTACCAAAATACTGCCACTAGTTCTTGGGTTAGTTTAGATGAAATTAGTCCTTATGCTATTAAAGGAATTGTGGATACAGAAGATAAAAACTTTTATAGTCATAATGGTTTTGATTATATGAGAATTATGAAAGCACTTTATAATGATATTAAAGCTGGTAATTTAAAGGAAGGCGCGAGTACAATTAGTCAGCAATATATTAAAAATTTGTTTTTGACTTTTGATAAGACTTGGGAAAGAAAACTAGAAGAGGCTTATCTTACTTTTGAACTTGAAGTTCATTATAATAAGAATGAGATCCTAGAAGGTTACATGAATACAATTAATTATGGGGCAGGTAATTATGGAATAGAAGAGGCAAGTCTTTATTATTTTAATAAACATGCTAAAGATCTTACTCTTGCTGAAGCTTCTATTATAGTTGGTATTCCTAAAAATCCTACATATTATAATCCAGTTTATTATTACGATAATGCTAAAGCTAGACAAAAAATAGTTTTAAATAGCATGTTTAATATGGGACATATTACTAAGGAAGAGATGGAAAATGCTTATAATGAAGAACTTTCTTTTTATGGTAAGAAGTCTAGTAATTTTATTGTTAGTTCGTTGTACTATAAAGATGCGGTTATGGATGAACTTAATTCAATAGATGAAATTCCTAAAAGTTTAATAGAAACTGGGGGTTTAAAGGTTTATACTTATCTAAATAGTGATGCACAGAGAAATTTAGAAAATATTATTTCTGAAGAAATGGAAAACACTGGCGAGTTAGAAGTAGGGGCTATGATAAGAAGTCCTAAAAATGGCGCAATTGTAGCTCTTATTGGTGGCACTAATTATAATGAGACAGAGTATAATAGAGTTACAAAGGCTAAAAGGCAAGTTGGTTCTACTTTTAAACCTATTCTTTATTATTCTGCTTTAGAAAACGGAATGACTGCTACTAGTACTTTTGTAAGTGAAAAGACAACATTTTCTTTAGGGGAAGATGAGAGTTATTCTCCAAGTAATTTTGCTGATAAGTACGCTAATAAGTCTATAACTATGGCGGATGCTCTTGTACTTTCAGATAATATTTTTGCTGTTAAGACTCATTTGTTTCTTGGTACTGATAATTTAAAGAATACAGCAAAAAGAATGGGTATTAAAACAAGTCTACCTAGTAATGCTAGTTTGGCTTTAGGTACTAGTGAAATTAATATGGTTGATTATAGTAATGCTTTTCAAACTCTTGCAAATTATGGAATTAGAAATAATCCTGTTTATATAAAAAAAGTAACTGATTTAAATGACAATGTAATATATGAAGCTAAATATGAAGAGGAAAATGTTTTAGATAAGAGGTATGTATATATTTTAAATGAGATGCTAACAAACTCTTATAATTATGACTATATTGACTATGCTTCACCAACACTTTTAAGTGTTAAAAATTTAATTAATCATAAGTATGCAGTTAAGTCAGGAACTACTGATACAGATTATTGGGTTGTTGGGTATAACCCAGAAGCTCTTGTTCTAGTCTGGAATGGTTATGATGATAATAGGTCGGTTGAAAAGGTTTCTTCAAAGATTACAAAGAAAATATGGGCTAGAAGTATAGAAGCTTATCTCGGAGAAAAAGAGAGTGCATGGTATAATATTCCTAGAGGAGTTACAGGTGCGATTGTTAACCCAATAAGCGGAAGTACTACTGATTTAAGTGTAAAAGATCTTATGTTTTATGTTAAGGGAACTGAACCTGATTATGTTAAGGAATATTAAAAAGATTAAACGTTTATTTTGTTTAATCTTTCTTTATTTTTATTATTATTTGGTACATGTCTTCAAAATCAAATTCTTCTGTGTCAACATTAAAGCCCATGTTTTCTATTTTTCTTGCTTCTTCTCTAGCACTGTTGATTGCATTTTTGATGTTCTTACCTTCATTGATTGGTGTATTTTGTTCTATTTCAGGTTCTTTTGTACTTTCATATTCTGCTATTATGCTACTTTTTGGAATACTTTGTGTGTTTTCTAATGCAGGTTTTTCAAAGCTTTGAGAAGGTAATTCAAAATCCATTATTTCTGGTTCTATTTCTTGGAATGGATTTATCATTACTTCTTTTTTCTCTACTGTAGGCTCTGGTTTTATAGGAACTTGCGGTTTTAAAAGAGCATCAATATCTTTAGGTACGTATTCAGTTATTATATCTTTTGACTCTTGTTTTTCTTTTTCTATATCTACATCATTAGGATTAATACTCATAGGTGTTTCTCTTTTTATTTCGTTATTTTGTGGTCTTTCTTTACCTAATAGTTTTGCTATTTCTTCATCAGCTTGTCTTACAGTTAATCTTTCATTCATTATTCTGTTTAACATGTTAATTTGTTCAGTGTTGTCTGTTATGTTTAATAAACTTCTTGCATGTCTTTCAGATATTTTGTTATGAAGTAATGCTTCTTTTACTGGTATTGTCAGATTTAAAAGTCTTAATTTGTTAGCTATAGTCGATTGTGCTACTCCCATTCTTGCTGCTAAACTCTCTTGTGTCAGATAACCCATATCTAATATTTTTTTGTAACTTTGTGCTTCTTCAATAGCAGTTAAGTCTTTTCTCTGTAAGTTTTCTACTACAGCAACTTCAGCACTTTTTTGATCATCTATATTCATAATGACAGCTGGAACAGTTTTTAGGCCTGCCAAAACAGAAGCCTTGTATCTTCTTTCTCCAGCAATTATTTCAAATTTGTCTCCAATTCTTCTAAGTACTAATGGTTGGATTATTCCATGCATCTTTATCGATTCAGATAACTCTTTTAATTCCTTTTCATCAAAAGCAAGTCTTGGTTGGAACCTGTTAGGAATTATGTCATCTATGTTTACATTAATTATTTCATTTTCTCGGTTCATATCTACAGCCCCTTTATTTATTTATTCTATTATTATTGTACTTTATTTTTTTTGTTTTTTCAAGTACTTTGATTAAAAAAACTAAAAGTATTATTTCCTTTTAGTTTTGACTATTTGACTATAATTTCTTGGATAAGTAGTTTTAGTTATTTTATTTTTCTTTATTACAACTATAGTTCTTTCTGAATTTTCTATAGGCAACTCATATTTATAAAGTTTTTCGACAGTGCAATCTAACTCGTTTAAGAAATCTATAGTTTCATTTAATTCATCTTCTATACTTGATTTTAAAGGTAAAAAGTAACCACTTACTTTTAATGCAGGAAGTTCTAATTCAGATAATATTTTTAAATGTGATACTGCTCTAGAGGAGACTATGTCAAATTTTTCACGATTTACTTTTGTATATTCTTCTGCTCTTTGATTTATGATTTCTACATTTTTTAGATCTAGTTTTTCTTTGACAAGACTAAGAAACATACATTTTTTTTGATTACTTTCTACTAAAGTAAATAACATATTCTTATTCATGATTGCAAGTGCTAGACCCGGAAAACCTGCACCTGTACCTATATCGAGAAAAGTTTTCTTGTTTTTAAATTCTGAAGTAGTCATTAAGTATAGTGAGTCATAAAAATGTTTTAAATATATGCTTTCATCTTCTGTTATACTAGTTAGGTTAAATTTTTTATTATATTCCTTTAGTAATTCTTTATATGTTTCAAATTTTTTTAACTCTTCTTCAGCAATATCTATATTTAATTTTAAAAGATATACTTTAAACTCTTTTTCATTCATTAGGATACTCCTTCTTTAGATAAACTAATAGCATAGTAACATCTGAAGGGTTAATTCCGCTTATTCTAGTCATTTGCCCAATAGTTAATGGTCTTATTTTTTCTAGTTTTTGTCTAGCTTCAGTAGCTATGTTTTTTACTTTACTATAGTCGATATCTTCAGGGATTTTTTTCTTTTCTAAATTTAGCATTTTTTCTACTTCTAAATTTGTTTTTGAAATATATCCACTATATTTTGTGTTTATTTCTACTTGTTCTCCAGCTTCTTTATCAAAGTTTTCGTTAAGTAAGTGTTCTATGTCACTTATATTTATTTCTGGTCTTTTTAATAGTTCTATAGCTTTTATTTTACCTGAAAGTAGGCTAGAGTGTTTTTTTTCTAAATATTCGTTATTTTTATCACTAGCTTCTATTTTTACTTCGTTTAAATGATTGTTGAGTTCTTTTATTTTTTTTAATTTATTTTTAAAGATATTATATTTTTCATCATTTATTAGTCCTACTTTTCTTCCTATTTCTGTTAATCTTATTGATGCATTATCGTGTCTTAAAAGTAATCTGAATTCTGCACGGCTAGTAAGAAGTCTATATGGCTCGGTTATTCCTTTATTAATTAAATCGTCAATTAAAACACCAATATATGCTTCATTTCTTTTTAGAATTAATGGCTCTTTGTTTTCAAGAGATAATCCCGCGTTTATTCCGGCAATTAAACCTTGCGCTGCTGCTTCTTCATAACCGCTTGTTCCATTTATTTGTCCTGCGCTGTAAAGACCTTTTATTTTTTTACTTTCTAAAGACATTTTTAATTCTGTTGAATCTATTGCATCATACTCAATTGCATATCCATATTTTGTTATTTTAGCATAATGTAGGCCTTCCATTGAATGAATTAATTTTTCTTGTAGTTCTTCAGGCATAGTAGTTGAAAAGCCCCCAACATATATTTCTTCTCCATTTTTTCTTTCAGGTTCTAGAAATATTTGATGTCTGTCTTTATCTTTAAATTTAACTATTTTATCTTCTATTGATGGACAATATCTTGGTCCTATTCCGACTATCAGTCCACTATAAAGAGCGCATTTATCCAAATTGTCTAAAATTATTTTGTGGGTTTCTAAATTTGTGTACGTTAGGTAACATGGTTCTTGATTTTCTATACTATAAGTTGGTTTGTAAAAATTACTGAAACTTAATAGTTCTTTATCTCCTTCTTCTATGGAACATTCATCATAATTAATAGTACTTTTTAAAACTCTAGGTGGTGTTCCTGTTTTAAGTCTTCTCATTTTTATACCATTTTTTTGTAGACTTTCACTTAAATATAGTGAAGGTTTTTCTCCGTGTGGTCCGCCTTTATATTTTGTGTGACCTCTTAGTATGTCTGCATTTAAATAAGTTCCTGTTGTTATTATTACTTTTTTTGCATATATTTTTTCATTATTTTCAGTTAGAATTCCTTTGATTTCATTGTTTTCAATTATTAATTCTTTTACTAAGTCTTCCTTTATTTCTAAATTTTCTGTACTACCTAGTGTTTCTAACATTTTTTGTGGGTAAACTGTTTTATCAGCTTGACACCTTAAGCTTCTTACTCCTGGACCTTTTTTACTATTAAGCATCTTGATTTGTAAATGAGACTTGTCTGAATTTATTCCCATTTCTCCACCAAGAGCATCTATTTCTCTTACTACTATTCCTTTTGCTGAACCACCTACCGATGGATTACATGGCATATCAGCTATGTTTTTTATGTTTCCAGTTATTAGTAGGGTTTTATGTCCCATTCTAGCTGTCGCTAAAGATGCTTCACAGCCTGCATGTCCTCCTCCAATTACTATTACTTCATACATGAGTTTTTCCTCCTTTTTTATTTTCCTAAACAAAATTTACTAAATATCTCATCAAGTAATTCATCTTTATATGTTTTTCCAGTTAATTCACCTAATTTTTCCCATAATCTTTGTAAGTCGATCTGTATTAAGTCAACTGGTGTGTTTAATTCATTTTGCTTTTCTATTTCTTTACCAATATTTAAGCATTCTTTTATTATACTTATTTGTCTAGCGTTTGATAGATATGTGTAATCACTATTTTCTATTTCTTCTAAATCAAACATTTCTTTTATTTTATCTAATAATTTGTCTATTCCTTTATTTTCTTTTATGGATATTTCAATAGTGCTAAAGTTTTTTAATTTGGTTCTATCTAATTTTTGTTCTAAATCTATTTTATTGATTAGTACTATTACTTTTTTATTTTTTAGGTTACTTAGTATTTCTAAATCCTCTTCATCAAATTCTCTACTTCCATCAAATAAAGCAATTACTAAATCGCTTTTTTCTATTATATTTTTACTTTTTTCTACACCAATTTTTTCTACAACATCATCTGTATTTCTTATTCCTGCTGTGTCAATTAAATTTAGATTTATACCATTTACTATTATTGTACCTTCAACTATATCTCTAGTTGTTCCCGCAACATTTGTTACTATAGCTTTGTCTTCGTTTATTAGTTTGTTTAGTAAACTGCTTTTCCCTACGTTAGGTTTTCCGATTATTCCTACATTTATACCATTTTTTATAAGTGTACCTTTATCACTTTCTTTTACTATTTTATTTAGTAAATTATTTATTTCTGTTATTTTACTTTTTAATAGTTCATTTGTATACATAATTGCATCTTCATATTCAGGGTAATCTATATTAACTTCTACGTTTGCTATTATATTAAGTAAGGTTTCTCTTAGATTTTTTACTATCTTAGATAAGTCTCCTGTTACACCCTTAGTACTCATTTTTCTTGCTACTTCTGTTTTGGCATTAATTAGATCACTTATAGACTCTGCTTCTAGCAAATCTTTTTTTCCATTTAAAAATGAACGTTTTAAAAATTCACCTGGCTCGGCTAGTCTACAACCATTTATTAAAAGCAATTCAAGTATTTTATTTGTGACAGATATTCCTCCATGTGAGTTAATTTCTATTACATCTTCCCCAGTTGAAGAATTAGGTGCGATAAAAACTGAAACTAATACTTCATCAATTATTTCATCTTCATTTTTTATGAATCCATAGTTAATTGTTCCTGATTTTTTTCTTGTTAAGTCACTTGTAAATAAACTGTTTACTATACTTATTGCTTTCGGACCGCTTATTTTTATTATATTTATTGCACTTACACCAACGCTAGTTGCAATTGCACATATTGTATCTGTCATAATTTTTTTTCCTCCTTTTGCGCATAAATTATACCACTTTGAAAAGAATATGTAAATTACTTATTTCCCGGGAAATAAAAAAAACTAGTTTTTCTAGTTATTTTTCTTTGTATTTAATAATTACACATCTATTTGGTTCTTCTCCAACACTTTCTGTAACTATGTATTCAAATTTAGATAAAGCATTATGGACAATTCTTCTTTGATATGAATTCATAGGATCTAATTTAACATCTACTTTTGATAAAGTTACTTGTCTTGCTAATTTTTTTGCATCCTTTTCAAGAAAATAATTTTGCTTTTCTTTGTAGTTTTCTATGTCTAATTCTACATTTACATGTACTTCAAATTTTGCATTTATTACTTGCTTTAAATACTTTTGTAATGATGATAATACTGCACCATTTTTACCAATTAGTATTCCATTGTTATTTGAATGAACTCTGTAGGATACTTTTTTATTTCTTATTTGTTTTTCTATATTTCCTTCAATATTAAAACCTTTTAATATATTTTCTAACACTGTTTTTCCATAATTAGCTATGTCATTTATTTTTACAATTTCAATAACAACCTTTTTGGCCGCGAATAAGCCACCTTTTTCTTCTTTTTCTTTTATTAACACTTCATCTTCAGTTACGTTTAACTCATTTAGCGCTTCTTTTAATATAGTTTCTTTATTTTTTCCTTTATATATATACTTTTCCATAATACCTCATACCTCTTTCTTTTTTTACTTATCATTTATTTTTTTTAGTAAATAATTTTGCAATATTGCAAATGCACTTGTTGATATCCAATATAATCCAATTCCTACATTTAGTGTGAATGACATAAATATTATAAATATAGTCATCATTTTAGTCATCATTTTTGTTTGCTGTGCTTGCTCTTCATTTATTGCACTGGTTCCTGTGTTTTTGAATGAAAAATATGTTGATGCTCCGATAAGAATAACTATTACTATATAGTAATAACTCCCACTTGTTATTGCCTTCCAAGGTGTTGTACCTAAGTCAAACCATAATAGTTTTTCTTCTAGAATTGCTGGTATTCTTTGTATTGCTTCTAAAAATGCAAAGAATAAAGGTAATTGAAGTAATGATACTAAACATCCTGAAAGCGGTTTTATGTTATATTTTTTATAAATTAATGCCATTTCTTGATTTTTTGCTAGTAACGATTGTTGATCATTTCTTCCTGCATATTTTTTTTCTAATCTTTGAAGTTCAGGGTTTGCTTTTTTCATACCCTCAGACATATTTAAAGTTTGTTTAGTAAGTGGTAATACTAATAGTCTTAATAGTATACCTAATATTATGATTGATAAACCATAATTTTTTACAAGTAAACCGACCTTTACTATAACCCAAGCGAGAGGTTTTACTAATAAGCTTGTCCACAATCCTTCATATCCACCTGAATTTACTTTTAAATCTTCACATTTAGGTAATTTGTCTAAATCTACATTATCATTATTTTCATAGGCTTTTATACTTTCTTCGTTAGTTGGTTTACAAAGTATGTTTTCTGTATAAACATTTTTTGTTTTTTCATCTCTAAATGATTTCGTACACCCTGTTGTTAATAATAAAGTTAAACTTAGTATTATTAATATTTTTTTAATTTTTTTCATTTTTCTCTCCTTTTATTTCAGCAATTAGTTTTTCTTTTAAGTCTTCATATGAAGCTTCAATTCCTGCTTTCCTTATTATTATAACATACTTTTTACTTAATTCCATTTTATTTTTCACTAATATATCTTTTATTCTTCTTTTTATTTTGTTTCTTACATTTGCTTTTCCTAATTTTTTGCTTACACTTATGCAATATTTGTTATAATTTTCTTCATTATTATCTATATAGTATATGATATAGTATCTCGATACTTTCTTTTTTCCAGTTTTAACTATTTTTTCTATTTCTTCATTTTTAGTTATAATGTATTTTTTATTCATATATAATCACCTGTTAGATTTATTTTATACAAAAAAACTACTCTTTGCAAGTAGTTATTTGTTTGTTAAATTTTTTCTTCCTTTTTTTCTTCTACTTTTTAATATATTTTTACTTCTTGAAAGAAAACCTTGTTTTTTTGCTTTATTGTTCTTTTTAGCAACTGGTGTTAATTTCATTTTTTTCTCCTCCTAACTTTTTTTTGCTTGACTTCTAAAATTATAAACTATAGAATAGTATTTGTCAATTTATTATTTATTAACATATTAACATTTTATGTTGATAACTTTATTAACAGGTTGATACTTAAATTTGTTGATAATGTGAATAAGTTGGTTTAAGTGCTGTAAAATGGGATAAAAATGTGTGTACAATCTGTTAATAAGTCATGTTAATAACATTTTTTTAAAATTTTTACTTTTAAAATAGAATAAAAAGGGTTAAAATGAAAGTGAATAAGTTGTGGGTTACTTTTGGAGGTGGGTCTATGGATAAAGTAAAAGTGTGGAATGATTTTCTAAATGGCATTAGAGATAGAATTAGTGACATATCTTTCTCAACATGGTTTAAAGATTTGAAGTTGTTAACAATTAATGAAAAAGAAATTGTTATTATAGTTCCTTATTTAGTTCAAAAAAATCATATTATTAATAATTATATTGATATTGTTGAAGAAGTATTTCTAAATGTAACAGGGTCACAACATACTATATTAATGTATTTAGAAAATGAATATAAAGAAGCTTTTAAGGAAGATGAGGAAGAGAATATTTCTTTAACACCAGATTTAAGAGCTGATAAATTTGTTTCTAAAAGGAAAACAAACTTGAACCCTAAATATACTTTTGATAATTTTGTGGTAGGTGACTCGAATAGGTTTGCTTATAGTAGTTGTATGGCAGTTGCGGAAAATCCAGGTAAACTTTATAACCCATTATTTTTATATGGTAAAAGTGGACTTGGTAAAACTCACCTAATGCACGCAATTGGGAATTATATTATTAAGAATAGCGATTTAAAGGTTCTTTATATAACTACTGATGAATTTATGAATGAGTTTATTAACATTACTAAAGATAGTGGAAATAAGGAAGATAACTTAAATTATATTGATATTTTCAAGAATAAATATAGAGATGTGGATGTTTTAATGATTGATGATATTCAATTTTTAGGAAGTGCAACTGCTTCTCAACAAGAATTTACCAGTACTTTCAATAGTTTATATTATAGTCAAAAGCAAATAATAATATGTTCAGATAGAAGTGTTGAAGACTTAAAGATGTTTGCTGATAGATTAAAGACTAGGTTTAATTGGGGGTTAAGAGCGACTATTGATGTACCAAAGTTTGATTTAAAAGTTAGAATTATTAAAAATAAGATAGCATCTGGAGATTATATTATGAATTTATCAGATGAGATCGTTGATTTTATTGCTTCTAATTGTGGAAGTGATGTTAGAAATTTAGAAGGCGCAATTACTAGACTTTACGCATATTCTGCAATTATGAATATTAAAGAGCTAACACTAGAAAATGCTATGGAAGCACTAGATGAATATGCTAATGGAATGGGACAATATACAGAGAATTCTATTAGTAAGATTATATCTATAGTTTCTGAATATTTTAAACTTACTAGTGATGATTTAAAGGGAAAGAAAAGAAGTAAGAATATTGCAAATGCAAGAATGATAGCCATGTATTTATGCCGAATTCTTACTGATGAAACTTATCCTCGGATAGGACTTGAGTTTGGAGGTAGAGATCATTCAACGGTTATACACGGATATGAGAAAATTAATGAGGATATGAAAACAAATGGTGAACTTGAAAAAATTATTAGTGAGCTTAAACAAAAAATGAGTGAATAGAATGTTAATATTTTAAAGTTATTAACACGTGTTTACACCTATAAAATAAGTGATTAAGTGAGATATACACATTATTCACTTTAATAATAAGATTATTAATTTAAATAAAAAATAAAGGAGGAATTGAAATGAAATTTAAAATTAATAAAGATGTATTATTAGAAAATTTAAATAATGTAGGGAGGGCTTTATCAAATAGAAATATTATACCTGTAATAAATGGAATTTTATTTGAACTTACTGAGGAAGGATTATATTTAACTGCAACAGATAATGAAATTACTATTAAAACCTTTACACCTAAAAACCAAATTCATGAAATTTCTAAGGTAGGTAGAGTTGTTATTTATGGTAAATTTATTCTAGATATTATTAGGAAACTTCCTAATGAGTTAATTGAAATTGAGGAGATAGATGGATGTAAAGCAATTATTTCAACTAGTAGTAGTAAATATAATTTAAATTGCTTTAATGTTAATGAATTTCCTAATATTAAAATTGAAACTTTAGAGAATCCTGTAAAGTTAACAGCTGGTAATTTTAAAGAAATTGTTAATCAAACTGTTTTTGCTACAAGTCAACAAGAAAGTAAACCACTTTTAACTGGTATAAATTTGAAGATTATAGGAAATAGTTTAGAGTGTGTTGCTACTGACTCTTATAGATTAGCTAAAAAAACAGTAAAGTTTAATGATTTTAGTAATAATAGTATAAATTTAGTTATTCCTGCAAGGAATGTTAATGAATTTGTTAAACTAACAGGGGAAGATGATGAGACAATTGAACTTCATTATTTTAATAACAAGGTACTTTTTAAGTATAAAGATATATTATTTCAATCAAGTTTGTTAAATGGTACTTATCCAAATACTGATTCTTTAGTTCCTAATGATTTTGAATATGTTTATAAGGTTAATACAAATGAATTTTATAGTATTATGGATCGCGCTAGTATATTAGCTCAAGCTAAAGATAAAAATATTGTATCTTTAGAAGTGAATGGTAATAAGTTAATTTTAACTTCTAGTAGTATTGAAATTGGTAAGATAGAAGAAGTTATGAACATTGAAGTTTTAAAAGGAAGCAATTTAAAAATTTCTTTTAGTGTTAAATATATGATGGAAGCTATTAAAAGTTTTGATAGTAAAGAAATTACTTTATATTTTAATGGCGAAATTAAACCAATTATTATAAAAGAAAATGATAATGGAGATTTGTTACAACTAATTTTACCAATAAAAACTTATTAAAAATATGGCTGAATTATTAAAATTTGGCTTTTTTTTTGGAAAAATTTAAATTTTTGGTATTTTTTCGTCATATTTCGACAAATTTCGACAACTCACTTTGTTATTATATCGTCCCAAGAAAGGGGGTATATGGATGTATAATATCAATGATGAGACTTTAGCAGTTTTGCCTGTTAATAGAAATAACTGTGAAATACTTGAAAAAAATGCTAATTTAATTATTAAATGTTCATCTTTAAAAGTTATTGAATATAGTTGTGAGTATTTCGGTGTTCAATATAAAAATAGAGTTAATTGTACTTATAACTTCATAAGAACAAGATATAAGGCTCCAGTTGTAATTGAAGAACATAGTAGAATTATATTTTTTCCTCTTGTATCACCTAAAAATGAAAATAATCTTTGGATAAGTTATAATAATATTTTAGATTATTGTCCTAGTAAGTGGAAAAAAGAAACAAAAGTTAAATTTAAAAACGGTGTTTCTATTGATGTTCCAGTCTCATTTTATATTTTTAACTGTCAATATTCAAAAGCAGCAAGACTTTATTCTTCTTATGAGATAAGAACTTCAAAAAAATGGTAGAAAATGCTTTTTATTAGGGGGTATTTGTGATATAATTGTAATAGGTATAGGAGTACTAGTATACCTATTATTTTTAAATTTAGGGTTATAAGAGGTTTTAAAATGCATATTGAGAGAATTGAACTGACAAATTTTAGAAATTATGAAAAACTTAAACTTAATAATCTAGGAAATATTAATATTATTATAGGGGATAATGGTATTGGAAAGACATCTATAATTGAAAGTATATATGTTGCCAGTACAGCGAGGACTTTTAAAAGTAATGATGAAGCTGTAATGATAAGGAATAATGCTGATTATTTTAAAGTTAAACTTGAAGTAAGTGATCATGAAAAGATAAAAAAACTTGATTATGTTTTAACTTCAGATGGAAAGAAAACAAAAATTAATGGAAAACTTAAAAAGAAAATAAGTGATTATATTTTTCAGTTTAAGGTTATACTTTTTTCGCCAGATGAACTTAAGATAATTAAAGAATCTCCTACAACTAGGAGAAACTATTTAAATGTCAGTTTGTCACAAGTTAATAAAACTTATATAAAACTTCTTAATAATTATAATATTTTAATAAAAAATAAAAACGAATATTTAAAAAAAATGTTTATTAATTCTAATATGGATACAATGTATTTGGATGTTCTTGACAAGAAAATAGCAGAACTTGGTTTAGAAATTTATAATATAAGAGAAGATTATGTTGAAAAAATAAACAAAAAAATTAAAAGAATATTTAAGAAATTTAAAAAAAATGATAGTGTTTTTATTGAATATGAAAGTCAATTTCAAAATAAATCTTTGAATGAAATATTAGCTATGTTTAAAAAAAATAGGAATTACGAAGAAACTATAGGTTTTACTAAAATAGGTGTTCATAAGGATGATTTAATTTTTTTACACAATGGAAAGAATGCTAAAGAATATAGTAGTCAAGGAATTCAAAAATTAATATTACTTTCTCTTAAAATGGCTGAGATGGAGGTTTTAGTTAATGATTATTATGAAAGTCCTGTACTTCTTTTAGACGATTTGTTTAGTGAACTTGATATTATTAATCAAAATAATATTATAAACAGCTTAAGTAATGAAGTACAGGTTTTTATAACTACTACAGATATTAAAAATGTGAAACCTAATTTAATAAAAAAGGCAAACATTATAGATTTGAATGGAGGTAAGGAAAATGAAAGACAATTATAATGAAAGCGATATTCAAGTATTAGAAGGACTTGAAGCGGTAAGAAAAAGACCTGGTATGTATATAGGTACAACTGATGTTAAAGGGTTACATCATCTTGTATGGGAAATCGTTGATAACTCAATTGATGAAGCTTTAGCTGGATTTTGCAAAAATATTGAAATCATAATTAATAAGGATAATTCAATAACTGTAAAAGATGATGGACGTGGTATACCCGTTGGTAAACACCCTAAAACCGGAATTTCAACTGTTGAAACAGTTTATACAGTTTTACATGCTGGAGGTAAATTTGGTGGTGGCGGATACAAGGTAAGTGGAGGACTTCATGGTGTAGGTGCATCAGTAGTTAATGCTTTATCTAGTTCAGTTACTGTTAGAGTATATAAAGATTCAAAAATATATGAATGTAAATTTGTGAATGGTGGAAAAACTTTACAACCTTTAACTGTTATCGGAGATTGTGAGGCAAATAGAACTGGTACTACAGTTACTTTTAAACCGGATGCTGAAATATTTGATACTGAAATATACGATTATGAAACGTTAAAGGTAAGAGTTAGAGAACTTGCATTTTTGAATAAAGGACTTCAACTTACTTTGAGAGATGATAGAGATGAAGAGGATACACAAGGTGAAAAATTTTTATATGAAGGTGGTATTAGCGAGTATGTAAAATTTTTAAATCAAAATAAGACACCTATTCATGACAATATTATTCATTTAGAGGGTTCACAAGATGATGTATTTTTTGAAGTTGCAATGCAATATAATACAAGTTATTCTGATAATATATATTCATTCGTTAATAACATTAATACTCATGATGGTGGAACTCATGAAGAAGGAGTTAGAAGAGCATTAACTAGATTAATTAATAATTATGCTAGAAAGACAAAGATGCTTAAGGAAAAGGATGAAAGTTTAACAGGCGATGACGTTAAGGAAGGTTTAACTATGATCATATCGTGTAAACATCCTAATCCTCAATTTGAAGGTCAAACTAAAGGTAGACTTGGTAACTCGGAAGTAAGGAAGATAGCTGATAATGTGTTTGCTGAAGGATTTGATAGATTTTTAATGGAAAATCCAAATGAGGCTAAAATAATAGTCGAAAAAGCTATGCTTGCAAGTCGTGCTAGAAGTGCTGCTAAAAAAGCAAGAGAAGCTACAAGAAAAAATGATTTAACTATTACAAATTTCTTTGGAAAATTAACTGATTGTAAGAGTAAAGATCCAACTGAAAGTGAATTATTTATAGTCGAAGGAGACAGTGCCGGTGGAAGTGCTAAAAAAGGAAGAGATTCTATGACACAAGCTATTCTTCCTTTAAGAGGTAAAATTCTTAACGTTGAAAAAACTAGACTTGATAAGGCTCTTGGAAATGAAGAAATAAAAACTATTATTACAGCTTTTGGTACTGGAATTGGACAAGACTTTGATTTGGAAAAGTTAAGATATCATAAAATTATTATAATGACCGATGCCGATGTTGATGGTTCACATATTAGAATTTTGTTATTAACATTGTTTTATAGATATTTTAAACCTATTTTGGAGCAAGGCCACGTTTATGCTGCTCAGCCACCTTTATTTAGGGTAATGCATGGTAAGACTAGAAAATATTGCTTAGATGAGGCTGAAAAAGACAGATATTTAGCTTCTTTACCAGAGAATGTAAGAAATCGTGCAGAAATAGCTAGAATGAAAGGTCTTGGTGAGATGGATGCTGAAGAGTTAAATGAAACTACAATGGATATAAATAAGAGAATTTTAAGAAAGATAAGTGTAGATGATGCAATTTTAGCAGATCAAGTATTTACTAAATTAATGGGTGAGGAAGTTGAACCTAGACGTAAATTCATTGAGGATAATGCTGGATTTGTACAAAATCTTGATATATAGGAGGGTTTATAAATGAATGATGATTTAGATAAACTACTTGAGAGAGCAAATGAGCTTGAAAATGAAGAAAAAGTACCTACTTTGTCTTCTGATAACTTAAATCAAGTACTTAATGATAATAAAGAAGAAAGTTCAACTTACTTTGGTGGAGAATTTCATGAAAGAGATAAGCTTTCTGTAAATAATATTGTAGATGAAGTGGAGACATCATTTTTGGATTATTCTATGAGTGTTATAAAAGCGCGTGCTTTGCCTGATTTAAGAGATGGTCTTAAGCCAGTTCACAGAAGAATATTATGGAGTATGTTTGAAAGCGGTTATACACCTGATAAGCCACATAAGAAGTGCGCTACTACGGTTGGTTATGTAATAGGACATTATCATCCACATGGAGATACTTCGGTTTATGATGCAATGGTAAGACTTGCACAGGACTTTAACCAAAGATATACTTTAGTTGATGGCCATGGAAATTTTGGTAATATTGAAGGCGATAGTGCAGCGGCATATCGTTATACTGAATCTAGACTTTCTAAAATTAGTTTAGAGTTACTTCGTGATATTAATAAGAATACAGTTGATATGGAAGATAACTTTGATGTTACTAAAAAGGAACCAAAAGTTTTACCTTCAAGATACCCTAATATTTTAGTTAATGGTTCTATGGGGATCGCTGTTGGTATGGCAACAAATATTCCACCACATAATTTGGGTGAAGTGATAGATGGTTGTATTGCTTATATAGATAATCCAGAAATTGATACTTTAGGTTTAATGCAATATGTTAAAGGTCCTGATTTTCCTACTGGCGGTGTTATTTTAGGTAATTCTGGAATAAAACAAGCTTATGAAACTGGGCGTGGAAGTATTACTATTAGAAGTAGAGCAACTATTGAAGAAGTAAAGGGACATCCAACTATAATTATTACTGAAGTTCCATATGGCGTTAATACAATGGAGTTAAAAAATAAAGTAGCAGAGCTTGTTCACAATAAAATTATAGAAGGAATTACTGATTATCATACTGATCTGAAGAATGGTGTTAAAATTACTATTACATTAAAAAAAGATGCAAATGCGCAAGTTATTTTAAATAACTTATATAAGCACACACAATTTCAAATTAACTATAGTATTATTTTCTTGGTGCTTGATGGGCTTACTCCTAAGACTTTGCCTTTAAAAAGTATAATTAGTAAGTATATTGATCATCAGAAAGAAGTAATCTATAGAAGAACTAAATTTGACCTTGCTAAAAGTGAAAATAGGGTACATATTTTAGAGGGTTATAAAATAGCATTAGATAATATTGACGAGGTAGTTAGCATTATTAGAAATGCAGCGGATGACGATGAAGCCAGAAATAAACTTATTAATAGATTTGGATTGACTGTTATACAAGCTGATAGTATATTAGAGTTAAAATTAAAACGTTTAACAGGTCTAGAGAGAAATAAGATTGAAGAAGAGTTATCAACATTATTAAAACTTATTGATGAATTAAGAGCAATTTTAGCTGATGAAAAATTAGTTCTAGATATAATAAAAAGAGAAATGGCTGACATTAAAAACAAATATTCAGATGATAGAAGAACAACAATCGATATGACTGCTATTGATTATATAGAAGATGAATCATTGATACCAGAAGAAGATATAATTGTAACCATAAGCAACAAGAATTATATTAAACGCATGACAACTGATAATTATAGGACTCAAAGTAGAGGTGGAGTAGGAATTAAAGGTATGACAACTAATGAGGAAGATTTTGCTAATCAGATGGTTAATTTATCAACACACGATTATTTACTTTTCTTCACTAATAAAGGTAAAGTTTATAGATTAAAGGGTTATGAGATACCTGAATATTCTCGTACTTCTAAAGGTTTACCAATTATTAACTTAATTCAAATAGAAAAGGATGAAACAGTAAGTGCAGTTGTTAAAGTAGAAAAAGGAAACGCATATAAATACTTCGTGTTTGGTACAAAAAATGGTACAGTCAAGAGGACTTTAATATCTGATTTTGATAATATACGTCAAAAAGGTAAGATAGCTATTACTTTAAGAGAAGATGATGAGCTTAACTCAGTTAAAAAGTCTACTGGAGAAGATTATATAATTATGTGCTCTTCTAATGGTAGAATGGTTAGATATAATGAAAATGAAATTCGTGTTATGGGAAGGACAGCTGCAGGTGTTAGAGGAATTAATTTAGGTAATGATATATGTGTTGGAACTGAAGTTATCAACAGTAATCAAGAAATTTTAGTGGTTACAGAAAAAGGTTATGGCAAAAAGACAGCAGTTTCAGAATATAGAGAAACTAAGAGAGGTAGTAAAGGTGTAAGAACTATAAACATTACTGAAAAGAATGGTAAAATAGTAGGATTTAAAGCTGTATATAATGATACTGATCTGATGATTATAACTAATTTGGGTATTATTATAAGACTAGATATGGCATCTATTTCTACAATGGGAAGAGTTACCCAAGGTGTTAAATTAATTAATCTTAAAGAAAATAATATTGTGGCTTCGATATCTGTAGTTAATAAATCTGAAGAAGAAACTACTGATGAAGAATAGCAATGTTCCACGTGGAACATTTGGAGATTATATGATAATCTCCTTTTTTTATATATTTTTTGTTAAAGACTAAATTTATTTTGAAATTTTGTGTGTTAAGTTTATTGTTTTTTTATAAAATGTTTAAATGCAACAATTTAACAATGTTCCACGTGGAACATTGTTAAAAATCAAAATAAAACTTCGAATTAAAATATGTTAATTTTTTTTGCTGATTTTGGTTAACATATAAATAATTTTTATCGTTTTTAAAGTTAAGCATTATAGAATGTTTCACGTGAAACATTCTATTTAAACATTTTAATGTTAAATTTTATATTAAAATGTTCTCTTATTTTTTTAATAGTTCAATTTAATGTTCCACGTGGAACATTAAATAATTACTATTATTTATAAAATTGTTTTTTTTTATAATTTTTATAGTTATTAACTTTCATGTATTAAAATCTGCTATGATTGTCACTTAATAATTATAATTATAAGCATTTATTTCTGAAATAGTATAATTTTAAGTTATTAACATTTTTTTGCAAAACTTATGTTCCACGTGAAACATTAGATAGATTTTAAACTATAAAAATTGATTGTAAGTTGTTTATTTGATATAATCTAGTTGTGCAACAAATGGCATAGAAACAGGTCAGGACTGGAAAGTAGCAGCTTTAATATTAACCATTTGTGTGCACTTTTTTTAAGGAGATAACATGAATAGTGAAGATAAATATTATAAAATTTTATTTAAATTAGCTTTAAAAGCTTATAAAAAAAATGAAGTACCGGTGGCATCTATAGTGGTTAGAAATGGTGAAATTATTTCAAAGGCTTATAATAAGCGCTATAATACGCATAATCCACTAAATCATGCTGAAATAATCGCTATTAAAACTGCATGCAAACGATTGAAAACGTGGAAATTAGATGATTGTGATATTTATGTAACTTTAAAACCTTGTAAAATGTGCTGTGAAGTAATTAAACAGTCTAGGATACATAATGTTTATTTTTTTACTGATAATACAAAAGATATTAACTTTAAAACTAATTTTATTAAATTAGGAGATAAAGACAAAACGTTTTCAAAGTTATTAACAATTTTTTTTGAAAAATTAAGATAAAAAGGTATATTTATATATTTATAAATGTTATAATTTTTTTGTATGGAGGTATTTATGTCGTATACTGCTTTATATAGAAAATATAGGCCTCAAAACTTTAAAAATGTTGTTGGGCAGGATATTGTAGTTGATGTATTAAAAAACTCAATTATTAACAAAAAAATTTCTCATGCTTATTTATTTACTGGCCCTAGAGGTACAGGTAAAACAAGCATTGCTAAAATTTTTGCACATGCTGTAAACTGTGAAAATTTTAAAAGTGATATTTGTAATGAATGTAATTCTTGTATTTATTTAAGTACAAATGACAGTGACATTATTGAAATCGATGCTGCTAGTAATAATGGCGTTGATGAAATTAGAACATTAAGAGAAAATGTTAAATTAATGCCAGCATTCTGTAGATATAAAATATATATTATTGATGAAGTTCATATGTTATCTATAGGAGCTTTTAATGCTTTGTTAAAGACACTTGAGGAGCCTCCTAAACATGTTATATTTATTTTAGCTACAACTGAACCTAGTAAGATACCTTTAACAATATTGTCTAGATGTCAAAGATTTGATTTTAAGAAAATTTCTATTGAAGACTTGATTTCAAGATTAAAATATATTATAGGGTGTGAAGACAGACATATTTCAGATGAAGTATTAAAGAAAATCGCGGAAAATTCAGATGGAGGGCTAAGAGATGCAATTAATTTACTTGATCAAACCCTATCTTTACCAGATGATTTGATTTCAGAAAGTGAAATTGATAAACTTTCTGGAAACATTCCTAAGGATTTTATTAATAAACTTGTTGATGTTATATTTACGGCAAATTATGTGGAATTTTTATCAGTAAGTGAACATATTTCTGAAAATAGTTATAACTTTACAAATATAATTGATTTTATTTTGGTTTTTTTAAGAGATTATAGTATAAATTTGACGGTTTCCAATTATTTTGAGGCTGAGTATAAAAATTATTTATCTAAATATTCTTTTAAAATTGAGGAATTGACTAGATTTACTAAAATTCTTAATGATTTATCAAATGAATTAAAAAAATCAAATAATCAAAAAATGGTTTTTGATATTTATATGTTTGAATTGATGAATAATATTCAAGTTAAGAAAGTTATCAACAGTTCTAAACCAATTGATAACATTCGAAATGATGCATCAGGCATTATTGACAAAGAAACTGATGATGTTGTTCAAACTGATGAAACTTTAAGCACAACTGAGCATATTGTAAGAGATGATGTTAGCAGTAAATTTTTTGAGGAAATTCAAAAAGTAAGAATAAATAATGTATTAGCAGAGGCTGATAAAAATATTTTGATGGCTATCAATAATAAATATGATAAAATTAATGATTATTTATCAAGTCAAACTTATAATATTGTGGCAAGTTTGCTGTTGTCGGGCAAAGTTGTTGTTGCATCGTCAAAATATTTATTATTTGCATTTAATAGTGATTCTGATTTAATAAAGTTTAATCATAAAATAAATCAAATAGAAACTTTTGTTAAAGAACTTTTTGATACTTCTTATAAAGTTATCGGACTTACAAAGACTGATTGGGAAAAATGTAAAAATAGTTATATAAATAACAAAAAAAATAATATTAGGTATGTATTTATTGATGAAAATGATGTAAAATTAGAAGAGGTGGATAACCACGCTGAGTTTGAAGGCGATGCATTAAATATTTTTGGTGATGACACAGTTAGTGTTAAGTGATAGGAGGATGAAATTATGAACATGCAAAATTTAATGGCTCAAGCGCAAAAAGTGCAAAGAGAGTTAGAAAAGGCTAATAATGAAATTGAAAATTCGTTATTTGAAGGTGTAAGCGGTGCAGTAAAAATAACTTTAACCGGAAAAAATCAAATTACAAAAGCGGAAATTATAGATGAAGAAATTTTAAAAGATAAAGATATGCTTGAAGATATGGTAATGGTTGCTGTTAATGATGCTCTTAATAAATTAATGAGTACAAAAGAACAAAAAATGGGCAAGTATACTAATGGTTTTGGGGGATTGTTTTAAATAATGATTTATCCAGAGGAATTTGAAAAATTGAAAGATAGTTTTCAATTATTTTCTGGGGTTGGTGAGAAATCAGCCGAAAGATTTGTATATGATGTTAATTCAATTGACATGGATAAAATTGAGGAATTTGCACATAACCTCATTAATTTTAAGAATAATATCGGTAAGTGTGTTGTATGCGGTCATATTAGTAACGCTGATAAGTGTAGTATTTGTGCTTCAGAGACTAGAGACCAATCTACAATTTGTGTTGTAGAAGATTCAAAAAGTGTATTTATGTTTGAAAAAACTGGTAAATATAGAGGGTTATATCATGTTTTAGGTGGTTTAATATCCCCTATTGATGAAGTAAACCCTGAAGATATTAATATATATTCTCTTATTAACAATAGAATTGATGAGAAAGTAAAAGAGATTATTATTGCCTTAAAACCTTCAGTTGAAGGTGAAATGACATCTTTGTATATACAAAAGTTACTTGAAAATAAAAATTTAAAAGTATCTAGACTTTCATATGGAATACCGATGGGAGCTGATATAGAATATTTAGATCCCTTAACAATTATGAGGGCTATAGAGGATAGAAAAATGTTGTCATAAAGTGCGAATAATTTTAATACTATTTTGCAGGAGGGTGCAATGCAAATTATAGTATTTTTAGTAAAAAGATTAGTTATGGCTATTTGTGTGTTATATGCCTTTGATTTAATAACTTCAGGGGCGGGTATAATGATTCCAATTAATTTTGTTTCTATTTCGTATGTAGCAATTTTGGGGATACCAGCTATTATTGGATTAGTTATTTTAGAAAAAATGATTTAAGTAGTTATAGGAGACGGTTATGAGTAGAGATTTGGATAAGTATTTTTTTGAAAGAGATAGGCAAAATAAAATTAGCCATGCTTTTTTGTTATATAATTCTACTTATTCAAAGATTCAGAGTGAATTATCTTTGGTTATTAGTAAATATATTTTAAAAAGCAATACTGTTACTAATTGTGATGATGTTATTATTATAAGACCTGAAACAGATAAGATAGTTAAAGAGCAAATATCTAATCTTCAGGTAAGATTAAAGTCTAAATCTCAATATAATGAATCAAGAGTTTACATAATTGATGGCGCTGAAAAAATGAATGATTATGCAGCTAATTCTTTATTAAAATTTTTAGAAGAACCAGAGAATGGAATATTTGCTTTTTTAGTTACATCTAATATTGAAAATGTGTTACCTACTATTAAATCAAGGTGTCAATTGATAAAAGTTAATGATAATATTTCATTTAATATTGATGATTTAAATGAGGAACTTGTTAGAAAAGTGATATTATTTGCTAAATGTTTAAGTGAAAAAAAAATAGGAACGATGGCATATTTACAAAATTTTATTGATAAAAAGCAGGAAAAGTGTGATATAATAAAATTGCTGGAGATTCTCCAATATTTTTACTATGATGTAATTAATTATAAAATTAAAGGAGATTATAGTTATTTTCATAGATTTAACGAAGATATAATATATATAAGCAGTTTAACAAATCTAAATGATTTAGTGAATAAAATGATTGTTTTAAATGCTGCATCTAGTAATTTGAAATATAATTTAAATATTAATTTGTTTTTCGATAAGTTAGTAATTGATTTGGTTGGTGATAAAAATGAACAACATAGTAGCAGTTAGTTTTAAAGAAAATGGTAAACTTTATTTTTTTGATGGTGGAAAAATAAAACTAAATGAAAATACTTTTGTTGTTGTTGAAACAGAAAGAGGTTTACAGTTAGGTAAAGTGATAGTTAACAAAATTCGAAATGTTGAGCATCTAGATGATATGAAAAAAATTATTAGAATAGCCGACTCAAAGGACACTAAACGCTTTGAAATTAATAAAAAAGATGCTTATAATGCTATGGTTAAAGCTAGAAACTTAGCAGAAAAGTATTCTTTAAATATGAATATTGTTGATGCCTCGTATACTTTAGATAGAAGTCAATTAATTTTCTTTTTCTTGTCTGATCAAAGAGTGGATTTTAGAGACTTGGCAAAGGATTTAGCTGCTGTATATAAGACAAGAATTGAACTTAGACAAATTGGAGTAAGGGATAAAGCAAAAGATGTTGGTGGTATTGGTCAGTGTGGTAAAGTTTTATGTTGTGCTAGTTTTTTACATCAATTTCCTGAATCTGTATCAATCAATATGGCAAAAAATCAAAATTTAACTTTGAATCCAACAAAAATTAATGGCCAGTGTGGAAGACTTCTTTGTTGTTTGACTTACGAAGATGATATTTATACAGAAAATAGAGAAGGTATGCCGCTTATCGGAGATAAAGTGAAAACAGAAAAGGGCGAAGGCACTGTTATTTCTGTAGATGTTTTAAAAAGGTCTTACGTTGTTAACGTAGAAGCTGAAGGAAAAGTGGTAGTTAATTTAGGAAGTAAATGTGATGAATGTGGAAAATGTAATAAATGATTTAGTCGGATATCATAATTTGAAAATAGTTCAAAATACTAAATATTTTAATTTTAGCTTGGAGTCAGTATTGGTTCCAAGATTTTGTAATTTAAAGAAGAATATGAAAATAATAGATTTTTGTACTGGGAATGCTCCTATTCCATTGATTCTTAGTACATTAACTAATTCTAATATTATAGGTGTTGAAATTCAAAAAGAAGTATTTGAACTTGCTGTTCAATCTATTGAACTCAATAATCTTGAAGATAGAGTGAAAATTTTAAATATGGATGTGAAAAATCTAAGTGAAGTGTTTGAAACAGATACATTTGATTTAATTACTTGTAATCCACCATATTTTAAGGTTGTTGAATCTAGTAATTTAAATGATAATGAGATTAAAACTAATGCTAGACATGAAACTCTAATTGATTTAAAGGATATTTTAAGTGTTTGTAAAAAACTTTTAAAAAATAATGCCTCTTTAGTAATGGTTCATAGAACCGAGAGAGTAACTGAAATTCTAACTAAAATGAAGGAATATAATTTGGAGCCTAAAAGAATTAGATTTATTTATCCTAAAATGGGAGAAAATTCTAATTTAGTTTTGATAGAAGCAAGGAAAAATGGTAAAATAGGAGCGAAAGTATTGCCTCCATTATATTGTCATAATAAAGATGGATCATATACTGAAGAAGTACTTAGAATGTTTGAGAGGTGAGAAAAACATGATACAAAGAAGTTATTTAGATAGTAAATCAAATTGTTATATAATTCCTACACCAATTGGAAATATGGAAGATATTACTTTGAGAGCAATTAGGCTTCTAAAGAAAGTTGATGCTATTTTTGCTGAAGATACTAGGGTTACTCAAAATTTACTTACTAATTTAAAAATTAAAAATAAAATTTATCAGTGTCAAAAATTTAATGAAATAAAAGCTAGCAAACTTATGATTAAATTGCTTAATGAAGGCAAGAATATAGCTGTTGTAACAGATAGAGGGACTCCATTAATAAGTGATCCTGGGTATGTGGCACTTAAAAGTGTTGTTAAAGAAGGTTATAATATTATTGCTTTGCCAGGCGCTAGTGCTTTACTCCCGGCAATTAATATGTCTAATTTAGATCAAGACAAATTTTTATTTTATGGATTTTTAGATTCTAAAGAATCGGCATTAATTAAAGAACTTGAAAGCATAAAAGATTTAAAGTTTACAATTATTTTATATGAAGCACCACATAGACTTTATAAAACTTTACAAAATGTCTTAAAAATATTGGGAAATAGGCAGATTAGTATTTCCCGGGAAATAACTAAACTTCATGAAGAGGTTTTTAGGGGAAGCGTTTTGGAAGCTTTGGATAACTATAAAGGTGATGTTAAAGGTGAAATAGTTATTGTAATAGAAAAAGGAAATACTACAAATAATATTGATGATGCTTATTTAAAATGTGTAGAACTTGTTTCTTTAGGAATGTCTAGTAAAAATGCTATTAAGTATATTTCTAGAGAATTGGGCGTTAGTAAAAATGAACTTTATGATATGTATGAGGTGAAGAAAAATGAAACTGATAGTGGGATTAGGTAATCCTGGTAAGGAATATGAAAATACAAGGCATAATGTTGGCTTTATGGCACTTGATAATTATGTTAAAGACACTTTCAAACAAAAAGATAATTATTTGTATATTCAAAAAGTAATTAATGGAGAAAAATGTATATTTGTTAAACCTTTAACTTATATGAATGAAAGTGGGCTTGCTGTTAAAAAAGTTATGAGTTACTTTAATATAAACATTGAAGATATGCTCGTTATTTATGATGATGTTGATTTTGAAGTTGGTACTTTTAAACTTAAAAGTACTGGTTCTTCAGGTGGACATAATGGTATCAAGAGCATAATTAAATATGTACAGGCAGAAAATTTTCAAAGGATAAGAATAGGTATTTCTAAACCAAAATATGATATGATAAATTATGTGCTTGGTAAATTTACAAAAGAAGAAATGGAAAAATTAAATATTGTTTTTACTACTATTAATAACATTTTAAATGATTTTCCTGCTGTACAATTTGATAAATTAATGAGTAAATATAATTAGGAGGAGAAATGTTAGACGGAATTTTTAAAATACATTTAAAAGATAAATTAAAAATTTCTATAACTAATAATGAGATATACAATCAGTTTATTTTATATCTTTATTCTAAGGTGGATAATGGTATTGTTTTAGTTACCCCAACTTTAACTGAAGCTAATAATTTATACTCTAGGTTAAGTTATTATTTAAAAGACAATGTTTTTATTTTTCCAGATGATGACTACCTTACTAAAAAAGCAATAGTTTCATCACCAGAATTTATGTATATGCGTCTTAAGTTTTTAAATAACTTTAATAGTAAATCAAATAAAATTCTTATTTGTCATACTAACAGTTATTTAAAAAAATTATTACCTAAAAATGAATTGACAAATGTAACATTAAATATTACATTAAAATCAAAGATAGATAGAGAAATATTAATAAATAAATTAAATAAAGCAGGTTATAGAAGAGAGAGTATTGTTACTAACACTGGAGAATTCAGTGTTAGGGGTTTTGTTGTGGATGTTTTTCCTATATTTGAAGAGCATCCTTATAGGATTGAATTTTTTGATGATGATGTTGACGAAGTTAAGATTTTTGATGAAAATACACAGAAATCTATTAAGTCAGTTGACGAAGTAATTATAAAACCTGTAATTGATGAATATGATAATGCCAATAGTTCAGTGCTAGATTATTTTGATAATCCGTTGGTCATTTATCATGATTATGATTCCATTATTAAAGTATTTAATAGTATAAAAGAACAACTAAATTATTATGGAGATGTTGATGTCTTATTTAATTTGGATGATTTGAAATCTGAGCATTCTATTTTCTTTGATACTACTAATAATCTTGATTATGATTATTCTATCACCGCTGAAGCTATTACATCATATAATAATGATTTTAATAAATTTAATAGTGATCTTTTAAGGGATAATACTTTCCTTTGTTCAACTGATAACATTTTTATTTCTAAGCTTAATGCTCCTAAAGAAAAAATTATAAAAAAAGATTTACTTAATGGTTTTATTTATAACAATATTACATATTTATCTAAAAATGACCTAAATTTAAATGTACAGAAAATAAGGTATGATACTGGTTATAAAATGGGTAAAAAGATTAACTCAATAGATAAATTAGAAATTGGAGACTATGTAGTACATAAAGCAAATGGTATAGGGGTTTACATGGGAATACAAACTATTATGAAAAATGGACTATTAAAAGACTATATTTTGCTACAATATAAAGGAAATGATAAATTATACATTCCAGTAGATGATGTCGATAAATTATATAAATATTCCTCAAAAGATGGTGCTAAGCCCGTTATACATAAACTTAATAGTTTGGAGTGGGAAAAAACTAAATTAAAAATAAAAAAGAGAATTAAGGATATTAGTTCGGAATTAATTAAAATTTATAAAAATAGAAATATGTCTACTACCGAGCCATTTTTGTCAGATACACCTGAACAAGAGATCTTCGAAAATGAATTTATTTATGATGAAACAGCTGATCAATTAAAAACTTCTCTTGAAATTAAAAAAGATTTAGAAAGTACTAAACCTATGGATAGATTACTTTGTGGTGATGTTGGTTATGGCAAGACAGAAGTTATATTTAGAGCTATGTTTAAAGCTATTTCTAACAATAAACAGGTGATGTATTTATGTCCTACTACTTTGCTTAGTTATCAACAATATATGTCTGCTTTAAATAGGTTTAAAAACCATGCAGTTAATTTTGCTTTGTTAAATAGGTATACTTCTTTAAAAGAAACAAAGGAAATTTTGGAAAAATTAAAAGAAGGAAAAATAGATGCTGTGTTTGGTACACATAGATTGTTAAGTAAGGATGTTGAGTTTAAAGATTTAGGTCTTTTAGTAATTGATGAGGAACAACGTTTTGGGGTTATGCATAAGGAAAAAATTAAAGAAATTAAATCAAACGTTCATGTTTTATCCGTTTCGGCTACACCTATTCCAAGGAGCTTACAAATGAGTTTAATTGGTGTAAGAGATCTTAGTTTAATTGAAACACCACCTAAGAATAAGTTTCCGGTTCAAACTTACGTTATTAATTATGATCCTTATATTTTAAGAGATGTTGTTTTAAAAGAAAAAGCTAGGGAAGGTCAAGTATTTATTTTATATAATAAAGTTGAAGATATGCCTAAATATGTGGAAAAATTATCTAATTTATTGCCTGAAGTTAGCATAAGGTATGCTCACGGAAAAATGAATAGAGATGAGATGCAAGATATCGTTTATGATTTTGCTCTTGGTAAGTTTGATGTTCTTGTAAGCACTACTATAATAGAAAATGGTATTGATATTCCAAATGCTAATACAATGATTGTTATTGATGCTGATAGGTTTGGTTTATCACAGTTATACCAAATTAGAGGAAGAGTTGGAAGAGGCTCAAGGCAAGCTTATGCTTATTTAATGTATGATAAAAATAAGATTTTAGGAGAAACTGCACATAAAAGACTTGAAGCTATAAAAGAATTTACGTTACTTGGAAGTGGATATAAAATTGCTATGAGAGATTTAAGTATAAGAGGTGCAGGAGATTTACTTGGAAGTGAACAAGCAGGTTTTATAGATTCAGTAGGTGCTGAGATGTATATAGAGCTTATTAATGAAGAACTAAATAATGTTCCTGAAGAGAAAGAAGAGGAAAGTGTAAACATTTCAGATGTAAGTAACCATATTAGTGAAAATTATTCAGACGAAGACGCTGTAATTATTGAATTACATAAATTAATTAGTACTATAAACTCTTCTAAAGAATTTGATGAAGTTTATGAGACTATACAAGATAGATTTGGATTTGTTACTGATGATTTAAGGAATTATATGAAGCAAGAACTTTGTGAAAAATTAATTCAAAAGTTGAATTTAAAGATACTAATCAACGACAAAAATAAGATATCAATTAAATTAGATGAAAATTTTTATCAAGGAATTAATATTGAAAAATTATTTATAGTTTCTACAGGTATTTCCACAAGATTTAATTTTTCTTATAATGGAAGTGCAATTATTATTTCGCTTAATAAAATTAATTTGGAAAGGCATTATATTAATTATATTTTAGATTTGTTGCTTTATTTAGATAATCAAAAAAAATAGGAAGTTTTCCTATTTTTTATAGTTGTTTTTACATTTTTCAATTAACTTTAGGGCTTCTTCCATGTTATGAAATTCTTTAGTTTCTACAACAATGTTTTGTAGTGTCTTATAGTTTTGAAAAAAATCTTTTATTTCAGCTTTTTGATGTTCTGTTAGATCTTCTAGTTTTTGAATATTTTCAAATCTAGGGTCTGTGTCTACAACGGCTATTACTTTTTCATCATGATAACCATTATCAAGAACGGTCAGATATCCGAGTACACGTGCTTTTACTACACAACCCGGAAAAGTAGGATAACTACTTAATACTAATATGTCTAATGGGTCTTTATCATCAGCTATTGTATTTTCGATAAAGCCGTATTCTCCTGGATATGTAAGTGCACTGTAAAGTACGCGATCAAGTGTTATTCTGCCAGTTTCTTTATTAACTTCATATTTGTTTTTAGTACCCATAGGTATTTCTATAATTGCTTCTACTATGTTATTCATTTGTATCACCTGCAAATATTATAACATAAAACTTTACTCTTTAGTATAATTCTATAAATTTTATTTAAAATAATGTATAGAGGTGGCAAATGAATACTGGAATTGTAAGGAAAATTGATGAATTAGGTAGAATAGTTATTCCAAAAGAAATTAGAAAAAGTTTAAATATTAGAAATGGCGAAGATCTTCAAATATTTATTAGAGATGAAGAAATTGTTTTAAAAAAATATAAAAAATTATTAACTGTAAAAGATAGTGCAATAAAATATTTATATTCATTTAGAAAAATAACAGATAGTACTGTGTTTATAACGGATAAGGATAAAATTATAGCTAGTACATTAGAAAATCTTCTTGGTGAGAAAATAGATGATAAAATTTTAAATTTAATTGAGGAAAGAAAAAGTGAAGATGGTTATTCTTTAAAAATGGGGAATAATATTATAAATAAGTATTATTATGCATTACCAATTATTATTGATGCTGATGCAATCGGAAGTATTATTATTGTAAATGATCTTCAAATTAATGAAAAAGATAAACTACTTTCTAATGTTTTGCATATACTTTTAACGATGGAATTAAGTTAAATTTACGATTTTTTTTAAAAAAAACTTGAAATATAATCGTTTTCATGGTATATTACTTAAGCGAAAAGGTTTCTATAACTTAAATAAGTTATGGCGAAAGGAGAATGTAATATGAAAAAGGGTATTCATCCAGAACTAAAAGAATGTAAAGTTAAATGTGCTTGTGGTAATGAATTTACAACTTTAAGTACTAAAAGTGAAATTCAACTTGAAACTTGTAATAAATGTCATTCATTTTATACAGGTAAACATATGACTGCAAGAACAGGTAATGTTCAAAAGTTTAAAGAAAAATATGGATTAAAGTAGTAAAGTAGAATGACTACTTTCTTTTTTTATGTTGAAATTTTGCGTAAAAAGTGTTTATAATTATATTATGTTGGAGGAATGTATATGAAAATAGGAATTGCTTCTGATCATAGAGGTTATAAGGCTAAAGAAAAATTAAAGAAATATTTAATTAGAAAGAACATTGAGTTTATTGATTATGGAACATTATCGAGTGAAAGTGTTGATTATCCAGAATATGCTCTTGAAGTTTGTAAAGCAGTTTTAAATGAGGATGTTGAACTCGGGGTTTTAATATGTGGAACTGGAATTGGGATGAGCATTGCGGCTAATAAAGTTAAAGGTATAATGTGTGCTAAAGTTGATTGTTATGAGGAAGCTAAACTAGCTAGAGAACATAATCATGCAAATGTTATAAGTTTTTCGTCAGAGTTATTTACTTCTGAAATGAAAGACATTATTGATGCATTTTTAAAAGCTAAACCTCTTGAAGAAGAAAGGTATTTAAGAAGAATTGATGAAATAAAAGCAATTGAAAAGAAAAAAAACTATAAATAATAATGTGTTTTATGCATATTATTATTATTTTTGCATAAAATTTAGTATGAAAAAATATATTATTATAATACCTTTGTTAATTATTCTTTATTTTTTAACTTTAAAGGATAATTCTATAGAACAAGAAAATATAACAAATAAAGATGTTTTTTTAGTTAGTGTAAGTTATGAAGGTAACATTTATAAAATGCCCTTTAATGATTACCTTATTGGTGTTGTTTCATGTGAGATGCCTGCACTTTTTGATGATGAAGCATTGAAAGCAGGCGCAGTTGCAGCAAGGACTTTTTATATGTACAATTATTTAAATATTTCAAATTATTTAGCTAATTCTAGTGATCAATGTTTTATAAACGAAGATGTAATGAAAAAGAACTGGGGTAATAATTTTGATGAGTATTATAATAAAATTAAAAATGCTGTTGTATCTACTAATGATGAAGTTATAATGTTTAATAATGAGATTATTCATTCTTATTATTTTAGTATGTCAAATGGGTTTACAGAGGATGCCTCCTATGTATTTAATGAATCAAAGCCGTACTTAGTAAGTGTGAGTTCAGCATGGGAAAAAAGTTTAAAAACATATGAAAAAGAATTATTCGTTTCAAAAGAAGAAATTAAAAGTAAGTTAAATTTATCTACCAATGATTTTGATATAGCTATTAAGTCTAGGTACGAAAGTGGAAGAGTGAATGAAGTAGAAGTGTTAGGAAAAGTATATTCAGGAATTTTTTTTAGAAAGTTATTTGGACTTAGGAGTGCAGATTTTGATGTGACAAAAAAACAAGATGGTTTTGTTTTTACAACCAGAGGTTATGGTCATGGTGTTGGTATGAGTCAGTATGGCGCTAATATGATGGCTAAAGAAGGATATTTATATGATGAAATATTAAGTTATTATTATAAAGGTACTAATTTATCAAAAAATAGTGTATAATTTTTATTCTTTTGTTCACATTACTAGTAGGAGAGTGAACAAATGAAAAATGGTGTAAAAAAATTATTTGTACCTGCAGTTTATTTAATAGCTGTTTTAAGTGTAATTGGATGTATTGTACTAACGATAACTAGTATTAATAAGTATTTAACTAAAGAGGAAAAGATAAATTATTCGGTTGATGGAATAATTAAGTCTGATACTGTTCCAGTTAATAAAAACCAAGATGGTAATGTTACGACTGATGAAGAATTAATAATAAGACCTTATAAGTCAGATAAAGTAAGCATAGGTAGATATTTTTATGATTTTGAGGCTGAAGCAAAGGATCAAGAAAACGCGATTATTTTCTATGAAAATACTTATATGCAAAATTCAGGTGTAGACTATATAAGTGATGAAGCATTTGATGTTATATGTGTTCTTGATGGTAAGGTGTTAAATGTTGATTATAATGAGGTATTAGGTAATATTGTTAAAGTTGAACATGAAAAAGATATAGTTACTGTGTATCAAGGAATTGATAAAACAGACCTTAAAGTTGGTGATACTTTAAAACAAGGAGATATAATTGGAAAAAGTTCTACGTCTTTAGTTAATTCAAAGTACCCAAATTCATTACATTTTGAAGTTTATTATAAAGGTGCATTAATTGATCCAGAAAATTTTTATACTTTAAAATTAGCAGATTTATAGGAAAAACCGGCAAAAAGTCGGCTTTTTTTTGTAAAAAATGCAAAACCGGCACTATGGCGCCCTGTTTTATTTGTCAAAATGTGGTAATATTAAAAGTAATGGTGGAGTGATGAAATGATAAATTTTGTAATAGTAGAGGATAATCCTTTACATCTTAAAAAGACTGAGTCATATATTGTTAAGTATATGATGCAAAATACACTTGAGTTTGAAGTAATTAAATTTGACAAACTAAGTGAAAAATTATTTAAATATGTTTCTAATACTGAAAATAATAATATTTACATATTAGATTATGAATTAGGTAATGGTATTGCACTTGATGTTGCAAGAAAAATTAGAAAGTATGAGTGGAGAAGTCCTATAATTATTTTTACTGTTAATGGAGGAGGTATGGCGCTTAGCTCATTTAAACAAAGATTACAAATACTAGATTTTATTAATAAGCGTACTGAGCCTGAAAAAAATCTGTTTGA
>OIZL01000084.1_pt1 | contig 81876 bp, 76 predicted proteins | sample 1588541 | NCBI WGS metagenome assembly OIZL01 (sample SAMN03283285) | human gut metagenome | biome: human-associated habitat; material: feces | host: Homo sapiens | place: Peru | collected 2012 | reverse complement strand
TTTTCCGGAGCGGATTTTTGTCCGGACAAGGCATTGACCGCAGGCAATCCTTGTCTGGATTGTCAAGGGCAATAACGCTGTACGGGCGTAAATCCGCCCGAAAAAACCGGCGCGGATCCGTTTCCCGTCAGACTCAGAGTTTTCTCCGACGTACATGCCGCCGGAGAAAACGATCAAAACTATTTTTTTGCCTGCGGGCAAAAAACTCTACGCCGAAAACCTCATGCATAAAGGGGAACGGGGAATTTGGTCAGCGCCGAAAGCTGTGCGGGAACATCGGGAGCCGTGAGTAAAAGGAGGGACTTCCTCTTGTGGAAAAACTAATTGATATCAGCAGCTATCCGGTCATGCAGGTGCTGGATGTGCTGCTTCAGGATAAAACGACGAAAAAGAACATCATATGGGCGACTGACACTTATGCGGAACTTGGCGAAGAATTCACGGACAAGGTGCAGCTGGACGCAGACGCCCTTTTACGCCGAACCGATCTCATCCGACCCCGCATCCAGAAATCGCAGGAGGCGCAGGCGCAGCGGACGCGGAAGAAAGCGGAGGTGTTCACGCCCGCATGGCTTTGCAATCAGATGAACAATCATTGCGATGAGGACTGGTTCGGGCGCCGCGGCGTGTTCAACACGGAAAACAGCGACCATAGCTGGACGGTGTCGGAGGGGAAGATCGAATTTCCGAAAAAAAAGAAGTGGCAGCACTATGTGGACTCCCGCCGGCTTGAGATCACCTGCGGAGAGGCTCCGTACCTTGTCTCCCGGTACGATGTATCAACGGGAGAACTGATCGTCCCGCCGATACGGCGCATCGGAATGCTTGACCGAAAGCTGCGCATCGTAAACGAGAATACGGAAGACTATGTGGACTGGCTAAAATGGACGCTCCGGGCATTTGAGGCCTGCTACGGATATGAGTATCAGGGCGACAATGTTCTCATTGCGAGAATCAATCTGCTCCTAACCTTTACGGATTACTACGAGGAGCGCTGGGAACGGCAGCCGGACGGCAAGCTCCTTGAAGAGCTGGCGAACAAAATCGCCTGGAACATCTGGCAGATGGACGGGCTGAAGGATACCGTCCCGCTCGGAAAGCCGTACGAGGAGTTTCGTCAGATTACGCTCTTTGATATGTTCGGGGATATGGGTGACGAAAAAGACGATGCGCCGGAAGCCGTGCCGTGCAGGATATTCGACTGGAGAAGCAAAAACTCCATACTTTTCAAAAAGCTGAAGGAGATGTGAGTTATGGGAAAGAAACTGTTTGATTATGTGATAGGTAATCCGCCGTATCAAGAGGATACACAGGCTCAAGGCGACCGAGCCAACCCGGTTTATAATCAGTTTATTGATGCTTCTTATGTTGTTGCCGAAAAGGTCGAGCTGATTACCCCCGCACGTTTTTTGTTTAATGCTGGTCAGACGCCCAAAGCATGGAATAGAAAAATGTTAAATGATCCGCATCTCAAAGTGATGCACTACGAAAGCGACGCAACAAAAGTGTTTCCAAACACGGACATTAAAGGCGGAGTTGCAATCACATATCACGATGAAGCTAAAAATTACGGTGCAATAGACACATTTACTTCTTATCCAGAGTTAAATGATATTATCCATAAGGTTAATAATATTGAGCAGTCTCGTCCACGGCTTAATACAATCATTGCATCGCAAGGGCTTTATAGATTTTCAGAGAAATTTTTTGCGGAACATCCTGAAATAGAAGGCGCACAAGGTGCGGGTACTGGAGCTAAAATAGTATCCAGCGTCATGTCCAAATTGCCGACTGTGTTTAAAACCAATGCATTTGAGGGGGCTATTCGTTTCTTAGGGCGTGTTGGCGGCAAAAGAGAGTATCGGTATATAGACCGTTCATATATTGTGGAAAATCCGTATCTTGACAAGTACAACCTTTTTCTTCCTGAAGCAAATAATAGCGGTCAGTTTGGCGAAACATTAACAGAACCCACTTTAGGATTGCCGAATGATGGAAGTGCAGATACATTTTTGAGTGCGGGTCAATTTGAAAGTGAAACGGAACCAACCAATTTGTGTACATACTTGAAAACAAAGTTCTTCCGTGCATTACTTGGTATAAAGAAGGTTACGCAACATTGCCCTCCGTCAGTTTGGGCTATGATCCCCCTCCAAAACTTCACTCCTGACTCCGACATCGACTGGTCAAAGTCGATTCACGAGATTGACTTACAGCTGTATCGCAAGTATGGCTTGGACGAAAAGGAGATCGAGTTTATAGAATCTCATGTAAAGGAGATGGCATAATGGCAGCGATTCAGATCAAAACAGCCTCAAAGGTCGTTCCGCAGTGCTATGCCTATACCACTCCCGGAGTACCGGTACATGACGGCTGGACGAAGATCGGCTTTACCGAGCGGGATGTGGAGACCCGTATCAACGAGCAGACCCACACGGTGGGTGTCGCGCACAAGACCTGGTGGGCAATGCGTGCCGCCTATATGACAGAGCCGTACGGGACATTTACGGATAAGGACTTCCACGCTTACCTGAAGAAGCTCGGTATTTCCCGCGAGGCCGGGACGGAGTGGTTCCGGATCGAGCCGACAGCCGCCCGCGGTAATTTTATCGACTTCACGCAGAATCACGGTGTGGTGTCGGAGGATGACGCCGATGCGGTGATTCCGTACAGGCTCCGTGAAGAACAGGCGGAGGCTGTGCAGAGGACAGCGGATTATTTCCGCAGTCGTGAGAATGCCGAATTCCTCTGGAACGCAAAGCCTCGCTTCGGTAAAACCCTGTCCGCCTATGACTTGTGCATGAAGCTCGGCGCAAAAAGTATTCTCATCGTGACGAACCGTCCGGCGATTGCAAATTCCTGGTATCAGGATTATGAGACCTTTTTCGGCCCGCAGTCCGGCTATCTCTTTGTCAGTAATGTGGACGGAATCAAGGACAGAAAGTTTGTTTACAGCCGAGAGGAATACATAGCAAAGCTCAATGAGAACACAAAGGGCTGCATTGAATTTGTCAGTCTCCAGGATTTGAAGGGCTCCATCTATTTCGGCGGACGCTTTGATAAGCTGTCGGAACTCAGCGCAGAGAAAGGGCTGACATGGGATGTCCTCATTGTGGATGAAGCGCACGAGGGCGTCGATACCTATAAGACCGACACTGCCTTTAACCATATCCGCCGCAAGTGGACGCTGCATCTTTCCGGCACACCGTTTAAGGCGCTGGCGAATGACAAGTTCCCGGAGAGCGCCATCTACAACTGGACGTATGCCGATGAGCAGAAAAAGAAGCGTGACTGGGATGCTTCCAGCGAGATCGAGAACCCCTATGCCAAGCTGCCCAGACTGTCCCTTTTTACCTATCAGATGTCCGACATTGTCCGCGACAGAGTGAGAAAAGGTATCGAGCTTGCGGATGATGATATTGAAGAATTCGCCTTTGACCTGAACGAATTTTTCAAGACGAACGAGTCCGGGAAGTTTGTGCATGACACGGATGTGGATAAGTTCCTTGACGCTATGACACAGCAGGACAAGTTTCCGTTCTCAACGCCCGAACTGCGGGACGAACTGAAGCACACCTTCTGGATTTTGAATCGAGTCGCCAGCGCAAAGGCTCTGGCCAAAAAGCTGAAGCTCCATCCGATATTCAAGGACTACGAGATCATCTTTGCGGCGGGTGACGGGAAATTAGATGATGACGATGAGAACGAGAAGTCATTCGACAAGGTCACAAAGGCGATCTCGGAACACGATAAAACCATCACTTTATCCGTGGGGCAGCTGACTACCGGCGTAACGATCCCCGAATGGACGGCGGTTCTTATGCTGTCCAATATGGCGAGTCCGGCTCTCTATATGCAGGCGGCTTTCCGCGCGCAGAATCCGTGCCTGTTTCATGATAAAGATGGTAATTCCTACAGAAAACAGAACGCCTATGTGTTCGATTTCGATCCTGCCCGTACCCTTACGATTTTTGAGCAGTTCGCCAATGACCTGATTCCGGAAACCTCCGGCGACAAGGGCGACTTTGACAGCCGCAAGCAGCACGTCAGAGAGCTTTTGAACTTCTTCCCGGTTTACGGTGAAGATGATGAAGGCTCTATGATAGAGCTTGATGCAGAAAAGGTTCTCACGATCCCGCGCCATATCCACGCAAGAGAGGTCGTCGAGCGCGGCTTTATGTCGAACTTCCTGTTTGCGAATATCGGCGGTATTTTCGGAGCACCGAAGGAGATCATTGACATCATCAACAATATGCAGGCAATCGAAGAACCGAAGGCACTTGTTCCTGCGGCTGTGGATGAGACTACGGCAGGCGCACTTAACCTGAACGAGAACGGCGAGGTTGAAATTCCGAGAGAACAAATCATCGGAACGGCAAGCGAACTATTTGGGGATAAGGTTTATGCGGATGTTGAGGATCAGCTGGCGTCAGCCGTGGAGGAGATCCAGAGAAATGTGGAACTGACGCCGAATCCCAAGAAGGATGAGTTAAAAACGCTCCGCGAACAGTTCTCAAGGCCGATCGCGGACACACTTATGGACTCCGCAAGAGCGCAGTATGGCGGCGATTTGAAAAAGTCAACTCAGAAACAGTTGGAACGCAGAATACAGGAAACAACAGATACCGTCGTAACCCGTGAGTACGGCGATTACACGATTCGGGATCATCAGCTTGCCAAAGAGCGCGAAGACAGAATCCAGGAGGCACAGCAATCCGGAGCCACAATGGCGGAGATCACGCAAATTGATGAAGAGTATGCCGCAAGGCGTCTCCAGGGCTACCGTGATATGGTCGACAACATCAGCAGGAAACTCCATAGCGATGAGACGGTGAAAAAAGCTGCGGAAACCATCGTCGAAACGGTAGAAACCGAAAAGCTGAATGCGGAAAAGGATTCTATCGAGGGCAGCGTCCGCGACCATCTGCGCGGTTTCTCTCGTACGATCCCGGCATTCCTCATGGCTTATGGCGATGAGAATACCACGCTTGCGAACTTTGACACCCTTGTGCCGGACGAGGTATTCTGGGAGGTCACCGCCAATCCGCAGAATGGGCAGGGCGTGACGCTTGACCAGTTCCGTATGCTGCGCGACGGCGGCGACTATGTGTCTGAAAACGGTGAACAGAAGCACTTTGACGGACACCTGTTTGACGAAGTCGTGTTCAACGATGCCGTGCAGGAGTTTATGAAAAAGCGTACCGAACTTGCAAACTATTTTGAGCCAGACCACAAGGGAGACATCTTTGATTTTATTCCTCCCCAGCGCACGAACCAGATATTTACGCCGAAAAAAGTCGTTAAGGACATGGTGGACAGGCTTGAGCAGGAAAACCCCGGCTGCTTTGATGATCCTGATGCGACATTTGCCGACCTCTATATGAAGTCTGGAATGTATGTTACGGAGATCGTGACACGGCTCTATCAGAGCAAGCGAATGAAAGCGTTGTATCCCGATGATGCCGAAAGGCTGAATCACATCTTTGCCAAGCAGGTATTCGGATGCGCTCCGACGGAGATCATATATCGGATCTGCCTGCGGTACATCCTCGGATTCAGCGACATGATAAGCATCGAGAAAAACAATATCCGCCTCTGCGATACTCTGGAATACGCAAAGAAAGGTACGTTGGAGGCGCAAATGCGCAAGCTGTTCGGTCTCAGATAGTCAAAAAAAGTCCTGCAAGGACTTTTTTGACTGAGCTCTCGACGGCGGTTTATCCGATTTGAGGTGGGCCTTGCCCCCTCAAGCTCCCCCACTGCTCTGTTATCTGACTTTAAAACATGGTTTTTTGACAGTCTGCGGTCTTTAATGTACACGGATGCGGGTTCGGCATAAAAAAGCGCATTTACAATGCGGCGATGATCATGATATAATGCAGCAAAGTAAAAAAACGGAGGAAAATGCCATGAAGAAAAAAGCCTTGTTCATATCCGCCGCCGCTGCCGCCGCAGGCGCCGCCGCGCTGCTGCTCATACGGAAAAAGGGAGACGCCGCTCCCGCTGCGGGCGAAAGCGCAAAGTCCGAACCGCAGGAAGCGGTCAAAAATCAGGCGCAGGGGACTTACAGCTTTGTTTCCGGCTTCAAAGACGCCGCGACCGTGGACGTGAAGGTCACGTATGATCCGCACAGGTTTGAATTTGCCGTCGTCGAGGAGGAGTTCCTCTGCCCGACAAGCGATTCCCATGCCGCGATCCTCAGCGGCACGGATTTTGACGCGCAGATCGAATATGCTCCGTTCTACGCCGGAGATAATTTTGAAAAGCTCCGTGATAACGCAAAGAGCAGTCCCGGCTATGCGGAGTTTTCCGGCGGCTTCCGCTATGTCGCGGGAGACAGCATTTATAATTGCCTGCCGGTGGATGAGTATACCTATCTGCTTATAACCGTCATGCTTGCCGACGACAGCGAGCTCAAATTTGAGGAGCTTCCCGATGCTCCCGAGCTTGAAGCCATCCTCAGCGGAATTGAAATAGTCTTGAAAAAGTGATAAACCGAAACGCCCCTCCCGCTTTACGGCGGGAGGGGCTCGAAACTGTCAAAAAAAGCCTCGCAGAGTTTTTTTCCCGCAGGCAAAAATAATTTTGATCGTTTTCTCCGGCGGCATGTACGTCGGGGAAAACACTTCTCACGGAGCGAGTGTCGAATTGTTCGCCTGCGGCGAACAACCGAGGCACAGAGCGTAGTGCAGACCCCTTTTTGTCAAAGAAGCTTGCTTCTTTGACAATGACGCCCCTCCCGCTTTACGGCGGGAGGGGCGCTTTTATGCGGGAAAATACGGACTTGAAAAAAATCCGTGCAAAAGATATACTGTATAATGGATGTATATAAAAAGCAGCGCAGGAGGTGCTTTTATGTCAAGATGCAGCGGAATACTTATGGCGCTGAGCTCTCTTCCGTCGAATTGGGGAATCGGCACAATGGGGAAGAGCGCTTATGAATTTGTGGACTTTCTCCGGAACGCCGGACAGAAATACTGGCAGCTTCTCCCGCTTGTGCCAACAAGCTGCGGCAACAGCCCGTATTCCTCGTTTTCCACATACGCCGGTAATCCCAATTACATAGACCTTGATATGCTTGCAAACGGCGGTCTTCTGAAAAAGGATGAGATAAAAGCCGTCGATTGGGGAGACGACTGCGCGAAAACCGACTATGGCAAGGTAAGCGCCGGACGCGAGAAGCTTCTGCGCAAGGCTTTTGAGCGCGGCAGGGAAAGATATGCCGACGAGACCGCAGCGTTCCGCAGGGACAGCTTCTGGATAGAGGACTATGCCTTGTATATGGCGGCAAAGACTTATTTCGGCATGAAAACATGGATGGAATGGGACGACAGGGCGCTGAGAATGAGGGAGCATGACGCGCTTTGCAGATACCGTGAGCTTCTGAAGGATGAAATAGAGTATCATTGCTTTGTGCAGATGCTTTTTTATAAGCAGTGGAACGCGCTGCGCGCCTACGCGCACAGAAACGGCGTGCAGTTTATAGGCGATATCCCGATATATGTCGCGCTCGACTCGGCCGACGTGTGGAGCGAGCCGCATTTCTTCATGCTGGATGGGGATAATATGCCGACGCTTGTCGCGGGCTGTCCGCCTGACGCCTTCTCCGACGAGGGGCAGTTCTGGGGCAATCCGCTGTACGATTGGGACCGTATGCGCGCAGACGGCTACGGCTGGTGGATACGCCGCATTGACGGCGCGGGCAAGCTCTACGATGTGCTGAGGATCGACCATTTCCGCGGCTTTGAAAGCTTCTGGGCGATCCCTGCCGACGCGGAAAGCGCCAAGAGCGGGTATTGGATGCGCGGCCCCGGCATGGGGCTTGTCAGCGTACTGCGCGGGTGGTTCCCGCATATGCGCTACATTGCGGAGGATCTCGGTATGCTGACGGACGGCGTGAGGCAGCTTGTACGCGATTCGGGCTTCCCGGGAATGTGCGTTCTGCAATTCGCTTTTGACGCCGAGGGAAATTCGGATTATCTGCCGCATAACTGCAAGGCGGGGAACGTCTGCTACGTCGGCACGCATGATAACGACACCGTAAAGGGCTGGGTGGAGCACAGCAAAAAAGAGGATATCGCATACGCGAAAAAGTATATGCACATCACGCCGGACGAGGGCTGGTGCTGGGGTATGATACGCACAGGCATGGCTACACCGTGCGAGCTTTTTGTCGTACCCATGCAGGATGTGCTTGAGCTTGGCGGCGAGTGCCGCATGAACGTCCCCGGCGTTGCCGGCGGAAATTGGCAGTGGCGTATGCTGCCCGGCGCGCTGACGAAGAAAACCGCCGCAAAGCTCAGAGAATATACCGAAAGATACAGAAGGATATAAAGGAGCCTGTCAAAAAAGTCCTTGCAGGACTTTTTTGACAAGCTGAATATAAAGGGAAGATACGCTGCCCTGCGGCATCGCCGCATGCATATATGGAGCTTGTCAAAGAACAGCCGGCCGGAAAAACGGTTATAATACTAAAGGAGAAAAGCATCAGTTGGAAACGATAAGCCAGATACTTGCCCGTGAGCTTGGACGCGAGCAGAGCCATATCGATAACGTTATCGCCCTGCTTGACGAGGGCAATACCATTCCTTTCATCGCACGCTACCGCAAGGAGCTGCACGGCGCGATGGACGATACCGCCCTGCGCACGCTTCAGGAGCGCCTTGAATATCTCCGTTCCCTTGCCGAGAGAAGAGAGACCGTAAAAAAATCAATAATCGAACAGGATAAAATGACCGAAGAGCTGGACAAAGCGATCGACGAATGTGAAACGCTTGCCGCCCTTGAGGATATATACCGCCCCTTCAAGCCAAAGCGCCGTACACGTGCGACCGCCGCAAAGGAAAAGGGACTTGAGCCGCTTGCGCTCAGACTTTTTGCCCAGACGCCCGATCTGCCTGAGCCGGAGGAGCTTGCCAAGGATTTTGCGGATGCTGAAAAGGGCGTTGAAACCGTTGAGGACGCGCTTGCCGGCGCATCCGACATCATCGCGGAAATGATCTCCGACGATGCAGGGATACGCAAGCTGCTGCGCGAGTTTATCGGCAGGAACGCCGTACTCACATCAAAAGCGGCAACGGAGGAGGATTCGGTCTACCGTCTCTATTACGATTTTTCACAGCGCGTGGACAGACTCCAGGGACATCAGATACTTGCCGTCAACCGCGGTGAGAAGGAGGGCTTCCTCAAGGTCAGCGTTGAGCTTGACCGTGAGCTTGCCCTGCAAAGAGTGCGCCGTCAGGTCATAATCCCCGGCAGCAAGGCGATGGGCTTTGTCCGCACCGCTGCGGAGGACGCATATGACAGGCTCATCTGGCCGTCTATGGAGCGCGAGACAAGAAGCGCCCTTACCGACATGGCGTGCGACGGCGCGATAAAAATGTTCGCTCTTAACTTAAAGCCCCTGCTGATGCAGCCGCCCGTAAAGGGCAGGGTCACAATGGGGCTTGACCCCGGCTATGCCCACGGCTGCAAGGTCGCGGTCATCGACGGTACGGGCAAGGTGCTTGATACCGCCGTCGTCTACCCGACTTTTTCCGAAGGACGCAAAAAAGAAGCCATACGCACGCTCTCCGCGCTCATCCGCAAATATGGGGTGGAGCATCTTGCCATAGGCAACGGCACCGCCTCGCGTGAAACGGAGCAGATGGCGGTAGAAATGCTGCATGAGCTGGGCGGTAATCAGGCTTATGCGATAGTCAACGAGGCGGGCGCGTCGGTCTATTCGGCGTCAAAGCTTGCCGCGGAGGAATTTCCCGATTACGACGTCAATCTCCGCTCCGCCGTCTCCATTGCAAGGCGCTTGCAGGACCCTCTTGCGGAGCTTGTCAAGATAGACCCTATGGCGATAGGCGTCGGACAGTATCAGCACGATATGCCGCAGGCCAAGCTGGAGGAGACGCTCAACGGCGTGGTCGAGGACTGCGTAAATGCCGTCGGCGTGGATATAAATACCGCTTCTCCGTCGCTTTTGCAGCGCGTTTCCGGACTTACCAAAACCACCGCGAAGAACATCGTTCTTTACCGCGAGGAGAACGGCATTTTCACCTCGCGCAAGCAGATAAACAAGGTGCCGAAGCTCGGCCCCAAGGCGTTCCAGCAGTGCGCCGGATTTCTGAGAGTGCCGGAGAGCGGACAGGTGCTTGACAACACTGCCGTGCATCCGGAAAGCTACGACGCCGCCGAAAAGCTTCTTGAGCTGTGCGGGTATGAGCTCAAGGATGTCGCCGCCGGAAATCTTGCGCTGCTGCCTTCAAAGGTAAAGCTCATAGGCGAGGAAAAGGCGGCGGCGCACTGCGGCGTCGGCGTGCCTACGCTCAACGATATCGTGGCAGAGCTTATGAAGCCGGGGCGCGATCCGCGTGACGAGCTGCCGCCCGTGCTGCTCAGGAAGGACGTTCTCGAAATAAAGGATCTCAAGCCCGGCATGGAGCTTATGGGTACCGTGCGCAACGTTATAGATTTCGGCGTTTTTGTCGATATCGGCGTTCACCAGGACGGGCTTGTGCATATATCGCAGATCAGCAATAAATTTATCCGCCATCCGAGCGAGGCCGTCTCGGTCGGCGACGTCGTAAAGGTAGTCGTGCTTGACGTGGACGAAAAGAAGCACAGAATATCCCTGTCCATGAAGCAGGCGGAAAAATAACGATCGGAGGTTGAACCGTGGAAAAGCTTAATGTATGCCTTATCAATGACTCTTTCCCGCCGGAGATCGACGGGGTTGCTAACGCCGTTACAAATTATGCGAATATAATTTCATCTTCCCTCGGAAACGCTACCGTAGTCACGCCCTCGCATCCGCAGGCGGATGACAGCGCTTTCGGCTTTCCCGTTCTGCGTTATCCCAGCATCGATATGACAAAGCAGGTCGGCTATTACGCGGGCAATCCGTTTTCCGCAGATATCATGCGCCGGCTTACCGAGAAGAATTTTGACATCATCCATACCCACTGCCCGATAACCTCCACAATGCTTTCCAGGATGCTGCGCGACAGGATAGATGTGCCTGTGGTGTTCACATATCACACAAAGTTTGATATTGACATTGCCAACGCCATAAAGAGCAGGCTTTTGCAGGAGGAGGCGGCAAAGCTGCTTGTTGAGAACATCTCCGCCTGCGACGAGGTGTGGACGGTCAGCAACGGCGCGGGGGAAAACCTCAAAAAGCTCGGCTACCGCGGGGAGTACCGCGTTATGCCGAACGGAGTTGATTTTCCGAAGGGCAGAGTGTCCGATGAGCTGATAAAAGAGGCCACAAAGGACTTTGATCTGCCTGAGGGCGTACCGATGTTCCTGTTCGTCGGGCGCATGATGTGGTACAAGGGACTTAAAATAATCCTCGACGCGCTCAAGGAGCTGGACGGAGCGGGCATCGACTTCCGCATGGTGTTTGTGGGCGGAGGCGGCGACAAGGACGAGATAACGGAATATACCGAAAAGCTCGGTCTTACCGGCAAGGTGCAGTTTTCGGAGCCTATCCGCGACAGGAACCTTATCCGTGCGTGGTACTGCCGCGCCGATATGTTCCTCTTCCCCTCGACCTTTGATACGAACGGTCTTGTCGTGCGCGAAGCGGCGGCCTGCGCTCTCGGCAGCGTCCTGATAGCGGGAAGCTGCGCAGCGGAGGATGTGGTTGACGGCGTAAGCGGGCTGCTGATAGAGGAAAATGCAGCGTCGATGGCGGCAAAGCTCATGGAGCTGTGCGCAAACCCCGCAGAGATGGCGCGCATAGGTCAGGGTGCACAGGATAATATTTATATTTCGTGGGAGGACTCCGTAAAAACCGCCTACGCCCGTTACTTTGACGTGATAGACAATTATAAGCGCGGGCTGTATCTTCCCCATGAAAAGCTGACGGACGATGTTTTTTCGCTTATGTCGGAAAGACTTTACAGCTACAGCTGTGCGAAGAAAAAACGCCGCGATTCGATCGCGGATATGAAGCAGCGCTTTGATAAGCTGCTCACTGCGGGCGGGGAGTTTTTTGAGGATCTCCCGGAGGACTATAAGTCCCTTCTTGCAGAGCTGAAGCTCGATAAATCAAGCCTTGCCTCAGGCGGCGAGGCGGCAAAGAAAAAGCTGCGCGACCGTCTCGAGGATCTCGGCGAGCATATCGACAGGTTCATGTGACTGTGCGCTATACCGGGGCGGCACAGCCTCAGCTATTAGAAATAAGGACTGATCATGATAGACAGCAACGAAGTAAAAAAAGAACGCGCCGCTCTTGCGGGGCTGTCGGCGGCCTGCATGGACGTGCATGAGCGCTCGACCGAAACGTCAATGGAGGAGCTTGCCGCCCTTGTGGAGACTGCGGGCGGCGAGGCGGTATGCATGCTCATGCAGCAGCGTCCGACGCCCGATCCGCGCAGCTTCATAGGCGACGGCAAGGTGCAGGAGCTTAAAAACCTCATAGAGATAAACGAATGTGATATGGCGGTTTTTGATAATGAGCTGTCGCCGTCGCAGATGCGCGTACTGTCGGAGGACCTGGGCGTCAAGGTAATGGATCGTTCCGGACTTATCCTTGATATATTTGCCCAGCGCGCCCGCACAAGAGAGGGACAGCTGCAGGTGGAGCTTGCGCAGTATAAATATCTTCTGCCGCGCCTTACCGGCATGTGGACGCACCTTGTGCGCCAGACCGCTTCCGGCGGCTCGTCGCCTATCGGCACACGCGGCCCCGGCGAAACGCAGCTTGAGACCGACCGCCGCCACATCCGCCGCAAGATACAGAAGCTTGAGGAGGAGCTTGCCGCGGTGCGCAAGGTGCGCTCCACGCAGAGACGGAAAAGGGAGAAAAACTCCATGCCCGTTGTGGCGCTTGTCGGCTATACGAACGCAGGCAAGTCAACTCTGCTCAACTGCTTGACGGGCGAAAATATTCCGGCAAACGACAGGCTTTTCGATACGCTTGACACGACTACAAGAAGACTGCGGCTCAACGAGACGACGGAGGTTCTGCTGTCCGATACCGTCGGCTTTATAAGAAAGCTGCCGACGCATCTTATCGAGGCGTTCAAAGCCACTCTTGAGGAGCTGAGCTTTGCGGACGTTCTTCTGCACGTGATAGACATTTCAAATCCCGAGTGGGAGGAGCAGGCGCGTGTCGTGGATGAGCTTATACGTCAGCTTGGGGCGGAGGCCACGCCGTGCATACGTATTTTCAATAAATGCGACGCATACTTCGGCATCCTTCCGCATGGGGAGAATATCGTCTGCCTTTCCGCGAAAAGCGGAGAGGGGACGGATGCTCTTACGGAGAAGCTTCTTGGACTTCTTGACAGGGGGCATCACCGTGTTAAGCTGCAAATTCCGTATTCCGACGCGGGACTTGCGGATATGCTGCGGCGCGAGGCGGCGGTAGTGAGCATGGAGTATAACGACGACGGCATCTCCGCCGAAGCGGTCGTGACGCCGGAGGTGTTCGGCAGGGTTAAGAAATATATACCGGGATACGTTGAGCCCAAGGAGGACTGGGAGGATGACTGAGTATTTTATCCCTACCGGCAGCGGAGAGAGCGAATACACGGAAAAACGCTCCCGCTTCCTCGGACATATAAGATATGTTGAGACCGAGGAGGAAGCCAAGGCCTTCATTGCCGAAACCAAGAAGAAATTTTACGACGCCCGCCACAACTGCTGGTGCTATATCATCCGCGGCGGGGCGGAGCGCTACGGCGACGACGGCGAGCCGCAGGGTACTGCCGGCATCCCGATGCTGGAGGTGCTGCGCCGTGAGGGGGTTACAAATGCCGTCTGTGTTGTGACACGGTATTTCGGCGGAGTGCTTCTGGGCGCGGGCGGGCTTTTGAGAGCCTATACCAAAAGCGCAAAGGACGCGCTTGACGCGGCGGGGATATCCGTAGTGCGCCGCTGGGTCGAGTGCGAGCTTCCGTGCAGCTACTCCCAGGCGGAAAGGCTTAAAAACGAGATAGCGGCGGCGGGCGGCGTGGTAACGGATATGGAATATGCCGCCGCGGTCACGATAAAGGTGCTTGTCCCCGAAGAATCGGCGGACGATTTCGGCGCAAAAATGACCGATCTTACTGCCGGAAGCGCGCAGGTGAGCGTAACGGGAGAGAGCTTCAAAGCCGTTCCGGTGAGATAAGAGGTCTTTGCCGGTGCGCCCTTGCCAACTGATGATAATAAAAATAAAAAAATTAAATAAAAAAAGAGGGAAATAAAAATTTGCGTCGTATAAGAGTAATGGAAGCGATTCCGTTGCTCTTATACTGTTTTTCCGTTGCGGGAGGTGTTGTCGTGTCCTGTCCCAGAGAAGAAAGGGAGAAGCTTGAGCATTACATAGTCGGGAAATACGGTGTGCTGGCGGAAAATACCAAAGGCAGACTCAGACCGGAGGAGGAGTGCTCGATACGCACGTGTTTTCAGCGCGATATCGACAGAATAACCCATTCCAAGTCATTCCGCCGCCTCAAGCATAAAACGCAGGTCTTTCTCCAGCCGGAGGGGGATCATTACCGCACACGCCTTACGCATACGCTTGAGGTCAGCCGCCTTGCAAGGACTGTCGCAAGAGCGTTGATGCTCAACGAGGATCTTGTGGAGGCCGCCGCGCTCGGACACGATCTCGGGCATACTCCGTTCGGACATGCCGGGGAGCGGGCGCTTGACCGCATTTATTCGGGCGGCTTCAAGCATTATGAGCAGAGTCTTCGCGTTGTGGACGTACTTGAGGGCGACGGGAAGGGACTTAACCTGTGCTATGAGACGAGGATGGGCATCCTGCATCACACCCACGGCGCTCCCGACGATACGCCTGAAGCGGTAACGGTGCGCCTTTGCGACCGTATCGCCTACATAAATCACGATCTTGACGATTCCATCCGAGCGGGAATATTATCCGACGAACAAGTTCCGGCGCTTATACGTCATAACTGCGGCACGAGGAACAGCGAACGGATAAATTCCTTTATAACCGATCTCATTGAAAACAGCCGCGGGGGCGTACTCGGAATGTCCCCCAAAATGCAGGCCGCGTTTGACTTTTTCCACAGCTTCATGTATTCCGATATCTATACCAACCCCGTCGCCAAGGGCGAGGAGAGCAAGGTGGACGGAATACTCAGCGCCCTGTTTGAATATTACTGCGCTCATCCCGACGAGCTTCCGGACGATCTGAACGGTATTGTCGAAAAGGACGGCGTCGAGCGCGCAGTCGTTGACTACATATCAGGCATGACGGACGGATATGCCATGGAAAAATACGGGGAAAAATTCATCCCGTTCGCGTGGACGGTCAAATAATTTGTAAATTTCAGGAAAAAAGGAGGGCGGCGGAGTGGCTTTTCCGGAAAGCTTTCTGACAGAGCTTGCCGCGAGGAACGATATAGTAGACGTCGTTTCCGAGTATGTGCATCTCGGTAAAAGAAGCGGGTCGAATATGTTCGGGCTTTGCCCGTTCCACAACGAAAAAACGCCATCCTTCTCCGTGTCGCCGGACAGACAGATATATCACTGCTTTGGCTGCGGCAAGGGCGGCGGGGTCATCAATTTTATAATGGAGATAGAAAACCTCACCTTTCCGGAGGCGGTGGAAAAGCTTGCGCGGAGAGCGGGCATGGCCATGCCGGAGCAGGAGTATGACAGAGAGGCAAAGAAAAAAGCGCGTATTCTTGCTCTGAACAGAGATGCGGCTGCGTTTTTTTACTCACAGCTTTCAACACCGGCCGGCAGAGCGGCATGCGAATACATGGTAAAAAGGCAGATAAGCCCTGTCACGGCAAAGAACTTCGGGCTGGGCTGCGCGCCTGACACATGGAGCAGCCTTACAGACGCAATGCGCCTGAAAGGCTATTCCGACGGCGAGCTGCTTGACGCAGGTCTTGCAAAGCGCGGGAAAAGCGGCGGGATATATGACGCGTTCAGGAACCGCCTGATGTTCCCGGTCATCGACGTGACGGGCAAGGTGATAGGCTTTTCCGGCCGTATCCTCGGCGACGGCGAACCGAAATATCTTAACAGCCCCGAAACCGCCGTTTTCAGCAAAAGCAGGAACCTTTTTGCCATGAATCTGGCTAAAAAATCAAAAAGCGGATATATAATCCTATCAGAGGGAAATATAGACGTAGTTTCGCTGCATCAGGCGGGCTTCGATTCGGCGGTCGCATCTCTCGGCACATCGCTTACAAGGGAGCAGGCGTCGCTTATCCAGCGGTACACATCGCAGGTGATAATCGCATATGACAATGATACCGCCGGTATAAAAGCTTCAAAGCGTGCGATAGAGATCTTTGAAAAGCTGGACGTCAAGGTCAGGGTTCTGCGTATGACCGGCGCTAAAGATCCGGATGAGTTTATCAAGCAGAAGGGCGCGGGCGCGTTCCGCAATCTGCTGGAGGCGTCGGAAGATCAGGTGGATTACAGGCTCAACGCCGTCAGGGAGAAATACGATCTTTCGCTGGATGATCAGCGCGTGGCATTTCTCAAGGAGGCGACGCAGCTTGTGGCAAGCTTTCCGGGCGCTGCGGAGAGGGAGGTTTATGCCAAGCGTGTAGCCGAAACGGCTTCCGTCAACGGGAATGTCATTGCCGATGAGGTCGAGAGGGTAAGGAAGCGGATCGTTTCAAAAGCCGCGAGAGACGAGCGGAAAGCCGTGTCAAGACCGGAGCAGATGGCGCAGCCTGCGGACAGGCAGCTTCGCTATGACGATCCCGCCTCAGCCGTCGCGGAGGAGGGGGTCATACGGCTCCTCTACCTTGAGCCGGAGCTTGTTTCCGCAGAGCTTCCGGAAGAGGATGATTTTTCTTCACCTGTACTGCGGCATATATACGCTGTGATACGCGGTATGCTTTTTGAGCAGCGGCAGGTCAGCCCCGCCACGCTTGTGGGCGAGCTTTCGAAGGAGGAAATGAACCTTTTTATTGCGATCACGCAGAAGCCTGAAAAATTGTCTGACAGCCGCCGGACAATGGCGGATTATATAAAGAGAATAAAAACAGAGAAAGAGCGCAGGAGCGGCAAGCCTGATTTTGAAGCGATAATGCGCTCAAAGCAAAACACGGCCTATGACAGGGCGAGAAAATGAAGAGGGATAAAGATATGAAAGACGAAACTATGCTTTCCGAGAAGAAACTTGACAAGATGGCGGATGTTTTTCTTGCTGAAAATTCTGCGGATGCAGCAGAAGCCAAAGAAGAAGCTCCAAAGGATGAAGCGCCGAAGGCGAAAAAGAAGTCTTCCAAGAAAAAGGACGCGGATAATGCCGAAAATCAGAAAACGCCCGAGGAAAGACTTGCCGAGCTTATCGAAAAGGGCAAGAAAAAGGGGAGCCTCTCCGCAAAGGATCTTGAGCTTCTTGACGAGCTGAACATTGACAGCGACACCGAGGCAAAGTTCTATGAAAGCATTGAGGCAAACGGAATATATATAGATATAGCCGCTTCCGCCGTTCTCCCTCTGATCGACGAGATATCTCCCGAGGTCGAAGAAATAGAGAGTATAGACGAAGTGACCGAGGAGGAGCTTGCCGATACCGATTCGCTCATGGACAGCTTTTCCACGGACGATCCGGTGCGCATGTATCTCAAGGAGATAGGAAAGGTCGCCCTGCTCACCCAGGAGGAAGAAACCGTTCTTGCAAAGCAGATGGCGGAGGGCAACGAGAACGCAAAGCGCCGCATGACCGAGGCCAACCTGCGTCTGGTGGTATCCATAGCAAAGCGCTACGTCGGGCGCGGTATGCTGTTTCTTGATCTTATTCAGGAGGGCAATCTGGGTCTTATCAAGGCAGTCGAGAAGTTCGATTATACCAAGGGCTACAAGTTCTCTACCTATGCGACGTGGTGGATAAGACAGGCGATAACCCGCGCAATAGCCGATCAGGCGCGCACCATCCGTATCCCCGTTCACATGGTGGAAACCATAAACAAGACCATCCGCGTTTCGCGTCAGCTTCTGCAGGAGCTTGGACACGATCCCAGCGCCGAGGAGATAGCAAAGGAAATGGATATGCCCGTTGACAAGGTGCGCGATATCCTCAAGATAGCGCAGGAGCCTGTCTCCCTTGAGACGCCGATCGGCGAGGAGGAGGATTCCCATCTGGGCGACTTTATTCCCGACGAGGACGCAAGCGAGCCTTCCGAGGCCGCGTCATTCTCCCTTCTGCGCGAGCAGCTGGAAGAGGTTCTCGACACGCTTGCACCCAGAGAGAAAAAGGTGCTTGAGCTGCGCTTCGGCATAGTTGACGGCCGTACCCGCACACTTGAGGAAGTCGGCAAGGAGTTCAATGTCACGCGTGAGCGTATCCGTCAGATCGAGGCAAAGGCTCTGCGCAAGCTCCGCCACCCCAGCCGCAGCAAGAGACTGAAGGATTTTCTTAATTGATAAGCATAGATCATTTTGCCGGAGAATCTCGCTTAGGACCTCTGGCAAAATGAGTAAAATTCTGCGCGGCTTTCGGCAGGCAGCCGTCAAAACGGAAAAGGAGGTCTTGCCTTGTCGTTTTCAAAAGAAGATACAAAGGTGGTAAAAGGCATTGCGATCTGCCTTATGCTCTACCATCATCTGTTCGCCTATCCGCATAAAATTCTTGAAGGCATAGGCTTTGTTTCGCTGTACTCTTTCGGGGAAACAACTTTGTCTACGTATATAGGGCAGTTCGGAAGAATCTGTATGCCGATGTTCCTTTTCCTGAGCGGCTACGGTACATATCTCTCATCACAGAAAACCGGCGATATAACAAGCCTTGCCGCAAAGCGTATAAAGGGGCTTTATACGGCGGTCTGGCAGGTTTTTTTCCTGTCGCTGCCCGTGTCGGTATATTTTTTCAGAAATATGCAGACAGGCCTTCTGAGAGAGATCATCTATAATTCTCTTGGTCTCAGCTGTACGTTCAATGAGGAATGGTGGTTCATTCTTCCGTTTGCCGTGCTGCTTGTGCTTTTCCCGTCGATAAAGCGCTTTCTTGACAGGGAAAAAGCAAATGTTTTTACAGACCTTTTCATTGTACTCATATACAGCGCCTTCTGCAATTATATCGTCCCCGTGATCATGGAGCGGCCTGCGCTGGAGTATTTTGCCGCCTCGGTCTTCTGGCATAAAACACGGGAAGTGCTTGAAATACTGCCCGCGTTTTTACTGGGCTGCATCTTCGCAAAATACGCCCTGCTTGACAGGGTGAAGGAAAAGTACGCCGGAAAAACGGTGTGGTGCATAGCGGCGCTTGTCTGCATGGCGGCCGTTTTCTATCTGCATCTTTATAACCATCTTTTCTATGATTTTATCAACAGCGCGGTTTTTATCTGCTGCATTGCCGTTCTGCTGCCGCTGCGTGTTTTCAAACCGCTGTTCAGGCTGCTTGGGAAATTAGGCGATGAGTCCGCGTTTATCTGGCTCACGCATACGTTTTTCTCGGCATATTGGTGCCAGAAACTCATATTTGCGCCTAAATACTCGGCGCTGATATTCCTGCTGCTGCTTGCCGTTTCATACTGCGCGGCAAAGCTTATACGGCTGTTCTGGGCGCTTGCGGGGCGGATAGCGAAAAGAGAAGAAAAAACAGTTCCGGCAGGGAATAAATAACGAAAAAAATACTTGCAAAAATGCAATTGTGGTGCTATATTAAGTAAGGTTAGTATCATGTTTGTGTCAGAGTGGGCTGCGGTCCACTCTTTTTTGTGAAGCTTTTTCGGAATGTATGGGAGGAAAGCTTTTCGGAATTTTGTGTGCGCAAAAGCGCATGGAGGGGCATTATGAGCAAAATCACAGACAGGGTGACGGAGCTTGCACGCGGCGTTGTAAGCGAAGCGGGCTGCACCCTGTGGGATGTTGAGTATGTGCGCGAGGCGGGTACGTGGTACCTGAGGGTGTATATCGACAAGGAGGGCGGCGTTTCCATAAACGACTGTGAGACGATAAGCCGTGCGCTTGACCCGATATTGGACGAGGCCGATCCCATACCCGACAGCTATGTTTTTGAGGTCGGTTCCGCCGGCGCGGAGAGGGAGCTTAAGCGCCCGTCGGATTTTGCGCAGTTTATGGGCAGCGAGGTCGAGATCCGTCTCTACCAGCCGTTTGAGGGCAGCAAGGTCTTTGTCGGAACTCTTTCCGGCTACGATAACGGCAGGGTCGGGATCGTTTACGGCGGGAAAAGCCTGAGCTTTGACAAGGCGCAGACGGCGCAGGTCAGGCTGCACGCATCAATATAATAAAAAATTTCACTTATTTAAGCTGAACGGAGATATTACAATGAACGCAGATTTTTTTGAAGCGATAGAAGACATTGAGAAGGAAAAAGGCATACCCAGAAATTATATGTACGACAAGATAAAGCAGGCGATGCTTGCCGCTTTCCGCCGCGACAATCCCGACTGCGAGGATAATGTCGAGATAATTCTGGAGGAGGACAGCAAGCGTATTGAGATGAACGTTCTCAAGACCGTTGTCGATGAGGTTGAGGACCCTTCTCATGAGATAAATATAGAAGCCGCAAAAAAATTGAGCCGCCGCGCCAAGATAGGCGATACGCTCCCCGTTCCCGTTGAGACGAAGAAGTTCGGACGCATTGCCGCACAGGCCGCGAAGCAGGTCATCATACAGGGTATCCGCGAGGCGGAACGCGGCATAATTTATGAGGAGTTCACCTCCAAGGAGCATGAGCTGCTCACCGGCGTCGTCTCCCATATCGATCCGAGAAACGGCAACGTTTCCATTGACATTTCTTCCAACAGCGAAGTGACAAAGGCAATGCTCTCCGCCAATGAGCGCATAAAGACCGAGAATATCAAGGAGGGCGACCGTATAAAGGTCTATGTCGTCGAGGTCAGAAATTCGACACGCGGTCCCCAGGTTCTCATCAGCCGCACTCATCCCGGCCTTGTCAAGCGCCTTTTTGAGCTTGAGGTTCCGGAAATTTTTGACGGCACGGTCGAGATAAAGTCCATTGCCCGCGAAGCGGGGAGCCGCACCAAGATGGCGGTGTGGTCGGCGGACGAAAACGTTGACCCGATCGGCGCCTGCGTCGGTCCCAAGGGCGGACGCGTCGCCAGCATCGTTGACGAGCTTAACGGCGAGAAGATAGATATCATCAAATACAGCGAGAACCCGGAGGAGTATATTGCCGCGGCGCTGTCGCCATCCGAGGTCGTAAGCGTTACCATGCAGGAGGACGGGAAGAGCTGCCGCGTCATAGTTCCCGACGCACAGCTGTCCCTTGCCATCGGCAAGGAAGGGCAGAACGCCCGTCTTGCCGCCAAGCTTACCGGCTATAAGATAGACATCAAGCCGGAGAGCGAGGCATAAGCTGTTATAATGGGCGGATAGATACTGCAAGCCCATGCAAAGCAATTCGGAAGGCGGACAAAGTTCGCATTATATGCTTGAACGCGGTGCTTTCAGGCGGATAGTATAAGGAGGCGGCAGTTTTGCAGAAAAAAATACCTATGCGACAGTGTCTCGGCTGCCGCGAGATGAAGCCGAAGAAGGAGCTTATACGGGCGGTACGCTCGGCAGACGGAAGCATAAGTCTTGATTTCAAGGGAAAAGCCTCCGGCAGAGGCGCTTATGTGTGTCCGAACGGCGAATGTCTGAAAAAAGCGATAAAATCAAAGGCATTTGAAAGGGCGTTTTCATCTCCCATACCTCCGGAAATATATGAACAGCTTACCGGGCAGATGGAGGCAGAGCATGAGTAAAAAAAGTCTTGATCTGCTTGGGCTGATGCGCAAGGCCGGCGCGATAGAGATAGGCGAGGCGAATGCGGGCGCTGCGTGTAAGGACGGCAAAGCAAGGCTTCTGATACTTGCTTCCGACGCCTCGGATAACGCCTGCCGTCGTGCGGAGCAATTCGTCAGCGGACGAAGGACGCTGCTGATAAAGGTTCCGTTCAGCAAGGAGGAGATTTCGGATAAGACCGGCAAGCCCGGCTGTTCCATGGCGGCGATCACGGATCTCGGCTTTGCAAACGCCTTTGCAAAGGATCTTTCGGAGACGGAGCCGGGGCTGTATGCCGAAGCGGCGGAAAGTCTCGGCGCGAGATACGGCAAGGCGCTGCGTCGCAAAAAAAGCACGGCAGTTGAAAAGAAAAAACGTCAAGGGAAAAGGGAGGAATAATATATGGCAATGGTCGTAAAATACAGAATACATGAGGTGGCAAAGGATTTTAATGTTGCATCGAAGGAAATCTCGCAGATCCTGACCGACTATGTAGCGCCTCCCAAGAATCATATGCAGGTTCTTGAAAATCCCGAGCTGGATATTATTTTTGAGTATATGACCCAGCATAACGAGGCGGCAAGTCTTGAGGACATTTTCAAGACCGCTCCTGCTCCGGTACCGGCAAAGGCCGAGAAAGCGGCTCCCGCACCGGCCAAGAAAGGCGATGCCCCCAAAGCGGCGGCAAAGCCTGCGCAGAATATGCAGAACGCAAAGCCTGCGCCCGCTCAGCCCCAGCAGCAGACGGCGGCCGCCGACAGGCAGAACAAACCCCATGTTCCCAGGAAGGTCGCGGAAAAGCGCGTTGTCGATACACGCGGCGGCGCGGCTGTCAATATAGAAAAATATAACGAAAAGTTTGAAGATATGGCGGGCATGAAGGGCAACGACAGTATGCGCCGCGCTAACAAGGAGAAGATAAACAGCAAGTCCAAGCAGCGCCCCAACCAGCAGGCGGCAAGCGCAAAGCGCCGTCAGGAGGAGCGCGACAAGATGAACCGGCTCCAGCTTGAGATAGCAAAGAAGCAGCAGCTCAAGGTTCAGATACCCGACGAGATAAGCGTGGGCGATCTCGCTTCAAGAATGAAGAAGACCGCCGCCGAGGTCATAAAGCAGCTTTTCAAGATGGGCGTTTTTGCTTCCGTCTCCGAGATAATCGACTATGATACCGCCGCGCTCGTTGCGATGGAGCTTGGCTGCAAGGTCGAAAAGGAAGTTATCGTCACCGTTGAGGAAAAGCTTATCGACGACCATGAGGACAAGGCGGAGGATCTTGTTGACAGAGCGCCCGTTGTCGTTGTCATGGGTCATGTTGACCACGGCAAGACCTCGCTTCTCGACTATATAAGAAACGCCCATGTCGCATCCGGCGAGGCCGGCGGCATAACGCAGCATATCGGCGCATATACGACTTCCATCAACGGCAGTCCCATTACCTTCCTTGATACGCCGGGTCATGAGGCGTTCACATCCATGCGCGCCCGCGGCGCAATGGTAACGGATATTGCGATACTTGTTGTCGCCGCTGACGACGGTATCATGCCGCAGACGATAGAGAGCATCAATCACGCAAAGGCAGCAGGCATCCCCGTTGTCGTTGCGATAAACAAAATGGATACCGTCGGCGCAAATCCCGAACGCATCAAGCAGCAGCTTACCGAGTATGACCTCATTTCCGAGGAATGGGGCGGCGACACCATTATATGCCCAATCTCCGCAAAGACCGGTATGGGTATAGACAATCTGCTTGAAAATCTCGTTGTTCTTGCCGAGGTGCAGGAGCTGAAGGCGAATCCCAACCGCGCCGCGAAGGGTACCGTTATCGAGGCCAGACTTGATAAGGGACGCGGCCCGATAATGACCGTCCTTGTGCAGAACGGTACGCTGAGACTTGGCGATATCATCATTGCCGGCACGAGCGTCGGCCGTGTGCGCACCATGCTCAACGATAAGGGGCAGCGTGTCAGCGAAGCGGGGCCGTCCATGCCTGTTGAGATATCCGGTCTGAGCGAGGTTCCGACCGCAGGCGACGTATTCAACGCCGTTGCCGATGAGCGTATGGCGAGAGAACTTGCCGAGGAGCGCCGCATCCAGCAGAACAATGCCGCAAACGGCGGCGCGAAGAAGGTAAGCCTTGAGGATCTGTTCAGCCAGATCCAGGCGGGTGAGATGAAGACTCTCAACATCATCGTCAAGGCGGACGTTCAGGGCAGCGCAGAGGCGGTCAAGTCGTCTCTGGAAAAAATTTCCAACGAGGAAGTGCGTGTGAAGGTCATCCACAGCGGCGTAGGCGCGATCAACGAATCCGACGTCATGCTTGCCGCGACCTCCGGCGCGATCATTGTCGGCTTCAATGTCCGTCCCGATAACGCCGCACGCGACAGCGCCGCAAGAAGCAACGTGGATATGCGTATGTACCGCGTCATTTACGACTGCATCAATGAGATCGAAGCGGCAATGAAGGGTATGCTTGCGCCCAAATTCAAGGAAGTTATCATCGGCCATGCGGAGGTTCGTGAGACTTATAAGGTCTCCAAGGTCGGCACGGTCTGCGGCTGCTACTGCACCGACGGTAAGATACAGCGCGGCTGTGAGGTGCGTGTGCTGAGAGACAATATTGTTATCCACGAGGGCAATCTTGCCTCCCTCAGACGCTTCAAGGACGACGTAAAGGAAGTCGCGTCCGGCTATGAGTGCGGTATGCAGGTGGAAAAGTTCAACGATATCAAGGTTGGCGATACTATCGAGTGCTTCGTTATGGAGCAGATAAACCCCTGATAAACAGCTTGTCAAGGAGCAGAGGTTCTCTGACAAAGGGCTGCTCTGCGCTCCGTGCTTCGGTTGTCCGCCTGCGCACGGACGATCCGGCACTCGCTCCGTGAATAGAGATCATTTTTGCCTGCGGGCAAAAACGCTGACGGGGCTTTTTGACAGTATGACGGGGTGCTTTGAAAGCACCCCGTTTCAGCTTGCCGAAGAAGCAAGCTTTTTTGACAGTCTCAAAGGAATTGAAAAAGGAGAAAAAATATGCCGTCGAATAAATTGGCAAGAACGAATGACGATATACAGTATGTGCTTTCAAAGCTCCTGCGCGAGGTCAAGGATCCGAGAGTGCAGCAGGGCATGATAAGCGTCACCAGGGTTGAAACAACGGGCGATCTGCGCTACTCAAAGGTATGGCTCTCGGTCATGGGCATGAGCGATGAAAAGGAGTTCAAGAAGGGACTTAAATCCGCTTCCGGCTGGCTCAGGCATGAGCTGGGCAGCTCCCTTGCCCTGCGTTATACGCCGGAGCTTGTTTTTGAAATAGACCACAGCATAGAGTACGGCGCGCATATCAGCAGCGTTATAAACTCTCTCGATATTAAACATGACGGGGATGAACAGGAATGAACTATACGGAATGTGCAAAGTACCTGTCGGAAAAAAACAGATACCTTATCCTGACGCACGCTAACCCGGACGGGGACACCGCAGGCAGCGCCGCGGCGCTTTGCAGCGCTTTGCAGCGGATGGGCAAGACGGCGTATCTCTATTCGAACCCCGGATTTACGGACAAGCTTATGGCTTATGTGTCAGGATTCATTGCGCCGGAGGGTTATATGCCGGAGTGCGTAATCGCCGTGGATATAGCCGAAAAGTCGCTCTTTCCATGCGGGTTTGAGGAGAATGCCGATCTCTGCATCGACCATCACCCGTCGAACAGGAAGTATGCCGCCGCGACGCTGCTTGACGCGAAGCGCGCCGCCTGCGGCGAAATAGTCCTGAAGCTGCTGAAAACAATGAAAATGAAGCCCACCGCCGTTGAAGCGACGCTTTTGTACATTGCCGTCTCGACGGATACGGGCTGCTTCAAATACAACAATACAACAGCCGAAACCTTTGCCGCCACCGCCGAGCTTCTGAAAGCGGGCGCGGATAATAAAGGCGTGAATCTTGCGTTTTTCAACAAGATTTCAGCTGCGAAAATGAAGCTTGAGGGACTTATTTACTCCGGAATACGCTTTTTCCGCGACGGAGACGTCGCCGTTGCCGTTGTGACGAAGGATATGATCGCGCAGTGCGGCGCGGGCGAGGAGGATATGGACGATATCGCCGGACTTGCAGCAAGGGCGGAGAGCGCAAAAATCTCGATCACGGTTCGTGAAAAGGACAAGAGCCTGTGCCGCATCTCTGTGAGAACGAGCGACGGCGTCAACGCGAGCAGGATATGCGAGGTTTTCGGAGGCGGGGGACACGCCGCCGCCGCCGGATGCACCATAGAGGCCGAGCCTGAACGCGCTGTGCGTATGCTTATGGAAGTCATAGACGAGGTCTGCAAATGAACGGTATTCTCCTTGTTGACAAGCCGCAGGGCTGGACGAGCAGCGACGTTGTCATAAAGCTGAAAGGCATCATGCATCAGCGGCGCATCGGTCATTCCGGGACGCTTGACCCCATGGCTACGGGGCTGCTGGCGGTCTTCCTCGGCAGAGCTACACGTGCCGTAGAATTTTCCGAGGCGCAGACAAAGCGCTATACCGCCTCCCTCCGCTTGGGTACAGTGACCGATACGCAGGATATCACAGGTAATGTGCTTTCCAATGCGGAGGTTAACATAACGACGGAACAGCTCGAAAAATGTCTGGAAAGCTTTACCGGAGATATAGTACAGATACCGCCGATGTATTCTGCGGTCAAGGTAAACGGCCAGCGGCTTTATAAGATCGCCAGAAACGGCGGCGAGATCGAGCGCAAAGGGCGCAATATCCGTATCGACGCTCTTTCCCTTGCCGGGCGCGACGGAGACGACTATGTTCTTGATATAACCTGCTCAAAGGGAACGTATATAAGAACGCTGTGCAGCGATATCGGGCAGGCGCTTGGCTGCGGCGGGTGCATGAGCGCGCTGCGGCGGGTGAGTGTGGGCGGCTTTTCGGTAGAAAATGCCCATACTCTTGAGGAGATACAACAAAAAGCCGACGCCGGAGAGGCGGAAAGCCTTGTTATTGCACTTGATACGCTCTTTTCCGATCATCCGCGGCTCACCGCGGATGAAAAGCAGGAGAAGCGTATCCGCTGCGGGAACGACGCACCTTGCGCCGCACCGGACGGGAAATACCGCGTGTACTCCGCAGGCGGTGAGTTTCTTATGCTTGGGCGCGTGGAAAACAGGCGGCTATATACGGTAAAAAGCTTTTTTGAGGTTTGATCAATGGCGGAACGTAAAAGGGTAATTGCCCTCGGTTTTTTTGACGGGGTACATCTCGGACACGGGGAGCTTCTGAAGCGTACAAAGGAACGCGCAGCGCAGAGCGGCGCTATGCCGTCGGTGCTGAGCTTTGACGTGCATCCCGACACACTGGTATTCGGCAGTGATGTAAAGCTTATAAGCAGCGCCGCCGACCGTGAGGAGATAATCCGCCGCTGCTACGGGATAGATAATATTGTGTTTCTGCATTTCAACCGGCATATGATGTGTATGCCGTGGCAGGAGTTTGTCGATAACATAGTTGAGCAGCTGAATGTCGGCTGGATAGTCATAGGGCATGATTTCAGCTGCGGCTACAAGGGCGAGGGAAAGGCGGAGCTTATACGGGATTACTGCGCATCTCTCGGCATCGGCTGTGATATAATCCCGCCGCTTCGCGTGGATGGACGGGTCATAAGCTCCACATGGATAAGGGAGCTTATAAGCGCGGGAGACATGGAAGGCGCACGGCGGCTTCTCGGCCATCCGCATACGCTGTCCGACACCGTCCGTTCCGGCTATCATCTGGGGCGGAAGCTTGGTACGCCTACGATAAATATGTTTTTTCCGGACGGTGTGCTGATACCCAGATTCGGCGTATACGCGTCAAAGGCATATATTGACGGGGAAAGCTACTGTGCCGTTACGAATATCGGCATACGCCCGACGGTAGGAAACGGCAGCAGGGTCAGCGTGGAAAGCCACCTGCTCAATTATTCGGGCAATCTCTATGGCAGGCAGGCGCGGGTGGAGTTCTATAAATTTCTGCGCCCCGAGATAAAGTTTGAAAGCTTTGACATTCTTTCCGAGCAGATACACCGCGATTCAGAAGCCGCCGAAGAGTTCTTTAAACGCCAAGAGGAAGCATAAACCTGATGCTTCCTCTTGGCATTTTGCGTTTATTGGAACAAATGCCGGTTCGCTTCGGCGGAATATATTGCATACAGCGCCGCGCCGCCGCGGCAGACCCAGCCGGCCTCGCCCGTATAGAGCGGATATGAACGGCCTTTTCCGGCCTTTGCTTCGTAGCTTTTCAGAAAGTGCTTAAGCGTATCAGTGTCACCGGCCTTCGCCGCCGCAAGCGACGTCATAGCCCAGACAAAGGTGCGGCTGCCGGAGTCCGTATCCTGCCACGCGAATTTTTCGGTAAAGATCCGGTACAGCTCCGCCTGCGCTTCGCTGTCTTCAACGGGAAAGGCGAATATCAGCGGGTAAACCTGTGCTATTCCGTCGGGATAAAATGCGCTGCCGTCAAATGAGCTTGAGTCTGCCGCCACACGCCAGCGTCCATGCTCATCGTCCCAAAATGCTTTCGGGATCGTGCTTTCAAGTCCTTTGCGCAGCATCCCGACGGTTCTTTCGGGCTGTGCAAGGGAGCTTTCGGAAATCAGTCCGCTTTTGAAACAGCTTTCCAGCGCACACAGACCCTTCCAGACCTCAAGATTGTCCATAAGATATTGCGTGCCGTTATCAAACGATACGGCTGTAAGCGAGCCGGCGGTGAGTTTGCGGAGCGTCTTTACCGCGAGGGAAATGCCTTCCTCCCAGCGATCAAGCCCGTCGGCGCTTTCGCAAAGCCGGATATAATTTCCCATAAGCTCAAGATATGCGCCGAGGTAGGCATCCACGGAGTCCGCATTCCCGATGCGGAGAAGCCTGCCGTCCGTGTATCTGTATACGCCTGTTATCCCGCCCGATTCAATGAGACGCGCCGTGTGCCAATTGAGATATTCCCTGACACACATGACGTCTTCTTCATGCACCTCAAATCCGTGAGCGCCTGCAAGAAGCCCCAGAGCGGCATGGCAGGCGAAATAGGGGTCAACGTCCCCGGCCTTTTCGCCGTTCATGTAGATCTGACCGTCAGCACCCTGATTTTGCCGTATCCACTGCTTTTCGGCGGCGATAAGCGCGCCGAGCCATTCCGTATCCGCACGGTATTTTTCCTGATTTCTGCGCATAAAGCTCCTATCCGCAATAAAATATGCCGAGGCAAGGACGGCGGCAAAAAGCAAGACTGCCGCGATAACGCGCCATGTGCGGCCGGCATGGTTCATCCCTGAAAAATCTTTCATACCTGCCGTCAGTCTTCGCAGTACTCATAAAGCAGCTCTATATTGTCGTCCAGATAAGCGAGCCGCTTTTCTATTGTACCCGCAAGCTGTGTGACCGCCTCCTCATAGCTGCGAATGTCTCTGGAGCGGCCGTTGGCAGTGCCTGTCAGCAGGTTTTCCGAAAATGAGAAAGCCCAGACCTTGAAATTGCGTTCGATCGCGCCGCCAAGCTCCTCCTGATAAGACGCAAGAAGCCGGTGTATATGCTCATCCGACAATGTACTCTGACGGAGAGAGCGGTAGCGTGCGGCAACCTTGTCTATAAAGCTCCTGTCCTGACAGAGCCGATCCATCCACGAGTTGCTGACCGTGCGGAAGCCTGTCTCATCGAGGCTGTACCATTGGTAATTGTCGAATGCGTTATTGAAGTCCCATACCGCAAGCCGCAATTTTCCCGTCAGCTCCTTATAGGCATAGGTTGAAAGGTTTCCCGCGTCATAGTTCATGGCAAACTCGTTGATAATGAAATAATCGACCCAGTTGTCAACATCTATGTACGCGGCGTAGCCGGTATCTGCATCGCGGAAGGAATCCGAATACAGCGCCTTTTCAAAAGCCGATATGTCGTTTATGATATATCCAAGCTGCTCACGCGTCACATTTTTTGCGGAGGGGTAGAGCAGATACAGCGCATTATTGGTGTGTCCCAGGCGCTTGCCGTAGGTTTCCAGCTCCTGTCCGTCGGTATCTATCCTGTCACGGTTCACAACGTAAGCACATTCGCCCGAGAGAAGACCGAACTTTGAAAGGCGCAGTCTGCTTTCGCCGTTGCTCACAGGCTCCACGGCAAGATAAACGCCCTGATACTTCCCGTCCTCAAAAAGCTCGACAAATCTTGAATCCGGCGCCCAGCCGTCAAGCTCCCGCGCAAGATCATAGCAAAGCTTGTTGCGCATAAGCGTTTTGTCGAGGTAAGGTCCGTTGAGCACCCATTCGCTGTCAGCGCCCATGCCTGCAAGCGGAACGGCCTTTTCCCCGTCGGAATCCTGTTTGAGAAACTTTATGCGGTACTGCTTCTTGTCGAAATTATTGTATGAGGAAGCGCCGCGGTATTTTATCTCCGCACGGTATATTGCATTAGGCACGGAATAGACCGACTGTTCACTGCCGTCTGCGTCAAGCAGGGCGATGTATCCCGGAATATTGCTCTCCTTTTTTATCTGCTGTCCCTTTGTGTTGATATAAACCACGGGCAGACTTGTTGAAAACTCACCTATGCCGTAATAATCAAGCGTTCCGGCATCGGGGGCTATCCAGTCCGCCATTTGTTCGGCGGTAATGCTTTCCCGTTTTTTTGCGGCGGTCTGCGCGCTTCCGTTTATCAGGCTGTTGCCCGCAAGCATGGCGCACAGCATGACGAGCATCATCAGAGCGCAGGCGGCTATACGGCAAAGTCTTTTCATAGCGTTACCTCCCGCACGGTCTTATTGGGAAAGCTCATCCTTCTGGTCTATCACGTTGATGCGCTCAACACCGGTGATTTTTATCAGCTTTTCTGAAATGTCGCTCTGATTTTTCTTTGCCGCACGGCGGAGAAGCGCCTCGTCAACGGAGTATACAAGCTCAAAGCCGGAGTCGGTCACGTTGCGCATGGACGGCTGGATATCGCGGTCAAAATAACTTGCAAGCTCCGCTTCGATGCGGCTGAGCGCGGTAAGCTTTCCCTGAATGACAAGCAGCTTTGAAGACGATGTGAAGCCCTTTCCGGCAATGATAAGGAACAGCAGCAGGAATACCGAGCCTACGGATATGAGCGCATACTGCGACACGCCGCACCCGATGCCCACCGCGATCGCCCAGAAGATGAATGTGGCGTCGCGCACGTCCTTCACGGCGGTGCGGAAGCGTATGATGGACAGTGCGCCGACCATACCGAGAGACAGCGCGACATTGTTGCTGATAACGCTCATGATCATTGTCGTGATAATGGTGACAGAACCGAGGGAGACGTTGAATTTCCGGCTGTACAGACTGCCGGTGTGGGAAATTTTGTACGTGAACATTATGAAAAACGCCGCGATAAGCGCGATCACATTGTTCATAATGATTATCTTCATGCTGAGCGCTTCCGTGTTTGTCAGATTCTCAATAATAAACTGTCTCATTTTCTTATGTTCCTTTCCGAGCCGTATATAGAAGAACGCTTTGTATTGCGGCTGTTTTTCTGTTCTGCCGGTAATTTATTTATGTGCATGTCAGCCTTGCCGCAGAGTATTTGCTGTTGGCGGTGCAGAGATCGTCAACGGCGTTCAGAACTCGCCGCAGCTCATCGGGCAGATAGCCGGTGTATTTCACTTCCATCAGAACCTGTTCGCTGCTGCTGAGCGGGAATGTGCAGATATCTCCGAACAGACCGTAGGGATACCCGCTGCCGCGGATGTCGGTGTCGAACGTTATGCGCACGTCACCGGCAGGATAAAGAAAAGCAAGTCTTTGGTATTCGATTATGGATTTCGGGGTATACGCGCCCTCCGTCAGACGCATATAAAGCCGCATGGCAAGCTCTTCACTGCGATCAAGAAGAAACGAGAAGTCGCCCCGCTCCATACGCGTTGCTTCTTCATGGGAAACGCAGAGCGAGTATTTTACGCCGTCCGCGCCGTTTTTGCATTTGTACTCAAGCTTTGCGGTTTTGTCCTCGGGCGAGTATATCCTCAGGCGTATCTTGCGCTTTTCGTATAAACCCGCCAGATTGTCCGCAAGGTCGCGGTCATATACGGAGTCGTAATATTGCGAGCGGATGCGGTAGCTCCCGTTGATCCCGTTCGCGTCGCGGCTCATGATCTTGTCGAGCGTGTTCTGAATGGTCAATGCCTCCCGGCGGGGGATGATGTATTTTATCTCCTTGCGGAACACGGCGCGTGATTCGCTTAGCTCCTTCGGGAACACGGCCGGAGAAGTGTCCGGCGTTCTGACGGATTCGGCGGGAGGCGCCGCATTTTCATCGGCTGCGGCGTTTCTTTCACTTACCGCCGGAGCATCGGCGTGCGGGACAGGCATTTTCTGCGGGAAAATAAATGTCGGGTCGGACGCTTCGCACCGTACCGACGGCTGAACGGCGGCGCTTTTCCGTCCCCTCAGCCATACGGAAAGCCTGTCCGGCATTGTGCGTGTAAACAATGTCTGCTTCCGACCGAACAGCAGAAGCTGAAACGCTGTGCCGGCCGCCGCTATGAGAATAAGCAGGGGATAGGAGATTACGGACTGAATCTGCTCCTTTATCAGCACCCCGCCCATGAGCGAGGTGAAAAACGTGATCCCCGCGAGGGGAAAGAGCGCCGTGAATATACCGGCGAGAGCGCCTGCAATACAAGCGCACTGCCACACCGGATACAGACTCCACGCAATACCGGCGGCCGTCAGCACGGCGAACATGACCGCGCCGAAAAGCTTCCGGCAGTATATCATTGCGCCGAGCAAAAAGCCGAGTATGGTGAACGCCGTCACGACCGTTCCCCAGCCGTATCTGCCTCCCATCAGCATACAGATGACTATTGCCGTGCCGCAGAATACGGACACGCAGTTGACGATCCGGTAAAGCTTTATGCCGAGCAGGACAAGAAACGCCCCGAGGAGCAGCATCAACACGCGGTCCGTTCCGCTGACAGCGAGCTTTCCGGCGACCCCCGTTTTCTCCGCAAACAGGGAGAAGAACGAACAGATAAGACCGCTCATGGCGCACCGTCCAATCCGTTGAGTGCGCGCATATAAGACCTGTCGCCAAGTCTCGTCTGCGCCTGCGCCCACAGCACTGTGCGTATACCGTAGGTTTCGCAGATGCTGCCGATATTCTGCGGAAAGTCCTTGTCGGATGAAATACTCACTGCGTATATTTTTTCGTACATTTCCGACAGATAGGATATAAGCATATCTCCGGCGGAGTCGGTGAGAAAGAGAAGACTGCCCTCGCCGCTGCCGTCGATCGCGCTGTGCCGGTACGTACCGCCTATCACGGCGGAGGGACCGTAGCCGTTGAGCTGGATAGTCCTTCTTCTTTCGGTCTGCTCCTCACCGGATTTGTTTTTGAATGTCAGTTCTTCCCTGTTGGGGTTCGTGCCTATGAGGTAAATATAGAACGGGTCAGGCTTGATAGACTGCAAAGCGGCGTCTGCCGTTTCGGCAATGCCGTCGGACATGGCTGCCGAATAAGCATCGCCGAAGAAGCTGCCCAGCATATATGTGCGGTAGGCGTTCAGATCATCGGGCGCGTACCCGAGCGCACTGCGGAAAGCCTGCGCCCCGTAAAACGCCCCGCGCATCGTCCACGAGTTTTCCGTGCGGTAATAGATAAACTCATCCGAGTGGGCGTCAAGCCCGGGAAGCGGATCTATCACGGTCACGCCGTCTCCAACGGCGCTTCCAAGCTCCTCGACGAATGTGCAGTAGCGTTCGCGGCTGTCTTCAAAGCCGGTTTCAAATACCGCCCGTTCCGGGATCGGCATGATGCAAAAGCGCTCTATCGAGGGGACGGCTTTCAGAAGGTCTTCCGCTTTTTCGGCGGCGTAGCCGACGCTTTCCGGCGCGCTGACGTTCAGGCAGATTATCCTGTCCTCAAAAGCGACCCAACTGCCGCCCTGAGCAATAATTTTATCGGAAAGCGCGGCATTGCCGGGAAGACCGCAGGAGTTGTATTTTTCGCCCGCCTCAAGAGGCGGAGGAGATGACGCGGCGTTTTCCGACTGACCGCGGACAAAGCCCTGCAAAACCGTGCAAACCGCGGCAAACGCAAGCATGGGGAGAAGGACGGAAAAATACCGGAGTGTTTTACTGCTTTTCACAACCTGTCTCCTTTCTCGCTGCCTGCGGCGAATTTTTGCGGAGGATGAGCTTTGCGTCCGGACAGATACGCGGAAGCTCCGCGATCCCCGGCTGATCTGCAAGCGTTTCCGGTACGGAGACGACGCACAGGCTTTCACATCCCGCGAACGCGCTGACGCCCACATATTCCGTACCGTCAGGCAGAAATGCTTCCGTAAGCCCCGTGCAGCCGCGAAACGCGTGATCGCCGACCTTTTTCAATGCCGCGGACGGCAGAAAGCGGACGGAGCTTATCGAACGGCATCCGGCAAACGCCGCGCCTTCAACGCTTTGCAGCGTTTCCGGAAAGCCCGATACGGTAAGGCGCTTGCAGTTTTCAAACGCCGAGGTGCCTATAAACGTAAGCGGAAGCGCCGAAAAATCGGCGTTGACGGTGAGATTTCCGCAGTCGGCAAAGGCGTATGCGCCTATTGCCGTTATGCTCTCCGGAAGAGAGAGCTTTTCAAGCGCCGCGCAGGAGAAAAACTGACTTTCCGGAATTATTTCCGCCCCGTCGGGAATTACCGCTTCACGTATATTAGGGTTGCGGCGAAGCCCCTGACAGCCCGCTGCGGCGTATTCATCCGCGTCGGCAAAGACGGCTGCGGCAGGGTATGAGATCGGCGCGGGCAGACAGAATTTTATCTTCCCGCCGCCTTCATCGCGGCGCTCCGCGGTTTTTCCGCCGGCTTCCGAGACAATGTATCCGTATACGTTGTTTTCCCCGGCGAAGCGTATGCTTCCGCGTGCGACGACGGAGCTTGTCCTGCCGGGCTGACCGACGCCGGAACCGGCTTCAAATACGATATCTCCCTGTGTAAACACATTCCCGAGCACCGACGCGCCGCGCCCGATGGAGATAAGCTTCTCGGCAAAAACGTTGCCAAGCACAACGGCGTTGTCCATTATGCGTACAGCCCCGTCGCTGTGGATATCGCCGCGGACGATAAGACCGTCAAGCACCTTGAGGTCGTGCTTCGTCATGACCGTGTAAGGAACCGTCCCGTCCTCGCAGCGCATATCCTCCGTGACATAGCGCACGTGAAAAAGCGGCTTACCTGCGCACGACATACGGAATATCCGCGCATCGCGCTTTTCGGGATATGTGTCAGGTTCATCCGGGCGCTGTCCCAGACGGATAAGCGGGGCATAGAGCCGGTGAAAGCGGCAGTCGAAGCCGATTATAAGCTGCTCCCCGCTCGAAACGCTGCTCCCGAGATCGCAGCCGTCGTATACCGAAACCGCGCCCTCGGCGTCCGCCCAGCGGACTATTCTGACCCCGTTGCCGAAAAGCAGGCGTTTCTTGCTGTATATTGCACGCAGCTTGATATCCTTTGCCAGCAGATAGGCATTGTCGGTGCAGTATATTTCTTTAAGAAATTCGATTGATCTGCCCTTTGGGGAAAACGTGCGTCCGCGCACAATGACAAGCTTTTCGACGGGACCGGCGTCAAAACGCTGACTGCCGTCAAGCTCCAGCACCTGCTCGTCACGCGACAGATGAATGACCCCGCCGCTCATGCTTTCAAGACCCTTTTCGACCAACTGCGAGAAGCTGTGTCCGAAAAAGCGCACGTCCTTTACGTAATCCTGCCGGATCAGCAGCGTCTTACATTCCCTTGTGCGCATATAAACAAGCGCGGAAACGACCGGCAGGGAGAGCATAACAAGAAAAATGAGAATATAAACCGTCATTTCCCCGCCCCTTTCTTACCGGCGAAGCGTATGGTCTTGTCCCATTTGACGCCTCTGCCGCTCACCACGTCCACCACGGCGTCGAAAAAGCCGAGGGAAATATTCCACATATAGAAGAAGAAATTGAAAAGCATCAGCGGCAGCAGCATCGCCTCGCCCGGAAGCCCGTCTATGATAAGCGATACGCCTATCTCGAAAAACGGCGCGAAGTTGCCGAAGGAATTGTATATCCCGAGGAACAGCAGCACCCACCAGCCGTCCAGGAAATCCATCTCCCCGAGGAAGAAAAGGGCGAGCGACACCGCCCAGCCTATGAGCAGCAGCACCGGCACCGTGTAGATAAACAGCAGGAAAAGCCCGTCTATCTTCTGGAAAAGGTTCAGATGCGGGGAAGCGACGGTCGGGATAAGATAGCGGAAGAAAACCTCGTTGTGTCCGCGTGACCAGCGGCGTATCTGCCTTCCGCGCACGTTCCATGTTTCGGGGGATTCCTCATAACATTCTGCAGAGTTGGCGTAGACGACCTTCCACCCGCTTGTGAAAAGTCTGAACGTAAGCTCCGTATCCTCCGCCAGAACCTTGGGGTTGAACCCGCCCGTTTCCAGCAGGATATCCTTGCGGAAGCCGCCCACCGTCCCGCCGTACTGCGGAATGGCTCTGAGCGTATAGCGCGCCTGCTGATCCACCTGATACCCGCCTGAGCGCTCAAGGTTTATAAGGCGGGTGAGCATATTCTTGTTCGCATTGTACGGTATGACACGCCCCATGACCGCGCCGACCTGAGGGTCCTCAAACGCAAGCGCGATCTGCTTGAGCATATTGCGCGCCGGACGGTAATCCGCGTCGAAGACCACGATTATCTCGCCGCGGGCAAGCTTCATCGCGTCGTTCAGCCCCTCGGGCTTGCCGCGGTTCGGGCAGTTCCTGTGCAGCGGCCTTATAAACTCATATCTGCGGTGGTACTCGTCGAGCATTTCGCCGGTCCTGTCGGTCGAATTGTCGTTGACGGGGATTATCTCAAGAAGATCCCTGTCATAATCGGATTCAAGCAGCGACGTCAGAACATTGTCGAGCACCTGCTCCTCGTTGTGCATGGGGATGATCACCGTGACGCTTTTCATGCGGCTTGTTACTATGTCGTTGTAATAGAGCCTCTGCCTGCCCAGAAGTCTCACGACCGTAAAGAGAAAATGCCTTGCGGTGTAAAGGAGCATCAGGATAATGACAAAAAGCAGGTAGCCGTGCATAAGCTTTATGCCCATTTCCACGCCTCTCTTCCTGCGGCGGTGCCGAACAGACGTATCATGCGGTTGACAAACAGCGCGCTGAAAAAGACCATGTTCACAAAGTCAAACAGCGGTCCGAGCGAAAAGTAAAACGCCGCCATGTATATTACGGAGTATTTCGCCATTATGTACAGCACGACTATGTACCGCACTGCGGCGAATATCAGCGCGTAAATGATATAGCCTGCCGAAACCGACAGCTTTATTAAAAAGTGTCCGTTTCCGACTATCCCCGTGACCGCGCCCAGCATCACCGTGGAGATAAGCAGCATACTTATCTCCTGAAGAACATAAAGCTCCGAATACTGCGACAGGGTGTACGGGAACTTATCCCCGCCGAACAGGAACCACAGGCTGCTTATAAGGTGTATGCAGATGTTCAGGATAAGATATATGCCCATGGGCTTACCGCGCCACGGCATAGCCGCGATAAGCGCGGCGAGCGCGGCGGAGACAAGGAGATTGCAAAGGCACATATTGAAGTCCGGATAAACGGTTTCTGCGGCGATAAAGCTTATATCGCCGTATGGCTTATACCGCTTTGTCTGGGTGAACACAAAAATATCCGGGCATACGTCGGCAAAAACATACCTGACGGCTTTGCACATCAGGCGCGTCAGATCGCCCATGTGAAAAAGGACGGCAAGCAGAAAGGGAATCGTAAGAAGGCATATCTGGATAACGCAGCCGAGCGTATTGCCGCCGAGCCTGCGGTATGTTCTTGAATAATATATGGTTTTCTTTTCTCCCACTGCCGTCGCCTCCTTTTTCTTTTTTCTATGCAGTACGCGGCAAAGCGGAGAACGTTTCATTATGCGCCGCCGCTTTAAACCTTCGGGGCAGTGCATCCGTTCCTGATGACTGCCCCTGCCCGGTTTATAAAATCATTTCTTATCAGACAATCGTCAGGATATCGGAAAAGCCTGTCATTTCAAATATCTCCATAATATTTTCGCTGACATTGCTTACCGTCATGCTGCCCTGTCTGTTCATGACCTTCTGTGCGCCAAGCAGCACGCGAAGCCCCGCAGAAGATATGTACTCAAGCTTTGAAAAGTCAATGGTAAGCGTTTCGATCCCCGGCAGAGAGTCCTTCAGCTCCTTATCAAGCGCGGGAGCCGTAATTGTATCGAGGCGGCCCGCCAGAGCGATGTTGAGTGCGCTTCCGTTTACATTTTTTGTTATGTCCATTTTACCCTCCGGATGACGGCTGTTATTTAATCAATTATATATGATTTACTTACAGAAGTAAAGATTTTTCTGCTTTATTTCCCACTGCTGTCACGGAAATATACGGGACGCGGCAGCTTTCCGCCGGATATGACGCTTCCGAGGCAGAGACATTTGTCACGCAGCCACAGCGGAACTGCGGCGCAGCCGTCCCGGTACGCGGGATTGGCGGGGAGAAGATAGAGCGTTCCGGCAAAATCCTCGCACCACTGACGGCAGAGTATTTTTCCCTCGTACAGAAAAACCGCCGCTTCAAACTCCTCCGGCGTATGGGAGACGGATATGTATACCTCCGCGCCCGACGGAAAAAACGGCTCCATTGAACCGTCCTGAAGAGTAACGGAAAAATCCGCCCCCTCGGGCATATCCGCCCGCCTTTCGATAAGCTCGTAGTATTCCGTGATATCCATTCCTTCACCGCCTGACAGTGTTTTTACAATATCTTATTTGTTCTGCATGATATTGTCAACGTCTGATAAATGTAAATTTTTCATCAAGTTTGCACTTGCAGTCTTGGAAAAAATAAAATAAGTGGTATTATATCTTGAAAAGAAATTTTACCGCACAGGGGGTTATCGTTGTGATATTGCTTTTTCTGATCCTTGCAATAATCGTCTCGGCGATATTTTTATATTTTACCCAGACGGGGATATTAAGGGCGCTTCTTGTTTTCGTGCTGAGCTTTATTGCGCTTAACGTGCTTTATATGTGCTTCTGGGCGATCGTCGGCCTGTTTATCGACAATTCAAAGCCCATACGTCGGCAGAGTGCGCTTTGCCGCGGCGGCTGCGTGGGAATTTCTACGCTTGCGCTGGGCTACTGCTGGGTGCGCACGAAGGTTTACGGCCTTGAAAAGCTGCCGGAGGGCGAGAGATTCCTGCTCGTGAGCAATCACCGTTCACTTTTCGATCCGCTTATTTTCATGAAGTATCTGAGAAAGTATGAAATGGCGTTTATCGGCAAGCCCTCGGCGCTTGCGCTTCCTGTCGTGGGCAAGATCGGGTACGGCGCGGGCTGTCTGCCGATCGACAGGGCAAACGACAGGGAAGCGCTGAAAACGGTGCTTACCGCTGCGGATTATCTGAAAAAGAATTTCTGCTCCATGGCGATATTCCCGGAAGGGACAAGGAACAAGACGGGCGATACGCTTCTGCCGTTCCGCCCGGGCGCATTCAAGATCGCGCAGAAGGCCGGGACGCCGGTGGTGGTGGCTGCGCTCTGCGGCACAGAGAGCATCAACAGGAATATGTTCAGACGCATTACCGACACAGAACTTCATATTCTTGAGGTGATCCCCGCCGATGAGGTCAGGGAAGCTTCAACAAAGGAACTGGCGGATCGCAGCAGTGAGCTTATAAGAAAATGCGTTGAGAAGGCCGAAAGCGAAACGGAAAACGCGGCAGGAGCAAGAACGGCATGAAAAAAGTCGCGCTTGTCACCGGCTCCTCGAGGGGCATAGGCGCCGCCACGGCGAAAGTGCTTGCCGAAAACGGGTGGAGCGTCTGCATAAATTATATTGAGCACGCCGATAAAGCGGAGGCGCTTGCCGCAGAACTCCGGGGCAAGGGCTGTGAAGTGATGACCTGCCGCTGCGATGTGGCGGAGGCGGACAGCGTAAAGAAAATGACGGCGGAGATCGAAAAAACGCTCGGTCCCGTCACGCTGCTTGTCAACAACGCGGGTATCGCAAAGCAGCAGCAGTTTCAGGATATAACGCCGGGAACATGGAAGCGCATTTTTGACGTGAATGTCAACGGCTGCTTCAACTGCACACAGGCCGTCCTCGGCAATATGCTGCATGAGCATGACGGCTGCATCGTCAATATAAGCTCCATCTGGGGCAGTCACGGCGCATCGTGCGAAGCAGCCTACTCCGCAACAAAGCATGCCATAATCGGCCTGACGCGCTCCCTCGCGGCAGAGCTTGCGCCGACGGGGATAAGGGTAAACTGCGTTGCCCCCGGCGTCATCGACACCGATATGGTCAAGGTTCTCGGACAGGAGACGCTTGATATGCTTGCGAAGGAGGTCATCCCGCTCGGACGGCTCGGCAAGCCCGAGGAAATAGCCGAGGCGGTGCTTTTCCTTGCAAATTCGCGCTATACAACGGGTCAGGTGCTGAGTGTGGACGGCGGATTTATCATATAATGCCGTCAGGAACGCGCCGTATATGAATAAAATTCTCCTCAGCGTGGGAAAATGATAGTGCTGTTACATATTATGTAATGGGCTATTATTTTCACGGAGTGTGAAACACATGGTCAGACGAGGAGATATCTATTACGCCGATTTGTCTCCCGTGGTTGGCAGTGAGCAGGGCGGGATGCGTCCTGTGCTGATCGTCCAGAACGATACGGGCAACAAACATTCGCCCACGGTCATAGCCGCCGCGATCACAAGTCAGATCGGCAAAGCCCGATTGCCCACGCATATTGAGCTTGAGGCGAAAAGCGTGGGACTCAACAGAAACAGCGTTATTCTGCTTGAGCAGATAAGGACGCTTGACAAATCCCGTCTGCGGGAGCGGATGGGGAGACTTGACGAGGGAACAATGAGCGCCGTGGACAACGCTCTTGCGGTGAGCTTCGGTCTCGGCGTGATGTAATAACAAAAAAATTCGGACTTTTTTTACCGGCAGGGGACAACGGTTCTCTGACCGGCAGACCCGCTCATATAATTGAGCGGGTCATTTTTTCTTGGGCGGTGAGTGAATGGAATATCCGTTTTATTATAAAGGAAGACCGTGCGGGAAGCTCAGCGCGGAGGAGAGCGGGATATATACCGTTCTGCGTGTTGAGGCGGAGGGAATAGAGGATAGCATACTCCGCATCAGTGTCTGCGGGGACGGCAGGGAATACCGGCTCGGCGTGGCGGAGAGCCGGGACGGATATGTGCTTTTTGAAAAGAAGCTCAGCCGAAGCGCCATGAAGGAGCTGCCGCATATAGAGTACGCCGCCGAAAACGGCGTAAAAGCCGCTGAAGCAAGACGAACCGACGAAAAAAGAGATAACAGAGAGAGAAAGACAATTGAAAACGGCGCGCTTGTATGGATAGAAAGAGCGGACGGAAGCCTTGCCGCAAACGACGGCATCAGCGATATTATTGCCCTGCCCGCAGATATCCGCGGCGGCAGGGCGAAAAACAGAATAAAAATGATCAACGGGCGCGGATATATGCTTTTCCGCTATTGAGAAACAATGGAAAATAATGTATAATCAACTAATATCAGATAATATAGAAAAACAAAAACAAATCCGGAGGTAATTACTATGCAGATGAACGAGCTTATTGCGAAAAAGCGTGACGGCGGCGTCCTCACAAAAGAAGAAATCGAATTTATGATAAAAAACTATACGGCGGATGTGATACCCGATTATCAGATGTCCGCCATGTGTATGGCGATCCTTTTCCGGGGCATGAACGATCAGGAAACGCTTGACCTTACCCTGTCCATGATGAATTCCGGGGATGTTATTGACCTGAGCGCCATAAAGGGCGTCAAGGCGGATAAACATTCTACCGGCGGCGTCGGAGATAAGACAAGTCTTGTGCTTTGCCCGATGGTCGCCGCGTGCGGCGTGAAGATCGCCAAGATGTCCGGACGCGGCCTCGGCTTCACCGGCGGCACGATAGACAAGCTTGAAAGCTTTCCGGGCTTTTCCACGGCGCTCGATGAGAAGCAGTTTTATAATAACGTCAACACCCTCGGCATTGCCATCATCGGACAGACCGCAGATATTGATCCTGCGGACAAAAAGCTCTATGCCCTGCGCGACGTGACCGGCACGGTGCCGAGTATCCCGCTTATTTCAAGCTCTATAATGTCAAAGAAGCTTGCCGCGGGCGCTGATGTCATCGTACTCGACGTCAAGTGCGGCGACGGCGCTTTCATGAAGACGGAGCAGGATGCGGCGGAGCTTGCCCATGCCATGACGAGGATAGGCAAGGGCGCAGGCAAAAAGTGCGCGGCTATTATTACCGATATGGATCAGCCCCTCGGAAGCGCCGTCGGCAACGCGCTTGAGGTCAAGGAGGCGATATCCGTCCTCAAGGGCGAGACGGAGAATGACCTTCTGGAGGTGTGTCTTGCTCTCGGCTCGGCTATTCTGCATCTGAGCGGCATTGCCGGAAGTCTTGACGAGGGCAGGAAGATGCTCAGAAAAACCATAGCGGACGGCACCGCGCTTGCAAAGCTTGCCGACCTTGTAGAGGGGCAGGGAGGACAGCGCCGGGACGTCTATGACACGTCCGCACTGCCTGCGGCAAAGCTTGTCTATCCCGTGACGGCGGAAAACGCCGGTTATATAAAGCATATCAAGGCCGAAAAGACCGGACTTGTCTCAATGCGTCTCGGCGGCGGCCGCGTCACAAAGGAAAGCAGCATTGATCTGTCCGTCGGCATAATCTTCTGCAGAAAGGTCGGCGACAGGGTGGAAAAGGGCGATGTGCTTGCCTATCTCCACGCCGCAGACGAGAGCAGCGCCCGGAGCGCCGCGCAGGAGCTGAGAGACTGCTTCGTGATGAGCGAGGACAAGGTCGAAAAGGGGAGCATTATCAAACAGGTCGTCATGTGATGGCTGCACACCGCGCTTGGAGGTGAGACGGTTGAGGCGTATCCGGTTCAGGCAATTAACGGCAATTCTGTTCATGGCGCTGATGCTGCCGCACTGCGCCGCCTTTGCGATGGAGCATATAGAGCGGGCGGAAAGCGGGCAGATGGTGTTCATTGATGCGGATAACGGGCTGAGCTATACGGCGGATTTTTATCTTTCCGCCGTCGATGAGCTTAGACGGGACGCGGACAGCCTGCACATATATACCGGCGGAGAGATAACGCTGAAAGGTTTTTTCTCGTGCGGCCGTGAGGCAAGAATACTTATGTTCGCGGACGGAAGGTCAGTTTCAGGCGCGGATTTTGACGCGTCCGGCGGCTTCACCGGATCATATATCTCCGGCACGTCGGGCGAAAAGAAAAATCAGGATCTGCGTGTGGAATACGCGCAGGATCCGGAGACTTCTTACGATTATGAGGTGCGGCGCGATTCCGGCGGACTGTCCGTGCTGAAGGACGGAACCGCCGTACACGGGGAAATAAAGCAGCGCTGCACCGAAAAATATGCCGCGCTGTTCGGCAGCACGGAGTATGCGCCGGCAGTGTGCCTGTCCAACAGCTTTTTCCTCCGCGAGGATGAAGACGGTACGCTTACCGCCGTCAGGCAGACGCTCAAAGCCCCCGACGGCTATACCGTCGTATCCACCGCGCCGGAGGTCGTCTGCGCTGCCGGCGCGGCAGAGATCAGTGCCGTCGGCGAGGGCCGTGCGGTCTTGAACTATTCAAACGGCATGAACGCGGGCATAGCGTCCCTGAGCTTCAGGGTCGTGACCAACGGGGAGGATCTGACGGTCGGAAGCATATGCCCGCAATGCGGGGAAAATACGGCCGGTGCGATACATCTTGCCCCATGCGGCCATTATAGATGCAGTGCGGAGTATGATGAAAATCATGCCGTTGCAGACTGCGGAATTGCCGGGCATTGCCGTGTTTCGGATATCGAACACGGGAAGTGCAGAAACTGCCTTGGCTATCTCTGCGACGGCAAGCTGCACGGGACGGGATACTGCGCCCATGTTCACGAATGGTTCTGCGTGTCGTATGTGCCGCCTACCATTGACGTTCCCGGCACTTCGGTAAGCATATGCCTAACCTGCGGTCAGTCGCTTACGCAGACGATAGGCTGAGCTTGCCGAAAGGACAACGAATATACATAATTAAGTACACAGAATATTGTTTACATAATATTTGCTGTCAGAGCTTACCTCGCGTACTTCCGTTACGGATACCTCATAGGCTGTTTTCTCATGGGCGACTGAGTCGATGAGCTTTATGTACTTGCGGCTTTGTATTCGCCCTTCGATGTCAAGCTTAGTGCCGACGTCCCATTCGGCGGCGGCTCTTGCACGGTTGCCCCAGCAAATGCAGGGTATATAATCCGATCTGCCGTAGCGCCGGTTTACCGCAAGCATCATATCGCAGATATCTCTGCCCATCGGGGTGCATCTCAGGTTCGGCTTTTTGCAGAGTGTGCCGTGAAGGATTATGCTGTTCCTGTATTCGTCGCCGGTCAGCTGCAATTGGTTTGCGAAAACCGTGATGATGAGCTTTGCGCCTTCGTTTTTTCGGTTATTGAAGGTTCTCAGCTGACCGCTGATAAAAAGCTTATCCCCGCTTTCCACGCGGGCATTTTCCAGCAGAGCGGGTCTTGCCAGAATGTTCAGAACGTCATAATTTCCGGAAAGACGCGGAATTTCAAGCGGAAAACTGTAAAAATCCTGCCCGCGGCTCGAATGAGAATAGCGCGGCTTATCGGCCATGTTTCCGCAGAGAAGTACGCTGTTGTTTTCAGATGTAATGTCCATCCATGTCCCATCCTTTAAGTGAAGATAGTTAAATCTATTCACGGCGGAGACTTGAATATGACTGCGAAAAAATGTATAATCACCTCGGTTAATGAAATAAAGAAAATATATAAGGAGACAATAAAATGGAAATAAGCGATATTCTGAAAAAATGCGACCATACCCTGCTCAGGACAGACTGCACCGCCGCCGAGATACGCACGCTTTGCGATCAGGCGATAAAATATGACTGCGCAAGCGTCTGCATCCCGCCGTGCCATGTTTACGGCGCGAAGCGCTATGTGGGCGACAGAATGAAAATATGCACCGTTATCGGCTTCCCCAACGGCTATATGACGACCGCCGCGAAGGTTTTTGAGGCGGAGGATGCCGTGAAGAACGGTGCGGATGAGATAGACATGGTCATTAATCTCTCCATGGTCAAGGACAAGCAGTGGGATGCAATAGGCAAGGAGATAAGGGCCATCCGCAAGGTCACTGTCGGGCAGGTGCTCAAGGTGATAATCGAGTGCTGCCTGCTTACCGATGAGGAAAAAATAATGATGTGCGGGATAGTTTCCGAAAGCGGCGCAGATTATATAAAGACCTCCACCGGCTTCTCAAAGGGCGGCGCTACGCGTGAGGATGTCAGGCTGCTGCGCGAAAACAGCGCAGCCGCGCTCAGGGTAAAGGCGGCGGGCGGCATTTCCAGCATAAAGGACGCGGAGGATTTCATTGCACTTGGCGCGGACAGACTCGGGACGAGCCGCATTGTGAAGCTGGCTATTGAAATGGAAAAGGGCGAAAGCGCGCCTGCGGAAGAAACCGGTGAAAAAACCTACTGACAGCTTGCGCGTATGGAGAAAAACGGAATGACGCCGTTGACGGCAGAGATAATCAAAAGCCAAAAGCGAAAGTACCTGAATATAATCTCCTGCTGACAGCCCCGCAGAATTTGCGCGAAAAAAGAAAAATAGCTCTTGAATTGCCTGTCGGGATATGATATACTCAGTAAGCTGTTATTTTGCATTACATCGAAAGGATTGAAATAAATGTCTACTCTCAAGCTCATTTTCACCATTCTTCAGGTTCTTTCCGGTCTTGCCGTAACCGTTATCGTGCTTATGCAGAGCGGTAAGAGCGCCGGTCTTTCCGGTGCTGTCGGCGGCGGCGCGGACACATTCTTCTCCAAGGGAAAGGCGAAAACTCTGGATGCCAAGCTTGCAAAGGCTACCAAGTGGTTCGCGCTTGCGTTTGCGCTCCTCACCCTTGTTCTCAACCTGATCTGATTTTATTAATATTCATTATAGTCAAAACCTCCGGCTGAGCCGGAGGTTTTGACTATAATGAACCTTGTTGAGACGCTCTGACAAGATTAAAAAAGCTCATCCCGGCTGTGTTTGCGGGATGAGCTTTTAGTTATCAGGCCTGGGGAACCTCGGGAGGGGTAACGGATTCCGTACCTATCGGGACAAGCTTGCCCATGACAACGTATCTTGCGTTGTCATATTCGTAAGTGCAGGTGGAGAGAGTGACTATACGCTCGCTTGAATCAACGGAGACGTTTGTTTTTACGTTGGACTGAGAAACCATCTTGTTGAGGAAAGCGCTGTATTCCGCCTCGCTTGCAAACGAAAGCGTATAGGTATCAGCGTCGAAATCGCAGGTGAAGCAGGAGAATATCTCAAGCTTATAATCACCGGCGGGAGTGCTGATGTACATTATCGGGTGCGCATCGTAATAGCTCTGGTCAACATAGTTGTGCAGGGAAGCGAACATGGAGCCGTCCTTCATATTGTGACCGTAGATAATGGTGTTTGCACCGGAGAAGTTGGGGCTGCATTCGCAGTCGATGAACAGTGTGCCGCTTGCATTGTATGTGCCGTCAAGCTTGTGGTGCAGGTAATTGTTGTTGTCCTCGCCCTGAACCACGACATAGTTGATGACAGTGTCGGGAGAGTATATCCATGCGCAGACATCCTTGTTCGTAGCAAGCAGATTGTTGAAATCGACCGTGATGGGGCAGACCTCCTTATCCGCGGCGCTTTCATCGACCTCGACCGCGTCGGATGTGGTATCTTTCTCCGGCTCCTGCGCGACGGAGACATAGGTTTCGCTCAGCTCGTCATAATAATCTCTGGCTTCTTTGTATTCCTTGTTGATTTTGATAAGATTAAGACCGCTGTACACGAACAGACCCACACATACCGCAAGCACAATGATCAGTATAACTTTTGCAGTGTTTTTCATTTTAAACCTCCATCGGTTTTTGATAATTTAGTTTACCATAATATAATGCAAAATGCAAGAAAAAGTATATGCGGCAGTACACTTACAAAGAAAAAAGTCAAGACTGCCGGGAAAAAGCCTCGCAGAGTTTTTTGCAGGGCGGCGCGATGCGTTTATACAGCCATGCGGCGAAAACGGTCAGAATAAAGGAGAGCGGAATGAGTACGGCTCTGACTGCGGAAAAAGAGAGCGGCGTGCAGCCCAAAAGCATAAAGAGAATGCGGATGACATCCTGATGTATGAGGTAGAAGGAGCTGCTGATGTCGCCGAGGTATACGCTGACTTTACCGGTAAGCAGTCTCGGCAGAGCGCCTTTGCCAAGCGCAAAGCAGTATACGCAGAGCAACGCAAACGGAGAGAAAACAAGGGTGTGCTTATATGCGCTGCTTCCCGGAAGAGCGTCGGCAGTGCGGTATATGGCGATCGAAAGCGCAAACAGCGCCGCCGTAGCTATATCGATCGCGGTTATGACGGAATTTCTTTCCTCTTTGTTCCGCATAAAGAAAATATAACCCGTGATGCAGCCGAGGGAAAAATCAATAAGCCGGAAAACGGGGAAAATATAGGTGAACCACAGTTCAAAATCCTCTCCGGCGCCTGTCGGGAAAAGCGAGGGGAACATACGCGGAAATGACGGGGAAAGAAACGACAAAGCGGCTTCGACGGCAAGAAGCAGGACTATCGCAGAAAAGGCGGAGGCTTTTCCGCGAAAACGCGAAACAAGACGCATTATGTATGGGAAGCAGAAATAGAGAAAAAACGCCGTGGAGAGATACCAGGCCACTCCGTTGAATGCCATGCAGTGCGCCGGAAACCAGGACTGAATGAGCAGCAGCGACAACAAAAGCTCCTTTGCGATATCGCCGAATCCGGTGGATGCGGCAAAAGCGTTATAGACATTCAGCGCAAGAATGGGCAGCATGGTAATGATATAGATGGGGTAAAGCTTTCTGATCTTTCCCCATGCAAAGCGCAGACTTTCAAGCGGGGAGAGCGGCAAAGCGCCGCCCTTGCCGAGACGTCCGGCACTCAGCAGGAAGCCGGACATGACAAAGAACACGGATACGCCCCATTCGACGACGTTTCCGACATAGCAGTGATTGAGAAACACAGCAAGGCAGGCGGCAGAGCGCAGAGCCTGCAAGGAATCCGATTTTTCTTTCATTGAAGCCAACCCTTTATTTCGGTAAAATAACTTAGCATATTATCTTATCGTATTATATAACGATATGCATAAAATCTCAAGCTCAGCTTGCGCGGGTGTAAATATTTACAAAAAGGATACAAGTTGCGCAAATGCCCTGTTGTCTTTTCTTGATGCGCATGATATAATGCACAAAGTATTTCAGCTTGTCAAAAAAATCTTGTAAGGACTTTTTTGACAAGCTTTCCGCCGAGCATTTTGAAAGTGTTCAAAATGCCGTTGCCGAGAGCCTTTATATCTCAAGGCTCTCGGCGGCGGTTTATCCAATTTGAGGCGGGCCTTGCCCCCTCAAGCTCCCCCGCTGCTCTGTTATCTGACTTTAAAACATAGTTTTTTGACAGTCTGATTTAATTAAAATATTTTTTGGAGACGCTAATGATTTCTTGGCTTACGAGCACTACGGCAGGTAAACTTATCGCAACTTTTTTCATATCCATGGTTCCGATGGTCGAGCTGCGTCTGGGGCTGCCCTACGGGATATATTTCGGTTTGGACTATTGGCAGGCTCTTTTTGCGGCGGTACTGGGAAACATGGTTCCCGTACCTTTTATAATAATTTTCATCAAGCGGGTATTCGCGTGGCTCAGGGGGCGGCATAAAAGGCTGGATGCTTTTATCAGCAGGCAGGAAGCACGCGCCGCGTCCAAGAGACCGGTCATTGAGAAATACGGTCCCATCGGTCTGATGATTTTTGTGGGTATCCCGCTTCCGGGCACCGGGGCGTGGACGGGCGCGCTGATCGCCGCGCTTATGGACATCAGGCTAAAGCACGCCATACCGTCCATTCTTCTCGGCGTGTGCGTGGCGGCGGCGATAATGACGGCTCTGGCGTTTGGATTGATAAGAATATTCTGACGCTGAGACTTATCAGAATTTAACGTATATCTAAGGTAAGCGGCAAAGCATTTCGAATTAATGTTTTGCCGCATTCATTTTTTTCTTGGAATATTACCCGTTTAGCTGTATAATAAAATTTCAGAAAAGATAAATCAGACTGAGCCGGCCTCGGATAAGCTACCTATTTTTATAAGGAGGATGAACATGAAAAAAGAATTTCGTGAATTGCTCAATGAAAAAGGCAGAAAACAGTTTCCCCGGGTGCTTTTAGCGGCAGCGGAGTGTGCGCCGCTGTCCAAAACCGGCGGTCTTGCGGACGTAGTGGGAACACTCCCGAAGGCCCTGAAAAAGCTCGGCATGGACGCACGAGTGATAACCCCGTATCACCGCTGCATAAAAGAAAAATACGCGGACAGGGTGGAGCATCTTTTCCACTTCTATGTCGATCTCGGGTGGAGGCACCAATATGCCGGGATAAAGCGTCTTGAGCTTGACGGCGTGACGGTCTATCTGGTGGACAGTGAATATTATTTCGGCGACAGGATATATCGCGGCGGAAACGCGGAGATAGAGCAGTACGCCTTTTTCTGCCGTGCGGTCATGGACGCGCTTCCCAATATCGGCTTTGAGCCGGAGGTGATGCACTGCAACGACTGGCACACCGCTATGCTGCCTATGCTTGCAAAGACGCAGTACTGCGCCGACTGGCGCGGGAATATGCGTTTTCTGCTTACCATACATAATATAGCGTTTCAGGGCTGGTGCGGCTTTGACTATGCCAAAGACCTGCTCAGGATCGATGACAGGTATTATACGAGCGAGTTTATGGAGCTTAACGGCTGTGCGGACTTCCTCAAGGCGGGCTGCGTGTTTGCCGACAGGATAAATACCGTGTCTCCCAACTATGCGAATGAGATAAAAATGCCGTACTATGCCGAAGGGCTTGAGGGAATACTCAACGCGAGATCGCATGAGCTGTCGGGGATAATAAACGGCATTGACAAGACCGTTTTCAACCCCAAGACCGACCCGGCCATTCCCGCCCATTACGACAGGGGGCATCTCGGCGGAAAAGCGAAGTGCAAGGCGGCATTGCAGGAAAGTCTCGGCCTTGCGGCGGAAGCGGACAAGCCGATAGTAGCTATGGTCACGCGCATGACGGAGCAGAAGGGCTTTGACCTTGTGGCCTACGTAATTGATGAGCTTATGTGCCGCGGCGATATGCAGTTTGTACTCCTCGGCAGCGGGGATGCAAGATTTGAGGATATCATGCGCGGCGCGGAGAACAGATACAAGGGTTCGCTTGCGGCGTATATCGGCTACAACGAGACTCTTGCGCACCTTGTGTACGCGGGGAGCGATTTTCTGCTTATGCCTTCGCGCTTTGAGCCGTGCGGACTGAGCCAGATGATAGCCATGCGCTATGGTACGCTGCCTATCGTGCGCGAGACGGGCGGACTTAAAGACACCGTTATTCCGTACAACTGCGTTACCGGCGAGGGAGACGGCTTTTCGTTTGCAAATTATAATGCTCTGGAGATGCGTGATACGATCGTCAGAGCCTTGGAGGCATATAAAAATAAGGACGTTATGAAGGGGCTTATTTCCACGGCCATGGGCATGGACTTCGGTTTTGATATTTCGGCCGGGGAGTACGCAAAACTTTACATATGCATGCTTTGAAAGAATATAAAATTTATTTTGGCGGCACATACAGGGAAAATTGGACGTCGGACTATAAAATGTCCGTTACGTATTCGGAAAGACCGTATGTGACGGCGGTCAGGGAAAACGGAAGGTGGACGGCAAAGGGCGGCGATGAAAAGCTGCGCGAAATGCTCTCCTCCGACAGCTGTCCTGCGTTTGAACGGATGTATTTTGAAGCTTCCGCCGAAGCGTATGAGGCGATGCATGAATGTATCGGCAGGGGACTTCCCCTTGAAAAGCTTCCGGAGTTTTTTGCGAGTGAAGACAACCCGCTCACCGCGGCGGAGCTTGCGCGCATACTCATGGACGACTGCGGCTTTTCCCTCACCGAGGCGTACCGCACCGCCGCGCTGTGCTGTGCCGATGTGAGAGGCGCCGGGGTGGATTTCGGGGAGCTTCTTGCGGTACAGCCGCGCACAGCCCATGTTATGAGCCTTTTGCGGACGGCATCGGCAAATACCCTTGCCGTATACTATGACAGCCGCGACGCCTCCTGCCGCACACCCTGCGGCGCGGCGGAGTGCGGGGAAAAGATAAAGCTTTCGTTCAGGCTCCTTGGGGGACGGGTAAGCTGTGCAGTCCTTGTGCTGTGCGGCGACAGTCTGCGCCGTGAATACCAGCTGACCCGTGACGGGCAGTACTGGGGCTGCACGTTTGACGCGCCCGGCGAAGCGGCGGCGTTGTGGTACTTCTTCCGGATAGAGACGGGGGAGAACACCCAATGGCTCTGTCCGGACGGGAGCGGGTTTACAGGAAAGCTCTACGGCAGGGAATGTCCGGGCTTCCGTCTCACGGTTGCGCAAAAAGGCTTTGATACGCCGCAGTGGTTCAGAAAAAGCGTTATGTATCAGATCTTTCCGGACAGATTTGCTTTTTCCGACGATGATACCGCGAAAAAAGGCATTGAATACCACCGAGCGATAGGTCAGACGGCGGAGCTTCATGACAGCCTTGATTCTCCCGTGCGCTGGCAGCCAAGACCGTTCGAGAAGGACTATATGCCCGATGATTTCTACGGCGGCACTTTCAAGGGGATAGAAAACAAGCTTCCCTATCTCAAAGAGCTTGGCATAAGCTGCATCTATCTCAATCCCATAGTCGAGGCGCGCTCAAACCACCGATATGACGCCTCCGACTATATGCGCCCCGATCCGATACTCGGGACGGAGGCGGACTTTGAGAGCCTTGCGGCGCACGCCGCCGCGCTTGGCATCAGGATAATACTCGACGGCGTGTTTTCCCACACGGGAGCCGACAGCATTTATTTCAACCGCTACGGTCATTATGACAGCGTCGGCGCCTGTCAGGGCAGCGATTCTCCTTATTATGATTGGTACGACTTCAAAAGCTTTCCGGATGATTACAGAAGCTGGTGGGGCTTCAAGGAACTGCCGGAGGTGTGCGAATCGAATGTCAAGTGGCAGAATTATGTCATTTCGGGGAAAGACAGCGTCGTAAGGACATGGCTTCGCCGCGGCGCGGCGGGCTGGCGCCTCGACGTGGCGGACGAGCTTCCCGACGATATACTCTCAATGATAAGGGACAGCGCAAAAGCCGAAAAGAGCGATGCGCTCATACTTGGAGAGGTCTGGGAGGACGCCGTTATAAAAAAAAGCTACGGCAGCAGACGAAACTATGCTCTCGGCAAGTCTCTCGACTCCGTGATGAACTATCCGTTCCGCACGGCGGCGCTGGACTTTGCTAACGGGCGCATAAACGCCTATGAACTGCGGGATTTTCTGATCTCCCAGCAGATGAACTATCCAAAGCCGATCTATTATTCGCTCATGAACCTTCTTGGCTCACATGATACAGACAGGGTGCGCTATGCCCTTGCGGCCGATACGGTCATACGCTCTCTTTCACGGGAGGAGCAGCTGAAGCTTGTTTTCACTCAGGATGCACTTGACAGAGCGATCGGGAAGGAAAAGCTCTGCGCCGTGCTGCAATTTTCCCTGCCCGGCGTGCCGAGCATTTACTACGGAGACGAGCAGGGCATGGGCGGCGTGTGCGACCCGTTCAACAGACTTCCGTTCAAAGAGGGCAGTCAGGAATTGCATGAGTATTATGTAAACCTATCAAGGCTCCGCAATTCCTCGGATGCACTCTCCACAGGCGAAGCGGCGTACATGACCGCGTCGGCGGACGTACTGCTCATATTGCGTTATGTAAACCAAAACCGCGACGTGTTCGGACTTGAAGCGGAAAACGGGGCATATCTCATTGTGATAAACAGGAGCGGCGAGACCGTTCCTTACGAAGCGGACTGCACACCGGCAGGATACGGCATTGTGCGCGGCACGGCAAAGCCCGGCGTCGGCGAGATCGTCAGACTTGGATAAAAGGTAAGAATTTATGGAATACACAAAATCAAAGCTTGAGTACATTGCGGAAGACGCCGCGGCGGCAGTGCGCAGAAATAAAAACGTGCTGCTGCCGGCAATGCTGTTTTCTGCGGCGGCGTATATGTTTGTGTTCACAAACAAGCTTCTGAATCTCGACGAGATAGCGGGACTTTTCGGCAAGGGGGAGACGCTCTCCTCCGGACGCTGGGCGCTGTATCTTACAAGCTTTATTTTTCCTGATTACTCGATGCCGTGGATAAACGGGCTTCTGTGCGTTGCGATGCTTTCCGTTTCCGCCGCGCTGATCGTTTCGCTGCTCGGTATAAAAGACCCTGTTTATCAGGCACTGTTTGCCGGACTTTTCGTCACGTTTCCGTCGCAGATAATCACGTTTTCATATATGTTTACCTGCGCCCCGTATGCGCTTGCCGTGCTTATGGCCGTGCTTTCGGTATATTTTACGATAAGGAACGGAAAAGGCGGATATATCGCCGGAGTCATCCTGCTCTGCCTTTCACTTGGCATTTATCAGGCGTATATCACGCTCGCCGCGTCGCTTTATGTGGTGTATTTCATCCGCGAAGCATTGGCGGGCGATAAGGATGTTAAGAGTATTTTAAAAAACGGGGGCAGATGCATCGTTTCAATACTGCTCTCCCTTGCGCTGTATTTTGTTATAAACAGGCTCGTAATGCGCTTCGCCGTGACGGAGTATAATTCCTACGCCTCCGCAGCGATGAATACCGACCTGAAATCCATGCTCAAGGGGCTGAGAGTTGCCTTTACTGCGTTTTTCGGGTATTTTTACAAGGGCTATTATCACCTTGCCCCGACGGAGCTTTCCATGCTTGCGCATATATCCGCCGTTATTATTGCCGCCGCGGCGCTCGCCGTCCGGTTTTTCAGGGACAAGGGGAAAAATCCGGCGATGAAAGTATTGCTGCCGGTGCTTCTGGCGGTATTCCCCATAAGCGTAAACTGCATCTATATCATCTCATCTCAGCGGCATACGCTCATGCTTCTGGGCTTTACGGCGGTGTATGCGCTCATCATGATCATTGCGGAAGCGGCTGGAACGAAAAAGGTCAGAGCTGCGCTGGGCGTCTGCCTTGCGCTGATGCTTGCGTGCAATATCTTCTGGTCAAACAGCATCTATCTCAAGATGAAGCTTGAATACGAGCAGGCATACGGCTTTTATTCAACGCTTATTTCCCGGGTAAAATCCACCGAGGGTTATGACGCGGATACAATGCTGATAATTACGGGAGACGCGGATGAGAAAAATCTTCTTTCGAGCACCGATGAAATAGATACCTCCGATATTGTGGGACTTATGGAGGGACTTATCAATATATACAGCCGCTACGATTTTATAAAATACTATATCGGCTACGACTATAACCCAATTGACTGGGACGGCTGGGCGGCGCTTGACGCGCAGGACGAGGTGGCGCGGATGCCCGTCTACCCGTATGACGGTTCGGTGAAAAAGATAGGTGACTATATGGTGGTCAAGCTCGGGTGAGCTTCTGACTTAGAGAGGAAAAGCATGGACAATTCCTTAAAAGAAAAATTCAGCCGCTTCTGCGCGGGCGGCGTGCTCGTCATGACGCTCTGCTTCATGGCGGTGCTCACCGTGCAGGCGTTTGTCGGCACTGCCTCTGTAACCACCGGGGGCGGCGATGGAGAAGTACTGTCTTTTTCGCGGGATAACACATTCATCAACATACTTTTATCCGCTGCTTTTTTCGCACCGATGTATTTTTTACTGAAGGTATCGGAAAAGATATCCGCACGTGCGCTTACAGCAGCGCTCGTACTGTGGGCGGTGATACTGCCGGCGGCTTTTGTATGCTCTGCAAAGCTCCAGCCGTCACAGGATTCATATATAATCACTTTTTTCGCTTCTCAGGCGGCAAAAGGCGATTATTCATACTATCATGAGTATTTTTGCTTCTTCCCGTATCAGTTCGGCTTTGCGCTGTATGAGGAGCTTTTTTTCAGACTTTTCTATTTGATACTGCCCGACGCGCCGGAGGGCTTTGCCGCGCTGTCGGTGCAGCTTATGAATGTGCTTTATAACGCGCTCACATTCCTTGCACTGGTTAAAATAAGCCGGGTGCTTTTTAAAAGTGAACGTGCGGAGAAGATGACGGCGCTTTTGCTCTTCCTCTGCTTCCAGCCCATGCTTTTTACCACCTTTATGTACGGCAACACTCCTGCCCTTGCATTTGCCGTGCTTGCGGTATGGATGTTCCTGCTGTTTCAGGAAAGCGGGAAGGTAAAATATGCTCTGCTGTGTACCGCTTTTATCTCGATCGGGACGCTTCTGAAGCTGAATACGCTTATATATGTCGTCGCAATTTCAATAGTCTGGCTTATCTCGGTGATAAGGAAGCTGTCGCTCAGATCGCTTTTGCTGATGCTTCTTATGATCGCCTCCGTGCTTATTTTAAAGCCGCTGCCCCAGAGATATTATGAAGCAAAAATGGGTGAGGAGCTTGGCAAAGGCATACCGCAGAGCGGATGGCTGGCTATGGGGCTTCATGAGGGGCAGTCCGGCCCCGGCTGGTATGATCCCACATATACGACCACCGCGTTTATCGCCTCGGACTATGCCCCGGATGTCTGCGCCGGAACGGCGAAGAGTGCGATCTCGGAAAGACTTGCTGAATTTGCGAAAGACCCCGGCGGGGCATTGGAATTTTTCGGCAGGAAGCTTTCAAGCCAGTGGAACGAGCCTTCATATGAAAGCCTATGGACAAATCAGGTGCGCAGATCGTACAGCAGTTCGGGGGAAATATACGCTTTTGTCTGCGAGGATCACGCGGATGAGGTATATATGCTTATGAACATATACCAGCAGTGCGTGTTTGCCGCTTTCACGGCGGGACTTGTCCTGCTGATGAAAAAGCGGGATATAAATACGGTGCTTTTGCCGCTGGTGATACTCGGCGCGATGCTCTACCATATCATGTTCGAGGCCAAATCGCAGTATGCGCTGGGGTATTTCATGCTGATGATGCCCGTCGCGGCGTTCGCCATTGAACGCATATTTGCGCTTATATCCGGAAGAAAGGAGCCGAAAAAATGGAAAACAGAGACTTCACCGAAAAAATGAGATATGCGGCAAAAGAATATTCCGCTCCATTTGCCTCCGCCGTTCTTTTCGGCCTTGCCGCGCATACCTTTGTCTTCACCAACAAGCTTATGAACGCCGACGAGGTGGATTCGCTTTTCGGGAAGGGCGCGACAGTCACATCCGGCAGATGGGGACTTGAGCTTATAAAATATATTTTTCCGGATCAGTCCATGCCGTGGCTTTACGGCGTGATCACGCTGCTGCTCTTTGCACTCTCCGCCTGTTTGATAATCCGCGCCTTTGAGATAAAGGGAAAGCTTATGCGCATACTCCTTGCAGGCATGATAACCGTTTTTCCCTCTCTTACCGGCACATACTGCTTCATGTTCACAAGCTCGGCATACGCGCTGGCATTTCTTTTCACTGTCGTTTCCGTGACCGTGTTCGGCGAAAAAGGGGGTTTTTTGAAATGGATCGCCTGCCCGCTGCTGCTGACGGCGGCTCTCGGCATATACCAATCGTATATCGCGGCTGCAGCGGGGCTTTTTGTGCTGTATGTATTCAAAAAGTGCATTGACGGTGAAAATTCTTTTAAAAAGCTTGCTTTGAACGCCGTATCCTACCTTGCCGTTCTGCTGCTGGCTGTCGGGGCATACTTTGCCGTGACGCTTCTCGTTCTGAAGCTTACGGGGAGCGAATTTAATTTTTATGTGCGCCAGAACGTCTATACGGATGCGGATACTGTCGGCATTATCGGCAGGATACGCATGGCGTATGACTTTTTTACTTATTATTTTACATACCGCGAGTTCGCGCTTATTACGGGCGAGGCATCCCGCTATGCACATATCGTGTTCATGACCGTGTGCGCGGCGGGGCTTGCCGCTGAGGCGGCGGGGCTTGTGCGTGAGAAAAAAGCCGCAGCGGCGGCCGGGATGCTCTGTGCGGCGGTCATCCTCCCGCTCGCCGTGGACTGTCTGTTTCTTGTTTTCAGCAAGGAATCGGTACATACCCTGGCGCTTTACAGCTTTGTGTGCGTGTACGTTCTTGCGGCGATGCTCACGGAAAAGGCGCTTTCCGGCGGCAGCAGGATAAAAATGCTCGGCAGGGACGCCGTGTATATCTGCCTTATCATTGCGATAGTCAGCAACGTCTATTTTGCAAATAAAGTGTATCTCAAGCTCTATCTGCAATATGAAAACGCCTATTCGTTTTATTCCATCCTGCTTGCCCGCGTCGAGAATACGGAGGGCTTTGACGAAGGCTGCTCTCTCGCCGTCATCGGCGATCAGGACAACAAGCTGCGCCGCTTTGATGAGCTTGATGTGGGCTATATCCAGGGGCCGAGCTACGATCTTGTGAATATCTATTCGCGTGAGAAGTTTTTCAATTACTATCTCGGCTCCTCCATTCCCTTTGCCGATAACGAGACGAAGGAGCGGATAAAAACGGATGAACGGTTTATTGAAATGCCGGAGTACCCGTATTACGGTTCTGTGCGGAAGATAGACGACTGCATTGTCGTCAAACTGGGCTGAGGAGGGAAAAATGAAGAATAATTCTCTTGTCGAGGCTCTTTTTGAAAAAACGTGCGGTCTGTTCAGAAAATATGCCGTGCCGTTCCTTTCGGCGCTTGTCATGGGGCTTTTCGCCCACGGCTACGCTTTTACAAACAAGCTTCTCAACGCCGATGAGACTGCCGCGCTCTTCTCAAAGGGGGCGGATATAACATCCGGACGCTGGGGGCTTACCGTGTCAGGCTATATTTTCCCCGATGCATCGATGCCGTGGATATACGGTGTTATAAGTCTGCTGCTTCTGTCGGCGGCGGCCTGCATCACGGTTAGAATATTCAGAATAAAAAGCGCTCTGCTTCAGGGACTTTTAGCGGGGGCGATAACCGTTTTTCCGGCTCAGACGGGTACTTTCTGCTTTATGTACACAAGCGCGCCGTATGCCCTCGCGGTTTTGCTGACGGTGCTGTCGGTTTACCTTTGTACGGAGGGAAAGCTATGGAAATATATAGCGGCCTGTCTCCTGCTGGCGTTTGCGCTGCTGATATATCAGGCGTACATAAGCATTGCCGCAAGCTATTTTGTGATCCTGCTTATTCTCCGCACCGCCGACGGCGAGGAGAAAATAACAGATATCCTGAAAAGCGCGGCCAGATACTTTTCGCTGCTTCTTGCAGCGCTCGTGATATATCTTGCCGCAACCTATATCGTCAAGCTTGTGGGCGGCAATGAATATCAGGAGTATGAGGTCTTTGCCGAGGGGAGTATTCCGCGCCGTATAATGACGGCGTACTCTTCTTTCGTCAGAATGATTTTCAAAAGCGGCTTCGGCTTTGTGCCGTCCGGACTGTCGATGGCTGCGCATATAGTCTGCGGCGCGGCGGCGGTGCTTGTGATCGTGTGTGCCTGCGCAAAAAAGAAAGATACGAAAAAGCTTGTCCTCCTGCTTGCGCTCCTTGCCGTTTACCCGCTGAGCGTTAACTGCCTTTATCTTATCGCCTCTGTGAACATCATCCACAGCGTTTCGCAGTTCGGCTTTGTCTCCGTCTATGTCATAACCGCCGCCGCGGCGGATCGGTTGATGCGCGGCAGGGCGCTCATGGCCAAGGATGCCGTTATAGCCGCTCTGACGCTCATCATTGCCGGCAATGTGTTCTTCGCCAATGAGATATATCTTAAAATGTATCTCGAATATGAAAACGCCTATGCGTTTTATAATACGCTTACGGCACAGGCTATGGATATGCCGCTGTACAGCCGATTCACGGTGCTGGACATAGTGGGGAATGAGCACAGAGGGGAGTTTTCTCCCGACAGGATAGACACGAAAGGTCTCGTCGGCCCCAACGAAAACCTCATCGACATATATACGAGATGTGATTTCATCCTTAATTACCTAGGTCAGAATCAGTATATGTACCGTGAGGATATTATCTGGGCGGATTGGTTTTACGATATGCCCGTTTACCCCGACCCCGGCTCGATAATGATGCCGGAGGGAGACGACAGAGTGATCATCAAACTTTCATAATGCTTATCTCCGGCGGCGTGTACGCCGGAGATAAGTGCTTTTACATGGAGAAAATACGCCTTTTACCGCATCAAATTATGTGTAACGGGCAACAAAACGCTGCATTGTTAAAAAATGATAATCACGTGAATGACGATTTTTTGACATACCTGTTACAAAGTTGTCTATCGAAAACGCGGTTTTTCTGCACTTTTTGGTAGACAACTGTATGAACAATGTGTTACAATTACACAAACTCTAAGATATCGTCCGCGCCATGGCGCAGCGGTGTCAGGCAGCGGTAATGGAAAATAAAAAATCAGAGGTGAAGTATAATGGCCCGTTCTTTCAAAGGCGGTGTTCATCCTAAGGAAATGAAGTCTCCGGAAATTCCGGTGACTGTGATAGCCCCGCCTCCTCAGGTGGTCATCCCCGTGGCGCAGCATATAGGCGCACCGTGCAGATCCCTCGTCCTGGTTGGCGACTATGTCAAGATGGGACAGAAAATAGGGGAGAGTCCCGCACCGGTGTCCGCGCCGATACATGCGTCGGTTTCCGGCAAGGTCGTTGCGGTGGAGCCTCGCCCGCACCCGCTGGGGGACATGGTCATGTCCGTGGTCATCGAAAACGACGGGCTGGACACGCCGTGCGAAGATATGAAGCCTCTCACCGAAGAAGAGCTGAAGGACCCTGAAGCCATTCTGGCGCGTATCCGCGAAGCCGGCGTTGTCGGCATGGGCGGCGCAATGTTTCCGACCGCCTTCAAGATCCGCGGCGGTATCGGAAAGGTCGATAAGCTCATCATAAACGGTGCCGAGTGTGAGCCGTATCTTAACGGTGACCATCTTACGATGAAAATGTTCCCGGAGGAGCTGCTCAAGGGAATAGAGCTTGTGCGCATTGCCTCCGGACTTGATAAGGCATATTACGGTATAGAGCGCAACAAAGCGGATGCGATCGACATCCTGATGTCGCACGATCCCGCGAAATACGGCGTTGAGATAGTGCCGGAAAACGTAAAATACCCGCAGGGCGGCGAAAAGATGCAGGTCAAAGCTGTTACCGGGCGCGAGGTCAGACCGGGCGGTCTCCCGTCGGGCGTCGGCTGCAACGTTGTCAGCACACGTACCTGCTACGCCATATATCAGGCCTGCTATGAGGGCAGACCGGTCATCGACCGTATAGTCACCGTCGCGGGCAGCGCCATGAAAGCGCCCGTGAACGCTCTTACCCGTGTGGGTACTTCCTTTGAATATCTGGCCGAACAGTGCGGCGGCTTTGTGAAGACGCCGAGGAAGATAGTGCTGGGCGGTCCTATGATGGGCATCTGCGCAACAGACTTTGCCGCTCCCACTATAAAAGGAACGGCAGGCGTGCTCTTCTTCACTGAGGAGGAGGACAAAACGGTCAAGGACCCCGTGTGCATCCACTGCGGTAAATGCATATCCGTGTGCCCCATGCGCCTTGAGCCTGTGTTCATGTACAAATACTATACAAAGGGCAATTATGAGATGCTTGAGAAGTATCATGTGAATGATTGCTTTGAATGCGGAAGCTGCGCATATAACTGCCCCGCCCGTCTGCCTCTCACCCATGCGTTCAAAACAGCAAAGCTCATGCTTCAGACAAAGGCGGCAAAGGATAAGGCAGCGGCTGAGGCTGAGGCAAAAGCAGCAAAGGAGGCCGCAAAATGAGCGAAAAGAAAGAGAGACTGATCCTTGATGTGGCGTATCAGCCGCAGGTAAGAACAAACAGAGACACAAGGTCCCTGATGCTGACGGTGATAATCGCGCTTCTCCCTTCGGTGATAGCCGCGGTGTATCAGTTCGGTATGTATTCATTGGCGGTAGTGGCCGTGTCCGTGGCCTCATGCGTGTTTTTTGAGTGGGGCTACCGCAAGCTGATGAAAAAGAGCTGCTCGATCGGCGATCTTTCTGCGGTCGTTACGGGTATGCTGCTTGCACTCGTCCTTCCGGCAGGCGTACCGCTCTATCTGCCCGTTGTCGGTTCGCTCTTTGCAATCATTGTTGTAAAGCAGCTGTACGGCGGCATCGGTAAGAACTTCCTCAATCCGGCGCTTGCGGGACGCGCTTTCCTGCTTGCCTGCTATGCTCTTGCAATGGGCATATGGATAACCCCCAAGGGTCTTTCCGCGCAGGTCGATGCGACAACAATGGCGACGCCGCTGAGCTATCTGTACGGCGGAACTGAGCTTCCCGAGTATTATTCAAAGCTCAATCTTTTCCTTGGCAACCGCCCCGGTTGTCTGGGTGAGATCAGTATTCTGGCTGTCCTTATCGGTGCGGTCATCCTCTTTGCCGGCAAGGTCATTGACTGGCGCATCCCCGTTTCCACTATCGGAACAGTGGCCGTGCTTACGCTCATCTTCGGCAAGGAGGGCTACGGCAATTTCGATTGGATGCTTTATAACCTCCTCTCCGGCGGTCTTATGTTCGGCGCGTTCTTTATGGCTACCGACTACTCTACAAGCCCTGTCACCCAGAACGGGCGGCTCCTGTTCGGCTTCGGCGTCGGCGCGCTGACGGTGCTTATAAGATATAAGGGCGGATACCCCGAGGGCGTGTCGTATGCGATACTTATAATGAACCTCTGCTCATGGGCAATAGATAAGGCCTTCCGCAGACGTCAGTTCGGTGCGACGAAAGAAGATATTGCGGCTGAGAAAGCCGCTGCAAAGGGGGCAGACTGATGAAGGTAGTTAAGCTCACGACAGTTCTGCTGCTTATATGCGCGATAGTTGCCGGTATTCTCGGCGCGGTAAATGCGATCACTGAGGACACGATAGCAATGCGCAGGGAGGAAAAGGAAAAACGTGCCTATGCCTCCGTTCTCGCGGCAGATACATATACTCCGGTTGAATTTGACGCCGAAGCGTTCCCCACCGTTACGGATGTTGTAAAGGCGGGCGACGCTGGCTATGTGGTCAAGAGTACCTTCTCCGGCGCTCAGGGCAGCATAACAATGGCCGTCGGCGTTGATAATGATTTCCGCTGCACGGGTATTTCGATCATTGAACATTCCGAAACGTCGGGACTCGGTGCAAACGCCGCCGCCGCTTCCGAGGTCGGCAGAAACTTCCGTGCGCAGTTCGTCGGTCAGGATGAGACGATAGCGCTCTCCCGTTCCGGCGGCAGCATAGACGCGCTCACCGGTGCAACCATCACCAGTGATGCGATCGTTGATGCGGTTGCGGTTTCGGTTTCCGCTGTAAAATCCGTTGAGGGAGGTATTGCCGCATGAACATAAAGAAACAGTTCAAGGAAGGCCTTATCACCAATAACCCGGTTCTCGTACAGCTTATCGGTATGTGCGCGACGATGGCTATCACGACCTCGCTCTTCAACGGCGTCGGCATGGGTCTTTCCGTTCTGGTTATCCTTACCTGCTGCAACGTTGTTATTTCCGCCATACGCAAGATCATACCCGATGAGATACGCCTTGCGATATTTGTCGTCGTCATTGCGGGCTTTGTCACGATAGTTGACCTGCTGCTTCAGGCGTACATTCCTGCACTGAGCGACTCTCTCGGCGTCTTCATCCCCCTTATAGTCGTCAACTGCATAATCATCGGCCGTGCTGAGGCATTCTGCCAGAAAAATACCGTTGCCGCATCCTTCTTTGACGGTATTTTCCAGGGACTTGGCTACACGATGGTGCTTGTTATAATGTGCATCATACGTGAGTTTCTCGGAAGCGGCTGCTTCGGCGGCGGTCTTATCGACCTTACCGGAGGCTTCCACTTCACGCTTGACGGTACAGGCGCGGGCATCCAGATATTCAACCCTGATTACGCGCTCGGCATTCTAAACAGACCCTTCGGCGGCTTTCTTACCCTCGGTGCACTCATTGCCGTAATGCAGTATTTTACAAACAAGGCCAAGAAAAAGGCTGAGGAGAAAAAGGAGGCTGAAGGATAATGCTCACAAACATTCTTTCAATATCCATCGGCGCGATACTTGTTGACAACTTTATTTTCTCGCAGTTTCTCGGCTGCTGCCCGTTCCTTGGCTGCTCAAGCAAGGTGGAGACGGCAACGGGTATGGGACTTGCGGTCATCTTTGTTATGGGTCTTGCTTCCGCTATCTGCTGGGTGGTGGACACATATATTCTTGTCCCGCTGGGGCTTGCCTTCCTTGAAACGCTCGTGTTCATCCTTGTTATCGCGGCTCTTGTCCAGCTTGTTGAAATGTTCCTTAAAAAGATGGTGCCGTCGCTGTATTCGGCGCTTGGTATTTATCTCCCGCTTATTACGACCAACTGCGCCGTGCTCGGCGTTGTGCTGCTGAATGTTCAGAACAACTACGGTTTTCTGGAATCCGTTGTTTACGGTGTAACCGGCGGTATCGGTTTCCTGCTTGCGATCACGCTGTTTGCAAGCGTCCGCGAAAAGGTGGATTTTGCGGATTATCCCAAGTGCTTTGAAGGCTTTCCCATCTGTCTTGTTTCCGCGGCTCTGCTGGCGCTTGCCTTTATGGGCTTCAGCGGCATGAAGATTTTCTGAGAGGGAGGAGAAAGAAATGATAAAAATTCTTTACGCTGTCCTCGTTCTTGGTGCTCTCGGCGGTCTTTTCGGTGCGCTTCTTGCCTTTGCATCCAAAATATTCCATGTTGAGGTAGACCCTAAACAGGAAGCCGTCCGTGCCTGCCTTGCCGGCGCTAACTGCGGCGGCTGCGGATACCCCGGATGCGACGGCTATGCCGCCGCCGTTGCCGCGGGAAAGGCTCCTACCAACAAATGTGTCGCCGGCGGCGAGGAAGCGGCGCAGAAGATATCGGAGATCATGGGCGTTTCTGCGGATGCAGTGGAGAAAATGACCGCGTTTGTCGGCTGCTCCGGCTGTGAAGGCGTCGCGGAAAAGCGCTTCAACTATACCGGCCCGCAGGACTGCCGTGCGGCGATGCTGTTCGGCGGTAAGAGCAATAAGCTCTGCACCTACGCCTGTATAGGCATGGGCAACTGTGTGAAAGCCTGTCAGTTCGGCGCGATGGAGATCGTAAACGGTGTTGCAAAGGTCAACCGCGACAAGTGCGTCGGCTGCGGCGCCTGTGCCGACACCTGCCCGAAGAGCATTATCACCATGATCCCCAAGAAGCAGAATGTTATCGTCGCCTGCTCCAACAAGGACAAGGGCGCGCAGGTCATGAAGATGTGCAAGGCGGGCTGCATAGGCTGCGGAAAGTGCGCAAGAGAATGTCCTGCGGACGCTATCACGGTTGTCGATAACCTTGCCCGCATAGACTTCTCCAAGTGTGTCTCCTGCGGTCACTGCAAGGATATCTGCCCGCGCCATATTATTGAAGACCTTTTCGATAAATAAGGCTCTATGTTCAATCAAACCCAGCCCCGCAACAGACGCGGGGCTGGGTTTTGCTTTGGCGAAGAAGCAAGTTATTTTGACAAAAAGACGGCACTGCACCCTGTGCCTTGGCTGCCTGCTTGCAGCAGGCGTCAAAATATGCGTTGACTTTGAGGCTCTGTTCGGTTAAGATGAAAAAAACGGCGGCGTACAGCCTGCGGAATGAAAAAAACCGTAAAAAGAGGGGTTTAATGAACGAAGAAAGCAAAAAGAAAGAGTTGTCAAATTCCGTTGATAATGCCTGCAGGCTTCTCTCCTGTTTTTCCGATGCGGAGCAGATGGGGATTTCCGAGTTGGCAAGGAACTGCTCTCTCAGCAAGGCGACCGTTTCCAGACTTATCGCTTCGCTGGAGAAGAACGGATTTGTTATGAAAAACCGACTTTCCGGAAAGTACGAGCTTGGCCTGTCGTTCCTGATCTACGGTTCCTACGCACGGGAAAGAAACGTGCTGGCAAATTCATTTGATGAAGCGCTCAGAAACCTTGCAAAAAAGTATAATGCTACGGCACACCTTGCGGCAATGGTTAATAATGAGCTGATTATTCTGAATAAAATTTCGGAGGGCGGGTTCATCTATATGTCCAGCCGGATCGGCTGTTCACTCGACGCTTATGCAACGGCAACGGGCAAGTGTATTCTGGCGTACTCTCCCGCACTGGAAGTTGAAAAATATGTGGCCGGCGTAAGCCTTGTAAAAAAGACTGATAAGACGATCACTTCTCCCGAGGCACTTTATGATGAGCTGTATACGATCCGCAGGAACGGCTACGCTCTGGACGACGGCGAGACGCATGATGGGCTTTTCTGCGTCGCGGCTCCGGCGCTCGATGTAAACGGAAAGCCGATTGCCGCCGTTTCGGTCAGCGGCAGGAAAGAGATCTTAGCGCCGCTTGCAAAAGAGATAGCGGCGGATATCATGCGCGAAATCGAGAATGTAATGCGCTGACCGGTTAAAGGCAACTCCGGGATCCGGCGCCGCGCCTGCGTTCGGCGGCACATGAACGAACGCGCTTCTGCGGTATCGGACGGCGGATACATGGTGGCTGTACAATAAAAATGACGGCGCTTTAGCGCCGTCATTTTTATCGTCAAAAACGTGTGTGTCCCTGTCAACTGATAGTATATTCTTAAAATGCGACTTTCATGAAGAGCGCGACGCAGCACAGAATGATGGCCAGAGGAACATAGACATAGCGACCGATGCCGTACCACAACGCTCCGCGGCGTTTCTTCGCGCCGGTATTGACTGCTGCAAGCAAGTCGTCCTTTTTCATGACATAGAACCACGAAACAGCGCCGAGAGTTGCACCGATTGGAATGATATAGATAGAGACTAAATCCATCCACGGTCCCCATTTGGAGATGGCTTCCATGCCGATGCCGAAGCCAAGGCACAGCACGCCTAAAAGAATGAGGACAGCAGTTCGGCTGAACCGCGGAAACCTGTGCTGCAAGGATTCGGCAACCGCTTCAAACATATTTTGCAGCGAGCTGACCCCGGCGAAGATCATAGCGATATAAAGGATAACGGCGAAGAGCTGTCCGAAAGGAATGTCCTGCAAAATTGCAGGCAGCGTGACGAATAGCAGGCTCGGCCCCGCGCCGACATCCAGCCCGTAGAAAAAGCAGGCGGGAATGATAACCAGCGCAGCCACTACTGCGGCGATTGAATCAAACAGGGCGGTGTGCTGTGAAACTCCGACCACGTCCTCCTGCGGGGAAAGGTAAGCGCCGTATACGATCATGCCGCTGCCGGTCACTGAGAGGGAAAAGAAAGCCTGACCCATCGCCCAGATCCATATCATAGGATCGGTAAGGGCTTCCCAGCGCGGGGTAAACATGAAGCGATACCCATCCGCGGCGCCAGGCAGAAAGAAAACACGGATCGCCAGCACCAGGAAAATAAGAAAAAACAGCGGCATCATGACCTTGTTTGTCTTTTCTATGCTTTGCGCACCGAGGAACAACGTGAGCAGTGTGCCTGCCACAACAATAATGTGGTAGGGAACTATCGAAAATGAATGTGAGGAAAAAGAATCAAACCAGACGGCGGCGTCGGCAGACATCAGCGTACCTGTCAGAGAATCAACCAGCGCTTTGAGGACATAGGCGACGATAACGGCGTAGCCTATTGCAATGCACAGCGACCCGGCAAGCGGCAGCCAGCCCAGCACACCGCCGACTTTTGCTGCTTTTTCACCGCGTGTCGCCCACGCGCTGCGGTAGGCGCCCAGAGTACCGGTAGCTGCCCAGCGCCCCATGGCAAATTCTGCGGGAAGACCGACATAGCTGAATATAAAAACAAACATCAGATAGATGAGCAAAAAAGCCCCTCCGCCGTTGCTTCCAAGCTTGTTCGGAAAGCCCCAGACGTTGGCCATGCCGACAGCCGAGCCGACGGAGGCCAAAATAAATCCCCAGCGGCTGGCAAAGTTCCGTATATTTTTCTGCTGCTTCACAAAAAATCTCCAATCTGAAAAAAGCCGTGAACAAGGCTTATAATATAGTGTTTAAGATTTTAATGTATAAAATCGTAAAAGTCAAGCGATGTCTCTTTGCTCTTGACAAATCGGCTCATATCGTATAGTATGTCATCAAACGCAGTGATGCGATTTATTAATACGCAAAACATGGAACATTGTTCCGGTAATCGAAACAGAACAAAAGGTTCTGAATTTTAATATAAAAAATTTGAAACACTGTTTCAAATAACGGAAAGGAAAAAACGATGCCTGCTTTTATAACACCGGCACAGGCGGCTGCGCTTATAAAAAATAACTCCTCCGTTGGCATTTCGGGATTTGGCGGCTGGTTAGGCGCAGATCTGATTTTTTCGGAAATGCGCGGCAGTTTTATGACCACAGGTTCGCCGGCGGGATTGTCCGTCTATGGCGGTATTCTTCCTGGTGATCTGACGGAAAATGACTGCGGCATGAATTTCCTTGCGCAGCCGGGAATGATAAGCCGTGTTACGGCTGCGCATGTAGGTATGCCGCCCAAGTTCGGCAGATGCATTTCAGAGAATGCTTTTCCAGCGTTTGCGCTGCCGCTTGGGCTTGTTTCAAACCTTCTGTCTGCGGCAGCCGGTAAAAAGCCCGGCGTGCTTACAACAGTCGGCCTCGGAACGTTTGTGGATCCCAGAGTCGAGGGCGGGGCGCTCAATGAAGCGGCGCGGCAGAGCGGAGAGAAAGTTTGCCGTTTGACTGAAATAAACGGCGAAGAGTTCCTTTTTTATCCGGCGTTTCATCTGGATGCCTGCATTATCCGCGTGAGTCTGGCGGATAAAAAGGGTGATCTGTCAGCCAAGCGCGATCCGATGACAGCGGAGCAGCTTGAGATGGCAATGGCAGTAAAAGCTCAGGGCGGGCTTGTCATTGCGCAGGCGGATAACCTCGTTGATGAACTTATGCCGAAAGAAATACTCATACATTCATCAATAGTTGATTATATCGTCGTGGACGAGGAGCACCGGTGTGCGCCGGGCTATGCCTGCCCTGTTTACAGACCCGAGATGTGCGGTCAGACGCGAACGGAGGCAAAGACCACAGGTGCGTCCGAACTTAATGTACGGAAGATCTGCGGCCGCCGCGGCGCTTTTGAGCTGCATGCCGGGGATATCGTAAATCTGGGCATAGGCATCCCCGATACGGTTGCGGCAGTTGCGGCGGAGGAAGGGGTTTCCTCAGAACTGCTTCTCTCAGTGGAGAGCGGTCCGCTGGGCGGTGTGCCGGTCGGAGGCGTTGCTTTCGGCGCATCGGAAAATCCGGATGTGATCTATCGCATAGCGGATAATTTTAACTTCTATGACGGCGGCGGTCTCAACATAGCATTTCTTGGCGCCGGAGAGATAGACGAGCAGGGGAATGTCAATGTCTCAAAGTTCGGCGTAAAAACAACCGGCCCGGGCGGCTTTATCAATATTGTGCAGAATACGCCGGTCGTTTGCTTCATGTGTACCTTTACCGCAGGGGGGCTTAAAGCCGGCGCGGCTGACGGAAAGCTCCGTGTTCTTCGGGAGGGCAGAGAGAAAAAATTCCGCAAAGCGGTGCAGCAGATCACCTTTTCCGGTGAGTTTGCAAAGAAAAGCGGTCAGAAAATTCTTTATATTACCGAACGAGCTGTTTTTGAACTGAAAAACGAGGGGCTTGTGCTCACGGAGATCGCGCCCGGCGTTGACTTGGAAAGGGATGTTCTTGCACAAATGGATTTTGCGCCGAATATTTCTCCGGAACTGAAGCTGATGGACAAGAGAATTTTTGAAAAAGGGCTTATGCATATTCATCTGTGAGTTTATTAACCGAAGGGCAAATAATCAGCGGGAGGAGGGCGTTCATTTTTCTGCCCAAAGGTAAAAATACACAAAAACTACAAAAATAATGAGAGGTAAAAATCATGGCTATCGTATGTTGGATAGTTTTCTTCGCACTTCTGATTTTGGCATTTGTTCGTAAAACCAATATGGGTATTCTTGCGTTCGGCGCCGCGCTCATTCTCGGCCGTATTATCGGCATGACCGATAAGGAGATCGTCAAGACTCTCAGCCAGTCTCTGTTTGTAACGCTTACCGGCATTACACTGCTCTTTTCGGCGGTCAACAGCACCGGCGCACTTGAAATGGTGTCCAAGAAAATCGCGCATATCTTCGGCAAAAAGGTCTGGACGCTTCCTATCATTGCGTATCTTATAGGTTTTATTCTGGCTGTAATTGGCCCCGGCGCTATCCCGCCCACGACGCTTGTTGTAACCATGACTGTATCTATCGCCATTTCCGCCGGATATAACCCCATTATGATGGGCGTTATCGGCGGTCTGGGTCTGATGGGAGGACGCGTTGCGGCCATCACTCCCGAAGGCAATCTGGTTGCCAATCTTGCAGCTGAGCAGGGGATAGCATCCAATGTTGTTCTCCCCGTGTGCATCTTCCAGGTCGTGACCACTGTTATAGCCGCTGTTGTCCTGTTCTTTGTTATGAAAGGTCATAAGAACAGAGAGGACGAGGTCAAGATCGAAGCTGTAAAGGCGACCAAGCAGCAGTTTATCGCCCTTGGCGCAATTGTGGTCATGCTCATTTTGGTAGTTATTGTCGGACTTGATACCGGTCTTACGTCCTTCCTCCTTGCGGCGCTCCTGTTTCTGTTCCATGTCGTTGATGAAAAGACCGCGCTCAGAAATGTCCCTTGGGGAACCATTGTTATGATCCTTGGCGTGGGCGTGCTTATGAGCATCATATCCAAGGCTGGCGGTATCGACATGCTCTGCAATGCGCTTTCAGGCGTCATGAGCGCAGGCACCGTCGCTCCCCTCAGCGGTATTACCGCGGGTATCATGTCTCTTGTTTCCTCCGGACTCGGCGTTGTCTACCCCACGCTTATCCCAATGGCTTCAGAGCTGGTTGAGACGGTCGGCGGCGGCAATGCCATATCTGTCATTTCCGCGATCGTGGCAGGCGGTTCCCTTGCGGGCTTCAGCCCGATGTCCACCTGCGGTGCGCTGACTCTCGGCGCAATGTCCGCCATGATGCCCGATATGTCAAAAGATGAGCAGAACAAGAACTTCATCAAGCTTATTATCATAGCCGTCTGCTTCATCCTCTGGGTAGGTGTCAGCTCTGCTATTTTCGGAAACCTCTGCGCCTCAATCGGCGCATGATCGATCGCGTTAACCGGCAGAGATACCGGAATTATATATTCCGGTATCTCCGCAGATAATAAAGGAGAAAAATATCAATGAAAGAAATCCGCTTACATGGCAGGGGAGGTCAGGGTGTTGTAAAGGCCTCTCAGATCATTGTTAAAGCAACGGTGCTAAAGGGCGGTCACGGGCAGTTCATTCCCTTCTTTGGCGTTGAAAGAAAGGGTTCGCCTGTCTTCGGTTACCTTCGCTTGAGCGACAGGGAGATACGCCGCAAAACCCAGATTTATGAGCCGGATATGCTGGTTATCATGGATGACAGCCTTGTCTCCATGCCGCAGACCTATGCCGGACTAAAGGACGGCGGGATAGTGCTCATAAACTCCGTGAAGCCTATCGAAGAGCTTATGGTGCCTGAATGTGCCTCTCTCGTGGCTGAGGTTGACGGCACAGGCATTTCCGAAGAGCTTTTCGGCAAAAACCTGCCCAACACCTCCGTGCTCGGCGCGTTTGCAAAAATTGTCAAAGATGTTGACAAAGAAGCACTTTTTGAGGAAATAAGCAAAGCTTTCGGCGTAAAAAACAAAGAAGCCGCCGAGAGAGCGTATAACGAAGTGAAAATCTTGAAAGGGGAGAACTGATATGTACGATAAAGTATTTGTGACTCCCGTCGGAAATAAGGGCATGTATGTGCTCGATACCTCTTCATGGAGAACGCACAAGCCTGTTATGGATAAAAGCAGCTGCATAAACTGCGGCATATGCATGGGCTACTGTCCGGTCAATTCCGTAAAGTACAGCGAAGAAAAGGGATATTACATATGCTATGATTACTGCAAAGGCTGCGGTATCTGCGCAGTGGAGTGTCCCAAGAAAGCCATTTCCATGGAAAAGGAGGACAAGTGATATGGGTACTCTGAAAGTCCTTACAGGAAACTATGCTGCCGCCGAGGCGGCGGCAAAATGCCGCCTTGATCTTATTTCCGCATATCCCATTACGCCGCAGTCTTCTGTTGTCGAGCATCTTGCGGAGCTTGTGTACAACGGCGAAATTGACGCTGAAATGGTGCAGGTCGAGTCCGAGCATACTGCGATGAGCGTTGTTCAGGGCGCGGCGGCAGGAGGCGGCCGTGTGTTTACCGCGACGAGCGCACAGGGACTTGCACTCATGTACGAGCCCTATTTCAGAATGTCCACCCTGCGGCTGCCCATGGTCATGGCAATTGCCACGCGTGAGATGACCTCTCCGGAAACTATCTGGAGCGGTCAGCAGGATGCGGTGTCCGTGCGCGAGGCGGGATGGATACAGATGTTCTGCGACGATAACCAGGAAATTGCCGATATGATCGTGCAGGGATACATGATCGCGGAGCATCCCGATGTCTGCCTGCCCGTCAATATCTGCTATGACGGCTTCTATTCCTCTCACCTGACCTCCGGCGTTATTATTCCCGATCAGGAAGAAGTGGACAGGGTTCTCATACCTCACGCCGTCAACCATAAACCGATCCTTGACCCGGATTATCCGCTTGCATTGGATCCGATGACCCCCGGCAGCCTGCTTATGCACTACCGCAAGAACCATCTTGAAGCGATGCAGAAAGCGCAGGATGTCATTGACGGTACGGACAAGCGTTTCGCGGAGGTGTTCGGACGTTCCTACGGCGGCGTTATCGAGGAATACCGCTGCGACGACGCCGAGGTAGTCGTTGTGACCATGGGCGGTATCACCGGCGCCGGCAAGGATGCCGTGGATGAAGCAAGGGAAAAAGGCATTAGAGCCGGCCTTATAAAGATACGTTTCTACCGCCCGTTCCCTGCAAAACGCATTGCAAAAGCGCTTCATGGCAAAAAGGCGTTCTGCGTGGTGGACCGCAGTGTCAGCTTCGGCTGGAACAGAGGCTCCATGTATGTTGAGACTTGCGCGGCGCTTTCCGGCGGAGATGAAAAGCAGGCTCGTTTTTCCGCGATAGGCGGTCTGGGCGGAGCGGATGTTTCGTTCGGCGATATGGTGAATATTATCGTTGAACTTGATAAGATTAAAGATCAGCCCGGTGAACACGAGACCCGCTGGCTGATGCATGACTGAGGAGGTTTGCCGAATGAATTATCTTGATATTCTGAAAAACAAACCCGATATGGTATCGCCCGGCGTGTCGGCGTGTCAGGGCTGCTGCGGCGAGCTGATCCTGAGAAGGGTTTTGCAGACTGCCGGTGAAAACTCCATCGTCTGCGTACCTCCAGGATGCATGGCCGGCAGCGGAGTTGTAGGCTGGAACTATGACAGCGGCATGAAGATCCCCGTACATATCCCTCTGCTTGACAACACAGCATCATTCCTTACGGGGCTTACCCACGTCTACCAACGCTTCGGCAGAGAGGATGTTAACATTATAGCGGTCGCCGGCGACGGCGCAAGCGCCGACTGCGGTTTCCAGAGTCTTTCCGGCGCGGCGGAGCGCGGCGAGCATATGCTCTATATCTGCTATGATAACGAGGGCTATATGAACACCGGCTATCAGCGCAGCTCCACCACGACAATGGGTTCCCGAACCTCCACGACGCCTATCGGCACTGTCATTTCGGGCAAACAGCAGGCGCAGAAGTACGTTCCGCTCATCATGGCAATGCATGGCGTGGAATACTGTGCTACTGCAACGCCGTGGAATATGAAAGATCTTATGGAAAAGGTACAGAAGGGGCTTGAGGCAAGCAAGCGCGGGTTTGCATATATCCATATGTTCGCCCCATGCACGACCGGCTGGTCGTTTGCCCAGGATCAGGGCATCGAGGTGGCAAAGCGTGCCGTCCGCTCCAATATGTTCCCGGTATGGGAGAAGACGTCCGAGGGCTATAAGCTAAGCTACGTAAACAATTCGCCCATCTCCATAAAGGAATTTGTGACCGGAATCGGAAAATTTAAAAACCTCTCCGACGAACAGCTCAGCGAAATACAAAAGACCGCGGATGAAAGATATGCCACAATAAAGGCTCTCTGCGGTGTCTGAATTTTGGAGGAATCACATGTTCATTGATACAAAAAAATGCGTCAAATGCAAAAAATGTGTGCCGTACTGCCCCCGCAATGCCATTATGGAAAAGGACGGCGTAATGGATATCGATCAGGAGCTCTGCGTTGAGTGCGGAGTGTGCAAAAGACAGGCAGGCTGCCCCAGAGATGCTTTTTACAACGTTCATCTGGAAGTTCCCAGGGCTTACAGAAAAGCATTCAGCGATCCCTTCGGCAAGCATGAAAACACCGCCCTCAAGCATATGGGACGCGGCACCGAGGAGGTCAAGACCAACGATGTCACCGGCGTTGTGCACAGACTTGACATGATCTCTCTCGCCGTTGAGATGGGCAGACCGAGCGTCGGGTCCTCCTTTGCCGATCTTGAAAAGGTAACGATGGCTGTCGCCCCCTACGCCGAGGCGTTCGAGGTTAACAACCCTGTTACTCCTCTTATTCAGGACAAAGCCACCGGCAAACTCGATCCCAGCGTTCTGGGTGAGTCGGTCATGTCCGCTATAGTTGAGTTCAGCTGCAAAATGGAGAATGTAAAGGCCGTTCTTCAGGCTCTTGAGAAAGCCTCCAAGGAAGTATCCACTGTGTTCAGCCTTTGCCTTATATGCCGTGTGGATGAACAGACCGACACAATTCCCGCCAGAAAAATCGTTGACGAGCTTGGCTATGATGTTGACCACACGTCTGCAAAGACAAATCTCGGTCTGGGCAGACCCAGATATGAGGACAGAGTGAAGGAGGGCAAAGTCTGATGTCTCACACCTTGCATAGAATAAAAACCGAAACCGGTAAGTATGACGATTATGTAGTTTTAATAATGCCAGCCCGCGGCATCAACAACCAGAACAGTGTTGAAGTGTTCAGAAAGTACATGGATCTGCTTATAAAGTTTGATCCTGTAAACATGGGCGGCATGAAAATGGGGACTCTTGCCACCAATACCTTTGAGGAAATTAAGGCGAATATTTCTCCCGACGCGCCTATGATGCACGCCGTTTTCAAGGACAGGGATACACTCATTGAGGTAATGAAAGCGCTCAAGGAAGCCGATTACGGCTATTCCGTAGTAGTTTCCGGTCTTGTGGACGATGTTGACTGCTGTGCAAAGAAAGCCGGCATCCAGCGTCACTCCGTTGACATTACACTCGGCACGTGGGGCGACACCTCGAAGCTTCCGCCCGAAGAGATTCTCGAGATAACGACCATGTGCGGCCACGCCATGATCTCCGTCAATCTCGTCAAAAAGATGATCGCCGACATCCGCAAGGGCATCATTACCCCAAGGAAAGCTGCTCAGAAGCTTGCAGAGCCGTGCGTCTGCGGAATTTTTAATACCGATAAGGCAGAGCGCCTGCTGACGGAGCTTTCCGAAAAGGTCTTTACAGAATGACCCTCGGCACGCACCCTGAAAACACTCACACTTTCACTCCTTACTCAGCAGAGGGTGCGTGTCATCTCCTATATTATATCCACAATTTCCTTAGCCGGAATTGTGGATATTTTTGACCGTCGGATGCCGAAAAAACATTTTGGTTGACCATTCGGGCGGGATAGTATATAGTTATCACAGCGCCGCGGGCATATTGCGCGGCGCTGTGATATGAAAAGCCGGAGGTGCTTATGGCTTTTATCAGCGTTTTTGACGTGCTTGGCCCGAATATGATCGGCCCGTCCAGCTCGCATACTGCCGGGGCGGCAAAAATTGCATATCTTGCGCGGAATATGATAGGCGGAAAGCTCATCCGGGCGGATTTTACACTGTACGGCTCTTTCGCTGAGACCTATTCCGGTCACGGCACGGACAGGGCTTTGCTCGGCGGTATTCTCGGATTTAAACAGGATGACAGAAGAATACGCGATTCGTATACTCTTGCCCGCGAAGCGGGGCTTGAATACAGCTTTACGCCGGATACGGACGAGACGGAAATCTATCCGAACACGGTGGATATATGCATGGAGAACGATTCCGGCCGCGTCCTTACCGTGAGGGGAGAGTCGATAGGCGGCGGGAAGATACGCATAACGCGCATAAACGGCGTTGAGGTGGATTACAGCGGCGAATACAGCGCCGTAATAGTCATTCACAGGGATCGTCCGGGGCTTGTCGCGCATATCTCAAAATGCCTCTGCGACAGGAACGTCAACATTGCCTTCATGCGCCTTTTCAGGGAGAGCAAGGGAAGCATTGCTTACAGCATCGTCGAGTCGGACGGGATATTGCCTGACGGCATTACGGAGGATCTTTTCAAAAACAGCTTTGTCTACGATGTGATGATCGTGCAGGCGAATACCGAAAGCTGATCGGGACAAGTGCATTGATAAGTCAAAGGTATTGATGAGGTGCGGGTTATGGACTTCAAAAATTCGGAAGAGCTGCTTGCGATATGCGGCGAACAGGATATGAAGATCTCGGCGGTAATGCTCAGGCGTGAATGTGACGAGACGGAGTGTTCCGAAAGCGCCGCCGTCGAACGCATGAGAAAAGCGCTTGAAATAATGCGCCGCTCCGTGCAGGAGTCGGTCGCAAGTCCGAGAAAATCAATGGGCGGACTGATCGGCGGAGAAGCGGCAAAGCTCAGCGAGAGGATAAAAAACGGCGTCGGCCTTTGCGGAGGGATTCTTGAACGGGCAATATGCTACTCAATGGGCGTGCTCGAGGTCAACGCGTCCATGGGGCTTATCGTCGCCGCCCCGACGGCAGGCTCCTCGGGCGTTGTGCCCGGGCTGCTGCTTGCCATGCAGGATGAATACGGCTTCACGGATGAGCAGGTGATCGCCGCGCTTTTCAACGCCGGCGCCATCGGCTATCTTGCCATGCGCAACGCAACGGTCGCCGGGGCTGTCGGCGGCTGTCAGGCGGAGATCGGCGTCGCCTCGGCGATGGCGGCAAGCGCTGCGGTCGAGCTTATGGGCGGTACGCCGAAGCAGAGTCTCAACGCCGCGTCCACGGTGCTTATGAACATGCTCGGTCTTGTATGCGATCCGGTCGGCGGCCTTGTGGAATACCCATGCCAGAGCAGGAATGCGTCTGGCGCGGCCAATGCTCTTGTCGCCGCGGAGATCGCCCTTGCCGGGGTGGAACAGCTCATCCCGTTCAGCGAGATGCTTGAGGCAATGTATAAGGTTGGCAAAAAGCTTCCGGCAGAGCTGAGAGAGACCGCGCTCGGAGGCTGCGCCGCAACGCCGAGTGCGTGCAGATTGTGCGGCAGACACGGCAGGACGGAAACTGCCTGACGCTGTTTTGAAGTATAAAGGTCATATCTTATAGTAACAGGGAGCTTTCGGTGCCGTGCCTGAGCCGTGCGGAGCTTTGACGGTTCAGGCGCATACCTTAAATAAAAAATACCGCGGCGATATGCCGCAGAAAGCAGGTAAACGATGCGTGTAGTAATTCAGGAGAATTATGACAAAATGTGCAAGTGGGCGGCGGACTATATTGCCGCAAAGATCAGGGAGCATAATAGCGGCTCCGAGGCAGAAAGACCCTTTGTCCTCGGTCTGCCGACAGGCTCATCTCCGATAGGCGTGTATAAAGAGCTTGCAAGGCAGAATCAGGCGGGAGAACTGTCCTTTGCGAATGTTGTAACGTTCAATATGGACGAGTATCTCGGTCTCCCTCATGAGCATGACCAGAGCTATTGGTACTTTATGCACGACAATTTCTTTGACCACCTTGTGGATATGAAGAGCGAAAATATCAATATTCTCAACGGCATGACGGACGACCCTGAAAAGGAATGTGCCGATTACGAGAAAAAGATAGCGGCTTATGGCGGGATAGACCTTTTCATGGGCGGTATCGGTGTGGATGGGCATATCGCCTTCAATGAGCCGTTCACATCCCTCGCATCACGCACCGGTGTGCGCGATCTTACGAGCGATACGCGCATCGTCAACGGCCGCTTCTTCGGCAACGATCCTGAAAAGGTACCGGCACAGGCACTGAGCGTCGGTGTAGGGACCATTACCGATTCAAAGGAAGTTCTTGTCCTTATAAACGGACACAACAAGGCAAGAGCGCTTGCCGCCACGGTCGAGGGCGGTGTGAGCCATAAATGGACGTGCAGTGCATTGCAGCTCCATAAGGCGGCCATAATCGCCTGCGATGAGGCGGCCTGCGGTGAGCTGACTGTGGATACATATAAATACTTCCTTGATATCGAGAAAAAAGAAAGACTGTGATGCAGGCTTTTCACGACAGATAAGCAAAGAGGAGTAATTCATGGAAATTATCGGTACGCTTTTCGGCGCGGCGGCAGTGCTGTGTTTTTTCCCGCTGGCTGTAAAATACCCGCTGAGGAAGCTTGGACTTGACAAGGCAAATGCATATCTCATGAAGCTTCATGAAGCGGCAAGCGCAGGATTCTGGCTTTTCGGGATCATACATATGACTGCGGAGCTTCTCACTCATAAATGCAATGCATTTGCAAGGATAAGCGGCTTTTTCTCTCTCGGACTGAGTACGTGGCTTATAGCGGACTGCCATATCGCCAAAAATCACGAGAAGAAAATGAAGCGTCACCGTATCTATTCTCTCGCACTGACGTTTTCGCTGATCCTTCATGGAATCTTTGCCGGGCAAAAGACCTGAAAAATATATTGCTTTCAGTCGGCGTACTGCGCAGGAGCTTTGCCTTGCGCAGCGCGTTTTGCCGATTATTTGTAATAATGTACTCACCTCACGCATATAAATTGCAGGAGGTGATTTTATGAATGAAAAAGAGCTTGCACAGGCTGCGGCGCATTGCGTCAATATAGAAAACCGCAGAAAAATGAGCCTTAACGGCGTTGCGGATGTCTCCGGATTCAATGAAAACACTATCCTGCTCAAAACGTCCATGGGGCAGCTTGCGATACAGGGGGAGGAGCTGCATATCGGCCGGATAGACCTTGAGATTGGTCTTTTAGAGGTAGAAGGAAAAATATGCGAGCTTACATATTCGGACGCCTCGCCCGCAGCGACGCTCTGGCAGAGACTGTTCGGCTGAATGAATACTTTTGTGAAAGATCAGGCGTTCCTGCTTGCCATGGCCTTTGCTCTCGGAGCGGTGATCGGGATATGCTATGATATTCTCCGCCCGCTCAGATACCGCTGTTCGGCCTTTATAAAGGTCGGTACAGATTTTGTCTTTGCGCTGCTTTCCGCAGTGCTGCTGTTCCTTTTTGCCATGAGCGCAGGTAACGGACGCCTTGGCGTGTGGGAGCTTGCCGCCGCGCTTGCGGGCTTTCTTGCATATCTTTATACATTGAGCGATATGTTTTTTGCCGCGTTTGACAGGGCATTTCTCCTCATTTGCCGCGGCGGCAGAGCGATAGGAAAACATATCTCCGATGCTGCAAATTTAGTAAAAAAAATCTTTAAAAAAATCTCGGAATGTTATATTATTTAAGAAAAGGATTTAAGAGATGCGCAGTCGTTTTTTGCTGATACGTATAGTTGCGGCAGCACTGCTTTTGTATTCTTTGTGCTCGCTGTTCAATTCCTATTCGGGGATAGAATATGCCGGGCAGGCTGCGGCGGGGATGGAGCGCTCTCTTGAGATGCTTGAAGCGGAAAATTCTGAGCTGCGCGCTAAGCTCGCAAGCGCCGAAAGCGGTGAGCTGCTTGAAAAGCTTGCGCGCAAGCGCCTTGGATATGTTATGCCGGGAGAGCGTGTTTTCTGCTTTTTTGATGAAACCGACGGCTGACATGGCGTCGGATAAAACAGCAACAGAGGAAGGACAGAAAGAAATGCCGGATTATCAGAGACTCTACAACGAAAAGCTTATGAGCGCTGCGGACGCCGCAAAAATGGTGGAAAGCGGCTGGACGATTTTTACCGATTCGGGCTGCGCACAGCCGCCGTGTCTCATAAAGGCGCTGGAGGATCGCGCTTACGCCGGGGAGATATCCGGTGTAAAGGTGCATATGATGCTTGATATATATCCATTCAGGTTCTATTCCGATCCTGCGCTGGACGGAAAGGTGAACGGCGTAACATGGTTTGCCTCCGCCGCTTCCAGAAAGGCCGTTGCCGCCGGCAGATGCGATTATATCAGCTCCTATTACCGCGATATGCCTACGCATATGCGCAATTATGATTATGACGCCGTTTTTGTCGAGGTTTCTCCCATGGACAAGCACGGATATTTCAGCCTTGGTACGGTCGGCTCGAACAGCGAGGGGAACATAAGAAATGCCAGACGGGTGTTTGTCGCCGTAAACGATAAGCAGCCGCGTGCGGTCTGCGGCTTGCAGGTGCATATTTCTCAGGTTGCAGCCGTGGTGGAGGATTCGCATGAGCTGCCCGTCCTTCCGGAGACCAAGCTTGACGATGTGAGCATCACCATCGGTAATCTCATTGCCGAACAGATACCGGACGGCGCCTGCATACAGCTCGGCATCGGGTCGATCCCGGACGCGACGGGACTTGCCCTTAAAACAAAGCACAATCTGGGCATACATACGGAGATGTTTACCGACTCCATGGTGGAGCTTATTGAGTGCGGTGCGGTAAATAACAGCAAAAAAACGCTCTACCCCGGCAAAACGGTCACGACCTTTGCATACGGCTCAAAGCGCATATATGATTATATAGACGATAACCCGTCCTTTGTCATTCTTCCTGTTTCCTATGTGAACGACCCGTATGTCATCGCGCAGAACGATAATATGATCTCCGTCAATGCCGCGGTTGAGGTCGATCTCTGGGGGCAGGTCTGCGCGGAGACGGTCGGATCGCGCATACTTTCCGGTACCGGCGGACAGGTCGATTATGTGCGCGGCGCGTGCCAGTCCAAGGGCGGCAAGAGCTTTATCGCCTTTGCTTCTACGGTCAATGTCAAGGGAGAGCTTCACAGCAAGATCTGTCCCACGCTCACTCACGGCGCGGTATGCACCACCAGCAAGAACGATGTGGACTGCATCGTGACCGAATACGGCATTGCAAAGCTCAGGGGACGTCCTGTAAGCGAACGGGTGAGGGCGCTTATCTCGATAGCTCACCCCGATTTCAGGGACAAGCTGACCTTTGAAGCAAAAAAGCTGGGCATGATATTCTGATTGCCCGTCAGAGCGCTCGGAGCGCAGTGCGGCCTTTTGTCAAAGAACCTTGGTTCCGTGACAAGCTGAGGGCGGCGAAGCAAAAGCCTTCGCCGCCTTGAATTATTCATATATATGTATTATAATGCGAAATATAAATTTTTGTGATTCTGCAAGGAGACGGAACATGATAGCAATTGGCAGTGACCACGGCGGATACGCGCTTAAATGCGCCGTTATGGAACATCTTAAAAAACGCGGGCTTGAATATAAGGACTTCGGCTGTTTTTCCGATGCAAGCTGTGATTATCCGGATATAGCAAAGCCGGTGGCGCACGCCGTGGCGGACGGGGAGTGTGAGCGCGGCATCCTCATCTGCGGCACCGGTATAGGAATATCAATAACCGCGAATAAGGTAAAGGGGATAAGGGCAGCCCTCTGTTCGGACTGCTTTTCCGCCGAGGCGACGCGGCAGCATAACGATGCGAACATCCTTGCTATGGGCGCAAGGGTGCTTGGCGAGGGGCTTGCGCTTAAAATAGTTGACACTTTTCTTGACACGCCGTTTTCAAACGATCCGCGTCATATCCGCCGTATAGGCAAGATAGAGGACTGATATCGTCAAGAACTCTTTTATCCGGAGGAAACGGAATTGGCAAGACAGAGCGAATTTTACAAAGGCAGAAGAAAAAAGAGGAATTATGCCCTTGTGCCAACAGCCATAGCCGTCGGCGTTATTACGCTGATCGTTGTGCTGTTTTACGGTATGCAGAAGTATGCCGTTATCACGAAGGACGGCGTAAATGTTGAACTGCCTATTCTCACCAAGGGCGAGACGGTCATTGACGAATCGGGGCATGAGGTAAAGGTGTTCGAGCCGGTGGAGGTCGATGTTGTGTATGACGAACCGGATTACTCCTACATTAAAGCAACTGCGGGCAAAAAAGTCCCGGAGATGAGGGCGATATTTGTGCCGTCGGAGAATATAAATCACGACAAGCTGATGGAGTATGCCAACCGTCTGAAAAGCGGCAACGCTCTTGTGCTTGAGATGAAGCCGAGAAGCGGACTTCTGATGTGGAACTCCACCGCGCAGGTCGCGTCAAGCTACGGTCTGTCTACCCCGACGGAGATCACCGATCAGATGCCGGAATTAATTGCACAGCTCAAAAGCGACGATATCTATCTTGTGGCGCAGATAAGCTGCTGCCTTGACGCAATGTTTACCGCCAGAAGCACATCCGTTGCGCTTCGCCGTGCGGACAACGGGGCAAACTATATAGACGGCTACGGCACATGGCTCGATCCGTACAGCCAGACTGTGAGAAACTATATAGCGGAGCTTGCACAGGAGCTTTTTGACATGGGCTTTGACGAGGTCGTTCTTGCGGATGTGGCGCATCCTGTGCTGGATGCGGGTGTAGAGCTGCTGTATACGCGTGAGCTTTCCACAGCGCCCAAACCCTATTCGGCGGTAAGCGGCTTTGCAATAAGCGTGGCAAACGCGCTGAGGGACAGGACGGGGCTGCTGTCAATTTATATCAACGACTATGAGGCGCTTGCAAAGACGAATACCTACGGGCAGGACGCTGCGCTTTTCATGAAGCTCTACGACAGGGTATACGTCAGTACGGATAAATTTGCCTATCCCTACAATCTTGAGGATATAAAAAGCAAGGTGCAGTTCGGCAAGGCGCAGGACAGGCTCGTGCCGGTGGTAATAAGCAACCTGCCGGAGAATACCTCGTGGGTGCTGGTAGACGCGCCGCAGGAGGGCGAATAAAGCCTGCAAAGTCAGAATACAAATATAAGAAAAGCACGGCAGCGGGTCAGATTCCGATGCCGTGCTTTTCGGTTTGTCAAAAAAAGCCTCGCAGAGTTTTTTGCCCGCAGGCAAAAAATAGTTTTGATC
>OIZL01000073.1_pt1 | contig 87488 bp, 79 predicted proteins | sample 1588541 | NCBI WGS metagenome assembly OIZL01 (sample SAMN03283285) | human gut metagenome | biome: human-associated habitat; material: feces | host: Homo sapiens | place: Peru | collected 2012 | reverse complement strand
AAAATGATGAAGTGCCGCAAAGTCAGCAGAAATTTTCTTGGCGCCACTGTAGGGGAGCTGTCACGGCTCGTCCGTGACTGAGGGGTTTATAGAAAATATGTAGCAACTTATCAAGCCTCCCCTTGATTCAATCAAGGGGAGGAGGATAAAGACGAGATGACAACGGCGGCAATATAATCTCAACCGCAACATACTCGTTGACATGGGGCAGCCTTGACGGAGTAACGGCGCTGAATACAAGCGGATATTGCTATGATAATTCATGGAGCGATGAGCTGACATTCTATAACCCGGGCTATGACCCGGAGAGTGAAGATATATACGATAACGGCTACGATATAATCTATGATGAAATAGGCAATCCCTTGTCGTATATGGGCTATACTCTTACATGGCAAAACGGCAGACAGCTTGCTTCGCTCAGCGGCAACGGAACAACCGCAAGCTACACATATGATGTTGACGGACTCAGAACGTCAAAAACCGTCAACGGAGTAAAACACGAATATTATTATGTCGGCAGTCGCTTGCAGTATGAAAAGTACGGCACAACCGAGCTGTGGTTCTTTTATGATGCAGACGGAACGCCGTCGGGAATTCGTTACAAGAACGGCGACAGCATAAACGATTATTATTTCGTCTGCAACTGGCGTGGAGATGTAACAGAGATTTACGACAGCACAGGTGCACTTGCCGCAAGCTACAGCTACGACGCATGGGGCAAAGTCGTTTCGGTTAAAGATGCAAGCGGTGCGGCAATAACATCATCAACCCATATCGCCAACGTCAATCCCATTCGCTATCGCGGTTATTACTATGATTCCGAGACGGGAATGTACTACCTCAAAAGCAGATACTATGACCCACAGGTTAAAAGGTTCTTAAATGCGGACGGTTATGCTGCGACCGGACAGAGTATTCTTGGCAACAATATGTTTGCTTATTGTGATAATAATCATGTAAACAGAGCAGATTCAACCGGGCATTTTTGGAAGCAGTTAAAAGCAAAAGTAAAAAATGCGTGGAACGGATTTAAATCATGGGTTAATAAAACTTTTGGAAGTGAATCATCTTTTAAAGTCCAAAGTAAAGTTCCGGTAGAAAAAAGATTATAAAGTTTTTTCTTATGAACACGGGAAAAAGGCGTCATATACAGTTTCAAACAGCGGTAATTCTAAGCGCATATCAGCATATACGAATTTTACTTCAACGGATACTGAAGGCGGATCGTACGATATTGGTTTAAAAATCAGCTTTTCTGATATTTACAATTTAAAAATAGGAACCAATCTTTCAAATATAAGCATTTCGGCAACATACGGTGATAGTAGTAGTACACTATATGCAGATATAAAAAAACTTAAAATAGGTTTTACCCAATCATCAACAATAAAATGGGACAATGCAACACAAACAGAAAATTATTATTCAGTCGATGTAGATATACCTACAATATTGGGGATATATTTTTCTAAATCATTGGTACCCGGCATTGAAGGTTTTCCATATAGTGATCCTATTCCTGCATATTAAAGTGGAGGTTAATAAATGAGTTTATACAGTATAATAAGGTGTATATTTATTGTTTGTTCAATTTTTTTGATCTTTATAATTGCTAATAAAACAAAAAAAAGAACTATTGCGTTAATTTTAGGCTTTGTCTTATTAATAAGCGTAATTGCTGTTGATTTCAGATTTCCGGTTGAAAACAGTTTCATAGGTTTTAAAACGGTTAAACAAGCCTTTTCATATAGCAATAAAGGGAAGATAATTTATACAGTAGAGGGCTCAGAATCGGGATTAATTATTTACAGTGATGATGAAACAATTGGATTATGCTTTCTGCCTAAAACCCCGAAAAACAGGTGGAAGATAGACTCGGCACTTTCATTTAATACAGTTTACGATAAAAGTACAAATGTTAAAAATACAGATTACAATATAACAATCTATAGAATAAAGAAAACAAATGATTATTATATTTCTTTTGATGCTTGGTTCGTTGATGAAAAGCCAGTTGTTTCTGATAATAAAACGACTGATTTAAAATGCGTGGAAAGAACATATAGCAATACAAGCAAAAAATCATATTCTTTTTATGGCTATGTTGAAGACATTGATGATGACTATAAAATTCAAGTAAATGGTGAAACAATTAATATTGTAATTTGATAGATTGATTTCGCTAATGTGATAATTGATAAATCATGTTTAGTAAAAAGTTTTGTGATTTTATTCATTCTAAATTTGATGATACCTATGTTTTTTCTATACCAATGTGAGCATAGTTTCATAAGGCTGTGCACGGTTGCCAAAATTATAATTAATTTTTAAACGCAACCCGCAACCGTGTGCGGCAATAACATCATCAACCCATATTGCCAATGTCAATCCCATTCGCTATCGCGGTTATTACTACGATACAGAGATAAGTCTCTACTACCTCAAAAGCAGATACTATGACCCGGTGGTTAAAAGGTTCTTAAATGCGGACGGTTATGTTCAAACGGGTGATGGATTATATGATAAAAACATGTTTGCTTATTGCTTGAATAATCCAGTGAATTCAAGTGATCCAACCGGAAAGTTTGCATGGATAGTTGTAGGCGCGCTTGGTTTTAGTACAATATTGCAAAAGAACAACGCGAGCGTCACAGTTTTTTTAATTCAGTGAGCGTCAGATTTTTTTCGTCCGCTTTAAAACGAATTTTATATCCTCCGAATTCAAAGCTGTATATTCGTTCAGGCTCGTTTTGGTATGACGGGCGCGGGTCGTTTGCCAAAATTTCATAAAGGGCAGATTTAAACTTTTCGTCAATGTCGCCGCAAATATCGCTTGGCATATTTACGTTTAATCTGTATTCTTTCACATTATCCGCAAAGCCGCCCACCGCGTTCGGTATGCAGTCCGCATACGGAATATAGGGCTTTATATCGTATATCGGCGTACCATCCATTAAATCGGCAGATAAAACGCTGATTACGGGACCGAGGTCGGCGTCGATTTCGATTTTTTCGATTTTTACACATGACAGACCTATCGGATTGGGTCTGAAAGGGGAGCGCGTGGCAAAAACGCCCATTCTCTTGTTGCCGCCGAGGCGCGGCGGTCTGACGGTCAGAGACTCTGTCGGCTTTGACTGCGAAAAATTCCATATCAGCCAAAGATGAGAAAAATCCTCAAGCCCTCTTATCGCGTCGGGATTTCTGAATTCCGGCTCAAAAATTATTTGAGACATCATTTCGGGCACCAGTCCGCTCTGGCGCGGTATGCCGAATTTTGACGTGAAATCGTTTTTTATGTGTGCGATTATTTTCATAAGCCGTGTTCACCTCGCAAAAATTTTATCATTATCCAATCAAAAATGCAAATAAAAATGCCGTATTCCTTAATGTGATGTCAAGGAATACGGTTATTTGTTTTTATTAAATTTGGGGTCGTCGGTTCGTTCAAGAAGATAATCTATAGATACATTAAAATAGTCAGCAAATTTTATCAGCGTATCATAATCGGCTTGACGTACTTCGTTTTCATAACGGCTGATGCTGTTTTGATTCATGTTTAAATCAAGGGCAAGCTTTAACTGCGAAATACCCATTTTTAACCTTAGTTGCTTCAGTCTCATTAAAACACCTCTTGACATTATTATACCGTTTTGGTATAATCAAAATATCCCAAAACGGGATATTTTGATTGAGTGTCGGAGGGATTACATAATGAAGTGTAAAAATTGTGGCAGAGAATTAAACTCGGGAGCCGCGTTTTGCCCGCATTGCGGCGCACAGGTTGATATGGTTGCCGCAAAGTTTGATGAAAGCAAAGAAAAGTTAAAAGAAAAATCGTCGATGGCAAGTGAAAAAATTAAAAAGCTAAACAAAAAAGAAAAAATTCTTTTAGGCGTCGGTTCAGGCATATTGTTGGCAGTATTTATAGTTCTTATTTCAATGGGGATATACAATAACAGCCCAAACCAAAAGATAGTCAGAGCAATAGACGCTTGCGACAGTTTTTCCGCAACATCTTTATATAATGAAAAAATAGCCGGAAACAGCTCGGCAAATGCGTCTTTGGCAAATGCTTTAAAAGATTATTTTAACTCACTCAAAAAAGATTTCAAAAAGGATAAAATTGATTACGACGAGTTTTACAAAAGGGCAAGTATTGCTAAAAGCTTTAATATAGAATCGCTGAACACCGAACTCGGTGCAATAATGAATGATGTTTTTGCACTTAAAGAGTCCAAAGATGCGTTCAAAAGTGCCAATGAATTGTTTGACAGAGGCGAATACAAACAGGCTATATATAAATATAGGCTTGTTATAAGTGATGATGACAATTATGACAAGGCACAAAAACAGATAGAAAAATCGGCCGAAAAATATAAAGAAAAAGCACTTGAACTTGCAGACGGCTACGCAAAAAATAATGAATACGGTTCCGCAATAAAAGAGCTTAAAGAAGCGGCCGAGATTATTGACGACAAAGAACTCGAAAGCAAATTGAGCGAGTATGCGGAAAAGTATTCATCAACAATAAAAAGCGAAGCAATATCAAAATCAGACGCATACGCAAAATCCGGCGATTGGGTCAATGCCGTTTTAACTCTCAATACTGCCATAAAAGACATTGGCGATGATAATGAATTAAAAAGCAAGTTGTCCGAGTATTCGGCAAAATATGTGACCTATATTATTTCCAAATCAGATAAGCTGATAGGTGAGAGAAATTACAGCGAAGCAATTTCTTTGCTGAATGACGCATTAAAAACAGTTCCCGAGAATGAGAGCTTAAAATCAAAGCTTGCCTCTGTTGAGGATTCAAAACCCGTTCCGCTCTCTGACGCGGTTATGGTAAATCATGACGGTTGGGAATGGAACGACGGTGCCCCGATTGATACATTCGGCAACGATTATTCCGAAGCTTCAAACTATGTTATACCGTATTACAACGGATATGGGGAGTTTAGAATATATAAAAAATATAAAACCTTATCCGGCTATATAGCTCCGTTTGAAAAAAAGTATGAAGAATCCGAATGGTACGTTCAGATATACGTTGACGATAAGCTTGCATATACATCTAAAAATATAACAAGAAAAACGGATAAATTCAGCTTTAACGTGAATGTGGCAAATGCGGAATATGTTAAAATCGTAATTCATAGAGATAAATATTTTTTATATGAAAATGAAGGCATTATCCTCAGTGATATGATGCTGAATAAATAAAGAATGGGAGTTTAAAAATGTATTGTAAAACTTGCGGAAAAGAACTTGATGAAAGCTTTGCATTTTGCGACAACTGCGGAGCTCCGGCAGTCAAAGAAAGCCCAAAAGAGAGTGATGTACGCACCGAAAACAAAACCGAGCCGAAAGCTGCACCCGCTGCACAGCCTGCCGTGCAGCAGACATATTACAGAAATGAGCCGGTTTATAATCAGCCGCAACAGGTATATTCGGCTTATCAATATCAAGCTCCGGTTCAAAACAATGTTCAGCCCGTCGCAACCGTAGGGCAATATATTGCGTGGATGCTGATAGGCTTAATACCTGTAATAGGAACAATCATTGCCATAGTGCTTGCTATCGACAACTCAAACAAAAACAGGTCAAATTTTTTCAGAGCACAGATTGTCATTGTTCTTGCGGCAGCTGCTCTGGTGCTGATATTCTGGTCGGCAATTGTTTCGCTTTTATACGATTTGCTTTGGAGCTTATAAGAGAATAAAATAAAAATGCCGTATTCCTCAGTGCTTTAGGAATACGGCATTGTTGGTTTTATTTAAAATATTCTACTGCCGAGCGGAACATACCGATGTCGTAGTTGCCCTCAACATTTTTATAAAGACCGCTTCCGATTCTTTCGGAGTGACCCATTTTGCCGAAAACTCTGCCGTCGGGGGAGGTTATGCCCTCAATGGCAAACGCGGAGTTGTTGGGGTTAAATCTGATATCACTTGTCGGGTTTCCGTCAAGGTCAACATACTGTGTGGCTATCTGGCCGTTGTCACGAAGCTTCATAATAAGCTCGTCGCTTGCCAAAAATCTGCCCTCGCCGTGAGAAATAGGCACGCAGTATATTTCGCCGGGATTTGTATTTTTGAGCCACGGTGATTTGTTTGACGCAATTCTTGTGCGAACAATTCTTGACTGATGTCTGCCGATTGTGTTATATGTCAGGGTCGGGCAGTTTTCATCGGTGTCAATAATTTTGCCGTAGGGGACAAGCCCGAGCTTGATAAGTGCCTGGAAGCCGTTGCATATGCCGCACATAAGGCCGTCTCTGTTATTAAGAAGCTCATGTACCTCATGCTTGATTTCGGGGTTTCTGAAAAATGCGGTTATGAATTTGCCCGAACCGTCAGGCTCGTCACCGCCGGAGAAGCCGCCCGGGATAAACACGATTTGCGATTCCTTCAACTTCCTTGCAAATGTATCGACAGATTTCGATATACCCGCCGATGTGAGGTTGTTTATAACAAAAATTTCTGCTTCCGCGCCTGCGTCCGCAACCGCTTTTGCCGAGTCATACTCGCAGTTGGTTCCGGGGAAAACAGGAATAAGCACTTTCGGCTTTGCGGATTTAATTGCCGCCGAGCGATGCTCTTTCGCGCTGAATGTGAAAGCGGGAATGTCTGATTTGCCTTGCTCGATATTGCATGAGAATATAGGCTCAAGCTTGTTTTCATAAACCGTGAGAAGCTCTTTGAGAGAAACGTCTTCATCACCGAGAGAAATTGAGCCGCTGCCGGTCGTTTCACCTAAAAGAGTGCCGTATTCGGTGCCGTCGTTAAATTCAAGTATGAACGAACCGTAGCCGTAGGAGAAAATATCTTTGAGAGATACTCCGTCCGCAAATTTGAAGCCTATGGAGTTGCCGACGGCCATTTTGAATATTGCCTCTGCAATTCCGCCGTAGGTCGGGGTGTAGGCTGCCGCAATTTTGCCCTCACGCATCAAAGCGGTCACTTCACCGAATACCTTTTTAAGAGAGGCGGTGACAGGCAAGCCGTTTTTGTCATAGTCGGGGCGAACAATTCTTACGGAGTGATTTGCCTTTTTAAATTCGGGAGTTATAACCTCGTCGGTTTTGCCTGTTGTGACGGCAAAGCTTACGAGCGTCGGTGGAACGTCAATATGCTCAAACGTGCCGCTCATAGAGTCCTTGCCGCCTATCGCCGCTATGCCAAACTCAAGCTGTGCCTTGAGCGCGCCGAGAAGCGCCGCAAGGGGCTTGCCCCAGCGCTTGCCGTCCTTCATCGGCTTTTCAAAATATTCTTGGAACGTGAGGTAAACATCTTTAAACTCCGCACCGGCGGCAACAAGCTTTGATACAGACTCTATAACCGCAAGGTATGCGCCGTGATAGGGGCTTTTTTCTGTTATAAACGGGTTGTAGCCCCATGCCATATATGAGCAGGAATCGGTATGCTTTTTCTCAACCGAAATTTTGTTGACCATAGCCTGGTTCGGCGTAAGCTGATTTTTGCCGCCGAAGGGCATAACAACTGTGCCTGCACCGATTGTGGAGTCAAACCGTTCCGAAAGACCTCTCTTTGAGCAAACATTAAGGTCGCCTGCAAGGTCGGTTAAACCTTTTTTGAAGTCTTCGGGGATTTTTTTGCTGTAATCCTGCGGCTTTGCAGGTGTTATGTCAATGTGCTTTTCCGCTCCGTTGGAGTTAAGAAAATCACGGGAGATGTCAACAATGGTTTTGCCGTTCCAGTTCATTTTAAGGCGCGGCTCGTCCTTGACGACGGCAACAACCGTTGCCTCAAGGTTTTCTTTGTCGGCAAGAGCTTTGAATTTGTCAACATCTTCGGGGGCGACAACAACCGCCATGCGCTCCTGCGATTCACTTATTGCAAGCTCTGTGCCGTCAAGACCGTCATATTTTTTCGGTACGGCATTGAGGTCTATTACAAGACCGTCCGCAAGCTCGCCGATTGCAACGGACACACCGCCTGCGCCGAAATCGTTGCAGCGTTTTATGAGGAGTGACGCCTCTTTGTTCCTGAAAAGCCTTTGGAGCTTTCTCTCTTCGGGGGCGTTACCTTTTTGAACCTCCGCACCGCAGGTTTCAAGTGATTCGAGTGTGTGTGACTTTGAAGAGCCTGTTGCACCGCCGCAGCCGTCGCGGCCTGTTCTGCCGCCGAGAAGAATAACAATGTCGCCGTCCTCGGGGCGCTCTCTGCGTACATTCTCTGCCGGAGCAGCCGCAATTACGGCACCGATTTCCATACGCTTTGCCGCGTAGCCGTCGTGATATATTTCGTCCACCTGACCCGTGGCAAGCCCTATCTGGTTGCCGTATGAGCTGTAGCCTGCCGCCGCTGTGGTGACGATTTTTCTTTGCGGGAGCTTGCCCTCAAGCGTTTCGCTGACAGGCTTTAATGGGTTCGCCGCGCCTGTAACTCTCATTGCGGCATAGACGTAAGACCTGCCGGAGAGGGGGTCGCGTATTGCACCGCCGATGCACGTTGCCGCACCGCCGAAAGGCTCAATCTCTGTCGGGTGATTGTGCGTTTCGTTTTTAAAGAGCAGAAGCCAGTCCTCTTTTTCTCCGTCAACCTCCACCTTAACCTTAACTGTGCAGGCATTTATTTCTTCGCTCTCGTCAAGCCTTGGGAGCTTACCCTGGGCTTTTAAATATTTTGTTGCAACAGTCGCAATGTCCATAAGATTCATCGGCTTTGTTCTGCCGATGGCTTCTCTTGTCTTTTTATATTCGTTAAAGGCAGATTCCAAAAGCTCATCCTCAAACTCCGCCGAGTCAATCGTAGTCAAAAATGTTGTGTGACGGCAGTGGTCTGACCAATATGTGTCTATCATTCTTATCTCTGTTATGGTCGGGTCGCGCTTTTCTTTTTTAAAATAATCCTGACAGAATTTTATATCGTCCTCGTCCATGGCAAGGGCATATTTTTTAACAAATTCGGCAAGACCTTTTTCGTCGAGCCGGTTAAAGCCGTCGAGCACTGCAACGGAGGTGGGAATATCATAATCTGTTGCAAGTGTTTCAAGTCTTTTAAGAGAAGCTTCGCGGCTTTCAACGGGGTTAATGACATATTTTTTGAGCGCGTCTATTCCGTTTTGCGAAACATTGCCGTATATCATATAGACCTTTGCCGTTTTAACAAGCGGTCTTTCGCCCTTGGATATTATTTGAATACACTGAGCCGCAGAGTCTGCACGCTGGTCAAACTGACCGGGGAGGTATTCCACCGCAAAAACCGTGCAGTCGTCCTTTTCACCTATGTGGTCATAAATATCGTCAAGCTGAGGCTCCGAAAATACGGTTTTTTTGCATTTTTCAAAAAGCTCCTCGTCAATATTTTCAACATCGTACCTGTTGAGTATGCGTATTTTTTCAATGCCGTCTATCATCAGCAGATTTTTTGCGTCGGCGGTCATGCCGTCTGCTTCTGCGGTGAGTCCTTTTTTCTTTTCAACATAAACTCTGTATACCATTATTGCGCTCCTCTCATTTGTTTTCGGCAGCTTTAAGCGCTCTTTGTCCTATATCCTTGCGATAAAATGCGTTGTCGAAATGAACGTGCGTTACATTCTCATATGCTTTGTCTATTGCAGATTTCAAGTCGTCTGCGGTGGCGGTCACGCCGAGAACACGGCCGCCGGAGGTAACGGTTTTGCCGTCCTTTTCGGCTGCGCCCGCAACATAAAGCAATGCGTCAAAATCATCATCAGCGGTGATTTCAAAGCCCTTTTCATATTTTACGGGGTATCCCTCGGATGCCATAACTACGCAGCAGGCGCTCTTTTTGCTGAATTTAACCTCGGTGCTTTCAAGCGTCTCGTTTTCTACTGCCTGCATAACAGTGAAAAGGTCACTTTCAAGAAGCGGCAAAACCACCTGGGTTTCGGGGTCGCCGAAGCGGCAGTTATATTCTATAACCTTGGGACCGTCTTTTGTTATCATCAGCCCGAAGTAGAGGCAGCCTTTAAAGGTTCTGCCCTCTGCTTTCATAGCGTTAATTGTAGGCAAGAAGATTTTTTTCATGCACTCGTCGGCAATCTCTTTGCTGTAATAAGGGTTGGGTGCAACCGTACCCATTCCGCCCGTGTTAAGCCCTTTATCACCGTCAAGCGCACGCTTATGATCCATAGAAGATATCATCGGCACAATTGTTTTTCCGTCTGTGAAAGAGAGTACCGATACCTCCGGACCCTCTAAAAATTCTTCAACGACAATGTTGCTGCCGCTCTCGCCGAAAATTTTATCCTCCATCATGGAGCGCACGGCGTTTTTGGCCTCTTCTCTTGTCGCGGCAATAATCACGCCCTTGCCGAGCGCAAGCCCGTCGGCTTTGATAACCGTCGGAACAGGGCAGGTGTCGATGTATTTGAGCGCACTCTCCATATCTCCGAACACCTCGTATTCGGCAGTCGGAATACCGTATTTCTTCATAAGATTTTTAGAGAAAACCTTGCTGCCCTCAATTATCGCCGCTTCTTTGGAAGGACCGAAGCAGGGCACGCCGATTTCGCGCAGAGCGTCTGCCATGCCGAGAACAAGCGGATCGTCGGGGGTAACAACGCAAAAATCAATGCCGTGCGTTTTTGCAAATTCAACCGCCGAGGGAATATCCGTTGCGGAGATTTTGACGCACTCGGCGTCCTTTGCAATGCCGCCGTTGCCGGGCAAGGCGTATATTTTGGTTATATTCTTATTTTCTTTAAGCTTTTTTATAACGGCGTGTTCGCGTCCGCCGCCGCCGATAACCATTATGTTCATTTTTTCACCTCATCAATGGTGGAAAAGGCGCATGCCCGTGAAGGCCATGACCATGCCTTTTTTGTTGCAGGTGTCTATTACAATATCGTCTCTTATGGAGCCGCCGGGCTGTGCGACGTAGCTAACACCGCTGCGGGAGGCTCTTTCTATATTGTCATCAAAGGGGAAGAATGCGTCGCTTCCGACCGAAACGCCGGAAATTCCGGCAAGATATTCTTTCTGCTCCGCTTTTGTGAACGGCTCCGGCTTCTCTGAAAAGAACTTCTGCCAAATTCCGTCTGCGAGAACGTCCTCATCATCGTCGGAGATATAAATATCGATAACATTGTCTCTGTCGGGTCTTTTAACCGTGGGCAAAAACGGCAGTGAAAGAACCTTGTCGCTTTGGCGAAGATGCCATATATCGGCCTTGCTGCCCGCAAGACGTGTGCAGTGTATGCGCGACTGCTGACCTGCACCTACGCCGATAGCCTGTCCGTCAACAGCATAGCAAACAGAGTTTGACTGGGTGTATTTGAGTGTTATAAGAGCTATTATAAGGTCTTTTTTTGCACTGTCCGGGAGATTCTTGTTCTGCGTAACTATGTTTGAGAGAAGAGCCTCATCTATCTTAAAATTGTTTCTTCCCTGCTCAAAGGTGATGCCGTAAACATCTTTATTTTCTATCGGGTTCGGAACGTAGTCCGGGTCTATTTTAACTATGTTGTAGTTGCCTTTTTTCTTTTCTTTAAGAATTTTGAGAGCCTCATCGTCATAGCCGGGGGCTATGATGCCGTCCGATACTTCTCTTTTTATAAGCTTTGCGGTTGTGACGTCGCAAATGTCCGAAAGAGCTATCCAGTCGCCGAAGGACGAGAGACGGTCGGTGCCTCTTGCCCTCGCATAAGCGCAGGCGAGTGGAGAATCGTCAAGCCCCTCTACATCGTCAACAAAGCAGGCTCTTTTTAATTTCTCGGGCAGGGGAGTGCCTATTGCGGCAGAGGTGGGGCTTACGTGCTTAAACGAAGCTGCCGCCGGAGCACCGAGAGCGGCCTTTATCTCTTTAACAAGCTGCCAAGAGTTGAATGCGTCAAGAAAATTTATGTATCCGGGCTTTCCCGAAAGGATTTCGATGGGAAGCTCCGAGCCGTCCTTCATAAAAATTTTTGACGGCTTTTGGTTGGGGTTACAGCCGTATTTCAGTTCAAATTCTTTCATTTCGACATCTCCTTATACGTTGAGCTCTGCCTTAACTTCATCTTTATAAAGCCTTGCGAGTATGGGTTCTGCAACATCTTTTAAAAATTCGTCAACCTGTGACGCACTTCTGCCCGTGTAAAGCTTCGAGTCGAGGTGCGACTGTATTTCCTCAAGCGAGAGCGGAAAAGCATCATCATCCGCTATTCTTTGAATGAGGTCGTTGGCACCGCCCTCCAGCTTAACCTTCGCGGCTGCGGCGTGCGAATGAACGCGCAGCTTTTCGTGAAGCTCCTGGCGGTTGCCGCCGCGCTTTACGGATTCCATCATAATGTTTTCCGTTGCCATGAACGGGAGCTTCTCCATAACTCTGCGGTGAATTACCTTGTCATAAACAACAAGACCTGCCGTAACATTTATATAAATGTTGAGTATCGCGTCAACCGCGAGGAAGGCCTCTGCAACGGATATTCTCTTGTTTGCGGAGTCGTCAAGCGTTCTTTCAAACCACTGCGTGCCTGCGGTGAAGGCAGGGTTGAGAGAGTCGCAGATAACATATTTTGCAAGTGCGGAAATTCTTTCGCTTCTCATGGGGTTGCGTTTATAGGGCATGGCGGACGAGCCTATCTGGTTTTTTTCAAACGGCTCCTCCATCTCCTCAAAGGATTGCAAGATTCTAAGGTCGTTAGAAAATTTATATGCGCTCTGAGCAAAGCCGGAGAGAACAGAAAGAAAATATGCGTCTGTTTTTCTCGAATAGGTCTGACCGGAGACCGCAACGCAGCCCTTAAAGCCCATGTCTTTCGCTATGAGCTCCTCCAGTTTTTTAACTTTCTCTTCATCGCCGCCGAAAAGCTCCATAAAGCTTGCCTGCGTGCCCGTTGTGCCCTTTGAGCCGAGGAGCAGGAGCTTATCAAGCCTATGCTCAAGCTCTTCTATGTCCTGCGAAAGCTCATACATCCAAAGAGTCGCTCTTTTGCCGACGGTTGTTAGCTGTGCCGGCTGTAAATGGGTGTAGGCAAGGCAGGGGAGGTCTTTGTATTTATTTGCAAACTCAGAGAGGTTTTTTAACACCTGAACGGCTTTTTTAAGAACAATCTCCGAGGCTTTTCTTAAAATAATGACATCCGTGTTGTCACCGACATAGCATGAGGTCGCACCGAGGTGAATAATCGCCTCTGCCTTGGGGCATTGTTTGCCGTAGGCATAAACGTGCGACATAACATCGTGACGAACTACCTTTTCTCTTGCCTCGGCAACGTCAAAGTTGATATCCTCGGCATGAGCTTCAAGCTCTGCAATCTGCTCGTCGGTTATATCGAGGCCAAGCTCTTTTTCTGCCTTTGCAAGTGCAATCCAAAGCTTCCTCCATGTCTTGAATTTAAAGCTTTCCGAAAAAGTCTCCTGCATTTCGGGGCTTGCGTATCTTGTGGAAAACGGGGAAATATATTTTTCTTTGTCGTTCATTTAAGGCACCTCTTATTTGTTTTTGTTGATCATTCTGTTTTTGATTGAGCCGCTTTCAAGGTCAATATATCTTACATACAGCGAAATTTTGTTTTGCTCGTTAAGGTTAGACCAGATTTCGTCTGTGAATTTATCTATGTCGTTGTTCATACGCACTCTTTCTGGCTCACCGACAAATGTGGGTATGGGGTTGCCGTCATGCGCATAGGTGTGCAGAAAGTGACCGAGGCCGTCTATCGGCGAATAGTCAAAATTGAAGCGGTTGCAGGCACTGCCTTTTTCGTCCGCACTTTTGAGTATGCTCATTCTGTAATCAAATCCGCGTTTTGTGAAGTTTAACACTGCGCTTATTCTGGGTGTGAAGTTCGGTGCGTCCGGCTCAAAGCCTCTTGTTCTGAGCGCACGGATAAAACCTCTGCCGCCTTCTATAAAGTCATATATCGTATCTGTCTGATCGCCGTTTGTGACAATAAGCTTATTCTTTATTTTTTTGATGGGAGAATAAATTATAAGCGACGGATCTTCAACCTTTGACTCGTCAAACGGGTAAATTATTACCTCGCCGTTTTCTTTTTCAACAAACACTCTGTTGCGGCTGTTTTCGCTTCTGCCCATAATAAAATATGCGGCGACGGCATTTTTCCCGTCGGGTGTTTTGCCTATGATAATTCCTCTGCCCGGGTATGTGTTGCCGCTGAGAATATCTTTTAAAGCTGCAATGTCGTAAGTTGCCATTATTTTGTCTCCTTTTTGCCGAATCTGATTTTTTTGCTGACTTTTTGAACCGATAGCGGAAGTATTTTCCACTCGGCTTGTTCCATAACTCTTTTTTGCAGAGTTTCGGGTGTGTCGCCGTCTTTTATTTCAACGGCTTTTTGCATAATGATTTTGCCGCCGTCCGGGATTTCGTTCACAAAATGCACCGTTGCGCCCGTAATCTTAACTCCGTAATCCAAAGCCGCCTTGTGAACCTTTAAGCCGTAAAAGCCCTTGCCGCAAAATGAGGGAATGAGCGAGGGGTGAATGTTTATTATACGCTCCGGGTAGTGCGAGGTGAATTTTTCGGAGAGTATGCTCATAAAGCCCGCAAGAACAATAATGTCTGTGCCGGCTTCATCGAGCTTTTCGATAATCTTTTCTTCAAAAGCCTCTTGCGAGCCGCAGTCCTTTTTGCTGACGGTGAGCGTGCGGATTCCCGCTTTTTCGGCTCTTTCGAGTGCGTAGGCGCCTTTCACGTTTGATATGACGAGGACTATTTCTCCGTCCTCAATAATTCCGCTTTTCTGAGCGTTTATAAGCGCCTGCAAATTTGTGCCGCCGCCCGATACCAGTACGGCTATTTTTGCTTTGTCAGACATATTTTATCCTCCGTCAGCAAATAGAAATTTTGTCGTCGCCCTTTACTGTTTCGCCGATGATATAAGCGTCTTCACCTGCGTTTTTAAGAATTTCGAGAGCCTTGTCCGCATCGTTTTTGTCTACCGTAATGCTCATGCCGACGCCCATGTTGTAGGTGTTAAACATATCGTGTTCGGATATGCTGCCCGTCTTTTGAATAAGGTCAAATATCGGCAAAACTTTAACCGCGCTTTTTTCGATTTTTGCACAGTAGCCGTCTGGAATACTGCGCGGAATATTCTCATAAAATCCGCCGCCCGTTATGTGAGAAATTGCCTTAACGGTTATTTCTTCTGTGAGTGCGAGCACGGGCTTTACATATATTTTGGTGGGGGTCAAAAGCGTTTCGCCTACGGATTTTCCGCCGAGTTCGGCAACCGGAGCTTTAATATCGCTGTTTTCAACATCAAAAACTTTTCTTACAAGAGAAAAACCGTTTGAGTGAACGCCGGAGGAGGGGAGGGCGATTATAACGTCGCCGCTTTTTATTGTTTTGTTATCTATAATTTTATCTTTATCAACTACACCTACGCTGAAGCCCGCAAGGTCGTATTCGTTCTCGGGGTAAAAGCCGGGCATCTCTGCCGTTTCGCCGCCTATAAGCGCCGCGCCGGACTGAACGCAGCCGTCCGCAACGCCGCTTACTATGTCGGCGATTCTTTCGGGAACATTTTTGCCGCAGGCGATGTAGTCAAGGAAAAACAGCGGCTTTGCTCCGCAGCAGATGATGTCGTTTACGCACATCGCAACGCAGTCAATGCCTACCGTGTCGTGTTTATCCATAAGGAAGGCCATTTTAAGCTTTGTGCCTACGCCGTCCGTGCCGCTGACAAGAACAGGCTTGTTTATTCCCGTGAGGTCAAGCTCAAACAGACCGCCGAAGCCGCCTATACCTGAAAGTGCGCCTGCCGTTACGGTTTTTGCTATGTGCTGTTTCATAAGCTCAACAGCCTTGTAGCCGGCGGTAATGTCAACTCCGGCGTTTTTGTAGCTCTCGCTAAAGCTTTTCATTTATTTGTCCTTCCTTTCAGAAATCTTTGTTTCAAAACGGTTTTTGCCTGTTTCGGCAGGTATTTCAGTCGGGTAATTTCCGCTGAAACACGCGGTGCAAAAGCCCTTGCCCGGGTCACTTGTGAGCTTCGTAACATTCTCAACGCTGAGATAGCCCAAAGAATCAACGCCGAGAATTTCGCCTATTTCCTCCACCGTGTGATGGCAGGCAATGAGCATATCACGCGAGTCAATGTCTGTGCCGTAATAGCAAGGGTTTAAAAAAGGAGGAGCTGAAATCCTCATATGAACCTCTTTTGCGCCTGCTTCTCTCAAAAGCTTAACTATTCTCGCGCTGGTTGTACCTCTTACTATTGAGTCATCTATCATAACGACTCTTTTGCCGCTGACCGTTTCGGTGACAGCGTTAAGTTTTATTCTGACTTTGTTTTCTCTTGATGCCTGACCGGGTGAAATAAAGGTTCTGCCTATATATTTGTTCTTTATAAGCCCTATGCCGTAGGGAATGCCCGATTCTCTCGAATATCCTATCGCCGCGTCAAGTCCGGAGTCGGGAACTCCGATAACAATATCGGCGTCAACCGGATGCTCTTTTGCGAGAAACGCGCCTGCCTTGAGCCTTGCCGCATGAACGCTGTGACCGTCGATTACCGAATCGGGGCGTGCAAAATAAATATATTCAAACACGCACATCTTCGGCTCTTTTTTGCCGCAGTGGTCTTTTATACTTTTAACGCCGTCTTTTGAAAAGACGAGAATCTCGCCCGGCTCAAGGTCTCTTATACACTTTGCGCCGACCGTGTCAAGCGCACAGGTCTCGGAGGCTACAACATATCTGCCGTCATCGGTTATGCCGTAGCAAAGCGGCCGAAAACCGTGCTCGTCCCTTGCGGCAATGAGCTTTGTGGGCGACATAATAACAAGAGAATATGCTCCCTTGAGCCTGTCCATAGCTTTGTTGACGGCTTGCTCGATAGACGGTGTGGTGAGACGTTCTTTTGTTATGATGTATGAGATAACCTCTGTATCACTTGTCGTGTGGAATATCGAGCCGCAAAATTCAAGCTCGCGTCTTAACTCGAATGAGTTTGTGAGGTTGCCGTTGTGCGCGAGCGCCATGTTGCCCTTGATGTGATTTACAACAATCGGCTGGGCGTTGAGCCTGCCGTTGCCGCCCGTTGTGCCGTAGCGAACATGACCTATTGCAATGCTGCCGCGACCGAGGTTTTTCATAATATCGGGTGTAAAAACATCGTTTACTATGCCCACATCTTTGTATGAATGAAAAACACCGTCGTCATTGACAACTATGCCGCAGCTTTCCTGCCCTCTGTGCTGGAGGGCAAAAAGGCCGTAATAAACCGAGGAGGCAACGTCTTCGGTGTCACTGCAATAAATGCCGAATACGCCGCATTCTTCTCTTAATTTGCTCATGGAAAATCACCGTTGTCTTTCTGAATTATAGGGGTGAAAGGCGTTTTAACCGAAAATTCTGTTCATCATTTCCTGATATGCGTCTTCTACGTTGCCCATATCACGGCGGAAACGGTCCTTGTCAAGCTTTTCGTGCGTGGTCGCATCCCAAAATCTGCAGGTGTCGGGAGAAATCTCATCCGCAAGAATTATTTTGCCGTCGGGAGTTTTGCCGAATTCAATCTTAAAGTCGATAAGGTCTACGTTTATCTTTTTAAAGAAGTCAACAAGGAATTTGTTGATTTTGAATGTATAGTCGGCAATGGTGTCAAGCTCCTGCTGTGTTGCATAGCCCATTGCAAGAATGTGATAATCGTTTACCATCGGGTCGCCGAGGTCGTCATCTTTGTAGCAGTATTCGAGAACCGTTGTTTTGAGGGGAGTTCCCTCGGGTACGCCGAGACGCTTTGAAAAAGAGCCTGCCGCAACATTTCTGACTATGACCTCAAGCGGAACAATCGAAACACGTTTAACAACCGTCTCGCGGTCATTAAGCTCTTCAACATAATGGGTAGGAACGCCCTCTTTTTCAAGGAGCTGCATAAGATAGTTTGACATTTTGTTGTTTACAACGCCCTTGCCGCGAATAGTGCCTTTTTTAAGGCCGTTAAATGCGGTTGCGTCGTCTTTATATGATACGATGCAATAGTTTTCATCATCTGTTGCAAAAACCTTTTTGGCTTTGCCCTCATACATCTGTTCTTTCTTTTCCATGATAAATACCTCCGTTTTATTTGTTGTATTTTTTGCTTACGGCTTCGTCTTTTTTGAGTACGTTTTCTGCCGCTGCGGCTCTCGCACAGTCGAGCTTTTCGGCAAGGGCGTCGTCGGACGCGGCAAGAATCTCTATACAAAGCAAAGCGGCATTGGCAGCTCCGTCAATAGCAACAGTCGCAACCGGAATCCCGGAGGGCATCTGCACGGTTGACAAAAGAGCGTCCAAGCCGTCGAGAGTAGAAGATTTTACAGGTATGCCTACAACAGGCAGTGTGGTGTTTGCGGCAATCGCACCTGCAAGATGCGCGGCTTTGCCTGCCGCCGCAATTATTGCGCCGAACCCGTTTTTTCTGGCATTTTGAGCAAACTCTTTTGCCTGCACGGGGGTTCTGTGCGCCGAATAGACGTGAACTTCAAACGGTACGCCGTATTCCTCCAGGGTCGTGATTGCTTTTTCAACGACAGGCAAATCGCTGTCGCTGCCCATGATAATTCCGATTTTTTTCATTGGAACGCCTCCTGTGAAAATTTATAATAAATATAAAAAGGACAGTCCTGTTCTCATAAAACGGGACTGCCCAGACGGTCGGCTTCTTTATAGTTTTTGCTCCCCTGCGGTTTCGGTCGGCTTCCGGCCGACACTCCGCTTATCCGTCAGTCACAAAAACACTTGATTGTGCTTAAAGTATAACATTATGCCGCCGCCCGTGTCAATCACAAAAAAGCTAACTTTTTTATTTATTTATGCACATTTTTGTATCTTTTGGCAGTAGTGCGAATATTGATTTGATTTACAGTAATATATGGCAATCCGAAAAATCAGATTATTTAATGCTTCATTGCCTTGACAGACGCATTTATAAATAATATAATCGCTCATATAAAGGTATATAATAATAAACAAGAGGTGTTATTTTATGAAAAACGGATTAAAAGTTATTATCGCCGTTGCTGCGGTAATTTTGGTGATTGTCGGCATAGTTGCGGGCAGCTACAACTCGCTTGTTACGGCACAGACCGCGGTTGAAACAAAGCAGGCGGATATTCAGACTCAGCTTCAGCGCAGAGCGGACCTTATACCGAACTTTGTCTCTACCGTTAAAGGCTATACAAAGTATGAGCAAGAGACGTTGACTGCGGTTACCGAGGCGAGAGCGAAGGTCGGCAGCGCAAACAGCGCACAGAGCCTTTCCGAGGCGGACGAAGAGCTTGACAAAGCTATTTCGGTATGGGTAAATGCAGTGACCGAAGCTTACCCCGATCTCAAAGCAAACTCAAACTATATAGCTCTTCAAGATGAGCTTGCAGGCACAGAAAACAGAATTGCCGTTGCCCGTAAGGATTATAACGAAGCAGTTCAAAGTTATAACGCTATGATAAAAAAATTCCCCAAAAATATAATCGCCGGTATGTTTGGCTTTGAAAAGGCAGATTTCTTTAATGCAGACAGCAGCGCACAAACAGTGCCGAGCGTGGAGTTTTAATTTATGAAAAAAATAATTGCGGTGCTTACCGCGGTTTTTCTGCTTGCGAGTGCGAGCGTTTTAAATGTTTTTGCGGTGAGTATTCCCAAAGCAACAAGCAACTTCTTCGTCAATGATTTTGCAAATGTAATATCAAACGAAGATGAAAATAAAATGCAGCAGCAGGGCGAAGCGCTTTATAAAAAATTCGGTGCGCAGGTAGTTGTTGTGACGATAAAAAGCCTTGACGGCGCGTCGCTTGAGGATTATTCTCTTAAATTGGCGCGTTCATGGGGCATCGGCTCAAAAAATGACGACAACGGCATTTTGCTTTTGCTTGCGGTTGACGAGCGCAAGGTGAGAATCGAAGTCGGCACAGGGCTTGAGGGTGCGCTACCGGACAGTAAAACAGGCAGAATACTTGACAATTACGGAATGAGTTATTTCAAAGAAAATAACTTTTCGCAGGGGCTTTCTTCCGTGTATTCTTCTCTTGTGAACGAGGTGTATATAGAATACGGCGAGGAACCGGAGGACGGTTATACTCCGATTTCGCAGGACGACCCCGAGGATAATTCCGACATTGCCGAAACAATAGCAGCGATACCGATTTTGATAATGATTTTGTTTATTATTTTTGCCGGCAGAAGAAGACGGCGCAGAGGAACGTTCTTTTTCGGCGGAGGTTATAATGACGACGATTTTCGCGGCGGTTTTTCGGGCAGCGGAGGCGGAGGCTTCTCCGGCGGCGGAGGCGGCTTTTCCGGCGGCGGCTCGTCAAGAGGATTTTAACTTATTCAGAGGGCATATTCCGTTTTCGGAGTATGCTCTGTTTTTGTAACGTGCCTTATTTAAAAGTTCTTTTTCGGTTGACACAAATGCTTTAAGATGATACAATCATAATATTATAAATAATAAAATTTATGAGGAGAAGATCGATGTCAAACATTTATGATGAGCTTGTCGCAAGAGGGCTTATTGCGCAGGTCACAAACGAAGAAGAGATAAAGGAGCTTGTCAACAACGGCAAAGCCAGATTCTATATAGGCTTTGACTGCACGGCAGACAGCCTCACGGCCGGTCACTTTGTTGCGCTCACTCTCATGAAGCGTTTGCAAATGGCAGGCAACGAGCCTATCGCACTTATAGGCGGCGGAACAACAATGATCGGCGACCCCAGCGGACGCACCGACATGAGAAAAATGCTCACTAAAGAAGATATACAGCACAATGCCGATTGCTTCAAACGTCAGATGGAGAAATTCATTGAGTTCGGCGAGGGCAAAGCACAGATGGTGAACAATGCCGAATGGCTTTTAAGCCTCAACTATATAGAGCTGCTCAGAGAGGTCGGCGCTTGCTTCTCGGTCAACAATATGCTCAGAGCCGAGTGCTATAAGCAGAGGATGGAAAAAGGACTCTCGTTCCTTGAGTTCAACTACATGATAATGCAGAGCTACGATTTCTATTATCTCTACAAAAATTATGACTGCAATCTTCAGTTCGGCGGAGACGACCAGTGGTCAAATATGCTCGGCGGCACAGAGCTTATCAGAAGAAAGCTCGGCAAAGACGCCAATGCCATGACTATCAACCTTCTTACCGACTCACAGGGCAAAAAGATGGGCAAAACAGCCGGCAATGCCGTTTGGCTTGACCCCAACAAGACTTCACCTTACGATTTTTACCAGTATTGGCGCAATGTGGGTGACAAAGACGTTTTAAAGTGCATCCGTATGCTCACATTTATTCCGCTTGAAGAAATTGAGAAGATGGATTCATGGGAGGGCAGTCAGCTCAACAAAGCAAAAGAAATCCTCGCTTATGAGCTAACCAAAATGGTTCACGGCGAAGAAGAGGCAAATAAAGCGCAAGAGGGTGCAAGAGCACTGTTCTCAAACAAGGCAGACACAGCAAATATGCCCACAACAACTCTCGGCGATGCCGACTTTGAAGACGGCGAAGCGGGTATTCTTGACGTTATGGTTAAAGCAGGTCTTGCAAAGTCGAAGGGCGAGGCGAGACGTCTTATCGACCAGGGCGGAGTATCGGTTGACGATGTAAAGGTTGATTCGATAGGCTACAAAATAACAAAAGCTCAGCTTGAATCTGCGCCGATCATAATCAAAAAGGGTAAAAAGATATTCCATAAAGTCTCTTTATAATAACTGAGCTGCCGCAATCGGCACAAAATAAAAGCAAAAGCTATAATTTGCATCGGTAATCAATCCAAAGAACCGCAATGCAAATTATAGCTTTTTTGCCGAAATACTGAACAAGAAAAGCAACCTTTAACAGACCGCGGCTTCACAGGGGAATTCACAGCTTTTTGCGTTTACGACACTTTTTTAAAAGTGTCGTAAAATTTTTTCCTCTTTAGCGGTTGAATTATTACCTTTTTTTTGCTACAATTTTATACTAAGATAATGCGGTAATTATCGACTAACCGCAAAATCCGCATAAACAAAAGGGGTGGATTTCTGATGAAAGATTCACATTTGGGCAAAAGAGTTCGCTCAGGCGCGCCCGAAACCGAAAAATTTGACATGAATCGTGAACCGATAAAGCAGCAGATGTATTTAATGCCTATTGTATGGGGATACTCATATTTAAGAAAAATACTTCACCGCGGCAAGCTCACAAAGGTTCGTATGGAGGGTGTAAAGCCGCCGTATATACTTTTGTGCAATCATAATGCTTTTTTTGATTTTTATATAATGAGCGCCGCGCTTTGCCCTCAAAGGGGATTTTTCCCTGCCGCAGTTGATGATTTTATAGGCAGAGAGTGGGTGCTCAGGCGTTTGGGCACAATACCTAAAAGAAAATATACCGCAGACATAGGTCTTATCAGAACAAGCCGCAAGGTGCTCAAAAACGGCGGAATTTTCGGGCTTTATGTTGAGGCAAGGTATTCGCTTTGCGGACTCACCGAGGTTATACCCGATTCGGTAGGTCAGCTTGTAAAGCGTGCGGGCGTTCCCGTTGTCACGCTCAAAACCTGCGGACATCATATATATAATCCGTTTTGGAATATAGCGAGTAAGCGACTTATGTTCCCTGTTGAAGCGTACATGACTCAAATATACACACCCGAAGAGCTCGAAAATGCGAGCGTTGACGAAATAAACGAAAAAATCAGAGAATACCTTTATAACGATGATTTTCGCTGGCAAAGCGAAAACCGCAAAAAGCTCAAATACAAAAAGAGGGCAGAGGGGCTTCACAATATTCTTTATAAGTGCCCCGCCTGCGGCTGTGAGTATGAGACGGATTCAAAAGGCGCAAAGGTGTTTTGCAAAAACTGCGGCAAATCATGGACTCTCAATTACTACGGGGAATTGGAAGCCGACAGCGGCGAGACCGAGTTCAAATTCCCTACGGATTGGTATAAGTGGGAACGCGAAGAGGTCAGAAAAGAAATTGACGCGGGCAAATATCATTTTGAGTGTGATGTTGACGTCAACGATTTGCCAAACTCAAAGGGCTTTGTTCATTTGGGTCACGGAAGACTCATTCATGATATGAACGGCTTTGACGTAAAAGGCATAAGAGAGTATGACGGTGAGCCGTTTGAGATGAAAATTCCGGCACGCGGTCAGTATGCCTGCCATGTTGAGTTTAAATACAGATACGGCAATTACCGCGACTGCATAGACCTCAACACACTTGAAGATACTTGGTATGTATTCCCCGAAAACTGCAAGTTCTCATGCACAAAGGTGTCGCTTGCAACAGAGGAGATATTTAAAAAATTGCACGAAGAAAAAGATAATACTACGGAGGGTAAAGATGAAAAACAAACCGTACCCTCTGTATGATTGGCCGAGCTTTTCAACTCTGTGGGAACTCTTGAGTTACCTTGCCGATAAATATGAAGAGCGGCAGGCGTTCCGTATTCCCGTAAGAGGAAAACAAGAAGACGAATATAAAACATACAGAGAGTTTTATAATGATACCGAGGCGCTCGGCGCATGGCTGCTCAACAGCGGAGTGCGTAACGACCGTGTTGCTCTTCTCGGTGAAAACTGCTATAACTGGATAGTTTCTTATTTCGCAATAGCAAACAGCGGCAATACCGCGCTGCCGCTTGATAAAGAGCTTTCATGCGAAGAACTTGCAAGGCTTATAAATCTCTGCGGCTGCAAGGGCGTTGTGTGCTCTGCGGCATATGACGATTATGCGGAATATTTTGAAGAGAATTGCCCCGATATAGAAGTGTTTGTTGTTATGAACGAACTCGGCAAGCACATAAGAGAGGGTGCCGAATTTATAAAAAACGGCACCGATTTGCTGAGCGGCAGCAGACCCGCGGCAAACAACCTTGCGGCAATAGTTTTCACCTCCGGCACAACGGGTCAAAGCAAGGGCGTTATGCTCTCACACATGAATATAAGCTCGGATGCACTCTCTGTTTGCCGCAACACCTGCGCAAGCGGCAGGGGAATACTCATTCTTCCTTTGCATCACACGTTTTCGCTGACGACAAATGTGCTGTGCGAGCTTATTTACGGCATGAGAATATATGCAATAACGAGCCTCAGGACGATACAGCGCGATATGCAAAAAGATAAAACCACAACGGCGATAGTTGTGCCGGCGGTGGTTGAGACAATGCATAAAAGGGTTATGGAGAATGTCGAAGAAAACGGCAAGCTTAAAAAACTTGTTAAGGGAATGAAAACCGCCGAAATGCTTTTAAAAATAGGCATCGACGTCAGAAAAAAGCTTTTTAAAGATGTCATAAACGCTTTCGGGGGCGAGCTGGAAATTATAATCTGCGGCGGCGCGGCGTTGAGCAATAAGGTCGAAGAAGATTTCAGACTTTGGGGAGTCAACATGGTGTGCGGCTACGGAATTACCGAGTGCTCGCCCGTTGCCTGCGTGAACCGCAACGAATATCAAAAGAGCGGAAGCATCGGCTTGCCGGTTGACTGCAACGAGGTTAAAATCAACGACCCCGATAAGGATGGGGTAGGCGAAATATATGTCAAAGGCTCAAATGTGTTTAAGGGATATTATAAAAACGAAGAAGAAAACCAAAAGGCATTCACTGCCGACGGCTGGTTTAAAACCGGAGATTTGGGATATATTGATAACGACGGTTTTGTGTTTATAGGCGGCAGACTTAAAAATCTCATAATTCTCAGCAATGGCAAAAACGTGTCGCCGGAAGAGCTTGAAACAAAGCTCATTGATGAAATTCCGAGCATATCCGAAGTTGTCGTCTATGAAGAAGACGCCGCTTTGACGGCGGAGATTTTCCCCGACAGCGAGAAATACCGCAATGCCGCAGATATTATGCAGGAGGAGATTAACTCCTTTAACAGACATATGCCTGCTTATAAAAAAATAACCAACATCAAATTGCGTGACCGCGAATTTGATAAAACAACAACCATGAAGATAAAAAGAAGATATAATAACCGAAAGGATGATAAAAATGCTTGAAGAACTCAGAGAAATTTTTGAAACCTACACCAAGAAAAAGCTCCCCGAACTCAGCAGAGATTCAATTCTTGCCGCAGACCTCGGCCTCAGCTCGTTTGAACTTTTCGATGTTGTATGTGAGGTCGAAAATCACTTTGATATTGAGATTCCCGACAGAGTGCTAACCACCCTCGTCACCGTCGGTGACCTTGTCGATTACCTTGAAAAGGTGACAAAATAATCACTTACAAACAGATTTAATTATGATTTAAAGACCACATTCTGCTATTGTTGCCGAATGTGGTTTTACTGTTTTATTCATAAATTAAATTTTCTTGACTATTTTGTATGTTTATGTTACTATTTATGCGGATATAGAATAATTTTAAAATGAGGGGGGCTTCTATGATTGTGTGCAAAACTAGGCTAATGTGAATTTAATGCACAAAATTACAGGAGGGTAAAATGAAAAGGGTCAAAAAATTACTTGGAACGGTGTCGGTTATAATAATAATATCAATGATGTTAAGCGTCAGTGGATTTGCGCTTGAAAACATCAATTTCAGCAGAGAAATTGCAATTGCAACAGACTATGTTGACGGAGAGGTCTTAATAGTTACATCAGACAGTGGTAACGATGAAACAATAAATACTTTAAACAATAAATATGATTTCACATCATACTCTTTGCTTTTGTCATATACAATGCCAAACGGTTATGTTAGGTCTATTTATGAAGCAAATGTCGAATCAATAGAAAATATGGCTTCATATTGCTATCGCTTGGGCAGAGAGGGTGGCGTTATAAGTGCCGAGCCTAACTATATAGGCACGCTTACCGGCGGTGAAACTCCACCGTCTCAGTCTGTTGAATATGAAAGTACATATTCATCTTGGTACCTTAATAAAATGGGCAATGAAGAGATGAAAAAATATTTAGCCGACAACAATATAGAGCCGAGACCGGTAAAAATAGCTGTTATAGATTCCGGCGCAGATTATGAAAATGAAGCAATCCGCGACAATATAACATCATTTACGGTCGACGGCAATGTTTACCATGGCTATAATACTGTTAAGAACGAGAACAAGTATGATATAACAGACAATATCGGGCACGGAACCGATGTTATATCTACCATTGTATCAAAAGACTTTTTCGGAAGAGATGTAGGCATAAATCCATATGTAGAAATTGTGCCGATAAAGGCACTTTCTAACTCACAAGTAGAGTATAAAAACGGAGAGATTTTAGATGATTTTAAAGCTATGATGTCCTCTGTTATTAGTGCTCTTGGGCTTATGGTTGGCAGAACACAAAAAATTCACGACGTTGATATAGTTAGTATGTCGGTTGGCTTTGCCGTAAATATAGAAAACGGTATTACAACAGAATCTATTTCAACGCTAGAGTCTGCGATAAATCTAGTCGAAAACTGCGGGATTTTAATGATTGCTTCGGCGGGTAACAAGGGTTCATATATTTATGATATTTCAAACGAATTGGCATATGAAAACGGAGAAAGCAATACTATAGAATATAATTCACCTAATTATCCGGCGGCGTACGAAAATGTTATCGGTGTTATGGGATATGATAATAATGGAAAAATATGGGAAGGATCGGATTTTGGTATTGCCAAGCACAGAACGCCTGACGATGTTTTAGGCTATGATGTTATTGCACCGGCAAGCAATATTTTTGCTTTGCATAAGAGTCCGTTAACTTCTGTTTCAAGCTATCATTATACCGAAGGTACATCGTTTGCCGCACCGCTGACAGCCGGAGTAATAGCATACTATCTTGCCTTGCTGCCGGAATCACATTTTGCCGGAAAAACATTTTCGGAAAAGAAGGCAGAGGTTATTTCTGTTTTCCAAAACATTATGTATCATCCGAAAACACATAATAATATTTTGGATATGTTAATACCTACGGTTAGCTTAATAGATGTTATAAAAGCCGTAGACTCTACATATTCGGTTCCCAAAAACAACAATGAAAATATCGGCTTTAATTTTACCGATAATTCAGACGGTTCAAAATCTTTGACTGTAAATTGCGGAACATCTCAAATGCCGGATTTTGATTCGGTGTATAATACCCCGTGGTATGGGAATAGCATAAAAAACGTGACGAGCGTTACGGTCGTCGGAGAAAATGTAACCAAAATCGGTGACTATTCGTTTAGTGATTTTGTTTCACTCGAAAGTGTTGTTCTGCCGTCTTCGGTAACCGAAATAGGTACAGCCGCATTTATGAATTGTATCAATTTAAATTCGGTTCAATATTTAAATTCGGAAAATGAGTATTCCGATATTTTTTCTTTGCTTAAAGTATTTGGAGCAGACGCCTTTGGATTTTGTAAAAAGCTAACATTCGTTAACCTGAGTAATGCAGAGCATATTGGCGGTTTTGCTTTTGAATTTAACAACGAATTGTCATCTGTGACATTCCCGCAAAACGGAACTGCAATTTCTGAAGCTGCGTTTATCGAATGCAGCAATCTGAATATTGCGGATTTAAGCGGGTGCGGAGATATAGGAGAGTATGCTTTTTACAATTCAAGGTTAATGCAATTGAAGCTTCCGTCAAAATATAATGCGATAATAAAAAAGTTTGCTTTTTCAAACATTCCGCATCTCTCAGGTGATGTTGCTTTAGGCTCTAATATTACAGAAATAGAAAGCTATGCTTTTTATATGTCAAAAGCAGAAAGAGTAATATCTCTTAATTCATCAATGGTTTTTAATTCCAATGTATTCTGCCATATTGAAAATACAAATGTTGTCATTTACGGCTATTCCGGCTCTTCGGCTCAAAGCTATGTTGCCGACACAAATGAAAGCTTTGTCAGCTTTGCCTTGTTGCCGGATATATCTGCGGTAGAAAATTCCACCTGTGTTATTGACCGTGAGAATAAAATTATATACGGATTGTGCACACGACTTACAAGGGCAAGCTTAAGATTGTTTATAGAAATGTCCGGCGGAGAGGGAACATATGACGTTGAATCAAATGGGTATGGAATGCGTTATATCGGTACGGGACATAAAATCAATCTGAAGCTTCCGGACGGCACTAAGACCGAAACGTACACGGTTCTTATTTTCGGCGATCTCAACGGTGACGGAATTATTGATGCATCGGATGTTGCTGTTTTATCGCATATCTTGGCAAACAAAATAACTCGTGATGAAATTTATATGCTTGCCGGTGATGTGGTAAATTACGGCGACGGTATAACTCAAGAGGATGTTGATTGTTTGTCTCTTGTTACTATGGGCAAGGCAACACTTTCACAGGTTCCCGGTAATTGAATATTATGTAAGGGGTGTAATATATGAAAAAGATAAAAGTATTAAAGCAAGTTACATCAATTTTTCTTTCCTTTGTGCTCGTTTTTTCCGTATTCGGTATGTATTCCTATGCCGCCGAACCGTATATAAAAGCAAAAGAAGGCTCGAATATTAAAATATGGGACGATATAAAATATATAACCGGTGTTCACCCCATAATGACCGAAGATGAGTTTAAATCCGAATTTGAAACTGTAGGCTGTTATCTAAAAATTACAATGAAAGAAAGTCTTGTCGGGACAGGTACGATAGTTGAACTGCTGAAATCGTCAGATGATTCTGTTATTGATACCTATACGGTTATATTATACGGTGATATAGACGGAGTCGGGTATCATAGCCTATTCACTTCGGATTATAAAATGTATGATACCGTAATCCATAGCTCAAATCCCGAAGATACCCGAAAAAGCATAGGTGAAGCGGCTTGGCTTGCGTGTGATGTTAATCATGACGGAAAAATAAATGTTTATGACTATCAAATAACAAAACAGGCTCGTGAACTTTATTTAACAGAGTTTGATGTAAAAACATACAGCGAATTAAAGGACGATGAAAAATATATAAAATATGAGGTGGCAATTGAGCAAGCTGTAAAACCTAATTTGAATACAGTTTTTTCATCAGTAAAAGATGATTTGCAGACTGCCATAAAAAGATATGAGTCGACCGATTTTTCAAACGCAAGCATGGCAACTTACTCTTATTTAAAAGAATACAGTAAATTTGCCGCCGAAGCATATAATGCGGAAGATATATTGCAAAAAGATATTGATAATTATACAAACAAATTAAACGGATTAATCAATAAGGCTCTTAGAATAGAAAGAGATAATTACACGGAAACAACATACACATTTAACAAAAAATATTCAATCGGAGAATATCCGTATTTTGTTTGGAATAAGAATACCGGCTCCTTAACAGCGTACACAGGTACAGAAAGCAATAATGTTAAAGCAGTGAGGGATGTTTTTGGCTATTGTACACCATGGAGATCTTTCGATGGCGATCCGTGCTATGTCACTGATATAATCATTAAAGATGCTATATATTTTGAAACTCCGGTATTTCAGACATTAAACAACTTGAAAACCATACGGTTATATGATGAAAATATAAAAATAAATTCAGAAGAATTTTACAGATGTTCTAATATATATGGTGGCAGGTCTACTATAGTTTTATATGGCGTGTGCGACAATCATAAAAAGTTAGCAGAAAAATGCGGATTTAAGTACAAGAGCTTGTACGATTACTCTTTTGAATCCGAGCCGTCGGCAAATTTAAAAATTGACAGTGAAAACAAAATAATAAGCGGTATCAGAAATGGAATAACAGCAGACGATTTAAGTTATTTTGATATTAACTCAAGCGGCTGCGATGTAGTACCGGTTGAGAATAGCAGAGCAACCGTCGGCACGGGCACCAAGTTCAACGTAGTCAAGTGGATAGACGGCAGCATAGCCGACACCTACACCGCGGTGCTTTTCGGCGATGTTGACGGCGACGGCAAGTATGACGGAGCAGACGCATATAAAGTGAATCTCATGGTAAACGGACATTTGACAAAGGAGCAGGTCGGCAATGAAATTTGGGCTGCTGCGGACTGCAACCATGACGGAGTTATAGACGCTTCGGATGTTGCGCTACTGGAAAGAGCAGGGCTTCTCCTTTCAAGCATTGACCAGTCAAAAACGCCCGAGGAGCTAAAGAGCGACGAAGCATATATCGAATATGAAAGCCTCATAGACCAGTCGGCAGAACCGAACGCCGACATTGTCGCAGAGCCCGATGAACCGAAAGAGCCGGAAACCGAATCTGAATCTAATCTTGTTATATTTATCAAAAAGATTGTTTCTTTTATTAAAGAAATCATCTCGAAAATTTTATCTCTAATAAAATAAAATAATCTTATGCGAAGGTGGGGCTACCTCATCTTCGCTTTTTTATTCGACACAGCATGTGCTGTTTTGCTTGACAAAAATTCATATATATTGTATATTTATTTGTAAACTATTTTTATCATGGGGGTAGGCGGAATGCCCAAAAAAGCAAGCTACAGCAACGATTCCATAACCACGCTCAAGGGTGCGGACAGAGTCAGACTGCGTCCTGCGGTCATCTTCGGCTCGGACGGACTTGACGGCTGCGAGCACTCGGTTTTTGAGATACTCTCAAACTCCATTGACGAGGCGAGAGAGGGCTACGGCGATAAAATTGTCGTCACAAGGTTCTCGGATAACTCCGTTGAGATTCAGGATTTCGGACGCGGTATACCTGTTGATTACAACGAAAAAGAAAAAAAGTTCAACTGGGAGCTTGTTTTTTGTGAGCTCTACGCGGGCGGAAAGTATGACACCAACAACGGCGGCAGCTATGAGTTCTCACTCGGGCTCAACGGCCTGGGTCTTTGCGCCACGCAGTATTCTTCGGAATATATGGAGGCTGAAATTCACCGCGACGGCTTTAAATATACGCTGAATTTTAAAGCCGGCAAGCCCTCGGGCAAAATGCAAAAAGAAGAGTACCGCCACCGTGATACGGGCTCCAGAATAAAATGGCGCCCCGATTTAAAGGTCTTTACCGATATTGACATTCCGCTGGATTATTATAAGGACGTGCTTAAAAAGCAGGCAATTGTTAATGCAGGCGTTACGTTTATCCTTAAAAATCAGACGGGCAAAAACAGCTTTGAGACTTTTGAATATAAATATGATAACGGCATAACGGACTATATAAACGAGGTCGTCGGCGAAAATGCGCTGACTTCGGTGCAGACCTGGCAAACGGAGCGCACAGGCAGAGACAGAGAAGATTTAAAAGATTACCGCGTTAAAATAAACGCCGTTCTTTGCTTCTCAAACAAGGTGAAGCTCAAGGAATATTACCACAACTCGAGCTTTCTCGAATACGGCGGAGCACCCGAAAAGGCGGTGCGAAACGCTTTTGTTTACAGCATAGACTCTTACCTTAAAACGAGCGGCAAATATTTAAAGAACGACGCTAAAATTAAATTTGAAGATGTTGAAGAATGCCTTGCAATTATTATTTCTTCTTTTTCAACGCAGACTTCATACGAAAACCAGACCAAAAAGGCGATAAACAACAAATTCATTCAAGAAGCCATGACGGATTTCTTGCGTCATCAGCTTGAGATTTACTTTATAGAAAATAAGACCGAGGCGGATAAAATTGCCGACCAGGTTCTTATTAACATGAGAAGCCGCATAAGGGCGGAGACGACCCGTCAAAACCTTAAAAAGACCCTGCAATCAAGCACGGATTTTACAAACAGAATACAGAAATTCGTAGATTGCCGCAGCAAAGACACAAGCGAAAGAGAAATTTTTATCGTTGAGGGCGATTCTGCTCTCGGCGCGTGCAAACAGGCAAGAAACGCCGAATTTCAGGCGGTTATTCCTGTCAGGGGCAAAATTCTCAACTGCTTAAAGAGCGAGTATGATAAAATCTTTAAAAATGAGATTATCACCGACCTTATAAAAATTCTCGGCTGCGGCGTAGAGGTCAAGTCAAAGGCAAGCAAAAACCTGTCGTCCTTTAACCTTGATATGCTTCGCTGGAGCAAGGTCATAATCTGTACCGATGCCGACGTTGACGGCTTTCAGATAAGGACGCTTATACTCACCATGATATACCGCCTTATGCCCACGCTTATAGAAGAGGGCAAGGTGTTTATCGCCGAAACTCCGCTTTATGAGATAAACTGCAAGGATCAGGTGTGGTTTGCTTACACCGAAAAAGAAAAAACGCAGGCTCTCGAAGAAATCGGCAAGCAAAAATTCACAATTCAGCGCTCAAAGGGACTTGGCGAAAACGACCCCGATATGATGTGGCTTACCACTATGAATCCCAAAACGCGCAGACTGATAAAGGTTGAGCCGGAGGACGCGCAGAGAACCGCAGAGGTGTTCGATATGCTCCTCGGCGACGACCTCGCGGGCAGAAAACAACACATCACAGATAATGGACATCTCTTTATCGAGATGACGGATCTCAGCTAAGGGGGCGTTAAGTTTGGCTAAAAAGAAACAGGTAAGCAAAAAAGAAGAAGAGATAAACCCCAATGCTCACATTCTCGGTGCGGGCATTGTTGTTGAGCAGCCCATAACCGAAACACTCGAAACCAACTATATGCCGTATGCCATGAGTGTTATAATGTCGCGCGCCATTCCAGAGATAGACGGCTTTAAGCCGGCTCACAGAAAGCTGCTTTATACCATGTACAAAATGGGGCTTTTAAACGGAGCAAGGACGAAGTCCGCAAACATAGTCGGTCAGACAATGAGGCTCAATCCCCACGGCGACGCCGCAATTTACGATACAATGGTCAGACTTTCGCGCGGGTATGAGGCATTGCTTCACCCTTATGTTGACTCAAAGGGTAACTTCGGTAAAGCTTATTCAAGAGATATGCAGTGGGCGGCTTCGAGATATACCGAGGCAAAGCTCGAAAAAATCGCCGCAGAGCTTTTCAGAGATATAGATAAAGACACGGTGGATTTTGTCGATAACTATGACAATACCATGCCGGAGCCGACGCTTTTGCCGGTTACCTATCCCTCTGTTCTCGTCAATGCCAACACGGGTATCGCCGTAGGCATGGCAAGCTCCATCTGCTCTTTTAATTTAACCGAGGTCTGCGAAACCGCCGCCGCACTTATCAAAGACCCCGACCACAATGTTGCGGACACCTTAAAGGCTCCCGATTTTATCGGCGGCGCAAAGATAATTTATGACAGACAGACGATGGAAGAAATCTATCGCACCGGCAGAGGCGGATTTAAGGTTCGCGCTGTTTATAATTATGACAAGGCGAACCGCTGTATCGAAATAACCGAAATCCCGCCCACAACAACGGCAGAGGCTATAATAGACAAGGTTATCGAAAAATACAAATCCGGCTCCGTCAGAGAAATCAGCGATATTCGTGACGAAACGGATAAATCCGGTCTTAAAATCACCATTGACCTTAAAAAGGGCGTTGACCCGGACGCACTTATGCAAAAGCTTTATAAAATGACTCCGCTTGAGGACACTTTCTCCTGCAATTTCAACGTGCTTATTGCGGGCGTACCGAGAGTTATGGGCGTTAAAGAATTGCTTGAGGAATGGATAGCTTTCAGAATAGAGTGCGTCGGCCGCAGAGTTTATTTTGACCTTTCAAAGGCAAGGGACAAGCTGCATCTTTTAAAAGGACTTCAGAAAATACTTCTTGATATTGATAAAGCCATTGCCATCGTCAGAAATACCGAGGAGGAGAGCGAGGTTGTTCCCAACCTTATGATAGGCTTCGGTATAGACGAAATTCAGGCAGAATATGTTGCAGAAATAAAACTGCGTCATTTGAACCGCGAATATATATTAAAAAGATTGCAGGATGTTGAGCAGCTGCAAAAGGATATTGCCGAGATGGAGGATATTCTCGCGCACAAATCCAAGATTAAAAAGATTATCGTTAAAGAGCTCGGCGAAGTCTCTAAAAAATACGGCAAAGAGAGAAGAAGCGAAATCTGCTTCGCGAACGAGATAGCGGATTATGAGGAGCAGGAGAAGGAAATCCCCGATTATGCCGTAACTCTTTTCTTTACAAAAGAGGGATATTTCAAAAAGATAACTCCCCAAGCGCTCAGAACCAGCGGCGAGCAAAAGCTCAAAGAGGGTGATGAGATTGTATCGACGGTTGAAACCACCAACAAAGCAGAGCTTTTATTCTTCACAAACAAGTGCCAGGTCTATAAGTCAAGAGCAGATGATTTTGACATGGGCAAGGCGAGCGTGCTCGGTGATTTTGTACCCTCAAAGCTCGATATGGAGGAGGGCGAGAGCACCGTCGGCATGGTTGTAACGCTCGATTATTCGGGCTATGTGTTGTTCTTTTTTGAGAACGGACGTGTCGCAAAGGTTTCTCTTTCGGCATATCAGACCAAGACAAACCGCAAAAAGCTAATCAAGGCATATTGCGAAAAATTCCCGCTTTCTTGCATGATGCAGATTGCACAGGATAAAGATATTGTGCTTAAATCAAGCGCAGGCAGATTGCTTTTGATAAACACGGGCGCGGTTTCGTCCAAGACGACTAAAGACACACAGGGAATAGTTGTGTTTACGCTTAAAAAAGGTCACAAGCTTGTCGGAGTGAGAGATTATGTTGAGGGCGAGTTTGCAAAGCCTTACAGATACAAAACCAAAAACCTGCCGTCAACAGGCGCGCTCCCGAGCGCAGAGGACGCAGGTGAGCAGTTGACTTTATTATAATCTGAGAGGTGCTTTTATGAGCAGCAGCGGTCTTATATCGGTCATAGTGCCGTCATACAATGTTGAAAAATATATTTCAAATTGCCTTGATACGATTTTGGCGCAGACATATAAAAACCTTGAGATAATATGTGTTAACGACGGTTCAACCGACGGCACAGGCGATATAATAGCCGAGTATTCTAAAAAGGACAGCCGCATAAAGGTTATAAGCAAAAAAAACGGCGGACTTTCTTCTGCGAGAAATGCCGGTATTGACGCCGCGGCAGGGGAGTATATAGCGCTGATTGATTCGGACGATTATATCTCCGAAAAATATTGCGAGCGGCTTATTACTCTCATAAACGAATACGGCGCCGATATTGCAAGGTGCCACGGCCGCGGAGTTGAAAGCATGGATTATTCCGAGCCGATGAGCGAAACCGCACCGCAGATAACCGTCCGCTCAAAATTTGAGGCACTCGATATTTTTTATGACGGCAAATTCTACGGCTGGTATGCCGACGACGTGCCCGCCGTTTGGAACTGCCTTTATCGCCGCAAAATATTTGACGGGCTGAGATTTAACGAGCGTTTGCCCAGAAACGAGGACGAAAGCTTCACCCAGCGCGCAATAGGCGAGGCAGAGAAAGTGGTGTATACCAATGAGTGCTTGTATTATTATTATAAGCGCCCCGGCAGTCTGTCTTACGAAAATGCCAAAGATGAATACAGGCTTTATATTATGAAAACCGTTTATGCCGACCATCAAGAGTATTTTAAAAGAAAAGGCTATGAAGAAATCCGTCAAAAAAATTTGAAAGCGGCGTGCAACAATTTTGCCGAGGTTTATCTTTCAACCAAAAAATCTGAAGTAAAAAAAGAAGCCGTTTCACTGTTTAAGGATTATTATTCCGAAATTTCGGATAAGCCGAAAAACCTTAAGCTTTTTAATTTGTCGCCAAAAATCTACTCACTCGCTCTTAAAATAAAAAAATAGACCGTCTGTGCAGAACTTTCCGCCCAAACGGCCGCGGAAAGTCTGCAAACGCTTTTTACTCTGACGTTCCGCTTTAATATATTGCCCCGATCTATAAATAATATTTATTAAAATTTAAAAAAACTATTGCAATTTATGCCTTGTTGTGATAGTATAAATCAGTAAAATTCTAACGGAGGTTTAAACGATGTCAGCAATTCAGTATATACTCGGTGCAGCACTTATCATTGTTTGTATTTTTATCGTTATAGTTGTTCTTATGCAAGAGAGCCGTTCGGCAGGTCTTTCGGGGGCAATCGCCGGCGGTGCCGACACTTTCTTCGGCAAGGGCAAAGGCAAGAGCATTGAAAAGAAGCTTGAGAAAATGACCAAAATTCTTGCTGTGGTTTTCTTTGTTATTACTTTCGGCACAACGATATTCTTCATGTTTAAATATTGATTTCAACTAAAGCCCCCGCTTCGGCGGGGCTTATTTCTTTTTGGTGATAATATGATAAAGAATTTTATATGGGATTTTGACGGTATGCTCTTTGACAGCTACCCTCACATCACAAGGGCTTTTGCCAAAATGATGAAAGAGGACGGCATAGATATTGACGAGCCTGCCGTTCAAAAAATGTTTGAAATAAATTTTGACACTGTTTTTAAACATTTCGGCACGAGTGAGGAGCAAAAGGAAAGATTCAGAAAATATGAGCACGATTTTTGCTTGGAACCGCTTGCCGTTCCTTTCCCCAATACAATCGAAACCTTGAAAGAAACGGTGCATATCGGCAAAAACTTTCTATATACGCACCGCGGTAAAAGTGTGTTCTGTTATTTGAAAAAATATGGTATTTACGATTGTTTCACAGACTTTATAACTTCGGAGGACGGCTTTTCGCCAAAGCCCGCACCCGATGCGGTGGAATATTTCTTAAAAAAGTATAGCCTTAAAAAAGACGAAACCGTTATGATAGGCGACAGAGAAATCGACGTACTCTCCGGCAAAAACGCGGGCACTTACGGTTGCCTTTTTACAAAAGAAAAGAAAGAGACGGCGGCAGATTTTGTTATAGACGACATCAAAAAAATATTAGACATTTAAGGGGCTGTTAATATGAAATTCGGTATATGTGCAGGCTTTGAATATCTTGAGACATTAAAGGAGGCAGGCAGCGACTTTATAGAGGTCTCGGCAAATGAAATTGCCTCCATGACCGATGCCGAAATTAAAGAGCAGATGAAAAGATGCGAAGATACGGGACTTTTTGCCGAAGTTTTTAAAAATCTTTTCCCTGCCCATATAAAGCTCACAGGCGACAAAATGGATTTTGCCATGATAGACGAATATACGCGCTCGGTTTTTGATAAAGCGTCAAAACTTGGCATAAAAACGGCAGTGTTCGGCTCCGGAGCGGCAAGAAGCTTCCCCGAGGGGGCGGACAGAGAGAGTTGTATGTCGCAGCTTGTGTTCGCTTCACGCCTTACCGCGCAGAATGCAAGCGAATACGGTGTCACGGTTGCCGTTGAGCCGCTCAGAAGTGAGGAGACAAACGCCATAAATACCGTGTCCGATGCGGTACAGCTTTGCCGTGCGGTTAACGAAAAGAATTTTAAAATAAACCCCGACCTTTATCATATGTATTGCGAAAATGAAGATTTTGAAAATCTTAAAAAGTATTCGGATTTTATAGCGCACGTTCATGTTGCCGAGTTTAAAACGCGCAAATTGCCGTCGGCAGGGGACGGCTGCGATTATAAAAATGTCGTCAAGCTACTGCAAAACTCCGGCTATAACGGCAGAGTATCGGTAGAGGCGCATGACGAATTTACTTTGCAAAAATACCGCGGCGCAATGGAAGCAATCAGGATATAATAACATAATTTGTCTGCCGTATTCAGTGCAGACCGAAGATAAAGCTATAATTCTCAAACGGTTATTCAGTGAACCGAATGTGAATTATAGCTTTTTTATTATAAATAAAAAATTTTTTAAATATACTATTGACAAACGTCAAACATATGAATATAATAACATATGAACAGTTGATAAAATGTTGATATGAAAGGAGCTATACAAATGGAAAACGATAAACAGTCAGAATTTCTTGCGGCACATGAGGATGTTGTAAAAAAAGTTCTTGAAGAGCAGCCTGCCGACGAATACTTATACGACCTTGCAGAGCTTTTTAAGGTTTTCGGCGACAGCACAAGAATAAGAATTTTATACGCTCTGTTTGAGAGCGAACTTTGCGTGGGTGACATAGCGCAGCTTTTGAATTTAAGCCAGTCCGCTGTCAGCCATCAGTTAAAACTGCTTAAAGACGCTAAGCTTGTCAAGTTCAGACGAGAGGGCAAAATAATTTTTTATGCACTTGATGATGAACACGTCAGAACAATCATAAGCATGGGCATGGAACACGTTGAAGAATGAGAGGAGAAATTATTATGAAAAAGACTTACAAGGTAGAGGTTGACTGCGCCAACTGCGCCGCAAAAATGGAAGAAGCAGTTAAAAAAACTCCCGGCGTTAAAGATGCCGCGCTCAGTTTTATGACTTTAAAACTCAAGGTAGAATTTGAAGACGGCGCAGATGTTGACGTCGTAATGAAAGAAGCGGTCAAAAACTGCAAAAAGGTAGAGGACGACTGCGAAATCTATTTATGATAAAGAAAAAGAGGTGTTTTAGGTGTCTTCAAAGCAAAAGAAAATATTGTACCGTATAATTATTTCGCTTGTCCTTTTGGCGGCAGATATTATACTGACCCATTTTCTGAGTCTCAATATAATAATTGAAGTCGCACTATACCTTATCCCATATTTTATTATCGGTTACGATATTTTGCTCAAATCTTTTAAAGGAATAAAAAACCGTCAGATATTTGACGAAAACTTCCTTATGGCGGTTGCAACAATCGGCGCAATGCTGCTCGGCGATTTTAAAGAGGGCGTTGCGGTTATGCTGTTTTATCAGATAGGCGAGCTGTTCCAGAGTGTTGCAGTCGGCAAAAGCAGAAAAAATATATCTGCCCTTATGGATATAAGACCCGATTATGCCAATATTTATGAGAATGGCAAGCTCACCAAAGTTGACCCGGACGATGTCGAAATCGGCTCGGTTATAGTCGTCAACGCAGGTGAAAAAATACCGATAGACGGCGTTATAATAAAAGGCTCAACAACTCTCAATACGGTTGCCCTCACGGGCGAGAGCGTTCCGCGCACGGCAAAAGAGGGCGATGAAGCCCTCAGCGGCTGCATCAATATGAGCGGAACAATCGAAATAAAAACAACAAAAGAGTTCGGCGAATCTACTGTTTCAAAAATACTGGACCTTGTCGAAAATTCGAGCATGAAAAAATCAAGGTCAGAGAATTTTATAACAAGGTTTGCCAAAATATATACTCCTGCGGTTTGTTACAGCGCACTTGCGCTCGCAATATTGCCGCCTGTGATAAGCCTTATAATAGGCCGCGACGCAATGTGGCAGGAGTGGATAATCAGAGCGCTTACTTTCCTCGTTATAAGCTGCCCGTGTGCGCTTGTTATCTCAATTCCTTTAAGCTTCTTTGGCGGTATAGGCTGTGCCTCAAGCAACGGTATTCTGGTCAAAGGCTCAAACTATCTTGAAGCGCTTTCAAATACAAAATATATTGTTTTTGATAAAACGGGCACGCTCACAAAAGGTGTGTTTGAGGTTACGAATGTTGAGCCTGCAAGCGGATTTTCAAAGGATGAGCTTTTGGAATATGCGGCATATGCAGAGAGCGGTTCAAGCCACCCGATAAGCCTCAGCCTTAAAAAGGCATACGGCAAAGATATAGAGCTCTCTAAAGTCAGCGATATAGAAGAAATATCCGGTCACGGCGTCAAGGCGGAATACGAAGGCCACAAAATAGCAGCAGGTAACCTGAAGCTTATGAAAAAAGAGGGGATAGCGGTCTCCACCGGCAACTATTCGGGCACGGTCGTCTATGTTGCCGCCGACGGAAAATTCGCGGGCGTTATAGTTATTTCGGATATTGTGAAACCCGGAGTAAAAGAAGCTCTGAGCAACCTTAAAAAACACGGAATTAAAAAGACCGTTATGCTCACGGGTGACTCGGCTTCGGCGGCAAATGCCGTTGCACAAAAAATCGGTATTGACGAAGTTAAAAGCGAGCTTCTCCCCGGTGATAAGGTTTCACAGGTCGAAAAGCTGCTCGGTGAAAAGCAGGCAAAAGAAAATCTTGCGTTTGTCGGCGACGGCATCAACGATGCGCCGGTGCTTTCACGCGCAGATGTCGGCATAGCAATGGGTGCGCTCGGTTCAGATGCCGCGATAGAGGCCGCAGACATAGTTCTTATGGATGACGACCCCGCAAAAATTTCGCTTGCAATGAAGATTTCGGTTCATACTCTTAAAATAGTAAGAGAGAATATTATATTTGCCCTTGCGGTGAAGCTTGTGTGCCTTGTGCTCGGCGCACTCGGCATTGCAAATATGTGGCTCGCAATATTCGCCGATGTCGGCGTTATGGTAATAGCCGTTATAAATGCAACGCGAGCCTTGAAAATCAAATAATAAATATCCTTATAAGCCTCATATGTCAGCAAAAACAGCTGATGTATGGGGCTTTTGTCATACTGTCAAAATCCCAAGCAGGGCATAAGATGTTAGTGGACATTAGCGTAATTCAGCTTTTGTTACACTGAAAAAAGGAGAGCAGCTATGAATTATTCACCTGCGGCACAGAGAACGCCGCCATTAAAAGCACAGCGTGATTTTTCGGTTGCGGTAAGTCCTCTGCCCGCAAATCCCGTTGTTGCCATGGCGTATGTTCCTATGCAGACAGATACAACGACATATGACGAAATGCAGGCACTTGCCTGCGGCACGCTGTACCCGTGCCTATTCAAACCTTTTTTGGGGAGCGGTGCAAGATGAAAGACGGCAATTCACTGAGCATCACCCTCTCGGCGGTGCAGTTTGCAATGTGGGAGCTTCATCTTTATCTTGACACTCACCCGGAGGATATAGGTGCATTGAAGCTCCACAGCAAATATGAAGAAAAATACCTGAAGCTAAAAGATGAATACGAAGCAAAATACGGTCCGCTTTATTCAAACTCGGGTTCTCCCGGAGTTCATTGGCTCAAAAATCCGTGGCCGTGGGATTATGAGGGAGGATGCCGCTGATGTTTGTTTATGAGAAGAAATTGCAATACCCCGTAAAAATCGCAAACCCCAACCCCAAATATGCACAAATCATTATAAGCCAGTACGGCGGTCCCGACGGAGAACTCGGTGCGTCAATGCGCTATTTAAGCCAGCGCTTCTCAATGCCTTACGCCGAACTCAAAGGTCTTCTAACAGATGTTGGCACAGAGGAGCTCGGACACTTAGAAATGATTGGCGCTATTGTTCATCAGCTTACAAGAAACTTGAGCCCCGAAGAAATAAAAAAGGGTGGATTTGACACATATTTTGTTGACCACACTTCGGGTGTTTATCCCACTGCGGCGAGCGGCTTCCCGTGGAGCGCGTCGAGTATGCAGTCAACAGGCGATCTAATAAGCGATTTGAACGAAAACATGGCGGCAGAACAAAAGGCAAGAAAGACATATGACAATATTTTGCGCCTTGTAGACGACCCCGATGTCAGAGACCCGATTAAATTCCTGCGTGCAAGAGAGATTGTTCACTTCCAGCGTTTCGGCGAGGGCTTGCGGCTTGCAACCGATAGAATGGACAGCAAAAACTTTTACGCTTTCAATCCGTCGTTTGATAAATAAAAATATTTTAATGAGCCGTATGGCAGTTTTAAACTGCCATACGGCTTGCAAAACAAATCTTAAATTAGCTGTCATATGTTGCAAAGAATGTTTTTTTGTGGTATACTCAAAATAATCCCATTTGAAAGGTGATAATATGAATTTTGAGTATCAAGCATCTGTAATAGTGCCGGTATACAATGTTGAACAATATCTTAGAATATGTCTTGATTCCCTGGTTGATCAAACTATAGATAAATCAAAAATGGAAGTGCTTGTTATCAATGACGGTTCTCCCGACAACAGTTGGGATATTTGTCTTGAATACAGCCAAAAGTATGACTTTATTAAAATCTTTTCAAAAGAGAACGAGGGGCTTTCCGCTACAAGAAATTTCGGAATAAAGCATGCCAAGGGCAAGTATATGTTCTTTCTTGACAGCGACGATTATTTAACTCCCGACACAGTTAAAAAGGTTACGGATTTTTTTGATACCGTTTATGACGAAGTGGATTTGGTATCTTATAATGAAATTCGCTATAAAGAAGAAAAAATTCTAAAACCCCATTACAGATTTAAGATGCTTGACCATGAGGGCGTATATGATTTGGAAGAATATCCGTACCTCACTCAAACGCGCGTTAATGTATGCGTTAAAAATATAGGCGAAAATAACGTTCTTTTCAATACTACTCCCGGCTTTAAGCTTGAAGATCAGGAGTATTGCAACCGTGTGCTTATGCCCAAAATGAAAATGGGTTATTGCCCCGACGGAACATATATGTATAACAAGGGCAATGAGACAAGTATTATGAAGGTCTATTTCCATGCGTTTTATCTTTTTGAAACGTCGATGGAATATTTTGAAACCTTGTTTTCAACCTTTGAAAATGAAGTTCCCGCTTATTTTCAGGCAATGTTTGTCAACGATATTAACTGGCGTCTTACCGCCGATATTCTTTACCCATACCACTATGAGGGTGAAAAGTTCGACAAGGCGATGCAGAGAATTATAAACCTTCTCAGCAGAGTTGACTGCAAAACAATAATAGAGCATCCGATGGTTGATATTTACCGTGCCTGTTATTGGATAAAGAAAAAAGAAAATGCCGATGTTTCTTTGCTTTGCAATGATGACGGGCTGAGCTTAATTATAGACGGCGAAGAGGCATTTGCACAGGAGGATGTTACCGTTATAGGTCATAAACCGAGAGTCGAGGGCAATATGTTCAGAATGACTGCGTTTATGAAATCTCCCATATTCAACTTCCTTAAAAGTGAAGATTATACAATATATGCGATTGAAAACGGTGAGCGCAAAAAGCTCGATACATTCCTTTCTGTTCACAGCCACTATAAGGCAAAAACGGTTACAAATATTTTCCCGGCTTTTCACTATTCGTGCGATCTTACCGAGAACTCAAAAATTCGCTTTGAAATAGATATTAAAGGCAAAACCTACGGTACGCATTATTGGTTTATGCCGTATTCCGGTCTCGGACTCAGATATGTAAACAATATTAACCGCGGCAGATATATGATAAAAAATAAGCATAAATATCTTTCTGTCAAGCCCGCTTCGCAGGCGAGTATTGATATGAGTGCTTTCTTTAACACGGCAAGATTTGTCATTCATCCCAGGACGGCGATGCTGCGCCTTAAATCCGTAAATTACAGAAAAAAGCACCGTATTTGGCTGTATTATGATTTTTATACTGTTGAAAAAGACAACGGCTACTATCAGTTTATAAATGATTTAAAGCACGATGACGGCGTTGAAAGATATTATGTGCTCACGCACGAATATGATGACCTTGACAGCGTGTTCACAAAAGAGGAGCAAAAGCACCTTGTAAAGGCAGGCTCAAAGCTTCACAGACTTTTGTTTGTTTGTGCGGAAAGAATATTTACCGCTTATTACGGTCTTGCTCCCATAAATCCCTTTGAGAGTGCAAAGATGAAGTATCAGTATGAGGACCTTATAAGATTCCGTACCATATATTTGCAGCACGGTGTGCTTCATGCTTCGCTTAGGCTCAACAACTCCGAAGAGCGCAGTCAGGCAGAAGAAATTGTTGTATCCTCACCGTTCGAGGTTAAAAATTACAGCGAAAATTACGCCTATGACAAGTGCGAGCTTATCACAACCGGTATGGCGAGATATGACCATATAGACAAAAACCATAAACCGAAAAACAGAATACTTTTTGCACCGTCTTGGAGAAAATATCTCACCACAGAGGTCAAGGCGTCTAACTGGGAGGCCAATGCGGAAAGAATTCAAAAATCGGATTATTACAAGAATTTCTACGCTTTCCTTTCGGACAAGTCTCTGCATCAAAAGCTTGAGAGTAGCAAGGTCTATCTTGACATTAAGCTTCACCCGATAATAGCCGATCTCAAAAATCTTTTTGATATAGATTGCGAATATATAAATATGGTCAGCGGAGATGTTGATGTTGCAGATTATAAAGCATTTGTAACAGACTTTTCATCTTATGTCTTTGACTTTGCATATTTGAATCGTCCCGTAATGTATTTTGTGCCCGATTATCCGCAGTTTAAATCCGGTATGAATCATTACCGTGACCTCGATCTTCCGTTTGATGAGGCTTTCGGTCATATGTTTACCGATGCACACGAAGCTGCCGAGTGCCTTTGCGGCATTATAGACAGAGATTTTGTTCCCGAAACTGTTTATGCGGAGCGAATGGAAAACTTCTATTATGATTTTGACGGCAACTGTGCCGAGAATCTTTACAAGTTCGTTGTGGAGCAGGATAAAAAGTTCTCACAACAGTAATGGGTTGTGTTAATATGCAGTTTAGCAAAAAAGATACGGCTTTGGTGAAGGGCATTGCAATATTGATGATGCTTTTTCACCATTGCTTTGAAAGCACCGGCAGATATGCAGGGTATGAAATGAATTTCTTCCCTTTAACCGAGTCTCAAACGGTGACGATTGCGTCTTTCTTTAAGATATGCGTAGCGTTGTTCGTTTTTCTTTCGGGTTACGGAATAGCCAAAAGCCTAGAGAGAACTCCGCAGGACGGCTATATAAAACAAATCCGCAGAAGATGTTTTTCTCTGATGTCGGGATTTTGGTTTATCTTTGTTTTGTGCATAATATCTGCCGCTTTAATAATGCCGTCAATGCTGAATGTTTACAGCGACCCGCATATAATAAACAGAGTAATATTTGTTTTGTATGATTTTTTGGGTCTGGCAGAATTATTCGGAACCCCGACCTTGCTTGGCACATGGTGGTATATGAGCCTTGCAATTATTATAGTTGCGATTATGCCGGTTTTGTATCGCTTTTATAAAAAATTCGGGGCAATCGCAATGTTTGTGATAACATTTTTAGTCTGCGGTTTTGTAAAAAAATCATTTAATGATGAAGTTGTGAATTTTGATATGATTCGCTGGATATTTACTTTGGAACTCGGAATGGTAAGTGCAGATAAAGACTTACTTGTGAAAATCCGCGAATTTAAGGTAATTAAAAAATCGAATGCGGCAGATTATTTTTTAAAACTTATAGCTTATACGGCAATACTTTTTGTTTGTGTATATGAGCGCAGATATATAGACTGGAGCGTAAGCTATATTAGGGACGGCTTGATACCGATGTTTGTTGTTATATACTGCTACACGATTTTGTCACCCATTCCGGGGCTTAGAAATGTTTTGTGGTTTTTAGGCAAACATTCTATGAATATATTTTTGTCCCATACTATGTTGAGGGCATATTTCTTAAAGGATTTTCTTTACGGACTCAAATATTCAATGCTCACGTTTGTTGTGCTTTTAGCTTTATCACTGCTTCTGTCGATTGTAATAGATATTCTTAAAAGGTATACCGGGTACGATAAACTTTGCGCAAAAATTATGAGCAAAATTTCATAAATACAAAAATAAAGCCGAGAGCATTTTAAAAGTTGCTCTCGGCTTTATTTTTGTCAACCGAATATTTTCACAAAGAACTCGCACACGGTGCATACAAACTCCATTAAACAGTGGAAAAGCTCTCTTGAGGGCGTGAGGGGAACCAGCGCGGCTTTATAATTATAAGAAGTCATTCCGCCGGCATCCGAGATACCTATGACCGTGCCCTTCAGCGTTCCGGCGTTTGAGTAGTCCCATGTTTCAAACCCTGCTTTGACGGCAGGGGAATCGCTGCTGAGCTCAAAGTCAAATTCCGCAGCATTTTTAAACATCGGGTCTGCGATTATCGGGTTTGTTATAATACCTTTTCTCACGGCGGTTCTTATTCCCATGGCTTTTTTGCAGTTGTCGTTCATATCAATATAAAGATCCTTGCCGTTTGTCAAATCCCAATACAGATTGTCTCTCTCGTCAAAAGCTTTTTTGTCATTAATTTTCGAAACTGCCCTGGTCTTTTTATCCGTGAGGAATATGTTACCGTAAAAGTCGGCGGTTTTTTTGCTGCCGTCCTCGGGAGCTATTCTGTCATAGTTGCTCAAAATTTTTGCTTGTGATTCGCCGCTCAGAGCAAAAATATTGTTTCTGACGGTGTTGTATGAGCCGTAGTGCAGGTGATAAGAGTCACTGCCGCAGGCGTAAATAAGATTTTTCTCGGCTGTGATATATGATGAGCCTTCGTCAAGATACAGACCCCAGCCGCCGTAGCCACCCTCTTCGGGGTCGGCGAGTACATTGTGAATGACGTTGCCGGAAATAACCGTGCCCGGCTGATTGCCGAGGGTGTAAATTCCACCCATATCCGAAAGCCAGCCTTGACCTATGTTATATATCAAATTATCTGTAATTTTATTGTTGTAAGTCACCGAGTATGAATATCCCCATACCCAACCTACGGATATAGCGGTATAATACCCGTCATGGACTTCGTTGTGAGAAATATCAACCGAATTTGCATGGATAACCAAAATACCGACCGCATTGTAATACACTCTGCCGTATTCCGAAATGCAGTTGTTGGTAACCGAAATGTTTTTCGTGACGGCAGGGTCGTCTGCGTCAATGTTTTTGCCGTGGATAAACATCGCCTGCGCGCCTATGTTATTAAATACGCAGCTGTCAATTTCGGCATTTTGAACCGCTTCGCCCAAAAACAAAGCACAGGATGCAATGTCTTTAAATTCACAGTTTTTTATTTTGAAGTTTTTAGCGTTTTTATAAGAGATGCACGTCATCGCGTCATATGCCGCTTGGCTGTATTCACGCTCGTTGCTGTAATTAAATCCGTTTGCTCTGAACAAAATGTTTTCAAAAGATATTCCGTCCGTGCCGTCAATGTCTATCATGGTTTCGATCTCTGAGCCCCAAACCGTGTAGTTTTCGGGTAATACATTTTCTTCGGGTATAACATAAAGCATGCCCTCGGATTTATCCAAATACCATTCGCCCTCGTTTTTGAGCATTTCAAAAACATTTTCCAAAAAGAATCTGTCATTTTGCTTTATTTGCAGAGAGGAATATTTGTTAAAGCCGACATGACCCGTCTCCTTGTCATAAGACGAAATGAGCAGCGTTTCGTCCTTCCAAAAATGAAGCAGCTTAATTGCGATGTCTGACATATTTCTAAATTCGTCGAAACCTTTGGCATTAACAACCATGCCCTTATAGCCGGTAAGTATTTCTGCGCCCGATTCGTTTTTCAGAGCATCGCTGTTATTGACGGATTTAACATAAAGATAGCCGCTTTCGGGGTATCTGGTCTTTTTGAGCGTCGTTTTTTCGTTAAATAAAATATTGAATTTTTTGTCTTTTCCGACATATTTTTTGAAAGCGCGCACCCCGTTTACTGTGCATTCCTGAAAACCCGTGTACGGTTTGCCCGATGTGAGGGTTACTCTCTCGTTATTATATGCTTTATATGTGACATTGCTTTTATCGCTCTTGTCAAACTTTACGGTATTGTCTATCGTGTATGTTCCTTCTCTGAAATACACGGTTACACTGCCGCTGAGCTTTTTTGCTTTTTCTTTTGCGGCATTTATGGTGGCAAACGGCTTTGTAATTGTGCCGTCGGCGGAGTCGCTGCCGCTTAACGATACATATATTTTATTTTCGCCGGCGGCTGCGGCAGATGTGCTTGCGGCGGGGTTATAAGCAAGTCCTCCCGAAAGCAAGGATAAAGATACCGCCAAAGAAATGAATTTTTTCATAAAGACTACCTCCGACTCCGATTTTAATCGGATTATAGCATAGATAAAACAAACAGTCAATTTGAGCGGTCTATATGTTTTTTGCAGGCAGTCCGTTTAAAATAAAAATGTTTAATTTCAAAGATGCTTGTGGTATAATGAAGAAAATAAAATATGAGGTGATTTTTATGAAAAGATTAGTTGCATATTTTTCTGCAAGCGGAGTAACCTCTAAAACGGCGGAACAGCTTGCGGAGCTTGTCGGTGCGGATGTTTTTGAGATTAAACCGAAAATTCCATATACAAAAGCCGACCTTGATTGGCGCAACGATAAAAGCAGAAGCAGCGTTGAGATGAAAGACCCGTCCTCACGCCCCGAAATTGCAGAGAAAAAAGACAACATGGGTGATTACGATGTTATATTTGTCGGCTTTCCGATTTGGTGGTATGTTGCGCCGACTATTATAAATACATTTTTGGAAAGCTATGATTTTACCGGCAAAAAGATTATACCGTTCGCGACCTCCGGCGGCAGCGGAATGGGCAAAACCAACGAAAAGCTTGCGCCGAGCTGCAAGGGAGCGGAGCTTTTGGACGGCGAAATGCTGAATCACTTTGACAAAGCCAAGACGGAAAAATGGCTTAAAAAACTGAATTTAGGCTGATTTTTAGGGAACAGTTACTTTTTATGACTGTTCCTTTATTTTTTTGCTTGACAAGTAAACAATCGTTTACTATAATATATGTGAACGCACGTTTACTAAATGGAGGATTTGTTTTGAAAGATACAAAAGAAAGAATTTTGGAGTCGGCACTGAAGCTTTTTGCTGCGGACGGATACGAGGCGGTTTCGGTCAGCATGATCGCAGGCGAACTCGGCATTACCAAAGGTGCGCTTTACAGGCACTATAAAAATAAACGCGATATTTTCGGCAGCATTTTAAAGCGCATGGAACAAAACGATTTTGACGGTGCGGGGGAGTATGACCTTCCGCAGACAAACAATCAAGATGAATACGGCGGCATTTCTTTTAAAAATTTTGCCGAGTATTCAAAAATGCAGTTCCGTTACTGGACGGAGAATGAGTTTGCCTCGTCTTTTCGCAAAATGCTGACTGTTGAGCAGTACCGCAGTGAAGAGATGAGCGAGCTTTACTCTCAATATCTCGCGAGCGGCCCTCTCGGCTATGTTCAGAGTATTTTTGAGAGCTTCGGTATAAAAAACGCCGCGCAAAAAGCAATCGAATTTTATTCGCCGATGTTTTTACTTTACAGCGTTTATGACTCGGCAAAAGACAAATCCGAGGTCATTGCGGCTTTGGATAACTATGTTGATAATTTTGAATTAAGGAATGATTTTTAATGAATATTATTATAAGAAACGAAACAAAAGACGATTATAAAAAGAGCGAAAATTTAACAAGAGAGGCTTTTTGGAATGTTTACCGCCCCGGCTGCACAGAGCACTTTGTGCTCAATAAATTCAGAGAGTCAAAAAATTATATACCGGAGCTTAGCTTTGTTATGGAAAAAGACGGCGAAATGATAGGTCATGTTATGTATGCACACTCGCATATCAAGTCTTATGACGGCAAGACAATTCCGATAATGACTTTCGGCCCCATAAGTATTGCGCCCGAATACAAAGGGCAGGGCTACGGTACTCGTCTTTTGCGCTATTCTATGCAAAAAGCAAAAGAAATGGGCGGCAAGGCTCTCGCCATAACGGGAAATATAGATTTTTACGGCAAAAGCGGTTTTATACTTGCAAGCGAAAAAGGCATACGCTATGCCGATGCCGAGCCGAACGACCGGGTTGTTCCGTATTTTTTGATAAAAGAATTGGAGGACGGTTTTTTAGACAATATCAGCGGAACTTACTCTGACCCCGAAGAATATTTTGCCGCAGAAAAATATCCCGAAGAGTTTGAAAAATATGACTCTCAATTTCCGCCCAAAAATAAAGAAACCCTGCCGTGTCAGCTTGGCTGACTTGCAGGGCTTGGTTAAAGCTTTATTTTTGCAGAACATTCGTAATATTCGAGCTTGATATGCGGACCTACCGTTAAAAAAGACTATAATCCACATTCGGTCACTTCATTAGTTTCCGTTTGCGAATTATAGTCTTTTCTTTTTAGCTTTTACTAATTGGGCCGCGCTAAATGCGACAGTTCAAATGCTGCTATTAAACATTAAACAGTTCTTTTGCGTTTTTTGCGGTTATGTCAAGCACTTCCTGCGCCGTTACACCGCGTATCTCGGCGATTTTTTGCGCCGTGAACGGGATAAAAGACGAATCGTTCCTCTCACCCCTGTGGGGGACGGGGGTCATGTAAGGGCAGTCTGTTTCAATCAAAAGTCTGTCCCACGGCACTTCGCTCACAACCGCAACGGGCTTTTTGGCATTTTTAAATGTTACCGCACCGCCTATTCCTATATACATGCCGATTTTAAGCACTTCTTTTGCCATTTCAGCACTGCCGGAGAAGCAGTGAACAACGCCTCTCGGTCTGTGCTTTTTCAAAAGACGCATAGTGTCTTCATGCGCTTCACGGTCATGTATTATTACGGGCTTTTGAAGCTCGTTTGCCATTATCAGCTGTTTTTCAAAAGTGTCAAGCTGAACTTCTCTCGGCGAAAAGTCATAGTGGTAATCAAGCCCGATTTCGCCCACGGCAACGCATTTTTCTTCGTCCAAAAGGTCGTGAATAATCTCAAGGTCTTTTGCACCCATGCTCTCTGCCTCGTGCGGATGCACTCCTGCCGCGGCAAAAACAAGAGGGTACTTTGCCGAAAGATTTATAGAGGTTATGCTTGTCTTGAGGTCGCTGCCGCAGTTGACTATGCCGCAGACTCCGCTTTTAAAAAGTCTTTCGAGCACGTCATAGCGGTCTTCGTTAAAACGCTCGTCGTCGTAGTGCGCGTGTGAGTCAAAAATATTTTTGCACATATCAGCCTATCACCGAGCCGGCGGGTATGCTCTCATCCACCGTGAGCACCTTAACATCGTCTTCGGAACATTCTGCCGAAAGAATCATTCCGTTGCTCTCAACGCCGCAAAGCTTAACCGGCTTGAGGTTTGCGACAAAAACAATGTTCTTGCCCTTGAGCTCTTCTGGTTTATACCATTTTGCAATGCCGCTGACTATCGTCCTCGGTTCCTTGCTTCCGTCGTCTATTGTGAATTTAAGAAGCTTGTTTGAACGCTTAACATTCTCGCAGTCAAGAACCTTGCCGACCCTGATTTCAACCTTTGCAAAGTCGTCAATGCCGATTTTGGCAAGACCTGCAATTTCTTTCTTTTCTTCTTTTTTCTCTGGCTCTTCTTTTGCAATGTGGCGCTTTTCAATCTCGGCAAACATTTTCTCTGCGTCAATTCTGCCAAAGAGGGGCTTCGCTTCACCGACAGATGTGCCTGCTTCGAGTGCGCCGAAAGATGAAAGACTGTTATAAGAATTTACAGAGCAGTTCATCTGCTGCATGATTTTTTCGGCAGTCTCGGGCATAAAGGGGGAGATGAGCACCGAGATAAATCTGATGCTTTCAAGAAGATTATAAAGAACAGTTCCGAGACGCTCCTTTTTGCTCTCGTCCTTGGCGAGTGCCCAGGGCATTGTCTCGTCAATATATTTGTTGCTTCTCTTGGCGAGTGAGAATATAGCCTCCAGCGCGTCGCTCACTCTGTATGTCGAGAGAAGCTCGTCAACCTTTTTGACGGTGTTTATTGCCGTATCTTTAAGCTCGCCGTCAACATCCTCTGCTTCGGACGGAGCCTGAATAACGCCGCCGAAATATTTGTTTGTCATGGCGATTGTGCGGTTTACAAGGTTACCGAGCGTGTTCGCAAGGTCCGAGTTAAAGCGTTCAATCATTGTTTCGTATGTTATAGAGCCGTCCGAAGTGTAGGGCATTTCGGAGAGGAGGTAATATCTCACCGCGTCAACGCCGAAAAGCTCAACCAAATCGTCCGCATATATAACATTGCCTCTTGATTTAGACATTTTATCTGTGCCGAAAAGAAGCCACGGGTGACCGAACACCTGCTTCGGCAGCGGCTCGCCGAGAGCCATGAGCATAATCGGCCAGTAGATTGTGTGGAATCTTACAATATCCTTACCTATGATGTGAACATCGGCAGGCCAGTATTTTTTATAAAGCTCACCCGAGCCGTCCGGGTCGTATCCGAGCGCGGTTATATAGTTTGAGAGTGCGTCTATCCAAACGTAAATAACGTGCTTGTCGTCAAAGTCAACGGGAACACCCCATTTAAAAGACGATCTCGATACGCATAAATCCTGAAGACCGGGCTTTATGAAGTTGTTGAGCATCTCTTTTTTGCGGCTCTCGGGGTAGATAAAGTTCGGGTTGCTTTCGATATATTCTTCGAGCTGCTTTTGATATTTTGAGAGCTTAAAGAAATATGCTTCTTCTTTTGCGGGCTTAACCTCTCTGCCGCAGTCCGGGCACTTGCCGTCTACAAGCTGAGCCTCCGTCCAAAAAGATTCGCACGGCGTGCAGTAAAGTCCCTCGTACTCGCTTTTGTATATGTCGCCTTTGTCATAAAGCTTTCTGAATATCTTTTGAACTGCCTTTTCGTGGTAGTCGTCCGTTGTTCTGATGAATTTATCGTATGTCGTGTTTAAAAGATCGCATATTGCTTTGATTTCGCCCGATACCTTGTCGACATACTCCTTGGGTGTAACGCCTGCCGCCTCGGCATATTCTTCTATTTTCTGACCGTGCTCGTCCGTGCCGGTCAAAAAGAAAACGTCGTAGCCCTGAAGCCTTTTATACCTTGCGAGAGTGTCGGTGAGAACTATCTCGTAGCTGTTGCCGATGTGCGGCTTGCGCGAGGTATATGCAATGGCTGTGGTAATATAAAATTTGCCCTTGTCCATAATATCACTCCAAAAAATTTCTATACCATGGTATTATATACCAAACGTACGTAATTTATCAATAGTTAATACGGCAAAAACCGATAATTCGATTTTTCTTTTAAAATATCTGTGCTGTATGTACGCTTTTTACAATAAATTTATTTATTTATTATACTGATTTTACATTGACTGCCGGCAAAAAAAGGAATATAATACTTATCTAATAAATTGAAGGAAGTGCTTTTCTTGGAAAAATATCTTATTTTATCCACCTTCGTCGGCTCTCTCATAGCCCTTTTGTTTGCATTCCTCACTGCAAAAAAAGTGCTCAAATTCTCAGAGGGCACAGAAACGATGAAAAAAATCTCCAAGTCAATCAGAACCGGTGCTAACGCATACCTTAAGAGACAGTATGTTATAGTAGCGGTATTTTTTGCGGTTATGTTTGTTGTGCTCGGCATAATGTCATTCTGCAAGCTCCTCACACCGTATGTTCCGTTTGCGTTTATCACCGGCGGATTTTTCTCGGCTCTTTCGGGCTTTATCGGCATGAAGATAGCCACACTCTCAAATGCGCGCACAGCCAACGCTTGCCGCGAGGGACTTAACAGGGGACTGCGCGTAGCATTTTCGGCAGGCTCTGTTATGGGCTTCACCGTTGTAGGCCTCGGTATGCTTGATATTTCAATTTGGTTTTTGCTTTTAAGATATGTGTTCTGTCTTGAACCTGCCGAAATCACAAGCGCAATGCTCACATTCGGCATGGGCGCGTCGTCAATGGCACTGTTTGCGCGTGTCGGCGGCGGCATATTCACAAAAGCTGCCGATGTAGGTGCCGACCTTGTCGGTAAGGTTGAAGCGGGTATCCCCGAGGATGACCCGAGAAACCCCGCAGTTATAGCCGATAATGTAGGCGATAACGTAGGCGACGTTGCAGGCATGGGCGCAGACCTTTATGAGTCATATGTCGGCTCGATTCTTTCTGCTTCGGCTCTCGGCGTTGCGGCTTTCAGCGGCAATGTTAAGGCAATGGCTCTTCCGCTTCTTCTTGCTGCGGTAGGTGTTCTTTGCTCTATTATAGGAACATTCCTTATCCGCACCAAAGAGAATGCAAGTCAAAAAACTTTGCTCAAGGCTTTGAGCAAGGGCACAAACTTCTCTGCGATTCTTATTGCGATAGCGGCGCTTCCGCTCGTATATTACATACTCGGCAAAGAGCATTGGACGATTTATTTTGCCATTCTCGCGGGTCTTGTTGCCGGTGTTCTTATCGGTCAGTCCACAGAATATTTCACATCTGATACATATAAACCCACCAAAAAACTTTCGGATTCTTCCGAGACAGGCTCCGCAACAATCATTATCAGCGGTCTTTCGCTCGGTATGCTTTCAACAGCTTTGCCGATTATAATTGTAGCGGCTTGCATACTTGTTGCTTACTTTGTTTCCGGCGGTAAAGAGAGCGCGTCAATGGGTCTTTACGGCATAGCTCTTGCCGCAGTCGGTATGCTTTCGACACTCGGCATAACTCTTGCCACAGACGCATACGGCCCCGTAGCGGATAACGCAGGCGGCATTGCCGAAATGGCAGGGCTTGAAGAAGAAGTCAGACAGAGAACGGACGCACTTGATTCCCTCGGCAACACAACAGCCGCAACAGGCAAAGGCTTTGCTATCGGTTCGGCTGCGCTTACTGCACTCGCGCTCATGGCGTCTTATATCGAAAAGGTGCAGGGGATAGAGGGCGGCAAAGAGGCTATCTCAAACCTCAGCCTTATGAATCCGACAGTGCTTATCGGTCTTTTCATCGGCGCATGTCTCCCGTTCGTATTTGCGGCTCTTACAATGGAATCCGTAGGCCGTGCGGCACAGAGCGTTGTTAAAGAGGTACGCCGCCAGTTCAAAGAGATTACGGGTCTTATGCAGGGCAAGGCAGACCCCGATTATGCAAAGTGTGTTGACCTTTGCACAAAATCAAGCCTTAAAGAGATGGTATTGCCCACTATCGTAGCGGTTATAGTTCCCATAGCGGTCGGCTTGCTTCTCGGCTGCACGGGTGTTGTAGGTATGCTTGCGGGCGCAACTGCTTCGGGCTTCCTGCTCGCAGTGTTTATGTCAAACTCCGGCGGAGCATGGGATAATGCTAAAAAGTATATTGAGGGCGGCGCACACGGCGGCAAAGGCTCAAATTGCCACAAGGCGGCAGTCGTAGGCGATACGGTCGGAGATCCTTTCAAAGATACATCGGGTCCATCAATCAATATTCTTATCAAACTGCTTTCAATGGTTTCTATCGTGTTCGCGGCATTGATAGTAAAGTGCAGCTTGTTTTAATTGAATTTTGGGTCTGCACCGATGTGCAGACCCGCTTTTTTGCTTGACAAAACGGGTGCAATAATTTATAATGATTTTCGCTGTGAAAGCATTAAACCGAAAAGCAGCGCAGCGGACGTTACGCAGAAAGCAAAAGAAATCAACCGGATAAAAAATATAATAAAATCGGGGTGTAGCGCAGTTGATAGCGCGCCGCATTTGGGAGCATAGATTTCCCATTCGGCGCTCGAAAAGAAAAACTGCCGAAAATCCTTTAACGGTGCGGATTTCGGGCGGTTTGGGAAATGATAAAAGGTAGTCAAAACTGTGTTTGACCACAGATTTGACTACCTACACGACCACAATTGAATATCTATCGGGATGTAGGGTAACGGTCACCCACTTGTTTTGGGAACAAGTCCAAGCTGGTTCAACTCCAGTCATCCCGACCAAAATTCGCGGTTTTGGCCGCAATACAGCCGCAAAGCATTAAGTTTTTGCGGCTGTATTCTTTTACCTATTGTGACGCAATGATTATTTTAACAAGGCGGTGGGCCAACTTGAACAGTAGCGAACTTATTGAAAAACTTGAACGACTAAAAACTGGGCTTATTTCTGCATCTACAGATGGCTCTTTTAATTCACAAGAATACACAGAACTTCGCAATTTAGTGATTTCATCACCATTATTAAAAAACCATGTACCTTCCGATTTGAAATCTTGTAGAAATCCCAGAGAATATAGGCGCAATATACAAGCACAATACTCACATTATGCTGATCGACGTCGTTCCATATCAGAAGATATAAATGCTCTAATTAGTATTATTGAAGATAACGATACTGGTTTATATTCTAATAACGAATCACTGATTTTTTCTAAAAGATTAGGAAATGGTGGGTTCGGAGAGGTCTATTTATATCATCATGAAATTTTAAATATGGATTTCGCAATAAAATTTTTTAGTCCAATATTTGCTTCATCTGACGAACAAGCAGAAAGCGAACAACGGTTTTTCCGAGAAGCCAAAATTTTGTTTTCCCTTCATTGTGATAATATAGTACAAATATATGATGCAGGATATCTTGAAGGAAAGCCATATATTAGGATGGAATATATACAAGGCTATAATCTAAATGAACTTTTAAATAAATACTCAATAATTCCATTTAAAAAAAGTTTAGTGCCAATTATTCAAATATTAAGTGGATTAGAATATGCCCATGACAAAGGAATAATTCATAGGGATTTAAAGCCAAGTAATATCATGTTTTCGAATGCCGAGAAGCAATTCAAAATAATTGACTTTGGCATCAGCACTTTCCTTGATACAGATGGACATACAAAATTAACAAAAACCGGAGAACAAGTTGCCGGAGGATCTTATATTGATCCACAGTTACAAATCAATCCAAAACTTCGTGATGTGCGAAGCGACATATACTCTGTTGGTGCTATATGGTATTTCTTACTTACGGGACGAGTTCCTTCTGGCGCCGATTTGGAATATCAATTAAAAACTATTGCACAACTAAACGATGATGAAATTCAACTCGTCGTTCATTGCCTTTCATACGAATTGGATAATAGATATAATGATTGTCATGAATTAAAAGAAATCATATTAAATTTGATGAAATAGCATTCGCTTTCCAGTGTTGCAAAATATTTTTCTTTGTCTACTGCAACGCAGATTTTGACAGGGTGATCAGTTCGGTCACCCTGTCATTTTTTCTTTTTCTGCTTTGATTTGAGCCTTCACCTGTAGGATCATTTCCGCAAGCTTTTCTTTACATTCCTCTCTTGTTTTCGCGTAGATATTGTGGCTTTCCCGCTTGCCGTAGGCGTTGGTCGGCGTGTACCGTCCCTCATACAGGTGGTCGTTTATCATCGTGACACAGCCTGTCCCAGGTTTGCGTATTTTGGGCGTATACGGCGTGAATTCTATCGGTGCGATAACTTTTATTTTTGCAAAAGAAATTGTGGCTTTGTTCGGCTGCCCGCCGAGCGCAATCGAATTTGCGGTTTCATATTTAAAAATATATTCTTGCGGCACGGTCTTTGTTATGCTCGCTCAAGGGCTGAATCCCTTTATCTTAACACAAGGGTATTCTATGACAGCAATGTGCTCGGTGCTCCTCGGTGCGGTTATAAATATTGTGCTTACTTCGCCTTGTAATACCGCTTGCCCTGCTCGGGCGTAATGCCGTTTAGCTCTAAAAGCTCACTGACGGTGACAAGCTCATAGCCGCGCTTTTTAAGTTCGGGTATAATTATTTCGCACGCCTTTCCCGTTGACGGGATAAGGTCGTGCATCAGCACAATGCTGCCGTCTTCTATGTTGTCAAGCACTGCTCTTGCGGTTTTTGCGCTGTTTTTGTGCGACCAATCAAGTGTGTCTACCGACCACAAAATAACCGCCCTGCCGGAGTCTTTTCTCAAACATTCGTCGTTCTTTCCGCCGGTGGGTCTGAATAGAGATTCTCTTTCTCCCGTAATTTTCAAAATGACGTTGCTGCAGCCTCTGAGTTCATCTTCTATAACAGCATGAGATTTTGAGCAAAGGTCCGCGTGGCTGTATGTGTGGTTGCCGATTTCACACCCAAGGCTGTATGCTCTTTTAACGCTTTCGGGGTAGAGCTCGGCACGGTTGCCCACAATAAAAAACGTTGCTTTTGAGTTGTATTTTTCGAGTACGTCTAAAATTTTGTTTGTAACGGGGGTGTATGGACCGTCGTCAAATGTCAGCGCGGCATATTTTACATTCGCGGCTTTTGCCGCTACCGATTCTTCAAAACGCTCATTTTTAAAACCGCATGCCGATAAATTCAAGAGTATCAGTATGCTTAAAAATACGGAAATAAATGCCTTGCGTTTCATTTTACAGCTCCGTTCAAGAAAATATTTGAATTTTTTTTGCATAAAACTATTGACAAACAGGCTTTCATGTAATATAATGAACAGGCTTTGTTGAGCACGATATGGCGGCATAGCTCAGTTGGCTAGAGCATTCGGTTCATACCCGGAGTGTCGTAGGTTCGAATCCCACTGCCGCTACCAACAAGGCCCGGTGGTCAAGAGGTTAAGACACCGCCCTTTCACGGCGGTAACACGGGTTCAATTCCCGTCCGGGTCACCAAGGATGAGGTTTTCCCTCATCCTTTTTTCTTTTTATACATAATTAAGCTTTTAAAAACAAGGTTCTTTACTTTTATATATAAATATGCTACAATTACGCGAATTAAAAATGTGGAAAGTTTAAACTAACACGGCGCGCTCGGGGGTTATCAAAGTTTGAGTGTGCAGCTTGAGAGGGAATGGTGTTAAAATGAAATGCGGACCGACACTCACCGTAATGCTGACGTATAACGACATGACCGTTTGCAATGCACATGAGATTTTTGAAAAATGCAAAAATTCATCTGCGGAGCATTGGGGCTTTAAAGAAGAACCTCTTGCGCGCGACGAAATGAAAAAATTGTTTGCTTATATGAAAGAGTGCGGCAAAAAAACCGTTCTTGAAGTTGTTTGCTACGATGAAAAAAATTCGCTGGCAGGCGCGCATGTCGCGGCGGAGTGCGGATGCGATTATCTTATGGGCACGGTCTTTTTTGACTCGGTGAATGAATTTTGCAAGGCGCACAATCTAAAATATCTGCCGTTTGTCGGCAAACTGTCAGAGCGCCCCTCTGTTCTTGACGGTGATATAGACGATATGATTGCCGAGGCAAAAGAATACCTTGAAAAGGGTGTTTACGGAATTGACCTTCTCGGCTATCGCTATAACGGAGATGCGTCAAAGCTTATAGAGCGTTTTGTTAATGAAGTTGACGCTCCAGTTTGCGTTGCGGGCAGTGTTAATTCTTATGAAAGACTTGATGAAATTAAAAAGATTTCGCCGTGGTCTTTTACTATCGGCGGCGCGTTTTTTGAAAAAGTCTTCGGCGAAGATTTTGCCGAGCAGATAAACACCGTGTGCGATTATATGGCAGAAAACAAAGAAGCTGCCTTGGTTAAATAATATGTTGAAAAAATATTTCCCTTATGAATACTGCCGCAGTGCTTACGATATTGACTATAAAAGGCTTTTTGACATCGGCTATCGCGGAATTATATTTGATATTGACAACACTCTTGTACCTCACGGTGCCGATGCCGATTTTGCTGCCGAATCGCTTTTTTCGCGGCTGAACGAGCTCGGATTTGCTGTAATTTTGCTTACAGATAACGATGAGAGCCGAACCGCGAGGTTTAACAAAAATATCGGCGCTCTTTATATTTGCAATGCCGAAAAGCCTGATCCTGCTCCTTATAACGAAGCGGTTAAAATGCTCGGTTTAAAAAAAGATGAAGTAATTGTAATAGGCGACAGTATGTTTAAAGACATACTCGGCGCATACAACGCTTCGATTGCTTCGATAATGGTGAAGTATATAGGCGACGGCAAAAAGTGGCTCGGCTGGCACAGATATATGGAATATGCATTGCTTTTTGTTTGGCGCTTTGGCAGATATTATAAAAGACCCGGTGGAATCGGCTTGACGGAGAAATCATCTTTTTTTAAAAATTTTAAGCTCTTTTTAAAACATGAGATGCTGTTTTGCGATATAAGCCCTGCCTGCTATAAGATTTCGGGCAAAAAAGAAGTGGTAAAACGTCACCTGAAAAATATATCAAAACGTGAAAACTATCTTAAAACCCAAAATGCGGAACCGCTTGACTGCGTGGTTTATTCCTGCCAATCGGCACTTATAAAAAAAGGAAAAGATATTGACCCTGCCACGCAGTATGCAAAGGCAGAGAATATTTTGATTGCTTCCAAAAAGCTGAACGGCAAGATTATAAGACCGGGCGAAGTTTTTTCTTTTTGGAGGATTATAGGACCTATAACATCTAAAAGGGGATACCAAAAAGGGCGCGTAATAGAAAACGGAAAGCTCATAACCGGCATAGGCGGCGGACTTTGCAATTTAGGCAATGTCGTTCATTTGCTTACGCTCCACAGCCCGCTTGATGTTACTGAGGTGCACTACCACTCCGACGCGCTTGCGCCCGACCACGGCAAAAGAGTGCCCATGAGTTCGGGGACATCTGTCAATTACAATTATTTGGATTTTCGCTTTAAAAACAACACCGACCAATCCTTTCAGCTTTTGACCGAAGTGAGGGACGAAACTCTTTTTGCCGAGCTTAGGAGCGAAAAAGATATTCCGTTTGAATATTCTATATCCGAAGAAGACCACAGATTTGTCAAAGAAAACGACAAATATTACCGTATGTCTCGCATATACAGAGACACCTCCGATAAATACACGGGTGAGCTTTTAAAGCATGAGCTTATAAGAGATAACCGCTCCGAAGTGATGTTCGATTATTCTCTTATTCCGAAAGAACTTATAAAACAGTAATAAAAGAGATTTAAGGGTGGGAAAATCCTCATCCTTTCTCTTTTATATGACCGCCTGCTTTTAGATATGCCGATAGAAGCGGTATAATAAATAATATATTAAAGACATATATTCTAATGATTTAAAGAAAAGGGTTGATTATATGTCTGATATTATTAAGTCCGTTATTTTCGGCGTTATTGAGGGTATAACCGAGTGGCTTCCGATAAGCAGTACTGGGCATTTGATAATTGCCGAAGAATTTTTGCGTTTTAAAGATGTTTCGGCACATTTTTATTCGGTATACTCGGTTGTTATACAGCTCGGCGCCGTGCTTGCGGTTGCCGCTGCATATTTTAAAAAGCTTTTTCCATTAAAAAAAGAAGAGGGAAAAGTGAAACTCAGAAAAGACGCCCTTAACATTTGGCAAAGCATAATAGCAGGCTGTCTCCCTGCCGGGGTAGTCGGCATTTTGTTTGACGATGTTATAGATGCGTATTTTTATACATACAAAACCGTATCTTTCACCTTGATTATTTACGGTATTTTATTTATAATAGTAGAAAACTTTAAGAAAAACTCCGCGGCAAAGTATGAACTTGTTGACGAGATTGACGGCAAAACGGCTTTGATCATAGGTGCTTTTCAAATGCTCTCGCTTATTCCGGGCACATCGCGTTCGGGTGCGACAATACTCGGCGCAATTCTTTTGGGCGTGGGCAGAACGGCGGCGGCAGAATTTTCTTTTTTTATGGCGATACCGGTTATGCTCGGTGCGTCTGCCGTGAAGATTTATGATTTCGGCTTTTCTATGAGCGCATATGAAATTGCCGTTTTGCTTGTCGGCTTTTTGGTGTCGTTCGCAGTGTCACTGATTGTTGTGAAAAGCCTTATAAAGTTTGTCAAAACACACTCGTTTTCATCATTCGGAGTTTACCGAATTTTGCTCGGCGCAGCCGTGCTGATATATTTTACGTTTAAATTTAAAAGTTGAGGTTAAAAATGGAAGGATTAAGAAGGCTGTCACTTGAAAATATTGTAAATTGCCGCGATTTGGGCGGTTATCCCGGCACATTCGGCACAACAAAATTCAAAAGATTTCTCAGATGCGGAATACCTCTCACTCCGACTCAGGACGACATTGTGGAGCTTTTAAAATACGGAGTCGGAACTGTTATCGACCTTCGCGGAGATTGGGAGAGTGAAGAAACACCGTCGGTTTTCAGATTCTTAGACAGTGTTGATTATCACCATGTTTGCCTGTTTGAGATAAACGCCGCAATAGACGCGGAGTTTGACGGAACACTCGAAAAATCTTATGAGATAAGCATAGATAATTATAAAGAAAACTACGCCAGAGTGCTGAATATCATTGCCGACGCAAAAGAGGGCTGCGTGCTTTATCACTGCTTTTTCGGCAAAGACAGAACGGGTATGCTCACGGCTCTGCTTCTTCATATTGCAGGCGTTTCTCCCGAGGATATAATCGCCGATTATCAGGTGTCTTACACCTATCTCGTGTCGTTTATTCAGCGCGAAAAAAATAAATCCGGCAGTACCATGTGGGAGACGGACGAATCCAACTTTTTAAGCGAACCTAACAATATGGCGTCGCTCTTAAATTATATAAATCAAAAATACGGCTCGGTTGACGGCTATCTTAAAGAAATCGGCATTACCGAAGAGACAAAAGAAAAAATCAGAAAAAGATTTTTGGCATAATAAAACGTGCAGACATCAAACGATGCCTGCGCTTTTTTATTTCCGGAGTAATAATCAAAAAAACGGGAGCATATATTGTCAGTGAAAATAACTTAAAAAGGTGAGGACTTATGGCTTTAGAGTGTTTGACTGACAGCATGGGAATATTAAATAATATATTTGAGGGCTCTTGCGAACAGGCGGTGGACTGCGACATCACCCTGCCGGATTATTGCTCCGAGATACTTCGTGTGCTTAAATGCACTGCCGAACCGTGCATTGTGTCATCAAAAATTTCTGGTGACAGAGCCTGCGCCGACGGAAATGCTCTTGTCAGAATAATTTATTCGGATGAAAACGGCAAAATATGCTCTTATGAGCAGGAGTACGCTTTTTCCTCTCACGCAGAGCTTGGCTCGGATATGAACGGCACGCTGTTTTGCGATGCAAAAACCGAATATGTCAACTGCCGTGCGGTCAGCCGCAGGAGAATAGAGGTGCACGGAGCTGTTCGCATATCGTTTAAAATATGCGCTCTTCAAAGCAAGGAGCTTATAAGCGGAGTTTCGGATTCATCGGTTCAGATTAAAAAGAAGTGTATAGAATTTTCGGATATAGTCTCTTGCGAAAACAAGCAGTTTTCTTTAAGCGAGACGGTAACGCTCCCTGCCGATTATTTGCCCGCGGAAAGAATTATAAACGTCAGCGCGGTGCCGATACTCTCGCAAACCAAAGCCGTAAACGGCAAAATCCTTTTAAAAGGCGAAACAGCTCTGTCAATTATATACTGCCCGTCTCAGGGGGAGGAGTGCACCGTTAAGTTTGACAGCAGTGTGCCTATAAATCAGGTCGTTGACGCAGAGGGAATAAGCGACGAATGTATTGCCGACATATGCTTAAAGCTCATGTGCTTTGAGTGCAATATAAAGTTCGACGAAGAAGAGAGCGCAAGAATGTTTGATTTTTCTGCCTGCGTAAATGCAGAAATAAGGGCATATCATCAAAAGAGCGCAGAGGCTGTAACAGACGCCTATTGTGTGAGCGGCGATTTGTCGGCAGAGTATGAAAAAATCAAATTCTTCAATGTCGCAGAGCAGATTGAAGACAGCTTTGTGTTTAAAAATTCTCTTGATTTTTCGTCTCTTGAGTCTCAAAAAATCTGTGCACTTTGGTTCGGTAATATAAAAATAAAAAAAGGCGCTTCGGGCGGCAGACTAAGAATAGAGGGCGCTGTGCCCGTGTATGCAATAGTCACAGATTCCGAGGGTAAACCCGCCTTTTGCGAGAGAGAGTTTGAATTTGAATATTCGAGGGCTTGCCCGCAGACGGATTCGGACGTACTTTTTGAGCCGCGCGTTATAATGAGCGGTTATACCGTCGGCCCCGTCAGCGACTGCAAAGCAGAGGTCAAGGCGGAGTTTATTTTGAGCGCAAACGTATTCACCGTTTACACAGAGTCGGTGCTCGTAAAGGCGGATGTGCAGGAGGACTCAAAGAAAAAGTGCGGCGGCTCGTCAATGGTCATATATTTCCCCGACGACGGCGAAACGGTGTGGGATATTGCAAGAAAATATAACACAACAACCGACCTAATAAAAGAAGAGAACCGAATATCCGGCGACACCGTCACAGACTGCGCCGCATTGATTATACCTATAATATAAATCACACGACAACGGGGCTGTGCTATTGCGACAGCCCCGTTTTTATGAATAAAAAATGTGGGCTGCAGTTTCTCGTTTTCACGATTTTTTACAGCCCCACATTAAATTTTATTTTGATAGATTGATTTTCATTCTGCCGATAAGAGAGGCAAGAAGCTTTTTGTCGCTTATGCTAAAGCCGTTTGTCAGTGCCTTGTCAGCACAGCTTTCGCGCGCGGCAAATTGTTCTGCGATTTTTTGCCCCTTTTCGGTCAAGGTCAGCTTCTTCAGTCTGCCGTCTTCGGGAATATGCTCGCGGATTACAAGACCGCGTTCAACCAGTGCGTCAACGGATTTTGAGGCGGAGGAACGGTTTATGCCGAATTCCTTTTCAAGATCTCTTTGATATACCGCCCGCTTACTTGAAAAAATATATTTTATTATCCATCCGTTTGAGCCGGCTTCATCTGTGATATTGCTGTCGGTTATGTTGTTTCTCATATAGCGTTCGGCAGAAAGCTGCAAATCCTGTAAAGCAGAGTATACATTGATATTATCCATAAAAACACCTGTTTCTTTTTGATACAATAATTATATTAGAGATTTGACATAAATCAACAAATTTAACCAAATCTTAATATAATTCTTTGCGTCGGTTCGCATCTGTTTAATAAATGATTTACAAATGGTTCACAATATTCAGAATTTGTTTACCTAAAAGTACCTTGTTTGTTAATAATCGGGTGTTAATATATAAACAATCCAAACGGAAATAACAAACAGGCGGTGAATCCGATGGCTTAAAATCTTTAAATTCATTAACATCCTTTCCTAAAATATATCTTTCCTCATTGTGTTTTCTCTAATTTACCTCAATACGGTAATCTAAGCTCCCCCAAAACATTTTCATTTTTTCCTTCAATAATACAAAACTCCTTAAAAATTAAAACCCTTTTCTCGGGGAGCTGTTTTTTATAAAAGCGGCGGCAGACAATCGTTTGCCGCCGTGTTTCTATTTTATCGCAAAGCAGAGTCTGCTTAAAATTTTGAAATGCAAAGAGAAATTTGTTGAAAATCGTGCTTTGTTAAGCTATAATGAATTTAAATATTAAAGTTGCGGAGGGGAAACAATGGATATTTCCGAAAAAATTTCAGAACTTAGAAAGCGCGGCGGATACTCGCAAGAACAGCTTGCGGAAAAGCTCGGCGTTTCGTGCCGGTCTGTTTCTAAATGGGAATCGGGCGGAGAGATACCCGACACCGATAAAATTATTGCGATGAGCAAGCTTTTCGGCGTGCCTGCCGATTGTTTGCTGTCGGATTCGGAAATACCCGAAGCCGAGCCGCCCGAAGAAAATTCGGATGTCGAAATAACAAAGTCGATTCCGATAACAAAAGAATACATCTCTTCCGAGCGGACCGAAGACAAAAAGCCCAAAAAGGGGATAGCCAAAAAGATAATCGCGGCTGTTGTCTGCGTATGCGTTGCCGTTGCCGCGGTTGCCGTTCCGCTTCACTTCGGCGGATTGCGCGAGACATGGTGGGCAATCTGCGGCGGCAAGGTGCAGTACCCTTATGTTTTGGTGCACGGTCTCGGTGGTTGGGGAGACAGCTCCGGCATGAACAGCGTGAGCAAATACTGGGGCGCGAGCACGGGCGATCTCTCAGCTTATCTTGAGGGTGAGGGATACACTGTGTACGAACCCACTGTAGGACCAATCTCAAGCACTTGGGACAGAACCTGCGAGCTTTATGCCGAGCTTACAGGCACAACGGTTGATTATGGCGAGGCGCACTCAAAAGAGCATAATCACAAACGCTTCGGCAGAAATTATTCCACCGCACTTTTTGAGGGCTGGGGAACTAAGAAAAACGGCGGTCAAATTCAAAAAATAAATCTTGTCGGTCATTCGCTCGGCGGTGCAACCGTCAGAATGTTGGCATCTCTCCTTGAATACGGCAGCGATGCGGAAAAAAACGCGAGCGGAGATGATGTTTCTCCTCTTTTCACAGGCGGAAAAGGTGACTGGGTCAACAGCGTAACCACTCTTTGCGCGCCGCACAACGGCTCGTCGCTGACTTGTGTTATAGATTCCGTCGGCAGTGTCGCGGGTATAGATAACGCCACAGAAATGCTCGCTGCTCTTTGTTTTGCGGCGGCAGGCGTCAGCAAGCCCGTCAGCGGAGTATATGATTTTATGCTCGACCAGTTCGGTGTTGGGCAGGTTACCGGCGGTTACAGCGAAATAGTAAAGGCAATTTCGGCAGCTACCGAGTCCGGCAATGACCACGCCGGCTATGACCTTTCACCCGACGGAGCGGCAGAGATAAATAAAGGCATTAAAACCGTGGACGGCGTTTATTATTTCTCATACGCTTATCTCACCACCCAAAAGGGCAAAGTGCTGCCGGGTCAGGTTCCGATTCCGTCAACGCTCCCGATTCTTTACCCGACCGCGCTTGCAATGGGCAGCTTTAAGGGCACAACACCGGGCGGTATCTCGATAGACGAATCATGGCAGCCGAACGACGGACTTGTAAGCGTTGTTTCGGCAAAGTACCCGACGGGCGATAAGTATGTGGATTTTGACGGCGACGTTAAAAATATTAAAAAGGGTATTTGGAACTATATGGGTACGAGCGAGGGCGATCACGGCACGGTTATAGGTCTTAATGCCGATACGCAAAAGACGCATGATTTTTATGACAACTTGTTTTCTATGATAGATTCACTCAAAAGATAAAAAATCCCTGCGGGAGTCAAATTCCGCAGGGATTTTTCTGTATGTCGCCCTACGCGAGAGTGAAAGTACCTTGTAGGGCGGTGTGCCCACACACCGCCGGCAACATCATACCGCGAGACTTCACCTCATCAGTCACTTCGTGACAGCTTCTCCTCGAGGAGAAGCCGATTGCAGCCTTCGCCCGGGGGAGAAGGTGGCGCGTCGCGCCGGATGAGGGCGAGTCTTACCGTTTGCACATATGAAATTCGGAGAACCGAAAAAATGTAGCTCGGTGTGCCCACACTGTGCCGCATATCGCCTCTGCTTTAGAGTGGGGTTTCAAATTAAAACGCCCAACCGCCGTCCTTAAATATCGCAACCTCTTTGCCGTCTCTTGTTTTGGCGGTGATGCTCAAATCCTGTGCGCCTATCATAAAGTCCTCATGTATAATAGACTTATTTATGCCTTTTTCTCTGCACTGATCAAGCGTGAGGTTTTCACTGCCCTTTATGCTTGAAGAAAATCCCTCGCCGAGTGCAAGGTGGCAGGCAGCATTTTCATCAAAAAGAGTATTGTAGAATAAAATTCCGCTGTTTCTGATGGGTGAGTCATACGGCACAAGCGCACATTCGCCGAGATATGCCGAGCCTTCGTCCATGCCTATGAGTTCCTTCAAAAGCTCCTCGTTCTTTTCTGCGTGAACCTCTGTGGCTTTGCCGTTTTCAAAGCGGATTGAGAAATTATCTATCAGCTCACCGCGGTAAGAGAGCGGCATAACCGAGTGAACAACACCCTCTGCTTCACCTCTTTTGGGTGAAATAAACACCTCTTCGCTCGGAATGTTGGGGTTATAATAATTACCGGATAGCGTGTATTCTCCGCCGCCGAGGAATATTGAATCTTCAATCAGACCTACCGTGAAATCCGTGCCGTTAGATGATGTGTAGTGCAAGGATTTAATACCGAGCGAGTTGAGATAATCGCATCTGTTCTTCAAAAATGCGTTGTGCTCGTCCCAAGCCTTTTGCGGGTCGTCCGTGCAGCGCGAGGTGGTGAGTATGGCGTCCCAAAGCTTTTCGACAGCCTGCGATTTGCGGCAGTTCGGGAAGACCTTTTTCGCCCACGCTTCACCCGGCACTGCGGCAATGCACCACTGGTATTTATTCTCCATCTCGTCTCTGAAAGGCTTAATGATTTTATATCTTGCCTGTGAGCCTTTGGAATATTTTTGCTGATTTATGCCCTTTAAGCCGTCTGGGTCTTCAGAGAGAAGATAAATCATAACAGGCAGTGCCTCAACGCGGTGCTTCAGCTTTTCAATCTCCCAATTTTCCATGGTGCTGAGCGTTTTTAGGCTCTTATATCTTACATTCACTTTTGTAAGCGGCTGATAGCTCCACTCAACGTCAACCTTTTTTGCGCCTGCCTTGTAGCACTCCTCTGTTAGTATTTTTACAAATTCGGGCTGGTCAAGCTCGGCAAAAATCATAACCTCTTGACCTTTCTTTACTCTTGCACCTACGTTCGCAATTAGATTTGCGTATTTTTTAAGTCTTGCTTTAGTCATAAAAAGGACTCCTTAGTTTAAATTATGTTAAGATTATAAGGCTTTTTTCTTTTAAATTCAAGAATACATCAAGCCTTTTTTGCCCGTAGCTCTTTAAATTTTTTTCATTTATTGGTATAATGCACAGAAACAGGTTTTATAGTCGGATTTTATTGTAGTAATATAGTAATTGACTAAAGCGTAAAAGTAATATATAATAATTGCAACAATCAACCTTGGGAATGTTTTACCCCGATCGGAGGACTGGCGATGTTTGACTATTTTAATTCCATGCCGGCAGAGGACAGGCTCATTTATGAGCTTTCGGAGCTTTATGAAAGATACGGCTACCGCAAATACTGCATGGCAAAATTTGAAGAATACAGCTTTTACAGCGATAACCGAGACTTTCTCTCGGGAGAGGGCGTTATTGCATTTAATAATTCCGACGGCAGACTTATGGCACTGAAACCCGATATAACTCTTTCAATCGTCAAAAATGCCAAAATTCAAAAAAACAGCTTCACCAAAACCTATTATAACGAGAATGTATATCGCATATCAGACGAAACTCACGATTACAAAGAGATAAAGCAAACGGGTGTTGAGCTGCTCGGCGACATAGACGATTATTCCGTAGCGGAGATTGTTATGCTTGCCGTCAAAAGCCTTGGCAAAATAGATAAAAACAATATTTTGAGCATATCGCACATGGCGTTTATAGGTTCCGTGCTCGATGATATGAATATTCCGGCATCCGCAAAGAAAGATATAATATTCTGTGAAAAAAATAAAAATGCTCACGATATAAAGCTCATTTGCGATAAATTCGGTGTCGGCAAAAAATATTCGGATTATTTTTCCTCTCTTGCAATGCTGGAGGGTGATTTCGGCGATGTGCTCGGCTTTTTGCAGTCAAACGCAATGAACGAAGCGTCGCTCAAAGCCTGCGACGAGCTATCAAAGCTTTATAACGCTTTAAAAGCCGCAGGCACGGAGAAAAATGTCAGACTGGATATGTCTGTTGTAAATCCGTCCTCTTATTATAACGGTATTATTTTCAGCGGATATGTTAAAAATTCACCGTCACCCGTTTTGGCAGGCGGAAGATACGACAACCTCGCCGGCAAAATCAGAAAAGGCACAGGCGCAATAGGCTTTGCCGTTTATCTTGATAATCTTAACCTTTATTACCCTTTGACCAAAAGGACAGACAGTGACGTGCTTATAATAAACAAAGGCGGTTTTTCGGGTGCGGAGCTTCTTAAAAAAACAGAGGAGCTTGTCTCTTCCGGCAAGGGAGTCAGGGTAGAGAGAAAAATCCCGGAGGGATATGAAGCAGACGAGATATATGAATTTGACGGCAAGGATTTAAAGGAGGTAAAGTGATGCTTAATGTAGCGCTGCCAAAGGGCAGACTCGGCGATAAGGTGTATAAGCTTTTTGCTTCGATAGGCTATGATTGCAGCGAGATTTATGCCGACAACAGAAAGCTTGTGTTTGAAAGTGAAGCAAATAACGTGCGCTATCTGCTTGTGAAGCCCTCCGACGTTGCAATATATGTTGCGCGCGGTGCGGCGGATATAGGAGTAGTAGGCAAGGATATTCTTGACGAGGGCAATTACGATTTATATGAGCTGCTCGATTTGAAGCTCGGCAAATGCAATATGTGCGTTGCCGCAGAAAACGATTATGTTGAGGACCCCGAAAGGCCGATACGTGTTGCCACAAAGTTCCCGAATATTGCCAAAAGATATTATTCGTCATTCAACCGTGAAATAGATATCATAAAGCTCAACGGCTCAATAGAAATAGCTCCGCTTGTAGGTCTTTCTGACGTAATTGTGGATATAGTCGAGACGGGTACTACGCTGAAAGAAAACAACCTCAGAGTATATGAAAAAATACTGCCGATAAGCGCAAGGCTCATAGCAAATAAATCATCCTATCGTTTTAACAGCGAAGAGATGAACAGAATAACCGCTCTTTTAAGACAAAAACTTGATGAGGAGAGTGCAAAATGATAAAAATTATTAAAGCCTCCGAAGCAAAAACGGAAGATATTTTAACAAGAGACATCAAAACAAAAAGCGGTGTTGAAGATATTGTTTCTGATATTATAGAAACTGTCAGAAGCGGCGGCGACAAGGCTCTTATAGAATACGGCGCAAAGTTTGACGGCGCAGAGATTAAAGACCTTGAAGTTAAAAAAGAAGAGATTGACGCGGCTTTTGAAAGCGAAGATAAAGATTTTATAAAAACTCTTCAAAAAGCAAGGGACAATATCTTTAAATTTCATTCGCATCAGGTCAGGAACAATTTTACGATTAACGATGAAAGCGGCATTATCCTCGGTCAAAAAATTACCCCGATAGAAAAGGTGGGGCTTTATGTTCCCGGCGGTACGGCGCGTTACCCCTCCTCGGTGCTTATGAATGCCGTGCCTGCAAAAATTGCGGGAGTTAAAGAAATTGTTATGGTCACTCCACCCGATAAAAACGGAAATGTTCCGTCGGCTATTCTTGCCGCGGCAAAGGTCGCCGGGGTTGACCGTATATTCAAAACCGGCGGCGCACAGGCAGTTGCCGCGCTTGCCTTCGGCACACAGAGCATACCTAAGGTGGATAAGGTCGTAGGACCCGGCAATGTTTTTGTTGCCACGGCAAAAAGAATGTTATACGGCATAGTGGATATCGACATGATAGCGGGGCCGAGCGAAATTCTGGTTATCGCAGACGGAAACTGCGACCCGGAGCTTGTCGCGGCTGACCTTCTTTCACAGGCAGAGCATGATAAGCTTGCGAGCGCGGTGCTTATAACAGACAGCGAGGCTCTTGCCGAAAAAGTCAGTGCAGAGCTCGAAAAGCAGATTGACGAGCTTCCGCGCAAAGAGATAGCCCGTGCTTCGATAGACACAAACGGCAAAATAATTATCGCAGACGATATGAATCAGGCTGTTGAGATAAGCAACGAAATTGCACCGGAGCATCTTGAGGTTTGTGTGGACGAGCCGTTTCTTTTGCTCAACAGCATAAAAAATGCAGGCTCAATATTCCTCGGCAAAAACGTACCCGAATCCCTGGGCGATTATCTTGCAGGTCCCAACCATACGCTCCCGACCTCGGGCACGGCAAGATTCAGTTCTCCGCTTTCGGTAGATGATTTCATCAAAAAATCATCATTTATCTATTATTCGGCAGAGGCGCTCTGCTCTGTTGCCGACGATGTTGTTCGCTTCGCCGAAAAAGAGGGCTTGCAGGCTCACGGCAGAGCAGTCAGCAAGCGTAAGGAGAGACTTGAATGAGCCGATTTTTAAGAGATATTTATTCTTCGCTTGAGCCGTATACCCCCGGCGAACAGCTGAATGATAAAAAATACATAAAGCTAAACACTAACGAATCACCTTATCCTCCGTCGCCCATGGTGAGGGAGGTGCTCTCGGGTGAAGTGATTGACAATCTCAATCTCTACTCTGACCCGGAGCTTAAAGAGATAAAGGACGCAATCGCCGAGCATTTTTTTCTGGAGAGAAAAAACGTGTTTTGCGGCAACGGCTCGGATGATGTCATTGCCTTTTGTATAATGGCGTTTTGCTCAAACGGCGGCGAGCTTTGCTGCCCCGATATAACTTACAGCTTTTATCCCGTATATTGCAATTTGTTTAAAGCAAAGCTTTGCGAAAAAAAGCTCAAAGAAGATTTCACCGTCGATATAAACGATTATATCGGCATAAACAAAAATATAATTATCGCAAACCCCAACGCCCCCACGGGTCTTGTGCTTAAAAAAGAGGATATTGAAAAAATCGTTGCTTCAAACCCCGACAATGTTGTTATAATAGATGAGGCATACGTCGATTTTTGCACCGAGAGCTGTGCGGAACTTGTAAAAAAATATAAAAATCTTATCGTTACTCAGACATTTTCAAAGAGCCGTTCTCTCGCAGGCCTTCGCCTCGGCTTTGCCCTTGCGGATGAGAAAATTATAGAGGACCTTGAAAAAATGAAGTTCTCGTTTAATCCCTATAATGTAAACACGCTCACCGTCAAGGCGGGCGCGGCGGCAATAAGAGACAGCTTTTATTATGACGAATGTAACAAAAAGGTTATAGAAACAAGAGAAAAAACCAAAAAACAGCTTTCGGCTGCAGGTTTTGAGTGCCTTGATTCGCAGTCGAATTTCATTTTTGCAAAGCATAAAAGCATACCTGCCGAAAAGCTTTATCTTGAGCTTAAAAGCAGGGGAATACTCATAAGGTATTTTAACAAGCCGAGAATAAGCGATTATGTTCGTATAACCGTCGGCTCACCCGAACAAATGCAAACCTTTGTTAAAACAGCAGAAACAATCATAAAGGATGTGACAGCATGAGACAAGCCGAAATAAACAGAAAAACCGGGGAGACCGACATCAGTCTTTCTCTTTCTCTTGACGGCAGCGGAAAGTGTGAAATTAACACGGGCTGCGGATTTTTAAACCATATGCTCGAGCTTTTTGCAAAGCATTCAAGGTTTGATTTAAACGTAAGCTGCATAGGCGACACAGATGTTGATTATCACCATACCGTTGAGGATATAGGCATAGTTTTGGGTCAGGCTTTTTCGCAGTCACTCGGCGATAAGGGCGGCATAACGCGCTACGGCAGTATGATTTTGCCCATGGACGAAACTCTTGTTCTCACTGCGGTTGACATAAGCGGCAGGGCGTATCTCAATTTTGACGCTCAAATGCCGTCTCAAAAGGTCGGAGAAATGGATACCGAGCTTGTGGAAGAATTTTTCTGGGCATTTGTCAGAAGCAGTAATGTTACGCTTCATATAAAGCTGCTTGACGGAAAAAACACCCACCACATTATAGAGGGAATATTCAAATCCTTTGCGCGCACACTTCGCATTGCCGCAAGCATTGACCCGTCTCTCGGCGGCGAAATACCATCGAGTAAAGGAGTTTTATAATGATTTCAATAGTCGATTACGGCTGCGGCAACCTGTTTTCGCTTTCAAGCTCTTTAAAATTCTTGGGTCTTGAATGTGAGGTCACCGGCGATAAGCAAAAAATAAAAAACAGCGACAAAATTATTTTGCCCGGCGTCGGCGCATTCGGCGACGCGGTTCAAAAGCTGCACGAAACAGACCTTTTTGACACAATAAAGGCGTGCGCCGCAGACGGCAAATATATGCTCGGCATTTGCCTCGGTATGCAACTGCTTTTTGAAAAAAGCTATGAATACGGCGAATATGATGGCTTGGGTCTTATCAAAGGCAGCGTTTGCCCGTTTCGCGGCGACATTTCCACGTCGCTTAAAATTCCGCATATGGGCTGGAATAAACTTAATATATCATCGCCCGACGACCCGATTTTTAAATACGTTCAAAACGGCGATTATATGTATTTTGTCCATTCATTCTATGCAAAGAACTGTGACGAAAACATTATTGCGAGCGCGGAGTACGGTGTTACGGTTCCCGCACTTGTTAAAAACAAAAATGTTTACGGTGCACAGTTCCACCCCGAAAAGAGCGGAGAAAAGGGCCTGCGCCTGTTAAAGGCTTTTGCAGAGCTTTGATAAGGAGGAGCATATGGAGATTTTTCCCGCAATAGATATAAAAGACGGCAAGGTGGTTCGTCTTACAGAGGGCGATTATGACCGAATGACGGTTTACAGCTCTTCGCCTTGCGAAATAGCCGAGCAGTTTATCAAAAAAGGCGCAAAAAATTTGCACGTTGTAGACCTTGACGGCGCCAAAGACGGCACCACGGAAAATTTTGAGGTGATAAGCGAAATCGCAAAATACAAAGAGCTGTTTATAGAGGTCGGCGGCGGCATACGCAGCGTTGAGAGAATTAAAAAATATCTCGATTTAGGTGTTGACCGCACAATAATCGGCACGGCGGCAGTTAAAAATTATCCGCTGGTCGAGGAAGCCGTCAGACTTTTCGGCGATAAAATAGCCGTCGGTGTTGACGCAAAGGACGGCAGGGTGGCCGTCAGCGGCTGGCGTGAGGTGACCGATACAGACTCGGTTGCGTTTTGCAAAAGGCTTCGCGATACGGGCGTTAAAACCGTTATTTATACAGATATTTCAAAGGACGGCGTGCTCTCGGGCACAAACCTTGAAATTTATAGAGAGCTTTCAAAAATCGACGGGCTCGATATTGTCGCCTCGGGAGGAATTACCTATGAGAGCGAAATAAAAGAGCTTAAGAATATGGGGCTGTATGCCGCAATAGTCGGCAAGGCCGTGTATGCAGGCAAGCTTTCGCTTGAGAATGTTCTCAAAGCGGCAGGGGAGGAATAATATGATAACACGCAGAATAATCCCGTGCCTTGACGTGCGCGACGGCAGAGTTGTAAAGGGCGTTAATTTTGAGGGAATACAGGACGTTGCCTCGCCCGTTGAGCTTGCGCGCTTTTATAATGAGAGCGGCGCGGACGAGCTTGTGTTTTATGACATAACGGCTTCATACGAAAACAGGGCGCTTTTTACCGACGCATTGACCGCGGTGGCAAGCGAAATATTTATTCCTCTCACGGTCGGCGGCGGAATAAACACCCTTGACGATTTTGAAAGAGTGCTCAAATGCGGTGCAGACAAAGTCTCTGTCAACAGCGGCGCGATAAAAGACCCCTCGCTTATAGAGCGTGCGGCAAAAAAATACGGCAGCCAGTGCGTTGTGCTTTCTATGGATATTAAAAGAGTAGACGGCAGCTATCACATCTTTTTAAATGGCGGAAGAAAAGACACCGGCATAGATGCTCTGCAATGGGCGCTCAACGGCGAAAACAGCGGTGCGGGCGAAATGGTTGTCAACAGTATAGATACCGACGGAGTAAAACAAGGCTTTGATATTGAGATGCTTTCGGAAATTCAAAGCAGAGTATCCGTGCCCGTTATTGCAAGCGGCGGAGCAGGCAAAAAAGAAGATTTTTTGGAGCTTTTTAACTCCGGCTGTGCGGACGCAGGGCTTGCCGCTTCGATTTTTCATTTTAAAGAAGTGTATATAAAAGACCTTAAAGAATATCTTAACGACAATAATATAGAAATGAGGGTGTAATATGACCGAACTCAAATATGACTCCAACGGACTTATCCCTGCCATTGTGCAGGACCATTACACAAAGCAGGTTTTAATGCTTGCCTATATGAACGCAGAGAGCCTTAAAATCAGCATGGAGGAGGGCATTACCTGCTTCTTCAGCAGAAGCCGCAAGCAGCTTTGGCGCAAGGGTGAGACTTCGGGCAATAAGCAGCATATTGTTTCAATCCGTACGGACTGCGACTGTGATACGCTTTTGGTTGACGTAATAAAAGACGGCCCCGCGTGCCACACCGGCAGTGAAAGCTGTTTCTTTAATCCGCTTTATGAGGCAGAGAATGCAGACGAGCAGTTCTCTTATGAAAACCTTTATAAAATGCTCCTCGGCAGAAAGCTTGAGAAAAAAGAGGGCTCTTACACCACCTATCTTTTTGAAAAGGGCACTGATAAAATACTTAAAAAGGTCGGCGAAGAGTGCACAGAGGTCATAATAGCCGCAAAAGCAGGCGACAAGGAAGAGACTGTTTTTGAAATTGCCGATTTGCTCTATCATATAACCGTTATGATGATTGACGCGGGTATTTCGATTGACGAAGTCACCGCCGAGCTTGCAAAACGCCATGTTGTTGACCACAAGGTTAAGCAGGAGAGAATGCAGTAAAATTAAATCCGCCGCGGTTTGTCACTTTATTGACTGCCGAGGCGGATTCGTTTATTCTGTAAGCTCTTTATATATTTTTTTCATTTCGCAAATTTCTTCCGTTTGCGTCTTGATAATTCCCCGGAGCAGCGGCGTCAGCTCCGGACAAAGTCTGTATTTCAGGGCGTTCTGCGCCATTTGCACGGCGCCCTCGTGGTGCGGAATCATTTCAAGAATAAAGCTTTCGTTTATGCAATTCAGCCTTTTGGCATTTTTCATTGACAAAAACATATTTTGCATTATCGAGCGGTTTTGCTGAATGTAGTAAAAAAACTCCTGCTTCGGGTTTTTGAATGTTGAGCATTTTTTGAGTATGGATTTCATTTTTTCAACATCTCTGCTTTGTCCGGATATTATTTTATCGGCTAAATTCTGTAAGGGCAGGTTGGTTGTGTACCGCAAAAGATTTTGTGACATTTCAATTGCCGCCTCATGGTGAGGTATCATCTGATTTATAAAATTTTGCGATATGCTGTCGGTGAAATCCGCGCCGTTTATTTTGCATATCATATTTTCTGTTATTTCACGGTAGCGTGTAAGATACTTTTGGCTTACGCGGCTCAGCTCATTTCTTTCGTCCATATGCACACTCCTTTCTCATTACAGACTATGCCGCAAAAAGGGGAGTGTGAAAAAAGAGGATTACCGTATTACGCGCGGTAACCCTCCGGAAATTATTTTTTAAGGTCTGAGAACAGTTTGACATTGTCAAAAGAGTAGGTGTATTTCCCGTCCTCAATTCCGTGAATTATTTCACAGACTTTGTCGTTGTATGGTGTGGGTACACCGTATTTTTTGCCGTATGCACAAACAACACCGTTTATTGCATCGACCTCGCATTTTTTGCCTTTTTCAAGGTCTTGAAGCATGCTTGCCTTGAGCAGGCTGTGCTTTTTAATGCAAATCGGTATGAGCGCAAAAGAGATTTTCTTTTTCAATCCGTTGCCCTTGTAATCAAGCAGCTTTACAACGTCTTTGCCTTGAATCGGCTCAATTTTTATTCCTGCCGCTGCAGCAACGTCGATACATTCTTTAATAAGGTTCTGGCAGCAAACGCGCGAATCTTTGCGCTGCGCCGCTTCGCCGAAGGTTCCGCCCGTAACGGCAGACATTCCGCTGAAAGCCGCGTTTATCAAAAGCTTTGACCATCTGACGCCCATAAAATTATCTTCTATATCAACGGGGCACATATTTTCAAGCAGAGCCTTGACCTGCATAAGCTTATCATCTTTTTTGCCGTTCATTCTGCCGAGACCGAAGCTCATGCTGTCGGGTTCGCTCGTAAGCTCCGACACACCGTGACCGTGAAGCGTTGCACCCCATGCAACCGTACAGCCCATTGTGCGATCCTCACCGACCACCTCGGATACCGAAAGCTCCGGCAATCCGTTTTGAAGTGTGCATACAATGCAGTCGTCGGTCATGTTCTTTTGCAGATTTTTAAGAACGTTTATATTGTCAAGCTGCTTTGTCAGCAAAATGATAAGCTCATATTTTTCGGTCATTTCATCAGGCGTGAGCGCGTGAACGGGTACGGTCATGTTGACAGTGCCTATTATTTTTGCGCCGGATTCATTCAGTGCATCAACGTGCTCGCGGTTGCGCGTTATAAGATCAACGTCAACGCCGTTTTTTGCAAGGTATGCGCCGAGTACCGTGCCGAGCGAGCCGGCTCCGTAAATTGCAGTTTTCAAAGTGACCCCTTCTTTTTTGTTATTTTAGATAATTATATCACGCGAAAACATTATTTACAATATCAAATTTTATTGACAACACGGGCATCTTAATGATATTATGAAAGCACAATAAATATATGAACACTTCGGAAACGGTAAATATAACAACATAAGCTTTGGCTATTCTTTAGGAGACATCAAATAATGAAACGAAAAAACAGTTTGGAAAGGTTTTTGTTTTGCTTATTTATTTGTGGTTAGTGTTAAAAACTACAGCAAATTGAGACATATAAAAGGAGAGGACATATGAAAAAATATATTCGCTATGTAGTCTGCGCTTTTCTTGCTGTGGTATGTTTTATTGGCGGCAGATATGCAATTTTGAACTATCTCGATAAAGTCTCTCCTTTAGATGCTTTATCATATGCGGAAGAGCATAAATATTCATATTATGATAGTGCTTCAAGGTTATTTTTGAGCCCGTCGGATGATGATAGCTGTTATATTATGCATGATGAGCAGAGAAAAATAAAATACAGAGTTGTTTTTAAAAGAGGATTCGGAAAGTATTCGTGTGTAACTTTCAGTAATATGAACTCGGACAAAAATTTTTCGGGCAGCGCCACCGTATCCGAAGATGCTCTGTCTATAAATATAGAGTGTGACTCAAAAGAATATGATAAGTTGTGCTTTGTAAAAATTTAATGAGAATTTTAAAAGCCCCGCCGCAAAAAATTCCTACGGCGGGGCTACATTTTTGTTACAGAAAAGGCAACACACAAAATTATTTTTTGATTCTAATGATTATCTCTTTTTTGTCAAAATCAACGACCTTTTCAAGCTCTACATCATCGTCGTTAAAACCGCACTCGCGTGCTTCTGCCGAGCCGATGTTTATCGTATAGCTTGTTATGTGACCGCCGTTGCCCCTCTTTTTAGATAATTTTATCGGTTTAACAAACATTTTAAATCCCCCTATATATGGCAGTAACTTTATTGTAGTATAGAATAATATTGTTATCAACATTTTAGTCGCCTGAAAAAAGCAGAAGTTCGGCAGGGAAGTATTATTTATTTTATCTGTGTGCTACCGTTAGAATTTTAAATCCTGCAAAAAAGAAAAGCCTTGAAAACACAAGGTTTCCAAGACTTTTGAAAAGCGGTTTGTTATCTCTTTGAGAAATGATATTCCTTGATATATAAGGCTTTCATGGTTCTGCGGTCCATAAGTGGTCCATAAGAGCGTTTTCTATTGCTTAAAAGCCCATCAATTCTCTTGCTCTTTGCAGGATAAATCTTTCTAATGCCCTAACCCTTTTTGCAGGAAGGTTATAGTTTTATCCATTTGAAATTTGAATGTTTTAATTTGTTTAAGCTGCTTGCGCTGACGGTCACTTATATATTCTTTTGCAATGTCATCAAAAGAAACTCCAAATGCAGACGCCCTTGTATTTGCATATGATTTTAAATCAGCCATAAAAGTCTAACTTAAAGCTTATTATACCCGTAATATTGTGTTTTTGTCAACAAGTCATTACAAGAGGGTAGGGGGCAATTTGCAGTTTCGTGTCATAAAACGAAAGAAAGCTAATTTTATTCATGCAAAATAATGCAACATTTATATAAATTATAGTTGATATTTACGCGAATATCTGTTATACTATATTCAAAACCTTTAAGGAGGTTAAGTTATGTATAGAAAAATTACGGCATTTTTAGAGAAGTGGAAGAATAATGAGCACAGAAAACCGCTTATTTTGCAGGGAGCAAGGCAGGTAGGCAAGACATATTCTTTGCTCGAATTTGGCAGAACACATTATGAAAATGTTGCATATTTTAATTTTGAAACCAATCCCAAGCTTAATGAAACATTTGAGGAAAATATAAGCCCCGATTATCTGATACCGATTTTGTCACACATTGCAGGGCAAACGATAGTTAAAGAAAAGACTTTAATTGTATTTGATGAAATACAGCTTTGCGAACGTGCATTGACCTCGCTAAAGTATTTTTGTGAGGATGCTCCTGATTATCATATTATCGTAGCCGGCAGTCTGCTCGGCGTTGCGGTCAACAGAGCCAAATTTTCTTTCCCTGTCGGGAAGGTCGACATGAAAACGCTTTATCCTATGGATATGGAAGAGTTTATGATTGCTATGGGCGAAAGCGACCTTGTGAATCAAATCAAAAAATGCTTTGCAGCAAATACACCGATGCCCTCCGCTCTTCATGATGCGGCAATGCAGCTTTACCGCCAATATCTTGTTGTCGGAGGAATGCCGGAGTGCGTTATGCAATTTATCGAAACAAAGGATTATATTCTTGTCCGCCATACGCAGGACACAATCCTTGCAAGCTACCTCAACGATATGAGTAAGTACAATAATTTGAACGAAATCAAGAAAACCAGACTTACTTATGATAACATTACGGTTCAGCTTTCAAAAAAGAACACTCGCTTTCAATATAAATTGATTAAAAAAGGCGGGCGGGCTTCCGAATTTGAGAATGCCATTGAATGGCTTTGCCTGTCCGGTATTGTGTCACAGGTTTATAAGGTGGAGCAAATTAAAAAGCCGCTTGAAAACTACCGCGATATTGATGCGTTTAAAATTTATGTGTCCGATTTAGGATTGCTTTGCGCCAAGAAGGACTTAGCTGCCAATGATATTCTCTATATGGTCGAAGAATTGAGCGACTTCAAGGGCGGAATGGCCGAGAATTATGTCAATGTGCAGCTTACCATTAACGGCTATCACACATACTATTGGGAGTCCGAGCGTGGAGCTGAAATAGATTTTGTAATTCAGCGTGACGGTAAACTTATTCCGATTGAAGTCAAATCCGCAGATAACACAAAAGCAAAAAGCCTGAAAGTTTATATGAACACCTATAAGCCCGAATACGCAATCAAGCTTTCTGCTAAGAACTTTGCACTTGAGGATAATAAAAAAATTGTTCCGCTCTATGCTGCATTTTGCATATAACCAAATAAGCCGAGACGCCCTCAATCGAGAGCGTCTTTTTACTTTAATAAGAATATTTAACCCGTCACAACAGCTTTGAGTCAAGCGTTCCATCTTTAACTTGATAGATTTTAGCGTTCGCGCCCACTCCTCTTTGCTTATAGCAATCGGTCGATTCAACATTTTTCATGACAATCTCTCTTTTTCCTCCATGGGCGAGGATTTGCCATTTCACAAAGAAAGGAAACAATATAGGTACAATTTTTTTCTTTGCGACACAGTTCCAAATTTCAGCAGCAAAGAATGTGCAGTTGAAATATAAATCCCAATAATTCCATTGTTTTATTCGCTTACTGACTTTCAAAAGCTGCTCTTTTGTGATGTCCATTTCAAGAGATGATTCGTTTTTTAGGCTATATTTGTTTGCACAATATGCTTCAACATTGTAGTAAAGACCTGGACCGTCTGAGCGGCTGATAAAAAACGTTCCGATTGAAACACCTTGATATGGCTTGAGCGTGTAACAGCCAACCGGCATATCGCCGTTGAAATTGCTCTCAATATAAATCCAAGCATGTCCAAGCCCAACCTGTTGAGTGCATATGTACATTTTAGCAATGACAGTATCGTCCGATACCTCGCTGAAATCGATAATAGGTGATTCAGGTTCAGAAAAATCGGTATCTGTATCTTTTTCCTCATTTTCTACTGAAACAGATTGACTTTTTATTGTCAACGCATCAGTTGTCGTTTTTGTATGCTGCATTTCAATTGCTGCCGATGGAGTAGAAAGTACGGTAAATATTGCAAGAAATATCGCGAGTATTTTTATAAATTTCAATTTCATTATTTTTAATCCTTTGTTATATTGTTTTGATTGTTTTATAAAACTTGCACCTGATTTTTAACTTCGTCCAGATTCTTTTTTGATTGATATACACCGCAAAGCGTGAGCAAAACCGGTGCACAGACTGCAGCCATCAAAATAATTACGAAAACGAACAAGCTTGCCAGTAACGTTATCGGATAAAGAAGAACAATCAATCCGCTCAGTGGCTTAAAAAAGATACGTTTAACTACTCTATAAGCAAGCTTAATCGGACCTATCAATGATGAAAGTGCGACGCAGCTGGATAGAAGGCACACACAAAATACCGCAAACAGTGGATATTCAATAAAGCTGCTCATTTCAACATCTTGAAGCAAAGCTAACATAATTGTAGGGATAATTGAAACCGGAATACATATCAGCGACCGTTTATATCTTTGCTCCGCATCTTCTAATGTGTCGTTTTTCATCGAAAACCATTTCTTTAAATTAAACTTACTTCCTGTCATGTTAATGACCCCTTTTAATTAATTAATTAATAATCTAACCCTATTCTCTTATTGATTTTGCTTAATATTTCAAGCGAACAGAGACTGTTATACCTCTGCCCGTTTGTTCGATTAAATCAATACCAAATCCATCCGAAGAGAACATATTTAATAATAACCTGCCAGAATGTGTAATTGACCGTTACACTACATGTATCGGATAAGTTGTTACCAAATTCATCTGTTACTGTACATGTGATTTTGGTGCTGCCCTTACCTACTCCGGTTACCTTTCCGTTCATGTCAACGGTAGCAACCTTTGTATTTGATGATTTATACTCGACAGAGTAGTTTACTATGCCGTCTGTTTTAACATCGGGCTTAATCGTTGAAGATGACTTATAATTAAGTGAAATATCATTGATTCCGACCGAAATGACCTTGCCGTCTTTTTTATCATCAGTTTTCTCGTTAAAGTGCATCTTTGCGCTTTTCAACGCTTCATTTCCCTTGCTTATTTCAACCTTTTCCCACTCATTCTCAGTGCCTGGGAAATAAACCTCCAAATCCTTACATTCTCTGAAAGCATTTTGACCAACCGTTTTAATTTTTGCTTCCAATACTACTGTTTTCAGATTTATTGAGCATGATGTTGAACGAAAGATTTCTGACGGTATAGAAGTAACTTCTTTGCCAAATACAACTTTCGTAACTCCGGAATCGCCAAACATATTCGGCGAACCGTCGCCTACTTCCGTTACTTCAAAAACGTCACTGTTTGCATTGAAGCAAACTGTTTCCAGTTTTGTGCATCCATAAAAAGCTCTTATTCCTATACTTCCCTCAGTCAATGTTTCCGGGATAGTGACTGCTTTAAGATTTCTACATTCCGAAAAAGCATCCGCACCAAGGCTTGTAATTTTACCGAGGCTTAATTCTCTTATTGCTGACTTCATAAAAGCTCCTTTGCTAATTGTCCTGAGAGAATCGGGAGCAATGAACTTACGATATGAAGTGTTATAAAAAGCCCATTTTCCTATACTGATTAACTTGGATAAATCATTCTTTTTCTCAACACCGTTTTCGGTATATGTTTCGATGCTTTTCAAAGAAGTACAATTTTCAAAAGCACTTTCACCAATATTAGTTACAGTATCTTTAAAAACAACTGTTTCAAGGTTGCTTGCATTTACTAGCAAATTATCTGGAACCTTAACAACATCTTCACCGAAAACAATTTTAGATAATGTTGAACTTCCGAAGAAATTATATACTCCGGCGTATGTGACATTATACGTTGAGCAATTTACTGCATTAAAATATACAGTCTTCAATGATGTGCAGTCGATAAATGCATTATTTCCGAGATTTACAATACCCTTGGGGATTGTAATATTTTTGACATTCTGTCCTCTAAATGAATTACGACCGATACATTTTACGTTTATACCGTTCAGTTTCTCGGGAATTGCATAATTCTCTGGGAAATCACCCTGTGCGCTCTCAATTGTCAAACCGTCATTGCCAATCTCATATTCATAAGATATTCCGTCCAGCTTTACACTCATTGTGTCTGCGGCATTTGCTTTTATTGCAAAAAAATTAACAGAAGTACCGCCGATTGCAGCCGCGCCTGCACCGAACATCATTGAAAGTGCCAGCGCTGCCGAAAAAACTTTTGTCATAATTTTTGCTTTCATAATAATTCACTCCTAAATTTCGTAATAGACTTTCTCTTACTCGCTATTTAATCTTATACCCAACGCTTTATCCGACTTCCGCTGTGAACAGAATCTTCAAAAGTCTTTTCCCGATTGTCGCAATGCTTACGGCATAAACGGCGAAAACGAAATAAATTACAAATCCGATATCATACCTCAGACCTATGAGCAAAATTAAAGTTGTAATCAGCGAAATTATACACGCTGTTATAGCTCCTTTGATTTGCCTTCTTACACCGTTCGTCTGACAGTATTCACATTTATCTCTAATTCGCTGCATCGGTTTTCCTCCTTTCGTTTGTTTCTCTCTCTCTCAATTACAGCTACATTATAATCATTCAAACGTGTTAAAGATTAACAATCGGTATGAAACCGCATTTTGAGGGTATGAATGAGAAAAAAGACCGGTTAAGGCTATTTTTTTGACAAATCATGTTGTTAATTTTAGAAAACAATGGTATTATATTTATATTATAATTAAAGGGTGTTTGTAATGAAAATTGCGGTATGTGATAATGATGAAATTATAACACGGCAAACTGTTTCATTCATTGAGGATTATATGGAAGTAAAAAAAATCAATTTAAAATATGAAGTCTTTACTTCATATGAGCCTGTGCAGGACAGAATTGATGATTTTGATTTGTTCATTCTTGATTACAACATGAACGAAGACAACATTGCTTCGGATGGAATGGATTTGATGAACGGCATGGAATTTGCTCGGCTAGTCCGTTCGCAGGCTGACCCACATAAAGGAATAATTTTTTTAACGTCATATAATGAAATTGTTTATGAATCTTTTGAGGTCCGCGCATACAACTTCCTTGTAAAACCGATTCAAAAAGAAAAGCTGTTCAATGTGCTTGACTCTTATTTGAAAACAACGGTTGAGACTGGAAAAATAATGGTCAAATATAAAGACGAGGCACATATTATCAAGGTTGACGAGATTTATTTTTTTGAGGTTATCATAAAAGATGTTTTCATTCATCTTAAAGATAAAACCATTAAATGCCGGAAGAAAATTGAAGCCTTCGAGGAAGAACTTGCCCCGTTCGGTTTTTTCAGGATTCACCGTTCCTATCTTGTAAACATTTCAAAAATAGACACTATCAACAGTAAAAATGCAGTTATGAAAAACGGCGATGAAGTCTATGTGAGTGGTAAAAAATATGCAGAGCTTTGTGAAAAGTTCCTTGAAAAAAATAAAGGGGAGAAATAGAAATGATAATTACATATCTAAGCTATATGCTGACTGTTTCGCTTGGCTGTATTTTCGAATTGTTTATTTTAAACAAATTCTTAGGCTATGAACTGAGAGTGAAAAAAGTACCGCTGATTATTACATGCGTTGCCCTGGCTGTGTTGATGTTTTTACTTGTGTGGAAAAATCTTATTGATATCGCAAATATCTCAATGGCTTTATTCTATATGATTACTCCATATATGGCACTTGATTTAAAAAAGAAAAAGCTGTTTATTCTTTTCGGATTCGTTTTAGATTGCTTTTTTGATGTGCTGACACAAGTCTTTACATTACTTTTCAGAATAAAGTCATCAACAATCATTTATAACACTATTTTCTCGGCGTGGTTCTTAGCATGTATTTTTATATCTTTACTTCTGTATTATAAAAAGCATTTTATTATTCCAAAGTTTTTTCTTGAACAGATACCTACTATTTTTTATATCTTATTCTTTATTGCGTTCTTCGTTATATCGCTAATGCTGGACAATGACAAAGAAACCTTTGGACTGTTAGAGTTGTACCTTGCCGGTGGATTCGTTATAATCTCATTTTTCGGAATATCTTATATTGTAGTTAAATACATAACTGTTTCATCCAAGCAAAGGGAATCCGAATTTCAGCTGGAAATGCAGGCGGAGCACTATCAGGAATTGGCTGAAAAGAATCGAGATATTCGCCGTTTCAGACACGATATCAAGAACAATCTGCTTGCTTTGGATATTCTCCTCTCCGACGAAAAATACGATGAGGCGAAGAACTATATCGACAGCATGAGCGAATCGGTTAAAGAAACTGAAAACAGATTTTCAACAGGAAGCTATTTTGCAGATGCAGTCCTTTCACATAAGGTCGATGAAATAAAGAATGACAATATTGACATTGAATTCAGCGGAACCGTTCCTTCGGACAAAATCGGCAACAATGACCTTTGCACAATTCTGACAAACTCAATCGATAATGCAGCAAGAGCCTGCAAGAAGATTGCACCGTGCAAAATAAGTGTAATTTCCGATGAAACCGAAAAAGGATGTACACTCACCGTTTCAAATCCTGTTTCAAAGAAAGTTGAAATCAAAAACAACTCAATTAAAACATCAAAGAAGGATGTGCAGAATCACGGCTTCGGAATTGAGAACATTAAAAGAGTTGCGAAAAAATATAACGGCTTTGTTCGGCTTAGCTGCACAAATTCTGAATTTACAATCAAAATAGGCTTGTTGTATTAAACAAAAGCAACGGGGCGGTGCTCAGATGCATCGCCCCACTTTCTTATCTTTTCCACCAATTTTTAATTGAAGCCCACACGCCTTTTAATCCTTTATAAACTGAATCAAAAATGAACGAAAAGAATTCGGTCACTGCCTCAACAATTTTTTGAAAAGATGTTTTTTCTTCTACGTCGCCGAGACGAATTGTTTCACCGTCTCTGATTATCGAAAGGGTAACCTTTTCGCTTTTTAAGTTACTTTCGTCGACATCTTCAAGGATATCAGACGAAAGCATCTTGCTGACATCAAGCTCTTCAAAATATATGTACTGCACATCGGTATCCTTAACCAGTCGACATATGCAGCTCCACGTATCTTCAGTGAGAACCACCTTGCCGTCAAGTGCCAACATCGGTTTATCCTTATCATCCTTGTTCACCGTAAAGCTGTATGGAATAACATTGTAATTATCTTCCTTCAGCATGTTATATGCACTTGAATCTTTCGGAGCAAGAATCTGCATATTGTCGTTTTTCGGGAAAGCATTCTTGCCGATAACTGTGTTTTCGGGAATTATACAAACAGAATTTAAATTAATGCAGTCGGGAAAAGCGTTGTTGGAAATCTCGGTTATTCCAGATTCTATTAGTACTCTTTTAATATCAAATTTTTCAAAATTTGCCGTGTTAACAGAAAGGCCCTCATAATTTGCGAAATTTTCGTTTGTAAATGACATTTCTTTTAAAGTGTCAGTTGAATACATCACTCCTGTGCCGCTGATTTTAAGCAAGCCGTCATTTCGGGTAAATTGATAGTAAACATTTTCTCCACATTTACCGTTTACAACCTCGCTGTCTTTAATGTAACTCGATAGATTTCTAACACAGTCCTTATTATTTATAGCCCTGTTAATGTTTTCTGTACAAATCCTTGCACAGTTCCGCAGCACATTATCTTCTTTTTCTACAAAAAGCAAACCATACTTAATTATATTGTCCTCCAGATTATCTGCATACCCTTCCTCAAAAAGAAACACAAATATATCTTTAAAAAACATACCATACTTAATAGAATCAAATTCCTCACTATCCAAAGAATACTTTTGGTATAACGCCTGTTCCTTTTTTTGCAAAATCAAATTAAACTGATTTTGTGAATTTTCATCTGGCTGTGCATATAAATATGAAGTTGCTATCCAAGACGACGTCTTCCAATATCTAAAATTGCTGTATTCATTTGTATCTATATTTTCCTGTGTTTCAGGCACATAAATATTATCTATATACTGCTCTCTACCACAAATATAATTGCTCAAAAGTTCCTTAAATTGGCCTTCTTTGGTAAAAATCAGATTAACTCGTTTCTGTCGATAATTGGGATATTCATTATCGCCTTCTACTGTTACATTACAATTGTTTTTCAAGTCTATTGATGAAAATGCAAACTTTTCAAACCCGGTGCATTCTTCCGCTATAGTGACGTTCTTATCCTCACGGGCAATAGGACATTTTAAAAGTGTTTTCTTATCTTTTGAGTATAAAGCATTATCAAAAGATGTAATCTTTTCATTATTAATATCAGCAGAGATTTTTTCAATATTTGCAGAATATAAGAACAAATCGGAATCATAGGAAACATCTTTTCCCATAAATATAGATTTTACTTTTAACAGAAATTCGTATTTCTCTCTTGAAAAATTTCTTTCAATACTCGATTCAATAACATCGTTTTCATCAATATTTAAATCAGTAGTCAAGTCTTTATCCCATGCGTCATTGTACAATCTGAGTTCTCCTGTCTTCTCGTCGAACTCATAACTTTTTCCGTTTGGTTCCTCTGCGAACGCAACTGTACTTGTGCCGATTGAAATAATAAGTACAAGTAATAATGACAAAATTTTTTTAACTGTTTTTTTCATAAATAGTTTCTCCTTGTAAATCTGGGAAAAATAGTATTTTTGTTATAATTATTTCCACCAATTTTTGATTGAAGCCCACACGCCTTTTAATCCTTTATAAACTGAATCAAAAATGAACGAAA
>OIZL01000072.1_pt1 | contig 87491 bp, 71 predicted proteins | sample 1588541 | NCBI WGS metagenome assembly OIZL01 (sample SAMN03283285) | human gut metagenome | biome: human-associated habitat; material: feces | host: Homo sapiens | place: Peru | collected 2012 | reverse complement strand
GACCATGGATAAGGATGCGGCGATCAAGGCTGACCTCTATCAGGTGATCGGCAAGGAAATCGATGATGCATATATGGTAGAGCTGAAAAAGCAGATCGTACATCCGGAGATCATCAAAGAAGTAGCAGATGAGATCAAGATCGTTTACACACCTCTGCACGGTACAGGACTTGTTCCGGTCAAACGTGTCTTAGCTGAGCTTGGCTTCAAAAATGTATATGTTGTACCGGAGCAGGAGCTTCCGGATCCTGACTTTACCACACTGGAATATCCAAACCCTGAAGATCCGAAGGCATTTACCCTTGCATTAAAGCTTGCGAAGGAAAAGGATGCGGATCTGGTTCTGGCAACCGATCCGGATGCCGATCGTCTGGGTGTTTATGCAAAGGATACCAAGACAGGAGAGTATGTAAGCTTTACCGGAAATATGTCCGGAATGCTGATCGCGGAGTACATTCTTCGTGAGCGCAAAGCAACCGGAACCATGCCGGAGAATCCTGCACTGGTAGAGACCATCGTTACCACAGATATGGCAAAGGTGATCGCTGCGGATTACGGCGTAAAACTGATCGAGGTACTGACCGGATTTAAATATATCGGAGAGCAGATCCGCCTTTTCGAGAAAAATCATACATACAACTATGTATTTGGTCTGGAAGAAAGCTATGGCTGCCTTGCCGGAACATACGCAAGAGACAAAGATGCCTGCGTTGCAGTTATGATGCTCTGCGAAGTTGCTTCTTACTACAAATCACAGGGTAAGACACTCTGGGATGCAATGGTAGATATGTACGAGAAATACGGTTACTTCAAGGAAGGTCTTGAGACACTTACCTTAAAGGGTATCGATGGAGCAGAACAGATCCAGAATATCATGACCGATATGAGAAACAATCCTCCGAAAGAACTTGGCGGATACAAGGTTGTTGCCGTACGCGACTACAAGGAAGACACCAGAAAAGATCTTGCGACCGGAGAGGTTACAAAGACCGGACTTCCGACTTCCAACGTACTGTACTATGAACTGACCGACAACGCATGGTGCTGCGTAAGACCGTCCGGTACAGAACCGAAGATCAAATTCTACTTTGGTGTTAAGGGAACATCTCTTGCAGACGCAGAAAAGAAATTAGAAGCGGTAAGAGAAGATATGTTAAAAGCTGCAAAAGCAGAATAAAGACAGAGAACAGAACGAAATAACAGGGAGAGGGCTGCTGCGTAAGTAGAAATACTTGGCGGCAGCCTCTGTTTTTCGGAAGAGAAAAGGAGAAACTATGCGGGAGAAAAGAAAGAACTGGAATCCGGTGCTTGTGTTCATTCTGGGAGTGGCGATCGCAGCCGGATTTCTGCTTGTCATGGATGGGGCGACCTTCCTCGCAAGCTGGTTTATGATACTGCCGGGCTACGGAATGACAGTGGTCTCAGAGCTTACGGCGAGCGTTTATATTCTGATCGTGCTGCTCGCGCTTGGCTATATCGGAGTATTTGCAAAAATGGGTGAAGGTCTTCTGACTGGATTTTATATTGGCGGCTTTATGACCGCGTACTGCATCTATGAGATCATCGGACAGTTTTATCTTCAGAGTATGTCAGGAGACGGACAGGTACAGCCGGCGGTACAGATCTTTTTATTTGCGGTTGCGATGTTTTTGATCGGATTTAATGAAGAGCTGGTATTCCGTGGGATTATCTTAAACCTGTTTTTGGATAAATTCGGGAACAGCAAAAAGGGGATCGTCACGGCGACAGTGCTTAGCAGTGTGATCTTCGGCGCGGTGCATCTGACAAATATCTTTTCCGGTGTTTCGGTGGCAAGTGCTCTGGTGCAGGCGATCCAGGCAGCCGTTTTAGGCGGACTGCTCGCAGCGATCTATCTGCGGAGCGGAAATATCTGGATCGTGATCGTGGCACATGCGCTTACGGATTTTGCGTCAATGCTTTCGAGCGGCATTTATGGAATGGGCGATGCGATCGACAGTATCAACCAGCTGTCGTGGCTCAATTTTATCACGGTTCCGATCTTTTTGATCCCGACACTTGTCCTTTTCCGGAAAAGCAAGCTTCAGGAGCTGGAGGATAAGAGAAACGGGATTGTTGTGATCCCGTCGCAGAAATCATGTGAGCATACAGCGATCGTGTCACTGATCCTCGGAATGATCGGGATCATGATGGGATGCGCCGGATATGGTCTCGCGTTTGGTGTCGTTGGATTGCTCGGATCCTATACCGCATGGAAAGAGAGCCGCAAGAAAAACGGAATTCTGATCGCGGCATTTATAACCTCGGGCGCGGCGATCGTGATCTCGTTTATCGCGTGTATCTTTATGCTGGGCGTTATGCCGCAGATATCGGACATGAGTGATCTGATGCGTGGTTTTCAGTAGAAATACCGGGAAAGGAGAGGCATATGGAAAATGAAGTAAAAAAATGTATGGGTGTAGAAAAACTGACGGATAACCGTTTCCTCAATCTTTATCACATTGACGCGCGTTCCGCGAGCGGACAGCCGTTTGACTACTATTTCGCATCACGCAACGACGCGGATAACATCAAGATAAAGACAAAGGAAGTAAGACCTGAAGGGATCGTGATCTACCCGGTCTTAAAAGATGAGCCGGACAAGGTCGTGATGATACGGCAGTACCGTTATCCGCTCGATGCGTATATCTATGAATTTCCTGCCGGATGTATCGATCCGGGCGAGACAAAGGAAATGACGGCGGTGCGCGAGATGAAAGAGGAGACCGGGCTCGACTTTACGGTCTATGAGGGTGGAAATGACAGCCTGCGCAACCCGTTTTTTATCGGACCCGGCTTTACCGATGAGACGGATGCGTCGGTATTTGGCTATGTTTCCGGAACCGTGGCTGACACGCAGAGAGAAGATACGGAGACGCTTGAGGTGATATTTGTAGACAAAAAAGAGGCGAGACGGATCCTAGCGGAGGAACGGGTTTGTCTGCGCGCTGCGTACCTTTTAATGCAGTTTTTACAGATGGATGCGTCCGCACCGTTTGCGTTTCTGGATGTTTAAGTTAATTTAAGCAGTTTTATCGCAAAAAGTGAGAAAATTATAAGCAAAAATTAGGTATACGAATACAGAAACCTGTGCTATGTTAGTAACACTGAAAAAGCGGAAATAAGGAGGAGAAGGAAATGGCAGTTGTTTACCATGAAAAAGAGCGCATTTTCAAACTGGACACACCGAATACGAGTTATATCATCGGTATCGTGGACGAAGAAAATTTTGTCGGACATGTGTATTACGGAAAAAAATTAAAGGATCACAATGTCGGTTATCTGATGGGAACGGAGGAAGCACCGTTTGTTCCGTCAAAGAACAACAGAGACCGTGTATCTTTTTTGGATAGTTTCCCAATGGAATATCCGTGCAGCGGACTTGGGGATTACCGTGGAAGCTGTTTTGAGGTACGGACAGCGGGCGGACATAACGCAGTATCCCTGTCTTATGTATCACACAGGATCTATGCCGGAAAACCGAAGCTTTCCGGACTTCCGGCGACCTTCGCGAAGGAAGGGGAATGTGATACCTTAGAGCTTCTCTGCGAAGATAAGGTACTTGGACTTCAGGTCGTTTTGATCTACTCCGCGTTTAAAGATGTAGATGTCATTGCAAGAAGCGTAAAGATCATCAACAAGGGCAGTGAGGCGGTTTATCTGACCAAAGCGCTTTCCTGCTGTGTCGATATGAACAATCAGGATTTTGAACTGCTTACGATGCACGGTTCCTGGGCAAGAGAGCGTATGATCGAGTACCGTAAGGTCGGACATGGCTATCAGGGTGTGGAATCTTTCCGTGGAGAATCCAGTCATCAGGATCATCCGTTTATGGCACTGAAACAGAAGAACGCAACGCAGGAGAGCGGCAGTGTCTACGGATTCCATTTTATATATTCCGGAAACTTCATCGGACAGGTGGAATTAAACCAGTTCGATATGGTGCGTGCAGTGATGGGAATCCATCCGGAGAACTTCTGCTGGAAACTGGAGCAGAATGCAGAATTCCAGACACCGGAAGTTGTCATGGTCTATACCGGGGACGGTCTGGACGGCATGACACACAACTATCATGAGTTGTACCGCAACCATCTGATCCGCAGTGAGTATAAGAACAAGAAGCGCCCGATTCTCATCAACAACTGGGAAGCGACTTACTTCGATTTCAATACCGAAAAACTGCTTGCAATCGCAAAGACGGCGGCAGAGCACGGCATCGAGATGTTAGTTATGGATGATGGCTGGTTTGGCCACCGAAACGATGACAATACCAGCCTTGGTGACTGGGAAGTCAACGAGACAAAGATCACCGGAGGCTTAAAGGCACTCGTAGACGAAGTGAATAAGCTCGGCCTGAAATTCGGTATCTGGTTTGAGCCGGAGATGATATCACCGGATTCCAATCTCTACAAAGAGCATCCGGACTGGGCGCTTCAGATCCCGGGACGTGTCGGATCTCTCTGCCGTAACCAGTATGTGTTGGATCTGACCAGAGAAGATGTCAGAGAGCACACTTATGAGAGCATTGCGAAGATCTTACGCAGCGCAAACATCGAGTATGTAAAGTGGGATATGAACCGCCAGCTTACCGATATCGGAAGCTTCGAACTGCCGGCAGACCGTCAGGGCGAGATCTACCATCGTTATGTGCTTGCGGTTTACGAATTACAGGAGCGTCTGATGCAGGAATTCCCGCATCTGCTTTTGGAGAACTGCTCCGGCGGCGGCGCGCGTTTTGATCCGGGTATGTTATATTACAGCCCGCAGATCTGGTGCTCAGATGATACCGACGCGGTAGAGCGCTTAAAGATCCAGGAAGGTACGGCACTCGTATATCCGCTCTCCACGATGGGCGCGCATGTATCTGACTGCCCGAACCACACCGTTGGCAGAAGCACACCGTTTGAGACCAGAGGCTATGTGGCACTGGCTGGTACATTTGGCTACGAACTTGATATCACAAAGATCTCCGAGGAAGACAGAAAGATGATCCCGGAACAGGTAAAGATGTATCATACCTACAATGATCTGGTGCGTGAGGGCGATTATTACCGCATCGCGTCTTACCGTGAGAATCATTACTTTGACTGCTATGAAGTGGTTGCGAAGGATAAATCAGAAGCGCTTGTTACATATGTCCAGGTGCTGAACCGTCCGAATTACCACAGTAGAACGATCTGCCTGAAAGGACTTGATCCGGAGAAGCGCTATAAGCTGGAAGGCGCAGAGAATGAACGGGTTTACCTTGGTGATACCCTGATGAATGCGGGAATCCGCGTGGAAAATCTGTGGGGGGATTACAAGGGCAGACTGCTTCACTTTGTAGAGGCATAACGATAAAGACCGTCGAAAAAAGAACGGAAAAAGAGAATGAATGGGAATAAAAAAGGGGACTGCACACATCCGGCAGTCCTCTTTCTGTTTTTATTTACATGGATACTTATTTGTAATCGGAAACGTTGCTCTTATCTACTTTTTCAAACGGTACCCAGACGTATTTTCCGTCATCGGTCACGCCGTCCATGGAGCCTGTGGATTCTCCCTTGGCAAGATGAGCAGCAGCCTCAACGGCGGCAGTACCCTGTCCTTTTCCGGACTGGTAAACGGTGAATGCCATATCGCCGTTCTTGATCGCTTCACAGCCGTTTGCGGTGGCGTCAATGCCGAGAACCGGAAGCTTGTCAAGGTCGATGTTTTCCTCTTTGCAGGCGTCAATGATACCGAGAGCCATAGAGTCGTTGTTGCAGATGACACAGTCCGGGGTAACACCGGTGTTCAGGAAAACTTTAAAAAGATCCGCTGCGGTGTCCTGATCCCAGTTTGCATAGTCATCAAATACATAGTTGATCGTTTTGCCGCTTGCCTCCAAGGTTTCCTTGGCACCTTTGGTACGGCCGATCGTAGCGGAATGTGCTTTTGGCCCTTTTAAGATAACGACATTGAGTTCGCTCTTGTCAGAAAGCGCATCCAGTACATATTCTGCCTGATACTGACCGGCAACTTTTTCATCGGAGCCGACATAGATATATTTGTCTGCTTCGAGGTATTTTTCGTCCGGGCAGCTGTTGATGAATACAATCGGCAGGTTACCCGCGTTTGCCTTTAAAGCGACTACGGTATCGATGGATACCGGGCTGCAGATGATGGCGTCATAGCCATCGGATTCTGCTGATTTGATAAAAGCGGACTGATTTTCAATCGAGCCCTCCGCATCCTTTACATCCAGCTGAATGCCCTGTTCGGCAGCTGCGGCGGTCGCGCCATCCACGAGTGTCTGGCGGAAATCATCCATCTCATTTAACGAAAGTAATATCTTAATGCCGTTGTTTCCGGAAGAAGCAGACGAGCTGTTTCCGCATCCGGCAAAGGCTGTCAGTGCAAAGATGACGGCAGCCATCAGAATTCCAAGTTTCTTTTTCATGATTCGTTCGCTCCCTTCGAAATTTTGAACATGCTGACCTGATCCGCCAGTTCCTGAGCAGATTCTGTCAGTTCTCTCGCGTCGTTCGCAACGGTCTTGCTGTTGTCTGTGATGTGGTTTGCCTGTTCTACCATGGTATCGGAGGTCGCAAGGATCTCTTCGGAGCTTGCAGCCTGTTCCTCAGAAATTGCGGCTACGTTGCTCGCAACATCATCTACTTTTTCGACTTTTTCAATGACCTGCTGAACCAGACCGCTGACTGCGTCGATGTTGTTGAAGATCGCGTCAAAGGTCTTTAACGCATCCTCAACGAGACGGCTGCTTTCGTTGATATTGCCTGCGCTGTCGTCCGCCTGGGATACTGCGTCTTTTACCAGATCGTTAATCTCGTGGATCAGATTTTCAATATCGCGTACCGAATCGGCACTGGTCTGCGCGAGCTGTCCGATCTCACCGGCAACAACCGCGAATCCCTTGCCGGCTTCTCCGGCTCTGGCAGCTTCGATCGAAGCGTTTAAGGAGAGCAGGTTGGTCTGATCGGCGATTCCCGCGATCACGTTGGTGATGTTGGTGATCTCGCTGGAAGCCTTTCCGACTTTGTCGATCGCTTCCTGTAAGTGGAGCACGGAGTCGTTGATGTCGGTCATTGCCGCGCCGACACGCTGCATATCGGATTTGCCCTGGCGGGAAATGGTGACGGTCTCTTTCATCTTGTCATCCACTTCTTCGCTGTCCTTTCTGGTATCGGCAACGACCATCGCAAGAGTGGTTGCGTTCTGGGCGATATCATTGACAGAAAGAGAAAGCTGCTCCACGGTGCTGTTTAACTCCTTCATGGACTGACTCTGTGTGGTGGAAGCGTCAAGCATCTGGTCGGAGACCGTATTGCTGTTGTCCGCCTGGGAGTGCAGTTTGTCAGATACACTGTAAATAGATGCGATCATACCGCGCATGGTGGAAACGAATTTTTCCACACCGCATCCCATACGACCGATCTCGTCATTGCTCTTTGCCTTTACTTCCACGGTGAAATCGCCGTCCGTCATCGAGGTGATGATGGAAGTAAGCTCCTTGATCGGGCGGATCGTAAAGTGGATGACACGTTCGATCAAAACAGCGAGGATCAGAACGGAGATCAGACCTACTAAGATCATGTCAGTCCGCACTTTGTTGACATCCTTATAAATAATAGAAGTCGGAATATAGGAAACAAGGATCCAGTCCGTACCGGAAATCTCCGAGAACGCGGTCATGTTTCCGTCAATGTTTGTCAGAGAGTAATCGCCGTCAGCGACTTTGGCTCCGACATCCTTTAAAAAGGCATCGCTGGAATCACTCAGATTGGTTGAGATCATCGAGCTGTCGCGGTGCGCGAGGATGGAGCCGTCTTTCGGATTGACGAGAAAAGCCTGGGCATCATCCATTTCGATGAAACTGTTTACGATAATACTGATACGATCCAAAGACAGATCCGCGGAAATTACCTTTAAGGTATCGGAACCGTCATTTAAAATACCGGAAACACTGATGACGGCATCCCCGTCTTCATTGGTATAGGCATCGGTAAATCCCATGTTGACGCGGGTCAGACCGTCTTTATACCACACGGAAGAAGTTGGATCGCTGTCCTTCTTGGAAGAATCGTCCGCTGTGATGAGTGTACCGTTTTCATCTGCAATATAAAGACCGTCCGGGTAATTATCGTTAAAGCCGCAGTAGCCGTTTAAGATCTGCTTTAAGGCGGCATCATCCGGTTTGGTCTGTTCAATCGTCTTTTTGGCTACCTGGAAAGAAGACAGGTTTTCATTTAACCATGCCTCGATCTCGTTCGACTGGTTTTCGATCGAAGAACTGAGCAGGTTTTCCGAGTAAGACGATATGATCGACTTGGAAATAAAATAGGATATTCCGGTCAGCACCAGCACAATGATGATGGTGAGCGGAAGAATCGTTCCAAGAAGTTTGGTCTTAATGGAAAGCATCTTTTCGGGATTCTTTTCATTGGATTGTTTTGGGTTCATTCGTATTCATTCCTCTCTAAAATAATATAGCTTTCTCTGTAAAAATATCATCTGGTCGTTTTTATTATAGGCTTTTTGGGGAGAGAATTCAAGGCTGAAACCATTGAATTTTGCGGCGCTGTGGACGATTTCCGATTAGCTGAAATTAGCCCTGTAAAACAAATGTCGATTTGTAATATTGACAAAATCAGGAATTGACTTTAAAATAAAATTAAGTTTAATTAGCTTAAAAAAAGCAAAAAAGTTTTTGAGGGGTGTGCATATGGCGAAAGCAGTAAAGCTGGCAGACATAGCAGGAAAATTAGGAGTTAGCACCGTTACGGTCTCGAAGGCGCTTTCCGGACAGAAGGGCGTCAGCGAGCCGATGCGGGAAAAGATAAAGCAGCTTGCGGATGAGATGGGGTACAAACCACCATCGGCGATGAAGCAGCAGCGGCAGGCAAAGAGTTATAATATCGGTGTGCTGGTATCTGACCGGTATCTGGATAAGTATGATTCGTTTTACTGGAAGATGTATCAGTGTGTGGCGACAAAGGCAGTGCAGAAGGACTGCTTTACAATGCTTGAAGTAGTCACTTATGAGAATGAAATGGAGCTTACGCTTCCAAAGATCGTTTTGGAACACAAGGTAGACGGTATGGTGATCGTAGGTAAGCTGTCTGGAGAATATCTGAAGGAATTAAAGGAAAGATGCAACATTCCGACGGTATATCTGGATTTCTATGATGAGCATGTGATCGAGGATTCCGTGATCTCAAACAGCTATTACGGTTCCTACCTTCTGACCAATTACCTGTTTGAGCAGGGACACAGAAAGATCGCCTATGTGGGAACGCTTCTTATCACGGCGAGTATCACCGACCGGTATTTCGGATACGCAAAGTCCATGATGGAACATGGTGTACAGATTCCGAAAGAGTGGGTCATCCCGGATCGTGATATGAAATATGGTCTGATCAATTTTGATGGCAAACTTGAGAATTATAAGGATCAGCCGACCGCTTATGTCTGCAACAGTGATCTGACCGCGAGTTTCCTGATCAAAAAGTTAAATGAGCAGGGACTTTCCGTGCCGGAGGATGTGTCGGTCGTCGGATTTGACAATTACCTGTATCCGGGTCTTTGTGAGATCGGGATCACGACCTATGAAGTGGATATGAAAGAGATGGCGAGAAAAGCACTCCATATCCTGATCAAGAAGATGAACGGGGAGCATTACCGTCAGGGCATCTCGATCGTAGAGGGACATATGGTTCACAAAGACAGCGTGAGATCCTTAGAGGGCGGCAGTGAATCAGAGTAAAGCAGCTTGAAAAAAGTACCTTGATTTTATTTCAGAGTTTTGAAATGAGAGAAGGGTACTTTTTTGTTTTAGAGAGCCGGATGGCTGGAAAGTAGAAAGGAGAAGGCAAAAAAATGAAGGCAGTAACATTAAATGGGGTATGGAAGTTTGGGGAGTGTGGCAGTGTAGAGCGATATCCGGTCACGGTGCCGGGGACAGTGCTCTCCGGGCTTTTGGACAATGGAAAGATCGAGGATCCGTTTTACCGGGACAATGAGTATCAGACCAGAGAATTATTCTGGAAAGACTATGAATTTATCCGGGAATTTGAGGTGGAGGAAAAGCTTCTCTCGGAGGAAAAGATCCTTCTCGTCTGCGAGGGACTCGATACGCTTGCGGACGTATACATCAATGACACAAAGGTGCTTGCGGCGGACAATATGCACCGCACCTGGAAGGTGCCGGTAAAGTCGGTGCTGATGTGCGGAACCAACCGGATCCGGATCGAATTTGGATCTGTGCTTAAATTTATTGAAAATTATCCGTACCGGGAAAACCGCAAGATCAGGTATGTTCCCTGCGGCGCGATGAAGGGAAATGAACTGATCCGCAAGGCACATTCCATGTTTGGCTGGGACTGGGGCCCACAGCTGATCGATGCGGGGATCTTCCGCGACATTTACCTCGAAGCGTACAGCGGGGCAAAGCTGGATGATGTACAGATCAGACAGGAGCATGAGGCGGAGCGTGTATGGCTCGATGTGCAGACGAAACTTGACGGAGCGGCAGAGGACGGAGCGCGCATCCGCGTTTCGGTGGAAGGTGAGGTCAATACGGAGATCCCGGCGGATGGAGACGGCAGAGTGAGACTTTTGCTGGAGCATCCGAAAAAATGGTGGCCGAACGGATACGGAGAACAGAATCTTTACACGGTGACGGTGGAACTGCTTGCGGAGGACGGCAGTGTGCGTGATGTGGTAAAAAAGAGGATCGGGATCCGGACGCTTACGATCAGTCAGGAGAAAGACCGGTGGGGGCAGGAGTTTGCCTTTATCGTAAACGGCGTGAAGATCTTTACAAAAGGTGGAAATTATATTCCGGAAGACTGCTGTTACACGAGGATCACAAAAGAACGGCAGGAATATCTCGTGAGATCCTGCGTCCGCGCGAACTTCAACTGTCTGCGTGTCTGGGGCGGCGGCTATTATCCGAGCGATGCGTTTTATGACCTGTGCGACGAATACGGGCTGATCGTATGGCAGGATCTGATGTACGCCTGCAATGTGTATGATGTGACGGACGCATTTGCGGAAAACATCAGACAGGAGACGCTGGATAATGTGAGACGCCTGCGCCATCATGCCTGCCTCGGACTCTGGTGCGGAAATAATGAGATCGAGTCGGCATGGGATCACTGGGGAGATTTCCAGAAGGAGACACCGTATCTGCGCGCCGATTATGTAAAACAGTTTGAGTATATCCTTCCGCATGCGGTGAGAGAGGCGGATCCGGATACCTTCTACTGGCCGTCCTCCCCGTCTTCCGGCGGCTGCTTTGACGAACCGGATTCGGAAGACCGCGGGGATACGCATTACTGGGATGTATGGCATGGACAGAAACCGTTTTCGGATTACCGGAAATACTTTTTCCGCTTCTGCTCGGAATTCGGCTTCCAGTCCTTCCCTTCCTATAAGACAGTGGAAAGCTTTACGGAGGAGGAAGACCGCAATATCTTCTCGAAAGTCATGGAAAGCCATCAGAAAAATGACGCGGCAAACGGAAAGATGTTATATTATCTCTCCGAAAACTTCCGCTATCCAAAAGATTTTAAGTCCTTACTCTATGTGACCCAGATCTTACAGGCGATGGCGATCAAAAGCGGTGTGGAGCACTGGCGCAGAAACCGCGGACGCTGTATGGGAACGCTCTACTGGCAGGTCAATGACAACTGGCCGGTGGCATCCTGGGCGAGTATCGATTATTTCGGACGCTGGAAAGCGCTGCATTACGCGGCAAAACATTTCTACGCGCAGACGGCGGCGAGCATCTGTCTGGCTGGAGAGACGGCGGGCGTCTATCTGGAAAACGAAACGATGCGCGGGCAGCAGTATGAGGCAAAGCTTATCTTAAAGACATTAGACTTTGAAGTGCTTGACTGCGTGGAGAAAAAAGGCACGGTAAAAGAGCTCTCCTCCGAACTTCTGATGGAAAAGGACTACGGAGAGCTGTTAAAAGAGAGGGACAAAGAAGAAGTCTTTTTGGAGGCAGTGGTAACACTTTCCGATGGAACCGTGTTAAAGGAGACAGAGATTTTTGTACCGTATAAATATCTGAAACTGAAAAAACCACAGGTGAAAGTCACGGTTACAGAAGAAAAAGACGAATATCAGATCCACCTTTGTGCCGATACGTTTGTGCCATTCCTGGAACTGGATTTTGCGGATGCGGACGCGGTCTTTGGCGATAATTATCTGATGCTCACCGAAAAGAAGGAAACCGTGGTCACATTAAAGAAAGAAGATATCACACAGGGAAGCTTCGCGGATGCGGAGGATCTGAGAAAACGGCTTGTGTGCCGCTCTGTGGCAGATACTTATTAAGGAGGGAGCTTTTCATATGCAGACAATAGAGATCAAAGAAAACGGCATCTATCTTGTATGGGAGATCGATGAGGAAAATAATTTAAAGCTGCTCCATTTTTCCGCACTGCCGTTTCACCGCGAGGATATCGTGGCAGCAACGACGGAGTACGGATTCCGCTTTGTGGAGATGAATCTTTCGGGATTTGACCGGCCGTATGAGCGGCACGGCAATAAATATATCGTGACCGCACCGGGCTACCGGATGAAATATGCGGGGCATACGGATGAGAGGAACGAAAAGGGAAGGCTGCTCAAATTTATCCTGCGCGATGACGTGACGAATGTTTTTGTGGACGCGTATTTACAGTTTTATGATGGAGATCCGATCGTCCGCATGTGGCAGACAGTGCGGAATGAGGGACAGGAACCGCAGACGCTGGAATATCTTTCTTCTTTTAATTATGAGGGCATCGAGAAAGAGGGCGTGCTTCCGAGAGATGAAAAGATGAAGATCTATGTTCCGCATAACAGCTGGCAGAGAGAGATGAACTGGAAGTGCTATACGCTGCCGGAGCTTGGCATGGAACTGGTGCAGCCCGTTGAAGACCAACGGTCTTCCTCCATGATCCGGGTGTCCAATACCGGAAACTGGTCAAGCAAGGAATACCTTCCGATGGCGTATCTGGAAAATACGGAGACGGGAAGCGGCCTGTTTTTCCAGATCGAGCACAACGGTTCGTGGCACTGGGAGATCGGGGATCAGAACGGACATCTGTATCTTGCGGTGAGCGGGCCGAATGAGATCTATTCCCACTGGTACAAAACCTTACAGCCGGGCGGCAGCTTTACCGGCGTTCCGGTGGCGGTCGGCGTGACGGCAGACGGATTTGATGACGCGATGAAGACACTGACGTCCTACCGCAGAAAGATCCGCAGAGCCAACGCGGACAATGAGAAGCTCCCGATCATATTCAATGACTACATGAACTGCCTGTGGGGAAATCCTACGACAGAGGCGGAGTTTCCGTTGATCGATGCCGCGGCGGAGGCGGGATGCGAATATTTCTGCATCGACTGTGGCTGGTACGCGGACGGCGACTGGTGGGACAGCGTCGGAGAGTGGAAAGAGAGCCGCAAGCGTTTCCCGAACGGCGTGCGCGAGGTGACGGATTATATCCGCAAAAAAGGTATGATACCGGGCGTCTGGCTGGAACTGGAAGTGATGGGGATCTACTGTGAGACAGCGAAAAAAGTCCCGGATGACTGGTTCTTTGTACGCCACGGAAAGCGCGTGTATGACAGAAGCAGATATCAGCTGGATTACCGGAATCCTGCGGTGCGCGACTATGCGGATCAGGTGATCGACCGTCTGGTGCGCGATTACGGCGTCGGCTATATAAAGATGGATTACAATATCGAGCCGGGGATCGGAACGGAATTAAACGCGGACAGTGTGGGAGACGGAATGTTTGCCCATGAGCGCAGTTATCTTTCCTGGCTGGACGGCGTGTTCGCGCGCTACCCGGATCTCATCATTGAAAACTGCTCGAGCGGCGGCATGCGCATCGACTACGCGATGCTTTCCCGTTACAGCATCCAGTCAACGAGCGATCAGGATAATTATCTGGATTATGCCACGATCGCGGCAAATTCGCCGAGCGGGCTGACACCGGAACAGAGCGCGGTCTGGACTTATCCGATGAACCATGAGGAACAGGTGCCGGAGGACGCGTTAAAAGAAGAAGTTGTTTTTAACATGGTAAACGCGATGCTGCTGCGCGTGCATCAGAGCGGTCATCTTGCGAAACTGGATGATACCAGAAAAGAACTGGTGAAAGAGGGACTTGATCTTTACAAAAAGATCCGGTCAGATATCAAAGACTTTTATCCGTCCTGGCCGCTTGGGCTTTCCTCCCACACGGATGAATGGGTGAGCCTTGGCATGCGCGGAGAAAAGAAGTGCTATCTTGCCGTCTGGCGCAGGGAAGGCACGCAGGAAAGCCAGGTGCTTCCGGTTGCGGGACTGGCAGGAAAAGAAGTGAACGTGCGCTGCATCTATCCTTCTTACGCAAAAGACGCGTATGCGTGGAATGAGCGGACCGGTACGCTCAGTGTAGAACAGAAAAAAGAAAAAACGGCAAGACTTTACGAACTCACATGGTCATAAAGTCCTGCCGGCTGCCTAACCGTTCTGCTCTAACAGATGCTGTCGGTATGCAGTTGGGGTAAATCCGGTCTCACGTTTGAAGAGACCGATGAAATGGTTGGTGTTATCAATTCCGATGGATGAGCCGATCTCATGGACGGGCTCGTCTGTCGTACATAAAAGATCCTTTGCGATATCGATCCTCCTGTGATTTAGATATTGCAGCGGAGATAAGGAAAAATGTTTTGAGAACTCTCTGCAGAGACGATACTTGCTGATCTCAAGCTTCTGCTCGAAATCGGCGAGCGTATAGTTTTCTGCGTAGGAGTAATCGAAGCATTTTTTCATATAAAGAAGATAAGGCGGGATCTTTTCGGCCGGCTCGTCCTCTGCGCGGCGGATGAGAGCGATCTCGGTAAAAATGTCCGTCAGGCACTTTACATCCAGAACCGGGTTCCGGTCCGCGTAAGTCTTATTGTTCCGGTCAAGTGCCTTGAAGTGCTGGAAAACGGAAGAATTGGTATGCAGGTTAAACGGCTGTTCCAGCTCTTTTAAAAGTTCGTAGTAATTTTTTAAGTTTGTCCCGGTTAAAAAATAAGCCTCAAAATTCCAGAAAGAGTGATTGATAAAAAGAGAGAAGGGCTGACGGCAGTCAAAAAACAAAAGGGTCTTCTCTTTTAACTTGAGCGTCCGGTTTCCGTAACGCAGCGTACCGCTTCCGCTGGTCGTAAGGAGAAGCAGGTAACATCCGAGCGAGCGGATGTGGTAGGAAAACGGCGGCTGGCAGGTGATCGAGCTGTGCGCGAGCACAGAGATCATGTCGCCGACCGTGTGATCCGGCGTGCTGCCGTAGACTTCTCCGAGCAGACTATATTCCGACATTCCGGCACCGAGCGCGGGAAGACGGATAAAGGAAGATTTGAATTCCTGTCTGAAGTCCATAAAAACTCCTTTCCTTATCGTTCGTCTGGCAAAATGGATAGGAATTGCCAGAACTGGTTACGATTACACACTGATATTTTCTATATTATATGGTAAAATAGAAAGAAAGACAAGCAAGAAAAGGTAAATAAATATTACTGATTTGAGTAAAAAAGGCTAAAAACAGAAAAAAGAGATAAAAATGTGAAAAAATAAAAGCAAAAATGCACAAAAACCAAGGAACAAATTTGGACACATATACAGAAGTGACGAAAAGAGCAAGAAAAAGATATTAAACGCAAGTATGAGTGATGAATTAAAAAATAAATATAATATAATTAAATTAAGTTACAGAGGTAACAGGAAATAAGGTAACACAAAAAGGAGGATATTTTTATGAAACTGAAAAAAGTATTGGCGGTCAGCCTGACAGTCTCAATGATGGCGTCCATGGCAGCATGTGGAAGCAGCTCTGATACTTCCAGCACAAATTCATCTAACGATTCTGCAAAGGACAGTGCATCCGGAACAGAAAGCGCAGCAGGCAGCTCTGCAGACGGAGTCATCAGCTACGCTGATTTAAAACTTGGCGAAGATTGTACAGATCTTACCGCTGAGATCTCTGTCGCAAACCACAGAACGGATTTACAGCAGGATGATTATACAGGAAAGAAATGGGATGACTATCTTGCAGATTTCAATGCAATGTATCCGAATATTAAAGTAAATGTAGAAACGGTAACAGACTACGCAGAAACTTCTCTGCTTCGTTTACAGAGTGGTGACTACTGGGGCGATATCATGATGATCCCGGCAGTAGACAACGGAGAACTTTCCACATATTTTTATGATTATGGTTCCCTTGATACCATGGAGTCATTAGTAAGATTCGCAAACAGTAAGATGTATGACGGAGAGGTATATGGTATTGCTTCTACCGGAAACGCACAGGGTATCGTTTACAATAAGAAAGTATTTGAAGAAGCAGGCATCACAGCTCTTCCGAAAACTCCGGATGAATTCATGACTGATCTTCAGATGATCAAAGACAACACAGACGCTATTCCGCTTTACACAAACTACGCTGCGGGCTGGACCATGGGTGCATGGGATGCTTACATCGGAGGAAGCGCGACTGGCGATTCTACTTACCTTAACCAGAAATTAGCTCATACCAAAGATCCGTTCGGTGATCCTGGTGATGGCACACATGCTTACAACGTATACAAGATCTTATACGATGCAGTAGCAGGTGGTTTGACAGAAGACGATTACACAACAACTGACTGGGAAGGCTGCAAGGGCATGATCAACAACGGAGAGATCGGTTGTATGGTACTTGGTTCCTGGGCTTACACACAGATGAGAGATGCTGGCGACAACGGCGCTGATATCGGATATATGCCATTCCCGATCACAGTAGACGGAAAACAGTACGCATCTTCAGGTGCGGATTATGCATGGGGTATCAACAAAGACGCTGATGATACAAACTTACAGGCTTCTATCATCTTCGTAAAATGGATGACTGAAAAATCTGGCTTCTCCTATAATGAAGGTGGTATGCCGATCGCTCTGGATGATGACAACTGGCCGGAAGTATACTCTGCATTCGATGGTATCGACTATGTGTCGGATGATTCTGCGCTGGAGGGCGAAGAAGATCTGCTTACAGACCTGAACTCTGATTCCGAGTTAAACATCAACAACTCCGGTGACAGCAAGATCCAGGAGCTCATCGAGCATGCAGCAAACGGTGACGAATCTTTCGACGACATCATGAACGACTGGAACCAGAAATGGACTGACGCTCAGGACGCAGAAGGCGTAGAGATCAACGAATAATAATCTTTTTCATGAATCAACCTTAAATAGTATAGCGAAGGAAATGGGCAGAGGGCGCAAGCTCCCTGCTCTTTTTCGTGTGGCGGTGACTGTACGCCGGAGCAGGATGCGTGAAAGTATTTGTACATGCCTTTTTGCGTGGAAGATTGAAAAATGAAAATTAAAAATAAGCTAAAATTAGCTTTCACATAAACGATAGAAAAGAATGAAGATAGGAAAAGTGCACAAAAATAAAAAGCGATATTTGGTAAAATAGAGGAAAAGGACAATGATAGCAAGAATGAGTAATTAATAACAAGAATGAGTGATGAATAAATAAATAGAAAATATATAATTAAATTAAGTAAAAAAGAGGTGCGAAAAAAACAAAGAAACTGCACTAAGTTAAATCAATCAGGGAGGAAAAGCATATGGTAGCTAAAGCAGAAAGTGCTACAAAAGGGAAAAAGCCATTTAGCCTTGGCAAGTGGGCGAAAAGCAGGGAAGGTCAGAAAGTGCTTATTGTTCTGGCGTTTTCGATCATACCGCTCCTGCTTTTGTTTGTATTTACCTACTTGCCGTTCGGCGAAATGGTAAAATTCAGTTTTTACAAAATGAAGTATACGACACCGGTAGATAAACGGCAGTTCGTGGGCTGGAAGAACTACCTTGATGTATTCAGAAGAAAGGACTGCTTCTCAGCGTTGAAGCTCAGCCTGTACTACATCGCAGGCGCGCTGATCCAGCTTGTGATCGCGCTTTATCTCGCAACGATCTTAAGCTTCAAGACAAGATGCGGTGGACTGTTTAAGGGATTGATGTTCTTCCCGTTTTTGATCAGTGGTATTGCAATCGGATTTATCTTCAAGTTCTTCTACACCAGAGGATTCGTATTTGATACCGTTCTTCAGTGGTGTGGATTCCAGTTGGATAACCTGCCATACTGGTTGAAAGACCAGAGAGTAAACAACTGGTCACTGGTAGCGACTTCCGTCTGGAGATACTTCGGACAGAATATGGTACTCTTTATCGGAGCGATCATGTCCGTAGACAAAGAAATGTACGAAGCAGCAGAGCTTGACGGAGCAAACCAGTTCCAGCAGTTCTTACATATTATATTACCGAGTATCCGTACGATCGTAACTTTAAATATTATCCTTTCCATTTCAGGATCCTTAAGTGCATTCGAACCGCCATACGTTATCACCAGCGGTGCGAACGGAACAGGTACTTACTTCGTTATCATGAATGAGATCGCGCATGTCAGCCAGAAGGTAGGTCTTGCATCTGCGATGGCGGTTGTACTGCTGATCCTCATCTTCATCGCAACGATCTTACAGAAAGTCATTATGAATGTTCTTTTCCGGAATGCGAACGAAGAAGAAGAGATCAAGCACAAAAAAAGAGTGAAGGCGTAAGGAGGTCGAACCAAAATGGCAGCAACGAAAAAAAGAATCAAACACAGAAGTGCAGGCGGCTGGATCTGGATCGTAGTAAAATATTTTTCACTGATCTTCTTCTCATTCGCCGCAGTGCTTCCGGTGGTATCCTGCGTTATCACCGCTTTTAAAACAGACGCGGAATATCAGTCAACCAATGTAATGACATTACCGGCGGCATGGACACTGGATAACTTTATCAAAGCGTTCAACACTGCAAACATGGGAAGAGCGTTCCTTAACTCAGGAATCGTGCTTGTCTGCGTACTTGCCGGGGCGATCCTGGTCGGAACACAGCTTGCATATGTATTGAACCGTTTTAAATTCCCGGGAAATACCCTGATCCGTAACCTGTTCTTATTTGCTTCCCTGCTTCCGGCAGTAGCAATGCAGGTAACCGTATACAACATCATGGGCGCACTCGGATTTATCAACCATCTGTATGGTTACATCATCATGAGCATGGGTACCGATATCATCTCCGTATACATCTTCATTCAGTTCATGGAAAACATTCCGGACTCTCTGGATGAATCGGCGATCATTGACGGTGCTTCCTATTTCCAGATCTACTGGAAGATCATCCTTCCGCTGTTACAGCCGGCGATCGTGACCAGCGCCATCTTAAAGGGTGTAGGTACTTACAACGAATACTACTCAGCCAGCCTGTACTTACAGAGCAAGGATATCCGTACCATAGCAATGTCCCTGTATACATTTACAGGACCTCTCGGAAACCGTTACAACATGATCTGCGCGGGCGTTATCATTTCCCTGCTTCCGGCATTGATCATATTTATCGTGTGCCAGAAACAGATTTACAGTGGTATTACCGCGGGAGCTGTCAAAGGTTAAGATAAGGAGAATGAGAATATGATGGTCGAAGAAGTAAAAGAACATTTATTACACACAATAATTCCATTCTGGAAAAATCTGCGTGACAATGAGCATGGCGGCTATTATGGATGGCTCGGTTATGATCTCGCGCTGGATAAGAAAGCAGTCAAGGGCTGCATCTTAAACAGCCGGATCACCTGGTTCTTTGCCAATGCATATACGCTTTTAAAAGATGAAAGCCTGCTCGATGAAGCAAAACACGGATTCGCGTTCATGAAGGACTACTGCTTTGACAAGGAAAATGGCGGTATTTACTGGTCCATCACCTATGACGGAAAACCGGAAGATACGACAAAACATACTTACAACCAGGCATTCTGCATTTACGCACTGTCTTCTTATTATGAAGCATCCAAAGATGAGGAAGCACTTGCGATGGCAAAAGAGCTGTTCCATATCATCGAGGAAAAATGCACCGATGAGGTGGGATACCTGGAAGCGTTTGACCGTGAGTTCCACCTGATCGAGAACGACAAGCTTTCTGAAAACGGCGTGATCGCAGATAAGACGATGAACACCCTGCTCCATGTATTTGAAGCATATACCGAGCTTTACCGCGTATCCAAAGACACAGAAGTAAAGAAACGTCTGGAGTGGATCCTTGATACGATCGCAGACAAGATCTACAATCCAAAGCTTCACAGACAGGAAGTATTTTTTGATAAAAATTACAACAGCATTCTGGATCTGCATTCCTATGGACATGATATTGAAACAGCGTGGCTTTTAAACCGCGGTGTGGATGTCCTCGGAGAGGAAGCTTATCAGAAGAAGATGGGACCGATCATCGACGATCTGACTGCACAGGTTTACAAGGTTGCATTTGACGGACATTCACTTGCAAACGAGTGCGAAAAAGGTGTGGTCAATACACATCGTATATGGTGGGTTCAGGCAGAGACCGTGATCGGATTCTTAAACGGCTATCAGAGAAATCCGGAGAAAAAAGAGTATCTGGAAGCCGCAAAAAGTGAATGGCAGTTCATCAAAGACTATGTGATCGACAAACGTGAAGGCTCCGAGTGGTTCTGGGAAGTAGACGAGAACGGAAAGCCGTATCCGGACAGACCGATCGTAGAACCGTGGAAATGCCCGTACCACAATGGAAGAATGTGCATAGAAGTGATAAGGAGGGATATCGATGTTGCATAAGAAATATGAAGAAGAATTGAAGAAATACAACGAACTGATCGCCAGAAAAAATGTAAAATCTGATTTTTACAATGGAATTTACGACCGTTATGAATATCCGGTACTTACCAGAGAACATATTCCGCTTACCTGGCGTTATGATTTAAACCCGGAGACAAATCCGTACTTTATGGAACGTCTCGGCGTTAATGCGGTTTTCAATGCAGGCGCGATCGAACTGAACGGAAAATATTACCTCGTTGCCCGTATCGAAGGAAATGACAGAAAATCTTTCTTCGGTGTTGCGGAAAGCGACAACGGAGTGGATGGTTTCAAATTCTGGGATTATCCGATCCTTCTGGACGATACCTGCCCGGAAGAGACCAACGTATATGATATGCGTCTGACCAAACATGAAGACGGATACATTTATGGTGTATTCTGCTCCGAGAGCAAGGATAAGACCGTAAACGATCTTTCCGCAGCGGTTGCGGCAGCCGGAATCGTAAGAACCAAAGACTTAAAACACTGGGAAAGACTGGATAATCTGGTTACCTTAAATTCCCCGCAGCAGAGAAATGTATGTCTGCATCCGGAATTCGTAAACGGAAAATATGCATTCTACACCAGACCGATGGATGATTTCATCGACACCGGAAGCGGCGGAGGAATCGGTTTTGGCCTGTGCGACGATATCACACACGCAGTGATCGACGAAGAGCGCATGACCAGCCTTAGAAAATACCATACGATCACCGAGGCAAAGAACGGCGCAGGTGCTACTCCGATCAAGACCGACAAGGGCTGGATCCATATCGCGCACGGTGTCCGTAACACAGCAGCCGGACTTCGCTATGTCATTTACGCATTCGCGACATCCTTAGAGGATCCTGGAAAAGTGATCGCAGAGCCGTCCGGATTTTTGATCGCTCCGAGAGAGTGGGAAAGAGTCGGCGATGTATCAAACGTTGTATTTACCAACGGCGCGATCGCAAATGAAGCAGGAGAGGTATACATTTACTATGCAGCAAGTGATACCAGACTGCACGTTGCAACAACAACGATCGACAAACTGAAAGATTTCGTATTCAACACACCGGCAGATCCGGGACGTTCCGTTGAGTGCGTAGCACAGAGATGTGATCTGATCAAAAAGAATCTGGAGTTTTTAGCAAACGAAAAATAAATAAGAGTCCGAGCATTTCGGAAAGAAAAGGAGAATAATATGAGCAAATATAAAATGATCAGCCCGGCAGTGCCGAATGTGCCGTGGCAGGAAAAACCGGAAGGATTAAAAAACGCGCCGGTATGGCGTTACAATGAAAACCCGATCATCGGAAGAAATCCGGTGGAAGGCGTAGCGCGTATCTTCAACAGCGCAGTTATGCCTTACGGTGATGAATTCATCGGTGTGTTCCGTGGCGAGCAGACAAACGGTATCCCATATATCTACATGGGAAGAAGCAAAGACGCGATCCACTGGGATTTCGACAAAGAAAAGATCCCGTTTGTAGATGAAGACGGAAAGCCGTTCATGCCGATCTACGCATACGATCCTCGTCTGGTAAAAGTAGAAGATACCTACTACATTATCTGGTGCCAGGATTTCTACGGCGCAGCGATCGGTGTCGCGAAGACAACAGATTTCAAGACTTTCACAAGAATTGAAAATCCGTTCCTTCCGTTTAACCGTAACGCGGTGTTATTCCCGCGCAAGATCAATGGAAACTTTATGATGCTTTCCCGCCCGTCTGACAGTGGCCACACTCCGTTTGGTGATATCTTCGTCAGCGAGAGCCCGGATATGGTATACTGGGGCAAACACAGACATGTTATGGGAAAAGGAAATGAATGGTGGGAGTCCTTAAAGATCGGTGGCGGAGCTGCTCCGATCGAGACATCCGAAGGATGGCTGCTTTTCTATCACGGTGTAAGTGGAACCTGCAATGGTTATGTTTATTCCATCGGCGGAGCAATCTTAGATATTGACAATCCGTCTATTGTAAAATACAGATGTGAGACTTTCCTGCTCACTCCGGAAGAATGGTATGAGGAAAGAGGATTCGTTCCGAACGTATGCTTCCCATGCGCAACCATTCATGATTCTGAGAGCGGAAAGATCGCGATTTACTACGGCGCTGCAGACAGTTATGTTGGTCTTGCGTTCACAGAATTGGATGAAATCATTGATTACATCAAAGAACACAGTGTGACCACAGTGACAGACACAGAGATTGGCAGACGCTAAACAAGTACCGGCAGTTTCTTTTCATCCTGCGGCGGGTAATAACCCTTACACTCCAACCGCCGCAAACCTAATATATTTTGACTCGTGAGCCTGCATAAGCAGGCTCACAACCTATATAAGGAGAAAATGGTATGCAGTTTGAGATAGATAACAAAAAAGCGATCGCGAACCGGGGAAATCTTTTCCGGTTAAAGCAGGTGATGCGGCGTGCCGAGGCAGGTGAACCGGTTAAGGTCGGATTTATCGGAGGTTCCATTACGATGGGATGTCTCGCGACCGAGCCGGAGCTTTGTTACGCGTATCGTGTGTATAAATGGTGGCAGGAAAAGTTCCCCAAAACAGAAGTTTCCTATATCAATGCCGGCATTGGCGCTACGACCTCGCAGTTTGCGGCAGCACGCGTGGAAAAGGATCTGTTAGACCAGAAGCCGGATGTGGTTTTTGTGGAATTTAGTGTAAATGACGATGCAAATGAATTTTTTATGGAAACATATGAAAGTTTGATTCGAAAAATCTACACTTTTGACCAAAAAACTGCTATAATAATTATAAATTGTGTGCGTTATGACGATGGCGGCAGCGCGGAAGTCTGGCACGCAAAGGTAGCAAGATATTATGAACTGCCACAGATCAGTATGCAGCGTTCCATTTATCCGGAAGTGGCGGCGGGCAGGATAAGCGCGGAGGAGATCACCGCAGATTATCTGCACCCGAACGACATCGGACATAAACTGGTCGCAGGCGTGATAGAGAGTTTCCTGGAGGAAGTGTATACCGAGAGGGAGCAAAAAGAAGCAGAAGCGGAGGAAAAAGCGCCGCTTACGGAGGCTTCCTATCAGCATGCGGTGCGTTATCGGAATGATAACTGCGATCCGGCGATCACCGGCGGCTGGAAGAAGGATATGGAAAAGCAGAATGCGATCACGGAAGTGTTTCGGTATGGATGGACGGCAAAAGAGCCGGGATCATCCATTACCTTTGAAATCAGCGGAAGTGAGATCGCGATCCAGTACAAAAAATGTGTGAAACACCCGGCGGTTGTCGCGGAAGCGGTCATTGACGGGGATGAGTCACAGGTGATAAAGCTGGATGCGAATTTTGAGGAAACATGGGGTGACTGTCTGTTTCTTCAGACCGTACTAAGACACGGGAAAGACGGAAAACACGAAGTGAAGATCCGGATCCCTGTGGACTGTGGACAAGTGGCAGAACCGTTTTATCTGGCATCCGTAATTTGCTCATCAAAGCAGGGGAGAGCTTGAGCGAGAATGTTATATACAGAGGCGTGAAGCATGGCTGGCAGATAGGGAGGAAAAACCATGGCAAAAAACATTGGGAAAAAGGGAAACAAAGCGGCGGTGAAAGAAAAGATGACGAAGGTGAAGGATGCCGCAAAAAAGATCAAAGTGCCGAAGTTGTCTTTAGACGGGATCAGGATCCCGGCGCCGGGCGCGAAAAAAGAAGGTGGGAAGACTGTAAAGAGTAAAAAAGGAAACAGTAAGATCGGGTATAAACTGATCCTCGCGTTCTGCGTTCCGGTTCTTCTGATCGTTGCACTGGGAACGGTTTCATACAATCTTTCCGTAAAGAGAATCAAGAAACAATATGAGCAGTCTGTGATGGATACTGTAGCGTCCATGAGTTTAAACTGCAATCTTCTGTGCGAAAATGTGCAGAACAAGGCGGCGGAGTTTGCAAGCAACGAGTACATACAGGCGTATTATACTAAGTCCTACAAAGCGGACGCGGCAGAGGCGCAGTCCTGCTATCGTTCGGTACAGACGGTGCTCACCACCGTCCGTGGAACATCAAGCTATATCGCAAACTACGCAGTGTTTGGTGAAAACGGAAACGGTGTTACCTCAACGGCCAGCAATACGCCAAGGGGTGCGTACGAAGCTTATCTGGAAACAGATGAAGGGGCGCGCTTCAGTTCCGGTTCCGGAAATGAAAATCACTGGAGCGGTTACCATACCTATCTGGATGAAAATACCGAATCCAAGACGGACAGCTATGCAGTCGCTTATATGAGAACTTTTTCCAAGGGCAATGGTTTTATCAGTCTGGATATCACCACGGCGGCGATCCAGGAAGTCCTTGCGAATATCGACAACGGAAAAGGATCTTACGTTGCGTTATTTACTCCGGATCACCGTGTGCTTACCATGGAAGACGGAAGCCTTGTAACGACAGATCTGTTTGAAGGCAGTGATGTCGAAGAACGCGCGCTCGCAGCCGATGAGACCGGAAACAGCTATGTGAACTTTAACGGCAAAAGCTATCTGCTCTCGGTTTCTCCGATCGGAACGACCGGAATGACCGTGGCAAGCATTGTGCCGAAGGCAACGATCCTGTCCGCAGCGTCCGGGATCCGGAATACAACGATCATCATCGTGATCTTAGCATGCGTGGTCGCATTACTGATCGGAAGCGTGATGGCACAGGGCATCAGCCGCGAGGTTACTGCCTTAAACCGTCAGATGGATAAGGTATCCGCAGGAGATTTCACAACAGAATTTACCACAAAGCGCAATGACGAGTTTAAACTGCTTGCCGGCGGAATGACCGAGATGTTACAGAATATCAGACAGCTGATGCAGAATGTCATCGGATTTATCGCGGCGGTCAGTGAATCTACGGAGGGCGTGGCAGCGACCGCGAGCACGATGGTAGATTCCATGACCGGCATCAATACCGCGATGGAAGAGGTCGCGCAGGGCGTTACCAGACAGGCGGAAGATACCGAAGTGGGACTGCGGGAAATGACGAATTTCTCGGATAAACTGAATCTGGTGCATGGCAGAACTTCGGATATGCAGGAAAACTCCAATCAGGCGATGGAAGCGATCGAAAGCGGAAAAGTTATGGTTTACGAGCTTTCTGACAAGTCCAAAGCAGCAGCGGAGATCACGAACATACTGATCGAGAATATTGCCGATGTAGAAGAAAATTCAAAGAGCATCGGAAGCATCATCGCGACGATCAGTGAGATCGCGGAGCAGACGAACCTTCTGTCCTTAAATGCATCGATCGAGGCGGCGCGCGCAGGGGAAGCGGGCAAAGGCTTTGCGGTCGTTGCGGAGGAGATCCGTAAACTCGCCGATCAGTCGGCGGAAGCAGGAAGCCATATCCGTCAGATAGTAGGCGTGATCCAGCAGAAGACCAAGGTTACTTCGGATTCCGCAAAACGTGCGGAAGAATTCCTGAAAAATCAGGCGGAGTCGATCGAGGGTACGGTAGATATTTTCACCGAGATCAATACCAACGTGACAAACCTGATTCAGGTGCTTGGTGAAGTGACCGGAAATATGGAAGAAATGGTTTCCGACAAAGAAAAAGTATTTGATTCGATCCGCAGTATCGCGGCTGTTTCCGAGGAGACGGCGGCATCCGCGGAAGAAGTAACAGCAACAGTAAACGGTCAGCTTTCCGATGCGGAGAAACTGGCAGCGGCGGCAGAAGAGCTGAACCAGGAAGTTTCCCGCCTGCAGGAAGCGCTGAATAAATATCAGGTATAGGAAAAGAACCGGGAGGAACGAGATGTTTCGGGAAGATTTTGCCTGGGGCGTTGCGAGCAGCGCCTACCAGATCGAAGGAAGAGACAAAGAGGATGGCTGTGGGAAAAACATATGGGACACCTTTACGGAGGAAGGCCGTGTTTACGAGAACCAGAATGCCTATGTGAGCTGTGATGAGATCCACCGCTACAAAGAAGATTTTGCGCTGATGCGTCTGCTCGGGATCAGGGCGTACCGCTTTTCCCTAAGCTGGGCCAGAATCCTGCCGGAGGGAACCGGCAGGGTCAATGAAAAGGCAATCGCGCTCTACCGCGATATGATCCTTGAGATGAAGAAGAACGGGATCACGCCGTACATCACCCTGTATCACTGGGAGTTTCCACAGGCGCTCCAGGATAAGGGCGGCTGGTTGAATGAGGACGTGATCGGCTGGTTCGGGGAATATGCGAAAGTCGTTGCGGAGAATTTCTCGGATCTGTGTGAATATTTCTTCACGCTGAATGAGCCGCAGTGTTTTGTAGGGCTTGGACACCTGTCCGGGGTTCATGCGCCGGGCAAAAAGATGGAGATCAAAGAGACATTCCAGATCGCTCATAACGCACTGCGCGCGCACGGGCAGGCAGTGATCAACCTGCGGAAATACGCAAAACAGGAGATCAAGATCGGTTATGCGCCGACCTGTGGCGTGGCTTATCCGGCGACCGACAGCAAAGAGGATATCGAAGCGGCGAAGAAAGTTTATTTCGGATTTTATAACCCGATCGATAACTGGACGTGGAATGTGGCATGGTTTTCCGATCCGGTGTTCCTCGGAAGTTATCCGAAGGAAGGACTGGAAAAATATAAGGAGTATCTGCCCAAGATCACAAAGGAAGATATGGAACTGATCCATCAGCCGATTGATTTCATGGGACAGAACATTTACAATGGTTATCCGGTGCGCGCCGGAGCAGATGGAGAGCCGGAGTTCGTATCACGCGAGCCGGGCTTTGCCAAGACGGCGGCAAACTGGCCGGTGACGCCCGGGGCGTTTTACTGGGGCGTGCGTTTCCTCTCGGAGCGTTATCATCTGCCACTCTACATTACAGAAAACGGAATGTCCTGCCACGACAATGTATCACGCGATGGCAGAGTACATGATCCGAACCGCATCCAGTTTCTGGATGAATATCTTTCCGCGCTCTGCCGGGCAAATGACGACGGCGCGGATGTCAGGGGATATTTCCTGTGGACATTTCTTGACAATTTTGAATGGGATAAAGGATACAATGAAAGGTTCGGCATTGTATATGTCGATTTTGCAACACAAAAAAGGATTGTAAAGGATTCCGCCTACTGGTATCAGAAGGTGATCGAATCCAACGGGAAGGAGCTTGGGATGAACAAACAGGAGACACCAATTTTGTTTTTGAACCCGGTATTTACCCACAATATCTGGGGAGGAACCAGACTGCGCACCGATTTCGGCTATGAAGTAGAGGGCGATGATATCGGCGAGTGCTGGGGCGTTGCGGCGCATCAGAACGGAGATGACACGATCCGCGAAGGCATTTATGCCGGAAAGAAACTGTCACAGTTGTGGAAAGAAGAGCCGGGACTTTTCGGAAATGTGGATATCGACCGTTTCCCGCTTCTCATCAAGATCATTGACGCAAAGGACGATCTGAGTATCCAGGTTCATCCGAACGACGAATACGCAAAGGTAAATGAGAACGGCTCTTTCGGAAAGACCGAGTGCTGGTACATCATTGACTGCCCGGAAAACGCATCCCTCGTGATCGGTCATAACGCGAAGACCAAAGAGGAATTGAGCGACATGATCCATCAGGGAAGATGGAAAGAATTTATCCGTGAGATCCCGGTAAAGAAAGGTGATTTCATCCAGATCGATCCGGGTACGGTACATGCGATCAAGGGAGGCCTTATGATCCTTGAGACACAGCAGAACAGTGATATCACTTACCGTGTATACGATTACGACAGACTTTCCAATGGAAAGCCAAGAGAACTGCATGTCGAAAAGAGTATCGATGTGATCAATGTTCCGGCAAAATCTGTGGAAGACAGCGTAAAATCCGCTGCGCATGTGGAAAAGAACAAATTAAACGAACTGTATTCCTGCCAGTATTACAAGGTATTTAAGATCGAGCTGGACGGAAAGATGGAATTTGAGCAGGAATATCCGTTCCTTATCATGTCTGTACTGGAAGGGGATGCACTGTTAAACGGACAGCGTATCAAAAAGGGAGATCACTTTATTCTTCCAAACGGATATGGAAAAGTAGAACTTCAGGGAAATCTGGAGATCATCGCATCTACGATCTAAGATCAGAGACAGAGAGAAAAAAAGAAGCAGGTTACGGTGTTGCCGTACCTGCTGCTTTTTTGTCTGCGTCCGGATCGGTATACGAATACGCATTGGAGATTTTTGCAGAATTGGAAGTTAAGGAAACCGGCTCTCTGTAATAGGCGACAACCGGAGTGCCGACTTCGATGTTCTGGTAAATAGCGGTCGCGCAGTCGTATGGGACATTGATACAGCCGTGCGAGCCGGAATTGATATAGATGTTGCCGCCAAAGGCACTGCGCCAGGCAGCGTCGTGGATGCCGACGTTGTAGGCAAACGGCATAAAATACGTTACATTGGATTCGTAGTCCTCGCCCTTTAAAACAGCAGGGCTCTGGCGGTAGACGATCTTGTAGATCCCGTCCGGGGAACCGTTGCCATTGGAAAGTTTTCCCGAAACAATGTCCGCCTCGGTCACAAGGGAACCTTCCTTATAATACCAGAGATGCTGATTGGTATAGTCGATCTCCACATAGGTATTTCCAATGTCGTCTGCTGATCTCTGGATCGCACGCTGCTCATAAACCGGCTCTCTGGAAATAGCGGTACCGGTGGCAAGATCCGCAGAAATCTGCTCTGCCTCTTTTTTCTTGGCAACGACCCAGCCGTAATCACCGCCGCCGATCACTATGGTGTCCCCTTTTGTCGTGATAAAATTCCGCTTGCGGCCGTAGGTGTTATATTTGCTGGCAAGCGACTGAACATAAGCAGTAAGTTTGGCCTGATTTAGTGATACACTGTAATCGTCACCGATCTCGATCCAGTCTGCAGTCGTATTCCGGTCGAGCACTTCATTCTGATCGGTGATGTCATAGGTGATTGAAGTGGAGAGCCAGGTATTTATGGTGTCCATGCATGCGGTCAGAGCCGGATCATCGGATGTCACGGAAGGCGCGAGATAGTCGCTGTCCGTCAGCGTGAGCGTTGTCTCACCGGCGGACACGGCATCCGCAACATCTTTTTTGACTTCGTCGATGAGCAGGTGTGTACCCGGTGTTTCTGCAACCAGGGTGTAGCCATTGTCGGTCTTTTCGATGTAAGCGTCTATGGGTTCGGTGATATTTTCAGGCAGAAAACAAGGCAGTGCCGCAACAGCATCAGACAAGAGGTCGCTGTCGTAGGTCACGGTCGTCTCCAGATCAAGCGAAGTTCCGGAAAACAGGGCGCGTGGCCATGCAAGGGAGTTCTGCTCCTGTAAGAGCGTTTCTTCCCTGGAGCCCGGCACATAGGTATAGTCGATGTCAGCCGCGCGGATGTGGTATTTGTTTCCATCCCGGTCGTAGATCGTAAGGAGGTAGGATTCGGACGCTTCTTTTATCTTGTCCTTTGCTTCATCCGGAGTCATGCCACTGACGGACAGACCGTTGATCTCGGTGCGCCATAAAAAATGGGAGCGGAAATAGACCGCAAAAACGATATATAAAATAAGGAACAGTAAAACCGGGATCCCAAAGCCAAGGATCAGCCCCTTCGTGAGGCAGGAACGCCGCCTTCTTTTTCTTCTTTTTGGCATAATAAATCCTTTCTGTGAATAACCTGTTGTTTATTACCTAAGATAGCACAAAACCTGAAAAAAAGGTAGTGAAAAAATCAGGTATTTAATGGAATAAAGGAAAAATTAAGAAACGCGTCCGGGAATGGAGAGGTGACAGTCTATAGATATGCTGTGCAGGCGGAAAAAATGAAAAGAAATGATTGTTTTTTGGGAAGGAAAAGAATAAAATAATCCTGATAATGAGGAATATGAGGGGGAGCGTATGATAGAACTGTTAGCCAAAATTTTATTAAAAGATACATCAGACAGCAGAGATCCTGCGGTGCGCAGGGGATATGGAAGGATCAGCTGTATCGTGGGGATCGTTTTGAACATTATCCTGTTTGCCGGGAAATATATGGCGGGCATGCTTAGCCGGTCGGTCGCGGTCATGGCGGATTCCTTTAACAATCTCTCGGATGCCGGCTCTTCGGTCATCACCCTTGTCGGTTTTCAGATGGCGGGAAAGAAGGCAGATCTGGAGCATCCGTTCGGACACGGAAGGGTGGAATACCTCTCCGGGCTTATCGTGTCCGCGATGATTCTCGTCATGGGCGTCGAACTGTTACGGACTTCCGTAAAAAAGATCATCCACCCGGAGACGGTGGATACCAGCCTGGTGGCGTTCGTGGTACTGATCGCCGCGATCTGCGTGAAACTTTACATGGCTTCTTATAATAGGAAGATAGGCAAAAAGATCAACTCGGCGGCGATGAAAGCGACAGCCGCGGACAGCCTGAGTGACGTGGTGGCTACGAGCGTGGTCTTTCTCTCCATGCTGATCACAAAATTTACCGGACGAAATGTCGATGGGATCTGCGGTGTGCTGGTCGCACTCTTTATCCTGCAGACCGGTTATGGGGCGGCGAAAGATACGTTAAGCCCGTTGCTTGGGCAGGCGCCGAGACCGGAACTGGTAGAACAGATCGATCAGATCGTCATGTCACATGGGCAGATCGTCGGGATGCATGATCTCATCGTGCATGATTACGGACCTGGCAGATGTATGATTTCACTGCATGCGGAAGTACCGGGAGACGGAGGAATTTACGAGATGCATGACCTCATTGATTCCATCGAGCGGGAGCTGAAAGAGAAGCTGGATTGCGACGCGGTGATCCATATGGATCCGATCAACGTAAATGATGCGGAGGTCGCCGGCATGAAGCAGAAGGTGTCGGACATCATCACTGCGGAAAATGACCGGATGAGCATTCATGATTTCCGTATGATCAAGGGACCGACCCATACCAATGTGGTGTTTGATATTGTCCTGCCCGGCGACTGCAAGATGAGTGATGAGGAGGCAAAGCGCTGGGTTTCGGAGCTGATGGAGAAAAATTTTGAAAATGTGTACGCGATCGTAAACGTAGACCATGATTATACGCGCTGAATTGCAAAAATCGTATAAAAAATCATAAAAATTCACAAAAATTCCCAAAACACGTCAGAATGTGCTATAATAAGTATATGCAATATGATAACCGTCGGTCAAAAGCACTGGCGTAAAAAGGGAGAAAAAGATATGAGAGCAAAAGGGAAAAGTGTAAAAACGTCACTCATGTCCCTGTGTATGGGGAATGTATTAGTAGCCTGTCTGATCATTGGAATTGTAGCGATCATCAGCATAAAAACAACGACCACGATGGCGGTCAGTGATTATGAGGACGCGATGAACAATGGTTACAATCAGGAGATCAAGTTGCAGGTACAGTCTGTGATCACGATCCTGCAGGCGGAATATGACAAATGTGAAGCCGGGGATCTGACAGAGGAAGAAGCGAAGAAAGAAGCGGCTGAGATCGTGCGCGCGATGCGTTACGGAGATGCGGGAGATGGCTATTTCTGGATCGATGATACCGATTACAACCTTGTCATGCATCCGATCCTGCCGGATCAGGAAGGAAATAATCGCTACGACCTGGAAGATCAGAATGGGGTCATGATCATCCAGGAGATCATGAAAGTGGCGCAGAGTGCAGATGGCGGCGGCTTTAATGAATTTTATTTCACAAAATCCGATGGTGTTACAGTTGCGCCTAAAGTAGCGTATTCCCAGATCTTTAAACCGTGGGGATGGGTCGTGTCTACCGGAAATTATGTGGATGATATGCAGGCAGAGATGGCATCCGTAGAGAACAGTATCAGTTCCAGCTTTGTGGCACTTTGTGTTGTGATCGCGGTTGTGGCAGTGATCATGGCGGTGATTTCGCTGATCGTTTCCAAAGTTTATGGAAACCGGATCTGCAAGCCGCTCGTAAAGATCCAGGATCTGGCAACTCGTCTTTCCGATGGCGATCTGACCACACCGGTCGATGTGAAAGATGGAAGTGAACTTGGAAGAACTGCCGATGCGCTGAATGTGGCACAGGCGAATATCGTTGAGCTGATCTCCAATATCAGTACGACATCGGAGAATCTTGCGGGAGCGATCGAGACATTCAATACGAACTTTTCGACCATGGAAGAGTCGATCATCAATGTTTCTACCGCAGTCGGTGAGATCGCGCAGAATACGACAACGCAGGCGCAGTCCACAACGGAAGCGGCTGACAGTATTGAAAATATTGCGGACGGCATCCAGACGACTTCAAATGAGGTGGATTCCCTTGCGGACAATGCGAAGACCATGCAGGATTACTCGGATAAATCCATGGATGCCCTGCAGAAACTGATCGAGGTAAATACCAAAACCAAGACAGACATTGATTCCATGTACGCACAGACGGAGAATACCAACGATTCCGTTACGAAGATCAGCCAGGCGGCAACCCTGATCACGGAGATCTCTTCACAGACCAATCTGCTGTCCTTAAATGCTTCTATTGAGGCAGCGCGCGCGGGTGAAGCCGGAAAAGGCTTTGCGGTCGTAGCGGAGGAGATCGGAAACCTTGCGACGCAGTCCGCAAATACGGCTACGGAGATCAATGATATCATCAAGGAACTTACCGGTAATTCCGAGAAGTCCATGCAGCTGATGCAGACGATGAACGAGGCAGCGGCGCTCCAGGTAAATACTTTAGAGAGCACAAGAGAGATGTTCCACGGACTGAAAGACGCATTGCAGGCGTGTGTGGATGCGGTAACAACGATCACCGATCGTATTTCCGTGATCAATGCGCAGCGGGATAAGGTTACCGGGGATATTGAGACCTTGAACCGGCTGGCAACGGATAATGCGGCATCCACCGAGGAGACATCGGCAATGTCTGCCGAACTGGACGGAGTGGTAAAACATTCTTCCGATATTGTACAGACGCTGCTTAATGATGTACAGATCCTGGTGGATAATACCAAGCAGTTCAAATTATAAAAATAAAAAATCTCCCCGAAAGGGAATAAAAAGGGATCACAGGCGAATGCGTCTGTGATCTTTTTTTTGTCATAAAATAATCAGCCGGTTCATATCATGTATATTAGGTGTCATGCACCGCCGGGAAAAAGGTGAATAGAAATGCAAAATAATGGATATGATTAGAGTATCACTTGTTCTTGAAGGAAAGGGAAAAAATGACAAAAAAAGTATTGGTTGCCATACTGCTTGTGTGTCTTTGCGGCAGTGTTCCGGGTGCATCCAACATGAAACAGAAATCATTTACGCCAGAATCAAATGAACATGAAACAGAAACACAAAAAGAGGAGGAAGAGGCCAGGATAACATTGTGCAGGGAATCACAGATACAGGCGTCTGCGGCACCGATCACGGCAGAGGCGGAGACGACCGTTATTGTAACCAATGTACTTAATATGTATCAGAACAGATGGAATATATATCTTACCGCGGATGAGATCGACCTTTTGGCAAAGATCGTGTGGGTGGAGGCCTGCGGGGAGCCGAGCGAAGGTCAGGAGGCTGTGGTCGAGGTGGTCTTTAACCGCATGTGTTCGCCGGATTACCCGGATACATTGTACGGAGTTTTGAGCCAGGATGATCCGGTGCAGTTTTGCTCCTGGAAACTGAAGGACACGGCAAAACCCACGGAGAAAGAGTATCAGTCCATTTACCGGGTACTGTATGGACAGACTGCGATCCTGCGCAGCGATACCGTATATTTTTCCACGTTTGCGCTGACACCGCAGGTGGATCGGAAAATCTGCTGCCATTGCTTCTGTTACGGCAGGTGAAAAGGTGTATAAAATTCGATAATTTTCATTCGATAATTTTCGTAAAAAAATAATTGACAGACGATATTTTTTAGGCGATACTGAAAATATTAGTATATGGGGAGAAGTGGAGAATGGGAATGGAGGCGTAGCTGCGTTGAATCTGGAAAAATACGATGAACATGTCAGAGAGTTGATCCACACGATAGAGACAAAAGGGGCGGAAAGGGAAAGTGCCGTATCCGAATGTGAAGAGCTGTTTGAGATAGCGCAGCAGTTGAAAGACGATGCGCTGGCGGGATATGCCTGTTTCTGTCATGGAGATATCTACACGAATTATCAGACCGATGGAGAGACGATCAATTATCTCACACGGGCGATCCAGTATTTAAAAAAGACGGAGGAGTGGGAGATCCTGATAAAGTGCTACAGTTATCTTGGACTGGCGTTTCAGGGCGCCGGGGATGTCACCAATGCCATTGACAGTTTCCTTGCGGGAATGGATATTGCGGAGGAGCATCCGGTACCGGAGACAGGTGGCATCATTATGAATTTCAGCGCGCTCTGTGAGTCATCGGGGGATTATGAGCGGGCACTGTTTTACCGTGTCCGGAGTTTTGGGATGTTTGAGGAAATGCCGGCATCTGAGAAGCGTGACGATTACATAACGGCAATATCCGCAATGCTCCTGCGGCTTTATATGAAGATGGACGATGAAGTACATGCGAAAGCGGAGGCGGAACACTTAGAGGAACTCTTAAAGAAATATAAAAAGACGACCAATGGCTTTGAGGTTTATGTAAACCAGCTGCTCTTTGCCCGGAAATATGGAGAGGGGCAGGGAGAGCAGGAATTAAAGAAAAAAACACTGGATGCGTTCCTGCAATGCGAAAATCTGATCGAATACTTTGATGAGTGCGCGGGCTTTATACGCTATCTGAAACTCGCAGAGGATTATGAGCTGCTTGAGAAAGTGCTGGTCCATATGACGGATACGCTTGAGCGGGAGTATAAAGATACCGAAACAACGAGAGAGTTCAGTTTAAAAGTTCTGGCAGAAAAGATCAGCCTGTATCAGCGGATCGGTGATGACAAGAAGCAGTATCAGGAACTGCAGAGATATTTCGTGCTGGAAGAAAAGCGCATGAAATCACAGCAGGAATCCACGCGTTCCTTAATCCAGCTGCGCAGTACTCTGCGTCAGGCAGAGATCGAGAAGATGTTCTTGATGCAGCAGGCGGACATGGATGCACTCACCGGCATCCCGAACCGGCGCAGGATGAATGAACAGGCGGATCAGATAATGGCGAAAGCAGAGCGGGAGCAGACCTCGTTTGGAATGGCGATGCTTGATATGGATCACTTCAAACAGTGGAACGATACCTACGGTCATCACACCGGCGATCAGTGTCTCGTTGTGCTTGCGGAGATCTTAAAGGAGTATATGGACGGAAAGCAGTTTGTGTTCCGTTACGGCGGGGATGAATTTATGCTCCTGTTTGATGATATGACGGATCATGAGATCATGCAGCGGTGCAGAAAGATCCAGGAGGCAGTAAAAGCTGCGGGAAATAAACTCGGACTGGATACACTGACCGTTTCCATCGGGATCGCGAACTGGATTCCGCGAAAGGGAAATAAAGTATGGGATTATGCCTCGGCGGCAGATCAGACACTTTACTGGGTGAAGCGGAAAGGGCGCGACGATGTGCGCCTGATCCATCAGATGAAAGAACTGGATGAGGAAAACGGCGAAGTTGCCTGCTGATCGTTGAAGAAACGGAAAAGAAGAGGAGAACACTCCGTCAGGGATTACCTGAAGGAGTGTTCTCCTTTTTCGAGGCAGTTTTCTACATAATTCATAATGTAGAAATTGTCTTCCGGCATCTGACAGCCGATGATGTATACACCATTGTCATCCGAGCAGCGGATGATATGACCTTCGAGATCGGAATGATCCGGCAGTGCGAAATCCTGGATCGAGATCGCAATATCAAGACCCTTGCAGTCCGCGAAGAACGGATCATTTGCGAGAAGCGCGAAACCGTTGGCACTGATATTATCCAGCCGGCCGTTAAAAGTCTCGCCGGTTCGCTTTACCGTGATCGTGCAGGCATTTGAGATATCTACACGCGGGTATTTACGTCTGTTGTTGATCTTTGGTCTGGTATCAAGCAGGATCCGGTAGGTGCCGGCAGGTTTTTTTGTCCGGATCTTTGCATGTTCCCAGTAATAGAGCTCATTTCCGACAGTAACCTGGAATTTGCAGGCGGTATCATCAGAAAATGATGGAGCGTCAGAAAGGGTGATGACAACCCCCTCTTTGGTCACCTGCTTTAAATCTCCGTGGAGTTCGGCCGCATGTGAGTCTTCACCGAGGCTGACGGTCACTTTAAGACCCGGTTTTAAATCATCGGCACCCATGAAACCGCCGATGCCGAGTTCGCGCATCAGAGCCTCAATAATGTCTTCGATCGTATTGATATTGGAAGCGCTTTCCGCGTATTTACTGAGCATACGTCTGCTGATCTCATCCGAGTTTTTGATGCACTCGGTCATGGTCGTCATGATACGCGTTACCTGTTCCATATTATCAACCAGGTGCGAATTGGAGGTCTCCATATGTTTCATCGCGCTGTCGATGACCTGGATGTGGTCGCCGAGCTTGGTGGAATCCGTCGTGATCTTTTCGACGTTTTCGCCGGTCTGCGTTACTTTTTCCAGTGTGATCTGGATCAGCTTTAAGGTCTCCTCAATGGAGGTGGTCATCTTTCCGGAGATCTCGTCTAATCTTACGAGAGCATCACGGATCTGACCGGAGGAAGATTTTGTCTCGTTGCTCAACGTGCGGATCTGTTCCGCAACAACCGCAAAGCCCTTGCCGGCTTCTCCGGCTCTTGCCGCCTCAATGGAAGCGTTTAACGCGAGCAGGTTGGTCTGGTTGGAAATGCTGTCGATGGTTCCGGTCTCCTGTTTTACCATCTCAAATTCTGACTTGAAGTCATTTAAAACGTTTTCGACTTCGGTGGAGAGATCGGACATGGCCGCTGTGGTGTTGACCAGGCTCTCAAGATCGGTCGAACTGCTCTTTGCGTGCGCACCGGATTCGTTGGTCAGAGAGACCATTTCCTCAATCAGGGAGGCTACGTTCTGCACCTGGGAGCTGATGTCGGTCGTCATTTCAACTGAGGAATCCGTGTGCTCCTGCAGTTTTTCGTTGTTGCCGGTCAGCTCGTTCATGCCGAGTACGACCATATCGGAGCCGTGCTTGTTTTCCGAAGCCAGCTCCCGGACGACCGTGACGCCGTCCATGATGGAATTGCTCGCGGATTTTACTTTTTCCACCGTGGTTATGACACGGTGAAGATCTGCCTTGATGCTGTCGGTCATGGCACCATCGGACTCGTTCAGATGCTGGATAGACATGACATAGCAGATGTAGCAGAGGATGATACAGGCTACCTCAAGCTGGTAGTTTTTCATATCAGAGGCGCTGTTGGCACCGAGCACAACGACATGGTAGACCGAGCTTGCGATGATGATGAGTGTGTTGGCAATGCCGCAGTACACCATAAATTTCCGGTTCTTATAGAGAACGAGCAGGCTGGTCACCGGAAGGATATAGGTGAAGGCGATCGGGGAAGCGGTAGTGCTGACCACAAAGGTATAAAAGATACCGTATCCGATCACGAGATCGTATTTATAGAGATCTGTCGCCCAGCTCTTTGTCCTAAGAACAAGCTCGCCGGCAAAAAAAGGAAGCCAGCATAAAAGGACAAAGACCAGGTAATACGTTGGTGAGTTCAGTCCGCTCGCAGTGTCCGAACCGTAATTCGCGGTGAGTAAAAGCGCGAAAATAAGCCAGATCCTCCGGGCTTTCCGGTTGGCTTTTTCTTTAAAGGCATTTTCATCATAGTTCATATAACCATCTCCTCGCAGGGTGCTTTAGTATTTTAAAAGAAATTGTGTCATGGAAGTGATCGCGTCGGTGCTTTCTTCCATAAAAGGCTCAAACACGCAAAAGGCGTGGGTGAGTCTTGGGTCATCCGGAAAATCGAGAAGCTCATGCGGTGCGTGGCAGCGGGTGAGCGCTTTCTCGAAATCGATCGTGTAATGCCGCAGATGATCCTTACAGCTTGTGATTAAAAAGCAGGGCGGCAGGGAACCTGCGATATCCGTGTGATCTGGGTTGGTGTAAGGGGCAAATGCCCGTTTCTTGTAGTGCTTACCGTAGAGGTAGCGCGGAAGAAAAAGACCGATCTTGTCAAAACGCGTGGTATAAAACATGCCGCTGATCAGTCCGAGCGCGCGGAATTTAAGCGCAGACGGTGTGATGTGTGCTGCCTTTGCCACAGCAGGACAGTTTCCTGCGGCGGTACCGTAGACGAGAAGACAGGCGCCTCCGCTGTCACCGACGGCATACACACGCGAAGGATCTCCGTGGTCGGAGACGATCCGGTCTTTGATATAGTTCATCGCGTCGGAAAAATCGGAGAGCTGTTCATAGAATTCGCAGTCCGGGACCAGACGGTACTCGATGCTGTATACAAGAAATCCCAGGGCACTGAGTCTGGCGCAGAAGAAGCGGTTGAATTCTTTGCTGCCGAGCAAAAGCCCGCCGCCGTGGACGTTGACGATGACAGGCAGGGTGTCGCCGTCACGGTTTGCGGGGCGGAAGATATCCAGACGGTGCGCTTCAATCCGGTCGTCCAGATAGCGGATGTCCTTCTGTTCGATGACGCCTTCCGGGAAAGAAAGATCTTTATCTCGGGCTGCCGCCTCTTTCGCGAAATCGGCCCGCTGTTTATAGAAATTTTTTATGAAAAACTGACTCATCTTATTGTAAAAACCTCCGACAAAAATCTACTCTTATTTTAGTTTATTTTTCCAGAGTTTTCAAGGAAAAGAAGTGAAGTGCAAAATGTTTTATCAGCTTGAATTTCTCATGTCCAGCACCTATAATTACAATAGAGAAAAAATGGCAGAAAGACAAAATACATGGGGATAAAAAATGAAAAAAATGGAGAGAGATACGGTTTTTTACAAAAAACTTTTTGAACTGATGATTCCGATCATGCTTCAGGATCTGATGCTCGCGCTGGTCGCGGTGGCGGACGCGTTTATGCTTGGCGGGGTGGATCAGAACTATATGTCGGCGGTTTCTCTGGCGACACAGATCCAGTTTATACAGAACATGTTTCTGACGGCGGCGACGGCGAGCCTTGGGATCCTGGGCGCGCAGTACTGGGGAAAAGGCGATTTAAAGACACTCGATGATATCTTTTGTATGGCGCTGCGCTTATGCGGACTGGTGTCGGTCGTGTTTTTTGCCGCCTGCATGTTTATACCGAAGTATCTGATGATACTTTTTACGAATGAGAGCGTACTGATCGGTTACGGCGTGGACTATTTGAGGATCGCAGCATTCTCCTATCTGCTGACCGGTATCTCACAGTGTTATCTGGTCATCATGAAAACAAGTGAGCACGCGAAGACGACAGCGATCATCAGTTCCTTTACCGTCTGTATCAACATTCTGTTAAATGCGGTGTTTATCTACGGATGGTTTGGGATCGCACCGATGGGCGTAAAGGGCGCTGCGCTTGCGACGCTCATATCCCGCATACTGGAACTTGTGATTTCGGTCGTGATCTCTTATATGCCGGGGTATATCTATCCGAAGCTTGCGGATCTGTTCCGGCGGAACAGGCAGCTGGCACTGGATTTCCGGAAATGCGCGCTGCCGCTTCTCGGCGCAAGTCTGTTCTGGGGGATCGGATTTACCTCCTATTCCTCATTTATGGGGCATCTGGGCGTGGACGCTGCTGCGGCAAACTCGGTTGCGGCAGTCGTGCGTGATATCATCTGCTGTCTCAGCGCGGGAATTTCAAGCGCGGCGGGGATCATGGTCGGAAACGAACTGGGTTCCGGCAATCTGGAAAAGGGAAAGACCTATGGGATCCGTCTGCTTAAAATTTCACTGGTCTGCGGTATTGTGATGTCGCTTCTTATGTGCGCGGTCGCACCGTTTATCTTACGTTTCGTAAATTTAAGTCCGCAGGCGGCTTCCTATTTGAAAGGCATGTTTGTGGTCATCGCGGTCTATATGATCGGGCGCGCGATCAATGATGTCACGATGAACGGCATTTTCGCGTCCGGCGGCGACACGATGTTTGATTTTTACAGTCTTGCGGTATGCATGTGGGGGATCGCGATCCCTCTTGCGGTTGCGGGCACTTATTATTTTCACTGGCCGGTGGTTGTGGTTTATGCGTGTACCTGTATTGATGAAGTCGGGAAACTTCCGTGGGTGCTCATCCATTTCCGCAAGTACAAGTGGGTGAAGGATCTGACGCGATGAAAAAATTTTTAAAATATGAGTTACAGAGTGTTGCCGGAATGGTCGGGATCTCTGTTTATATTCTGGCGGACACATTTTTCATATCCGTCTACGCGGGGGCGGACGGACTTGCAATGTTAAATCTGGTGCTCCCGGTGTACGGGGTGATCTATGCGATCGGATCGATGATCGGGATAGGATCGGCGACAAGGTATGGGATCAACCGCGCAAAAGGGGAGGATACCGGCGATTACTTTTTGCAGTCGTTTTTCTTTAGTATCCTCTTTAGCATTCCGTTTATGCTGACCGGATTTTTGGCGCCACAGAAATTTTTAGGACTCCTGGGGGCGGACGCGAAGCTGGCGGCGCTTGGAAAAAGTTATCTCAGGATCATATTGACGGCATCTCCGCTTTTTATGGCAAATTACACGTTTACGGCGTTTGCGCGGAACGATCAGGCAACTTCGGTTGCAATGACCGCATCGATCGCCGGAAGTCTTTTTAATATTGTGTTTGACTATATTTTAATGTTCCCATGCGGGCTCGGGCTGGCGGGGGCTGCGCTTGCGACCGCGGTGTGTCCCGCAGTTACCATGTCAATCTGCGGTGTGCATTATCTCGGGCGGAAAAATACGGTAGGATTCCATTGGAAGAGACCGTGCTTTTCACATCTGATCTCCTGCTGCAAACTTGGGATATCCGCGTTTGTCGGGGAGATTTCATCCGCGGTCATTACGATCGTCTTTAATATGCTGATCCTTGGCATTGCCGGAAATACCGGGGTTGCCGCGTATGGAGTCATCGCGAACATGTCGGCGGTCGCAATGTCTATTTTTAACGGGCTTGCGCAGGGCGTACAGCCGCTGATCAGCGAAAATTACGGGAAAAATCATTTCGACCGGGCAAAGAAGCTGCTAAAAATGGGACTTTGCGCGAGTCTTGTCATGGAACTTGCCATTGTCTCCGGTGTCTGGGCAAAGACCGACGCGCTGATCGCGGTGTTTAACAGTGAACATAACACGGCGCTTCTGCGTTACGCGCATGTCGGTCTGCGGTTATATTTTCTTGGCTTTTTGTTCGCGGGGATCAATATCATGCTCGTTGCGTATTTCTCGGCAGTGGATAACGCGAAAACGGCGATCGCCGGTTCTGTGTCGCGCGGAGCGGTCGCAATCGTTGTCTGCGCAGTCCTGTTTGCGAAGCTGTTTGGCTTAAACGGCGTGTGGATCTCATTTCTCGGATCGGAGATGATCACCTGCCTGCTCATCTGCGGACTGGCACGTACCGGTATTGCAGGAAAGTGTTGACAAAATAAAAAATAACAAGCGGTTATCATAATCTTTTTCAGAAAGCACACGGGAAAACGTGTGCTTTTTTGCTGCCATGCATCCAGAAAAGCTGCCGGTGGCAGGCACGATTGGCATCGGCGACAAGGAAAAAGGACGCTGTGCTCGCAAAAAAGTAAAAAACAGACCAGATAAGAATAAAAAATGCACAAAATGAAACGGATGATTTTGTATGTAATTAACCAAAAATATGTCAACCGGTTGACATGTCAAAAAGACGGTGATAAAGTGCAAGTATCACATGAGCGGAGAACAAAAACTCCGGATGTGTACCGGGATTCCGGTGTAAGGATTAGGATTGTGAAAAATGGGAAGAAACTATTTGTATGAAAAGTTGGAGGGAAAAAGAATGAAAACAAAGAAATTGATCTCAGTATTACTGGTGTCAGCGTTGACAGCAGCTATGGCAAGCGGATGCGGAAGCAGCAGTGAGAGCGGAAGCACGGCAGCTGACACAAAGACTGCGGAGAGCGCAAGCGAGGAAAGCACACAGGCGGGCGGCAGCAGTCAGGAATCTGATCTGGCGGGAACGTCGATCACATTTTTGAACAGTAAAGGTGAGATCCAGGAAGCAATGGAGGAACTGGCAGCGGAATTTACCGATGAGACAGGAATCGATGTAGAGATTCTTGCATGCGGTACCGGAGAATCTCCTTATACAAAAGTAACAAGCGCATACAATTCAGGAAGCGCGCCGACAATGTCCATGTTAGATACGACAGACGCTCTGGCACTTGCGGATGAATATGCATTGGATCTGTCCAATGAGGACTGGGTAAAAGAATGCGAGAACACACTGACCTATTCAGATGGCAAAGTATTCTGCTTCCCGTTCTGTATCGAAGGAAGAGGACTGATCGTAAACAAGAAGGCTGTGGAAGACACACTGGGAGAAACCTTTGATCCGGATTCTATTCAGTCCTATGATGACTTAAAAGCGCTTCTTGAGCAGTTGAAGGCTGCCGGCATGGAGACACCGGTGGTTGTTTCAAAAGAAGACTGGTCACTCGGAAATCATCAGCTCGGATATATCTATGATACCTATGATGGCACGACCGAAGGAAGTGCGGAAGTGATCTCACAGCTGGAAGACGGCACATTAAAAACAGCGGATTATGACAGATACAATGAATTTATCCAGACACTGGATCTGCTTTTGGAGTACAACATCAACGGCGAAGATCCACTTGGCGCAATGTATGACCAGGATCCGATCTATCTGGTAGACGGTGATGCTGCGATCTGGCCGAATGGTACATGGGCATGGCCGAATCTTGCGGAAGCAGGAGCGGAAACCTCAGATGATTACTGCTTTATCCCATATGTACTTGGCAATGACACAAGTGCGGCAGCAAATACCGGTATGCAGGCATCTGCGACCAAACAGGTGATCATCGATAAGGTTCAGGCAACCGAAGAACAGCAGGCAGCAGCCAAAGAGTTCTTAAACTGGATGGTTTACAATGAGACCGCTCAGAAGATGTTAGTTGAGGATGTGGCGATCGTTCCGGCAAATTCCAACAACACCGTAGAACCGCTCGATCCGCTTGGAAAAGACATGAAGAGCAAGATGAATGAAGGAAAGACCTATTCTTCCTGCTTCGTAGCTCCGTCTGATCACTGGCAGGTACTTGGCGCTTCCATGCAGAAATATATTGCGGGAGAAAGCACAAAGGATGAACTGGCAGCAGATGTAGATACCTACTGGCAGTCACAGAAATAAAGATCAGCAGAAGTACATGGCGGTCCGCTGCAAAGGCAAAGGAGTACGGGCCGCCTGTATTTTCGGCAAAATCGGACGTGGCAAACATAGAAAGAAAGGAAACTGCAGGAAAAAGCTGCGGTGAAAGAGGGATTTTAACATGGGAAGGAAAACGGGAGAAAAAATAAAAAATTTATGTATTTTTGCGATACCGGGCTGTGCAATATTTTTTGCCGTGGTCATGATACCGTTCTTTTATGGATTTTATCTGACCCTGACGGACTGGAATGGCGTGAGTACGGTAAAGAACATTGTAGGATTCAGCAATTATACCAGTGTCTTTCATGATGCCGAGTTCTGGACATCCATGGGTCTGACACTCAAATATGTGGTGATCACGGTCTTACTGGTAAATATTATCGCGTTTTTACTTGCGTACGCGCTGACAAACGGGATCAAGGGACAGAACTTTTTCCGTGCCGGATTTTTTACACCAAACCTGATCGGCGGCGTTGTACTCGGATTTATCTGGCAGTTTATTTTTTCAAGAGTGCTTGTGGAAGTCGGAAAAAACATGGGATGGAAGATCTTCTCCCAGTCCTGGCTCTCCGATCCGCATAAAGCATTCTGGACACTGGTAGTCGTTACGGTATGGCAGCTTTCCGGTTATATGATGCTTATCTACATTGCCGGTTTTACCGGACTTTCCACGGACGTGCTTGAAGCGGCGAGCATTGACGGGGCGACCGGATTTCAGAAAATGAAGAGCGTGATCCTTCCGCTTATGGTTCCGTCTTTTGTCATCTGTCTGTTCTTTACCCTGTCAAGGGCATTTATGGTATACGATGTAAACCTTACACTGACCGGCGGTGAACCGTACGGTTCCACAAAGCTCGTTGCAATGTATGTGTACGATAAGGCATTTACATCCAGAAATTATGGCGTGGGTCAGGCGGAAGCGCTTATCCTGTTTGCGCTTGTAGCAGTGATCAGCGGGATACAGATCTACGTTGGAAAGAAAAAGGAGGTAGAGGCATAATGGCAAGAGGTTCACAGGTCGGAGGAAGAAAAAAGAAAGTGGCCGGGATCGTTGGATTTCTCGTAATAGCGGCGCTGTTTGTGCTCTATATGATCCCGTTTATCGTAGTCATTATAAATTTTTTTAAATACAAACGTGATATCATCACAAATCCGTTGTCCATCATTGCGCAAAAGGGATATACGATCGAAAATTACATAAAAGCCTTTGAAAAAATGGACTTTTTCAAGGCATTTACCAACTCACTTTTTATCACAGGACTCAGCACACTCGCGGTAGTGCTCTTCGCGTCCATGACAGCGTATTATTTCTGCCGCGCAAACAATCTGTTTTCCAAGATATTCTTCGGACTTATGGTTGCGGCAATGATCATTCCGTTCCAGGCGATCATGATCCCTCTGGTATCGATCTACGGAGCGAACTTAAATCTTTTGAACCACAGACTGACGCTGGTGTTTATGCATACCGGTTTTGCGATGAGTATGTCGGTATTCATCTTTCAGGGATTTATAAAGAGCGGCATCCCGATTTCACTGGAAGAAGCGGCATATCTCGATGGCTGCACAAAGGTACAGACATTTTTTAAAGTGGTCTTTCCGTTATTAAAACCGACGACGGCTACGTTAGTCATCTTAAATGTGCTGGCATTCTGGAATGATTACCTTCTTCCGTCGTTAGTGCTTGGCAAAAAAGATCTGTATACACTGCCGCTGTCCACCTATGTTTTCTACGGAACCTATTCCGCGGATTACGGGGTGATCATGGCAGCGCTGGTACTTACCGTTGCGCCGATCGTCATCTTATATCTGTTCCTGCAAAGACAGATCATCGACGGTGTTGTGGCAGGCGCGGTGAAATCATAAGTGCGTGAGATTATGGAAAAAAGGAGTGCGACAATGAAAAAACTGGAAAATAAATGTATGCTGATCACTTATTCGGACAGCATGGGAAATAATTTAAAAGATCTCTATCAGGTGCTTGACCGTTACTTTAAGGACGCGGTGGGCGGCGTTCATATCCTGCCGTTCTTTCCGTCCTCCGGTGACCGTGGGTTTGCACCGATGGATTATCACAAGGTGGATGAGGCGTTCGGAGACTGGAGCGATGTGGAGAAACTGGCGGATGATTACTATCTGATGTTTGATTATATGATCAATCATATATCCGCGCACAGCGCGTATTATAAGGATTTTCTGGAAAAGAAGGATGCGTCGGAATACGCGGATCTTTTTATCCGGTATAAGGACTTTTGGGAAAACGGAGAACCGACCGAAGAACAGGTAGACGCGATTTACAAAAGAAAACCGAGAGCGCCTTATGTGGAGGCACATTTCGCGGATGGCACGACCGAGAAGGTGTGGTGTACCTTTGATGAAGAGCAGATCGATATCAACTGCAAATCAAAGACGGCAAAGAAATTTATCAAAGACAATTTAAAAACACTCTGTGAGCACGGAGCTGCCATGATCCGCCTGGATGCATTTGCGTACGCGACCAAAAAAGCCGGCACGAGCTGTTTCTTCATCGAGCCGGATGTATGGGAATTCATGGAGGAATGTGAGCAGATCGTAGTGCCATACGGGGTTACGCTGCTGCCGGAGATCCATGAGCATTACACGATGCAGGAGCGCATTGCGAAAAAAGATTATTATGTGTATGATTTCGCACTGCCGATGTTACTCATCCATGCGTTATACTATGGTCAGACACAGTATCTGAAACACTGGCTCTCCATCTGCCCGAGAAAGCAGTTTACCACGTTGGATACGCATGACGGGATCGGTGTGGTCGATGTGAAGGATCTGCTCCCGGATGAGGAGATCGAAAAGACCAAGGAAGATATCTTTAAATTTGGCGCAAATGTGAAAAAAATTTATAATACGGCGGCGTACAATAACCTCGATATCTATCAGGTAAACTGTTCCTATTATTCCGCGCTCGGAGATGATGACGCGTCCTATCTTCTTGCGAGAGCGGTGCAGTTTTTCGCGCCGGGGATCCCGCAGGTATATTATGTCGGACTGCTCGCCGGAAAAAACGATCTGGAACTTCTGGAAAAGACGAAGGTCGGAAGAAATATCAACAGACATTACTATTCTCTGGATGAGATCGAACAGGAAGTAAAACGGCCGGTAGTAAAGGAACTTCTCGCACTGATGAAATTCCGGAATACGCATCCTGCGTTTGACGGCAGTTTTGAACTGGAAGAGTGCGCGGATGGAAAACTGGTCATTGTCCGGAGAAACGGATCGGACTGGGCAAGACTGGACGCTGATTTTGTGAAAAAAACATTTGAGGTGACTTATAGTGAGAATGGTGAAGAAAGAGTATTTGATAAGCAGGGATTATCTTGAGTTACCGATCGCTGCGGAAACAGAAGTGCAGACACTTCAGGTATTCGATAAGGATACCGGAGCCAAGATCTATGAATTTCAGGTTCCGATGGGAACAGAAGAAAAGGAGTTTCACCCTGATTTTTATGCCCGTTTATCGGTAAAAAATTTTATCGGTAAAACACTAATCCTTACAGGCTGCGGAAATGATGCTTTCTTCTCGGGAATACAGGAAACTGACCGGGAATTCGGGGAGTCGGATTACGACTTCTCGAAAGAGAGCATTGCGCGGCCGCAATATCATTTCACAGCCATAAGAGGCTGGATCAATGACCCGAACGGATTAGTATATAGTGATGGTATCTACCATCTGTATTTTCAGTACAACCCGTTTGATACCAGATGGGAAAATATGAGCTGGGGACATGCCACAAGCACGGATCTCATCCACTGGAGACAGCAGGAGACCGTGATGTATCCGGATGAAAACGGATATATGTTTTCCGGAAGTGGTTTTGTAAACAGCCGTGGCTGCCTTGGACTGCCGGAGCAGACACTGATGTTTTATTATACGGCAGCCGGGGAATGCCGTCCGTGGACGAGCGAAAAGCTTTCCACGCAGCGTCTGGCGTTCAGTACAGACGGTGGAAAGACGTTAGAGAAAACAGACCGGGGAATGGTTGAAACGATCAGCCATGAGAACCGTGATCCAAAAGTATTCTGGCATGAAGCCAGTCAGGCTTATATCATGATCCTCTGGGTGGATGGGAATGAATTTGCGATCCTGCGTTCCGAAAATCTGGAAAAATGGGAGATATCCCATCGATTTGAGTTAAAAGACGGATTTGAATGCCCGGATCTGCTCCGTTTAAAGGATGAAAACGGCGAAGACCACTGGTTTGTCACGACGGCGGATGGTTATTATTATCCGGGAAAATTTGACGGATATCATTTTACATGGAACGGCGAAAGACATGGATTTTACATGAACCGTGTGCCATATGCCGCACAGGTATATTCCGGGACGGCGGGCAGATCCGTACTGATCCCGTGGCTTCGTGTGGATTTTAAAGGAAGAAATTATACCGGCGCGATGGGGCTTCCAAGGGAGCTTACCCTGGTTAAAGTGGCGGGGGATTACCGGATCGCGCTTTCGCCGGTAAAAGAACTCGACCGGGAACTGTTTTCCCGCTGTATCTGCGATCATGCGCAGAATGATTTTGAAGTGGCGGGTGTGCCGGTTTCCTATAATAAGGAAAGCGGTAAGTTCCTTGTCGGAACAGACGAGTCCGTGATCGCGGCAGGGCTCGATGAATTTGAAGTGTGTGTGGACAACGGAATAGTTGAAGTGACTGCAGATTATGATACAATGTTAGGTGTATACGAAGTATAGATCAAAATAGATTGAGGGTATAAAAATGGCAACGATCAAAGATGTTGCAGCAGAAACAGGACTTACGGTCAGCACAGTTTCAAGGGTATTGAACAATCGCGGATATATCAGCGACAAGACCCGGAAAAAAGTATATGACGCGATGAATAAACTGAATTATACACCAAACGAGGTCGCGCGTTCGCTCTCCAAAAAGACGAACAATACCATAGGTGTCATTGTCCCGCATATACGGCATCCTTATTTTTCCGAGCTGATCAGTAATCTGGAAATGGCTGCGTATGAAAAAAATTATAAGATTTTTATTTTTAATTCCAGAGAGAAACAGGAAAAGGAAAATGAGTATCTGGAAATGTGTTACAGCAACCGGGTGGCGGGCGTTATCATGTGCAGCGGTTCCGTGCATTTGAATGTATTTGACGGACTGAACATACCGATCGTTACGATCGAGCGTTTCTTAGAAAACGGGACAGCCGGGGTGGAGTGTGACAATATCCAGGGTGGACGTCTCGCGGCGAAGCATCTGATCGATCTCGGCTGCAGACATCTCATCCATATCAGCGGGGTACATGAAACGATGATGCCGGCGGATGACAGGGCGACCGGTTTTTGTGAGATTTGCGAAAGAGAAGGCGTGGATCATAAGATCGTCGAGACCAGCGCAAGCCAGTATAACACCCTGGATTATCATCAGATCTTAAAAGAAATGTTGGAAAAAAATCCGGAAACGGACGGGGTGTTCGCAAGCAGTGACCTGATCGCGGCACAGTTTCTTCAGATTTGCCATGCGATGTCGATCGCAGTGCCGGACGATATCAAGGTGGTGGGATTTGATGATTCCTACATCGCGTCGGTGACCACACCGCAGATCACAACGATCCATCAGCCGATCAAGGAGATGGCACAGAAGGCGATCGAATGCCTGGTGGATTCCGTGGAGGGAAAGATCGTTCCGACCAGAACGACGCTTCCGGTCCGGCTGGTGGTCCGGGGGACAACAGATTCGGATAAATTTTAAATGCACAGGTGGAAGGAGAAGAAGATGGAAAATACAAAATATGATGTAGTGGCTTTGGGTGAGCTTTTGGTTGATTTTACGGAAAATGGAACAAGTAATCAGGGAAATCCGATCTATGAGGCAAATCCGGGAGGAGCGCCCTGCAATGTACTTTCCATGTTAAAAAAGCTTGGGCATGAGACCGCGTTTATCGGAAAGATCGGAAATGACATTTTTGGCAGACAGTTAAAAAAGGCTGTTTCTGATGCGGGGATCGATGTATCGGGACTGGTGATGGATGATGTGGTCAAGACCACGCTGGCGTTTGTCGAGACCAAGCCGGACGGAGACAGGGACTTTTCCTTTTATCGAAATCCGGGAGCGGATATGATGCTTCAACCGGAAGAAGTGGACGCAGAGCTGATAAAAAAGGCAAAGATTTTTCACATGGGCACCTTGTCGCTGACACATGAACCGGTGCGCAGCGCGACGAGACGGGCGGTTCAGATCGCAAAAGAGGAAGGTCTTATGATCTCTTTTGATCCGAATATCAGAGAACCGCTGTGGGAGAGCATGGAAGACGCGAGAGAACAGACCGCCTACGGGCTCTCCGTATGTGATGTGTTAAAGATATCGGATAACGAGATCATGTGGTTTACCGGTGAGGAAGATTTTGATGCCGGGATAAAGAAGCTGCAGGAGGAATACCAGATCCCGTTGATCCTGCTTTCACTCGGAAGAGAGGGGAGCAGGGCATACCTTAAAAATTCTGGTACGGAAGCGCGGGCAGAAGTTCCGGCCTTTGTGCGGAAAGATACGATAGAGACGACAGGAGCGGGGGATACGTTCGGAGGCTGCTGTCTGCACTATGTGTTAGAGCATGGGGAAGGTGATGTGAGAAAGGTGAACTGGAAGGCGGAGGATCTGACCGAAATGCTCACATTCGCGAACAAAGCGGCATCGATCATAACGACCAGAAAAGGGGCGCTTGCGGTCATGCCGTCCAGAGAGGAAATTTTAAAAGCGTAGAAAATTGGGAGAAAATGATATGCGAAAGAAAGTCATTATGGCTTTGGCGGTATGCACAGGCCTTGGTTTGTTAAGTCTTTCGGGATGTGCGATCGGAAAGACCAAAGAAGCGACAGAAATTTATTTTTTAAGCTGTAAGCCGGAAGTAAAGGCGGTATGGGAAGAGGTATCCGAGACCTATGAGAAAGAGACCGGAGTCAAATTAAAGATCCTTACCGCTGCGGACGGAAATCATGAACGGACGTTAAAAGCGGAACTTGCGAAAAAGGACGCGCCTACAATGTTTCAGATCAACGGACCGGTAGAGTATGAGAAATGGAAAAACTACTGCATGGATTTAAGCGGTACCGATCTGTATTCCTGGATGGTGGACAAGGATATGGCGGTTACGGAAGGTTCCGGTGTATATGGGATCCCGTATGTGGTAGAAGGATATGGGATCATATATAACCAGTCGATCATGGATCGCTATTTTGCGCTTCCGGATCGCGTGACAACCTATGCGGATATGTCTGAGATCAACAATTTCGCGAAACTCAAAGAAGTGGTGGAGGATATGCAGGCGCATGCGGGGGAACTCGGGATAGACGGAGTGTTTGCCTCCACTTCACTTGCGCCGGGAGAAAACTGGCGGTGGCAGACCCACCTTTTGAATGTTCCGGTTTATTATGAATTTCAGGATAAAGGGATCGCGGATGAGGATACCTTAGACTTTACTTACAGTGACAACTATAAAAATATCTTTGATCTGTATATTGAGAATTCCTGCACAGACAGGAGCGCGCTTGGGGAAAAGACGGTGGATGATTCCATGACTGAGTTTGCGCAGGGAAAAGTCGCCATGGTTCAGAACGGAAACTGGGCGTGGACGCAGATCGAGAGCACGGAAGGCAGCGTAGTATCTGAAGATGACGTAAAATATATGCCGATCTACACCGGGGTCGAAGGTGAGGAGAAACAGGGACTGTGCATCGGTACCGAAAACTTTATCTGTGTCAATTCCCAGGTGAGTGAGGAAAAAAGACAGGCGTCCATCGATTTTCTCGAGTGGCTTTACAGCTCGGATGAAGGTAAAAAATTTGTGACGGAAGAGTTTGGATTTATTCCTCCGTTTGATACATTTACCGAGGATGAATATCCGTCCAATCCGCTTGCGGTAGAAGTGATAAAAGATATGAATGATACCGAAAAAACATCGGTTTCCTGGAATTTTGTGGCATTCCCAAGCCAGGTGTTTAAAGATGACCTCGGATCCAATCTGCGGGCATACGCTGCTGGCGAACTTGACTGGAACAGTCTTGTGGATACGACAAAGAGCGAATGGCAGACAGAGAAAAAGGCCGGGGAGGAGTGATCATATGAAGACGATAAAGGCAAAAGTCGCGACATTGATCGCGGCAACTTCGGTGCTGCTCATTGTAGCGATTCTCGCGGTCTCACTTACCGTTATGAAAAAGAATGTGGTAAATATGTGTGAGAACTATCTGTATGATACCTGTGTTTCCGCATCCAATACGCTTTATGAAAGCTTTTACGGAGATACGGATCAGGTAAATATGGATGTGCGGGTTCAGTACATTTTATATAATGTGGGAATTCAGGACATGGATTCGAGCAAGGCATATCTGGTGGACAAAAACGGTGAGTTTCTCTATCATGATGATCCGGATATGATCGGTACAACAATGTCCGGGAATCCGGTTATGCAAGACGTACTGGATCAGCTGAACTCCACAGGAGTTATGCCGCCGGCAGATGTAAAAGAGTGCAGTGTGGACGGCAGCAGGAAATATGTTGCGTATATGTGTACGGTCAATGACTGGGTCGTATATGTGGAAGCGGACAAGTCGGATGTTTTAGCTCCAATCACTGCGATCACAACCATTTCGCTGATCGTAGGCGCAGTGCTGATCGCGTTTGCGGTGCTGGTCGGAATGCTTGTCACCGGAAAGATCACCGGGCCGATCACAAAGCTCACCGCAGTGATCAATGATATATCGGAACTCAATATGACGGGTGAACATGAGGTGCCGGTCACGAAGGATGAGATCGGTGTGATGGGCGCTGCGGTCGTGCGGATGAAAGAAAAGCTAAACGATATCGTCGGAGAGTTAAACGATATTTCCAGAAAGCTGGTTTCCGATGCCAATACGCTCTATGACATCTCGGAAAATGTGACAGAGGCATCCACAAATAACTCGGCGACAAATGAAGAGCTTGCGGCGAGCATGGAGGCGACTTCCCAGTCTACGGAAAATGTTACGAACAATGTCCAGAGCATGAACAGCAACGCGATCGAAGTGGCAAATAAGATCAAAGAAGGAACCAATCTTACCGCGCATGCGATGGATAAAGCGAAGGAGATCCATGAGAGAACCGGTCAGGCGCGGGAAGAGACGCTTAAATTGTATGAATCGATCAAAGGGACGTCAGAGCAGGCGATCGTTGAGGCGGGTGAGGTCAAAAAGATCAATGAGCTTGCCAAGGCGATACAGGATATTGCGGATCAGACCACGCTTCTTTCTTTAAATGCGTCCATCGAGGCGGCAAGAGCCGGAGAACAGGGAAAAGGTTTTGCGGTTGTGGCGAGTGAGATCGCAAATCTTGCGTCAGAGTCCACGGAAACCGGCGCAAACATCGTGACGATCGTGGCACAGGTGAACGCGTCAGTGGAAACGCTTACCACCTGCCTTGTTGACACGTTAAAGTTCCTCGAAGATAAGGTAATGAATGACTATAACGTATTTATGGAATCTTCGGATGAATACAGCACTACGACGCAGAGCATTGAAGACTTTATGAATCAGGCAAATGGCGAGGTGGATCAGTTAAGAAGCGCGATAAACAGTATCACAGATGCAATGGATGCGATCAACCGGAACATCAATGAGTGTTCGGTTGGAATCAATGATATCGCAAATAAGACAGCAGAGGTCGTAGAACTGACCAGTGAGAGCTTTGAACGCTCTACGAACTGTAAGGAATCAGCGGAAGCATTGGAGGATATTACTTCACGGTTCCAGATATAGAATATATAAGAGAAAAACCCTTTTTACCGACAGGATGGCGTACTGGTAAGAAGGGTTTTTTTAGATTATTTTTGTGGAAGGACTTGAAATGGAAATTTCATTAATATATAATGATTATACGCAAAGCGTATAAATCGGGAGGGGAAGATATGGAATTACAGGATCAGATCATTGCACTCAGGAAAGAAACAAAGATGGGAAGACGTGAGTTCGCAGAATATTTTGGAATTCCGTACCGAACATTACAGGACTGGGAGCTGGGAAACCGGAAGATGCCGGAGTATCTTTACAGGCTCATGGCATACAAGGTTGAGATGGAAAAGATCGGACAGGCAAAGGAAAAAGGAGAAGGGGCAAATGGACAAAAATGAAATTGTTCTGTTTGAGACAGAGGATCGGCAGATCACGCTTCAGGTGCCGGTGGAGCAGGAGACGGTGTGGCTTACGCAGGCGCAAATGACGGAGTTATTTGGGGTGGATCGAACAGTTATTACAAGGCATGTGAATAATGTTTTTAAGGAAAAGGAACTGGACAGAGAAAGCAATGTGCAAATTTTGCACGTTGCAAATTCGGATCGTCCCGTGCAGTATTACAACCTCGATGTGATCATTTCAGTTGGATATCGTGTGAAATCAAAACGAGGTGTGGAGTTTCGCAAATGGGCAAATTCTGTATTAAAAAAGTACATATTGCAGGGATACGCCGTGAATAATAATCGTATCAGCCAGCTTGGTGAGGTGATACAGATTATGAAGCGGACGGAGAGCGCATTGGACAGTAAACAGGTGCTTACAGTTATTGAAAAATACAGCGAGGCACTGGAACTTCTGGATTCTTATGACCATCAGAATATGGAGCGTCCGAGGGGAAATGCGGCGAGTTATGAACTTACCTATGAGGAGTGCCGGGAGGTGATCTCCAATATGCGTTTCGGCGACGAATCGGAGCTGTTTGGAAAAGAGAAGGATGATTCCTTTAAAGGAAGTATCGGGAACATATATCAGTCCTTTGGCGGACAGGAAATTTATCCCACATTAGAGGAGAAGGCGGCTCATCTTTTATATTTTGTAACCAAAAATCACAGCTTTTATGATGGCAATAAAAGAATTGCGGCAACCATGTTTTTGTATTTTCTGGACAGAAACGGTGTCCTGTTTATGGATGGAAAGAAACTGATCGATGATCATACACTGGTCGCGCTTACGATTATGATCGCAGAGTCAAGACCGGAGGAGATGGAAATGATGATCACAGTCATCTTAAACTGCCTAAAGTAAACAGGCAGCGCTACAGCAAGGAGGAGCAGCATGAAAGAAAACTATAAACGGATCGATGTCACATCCTGGAATCGTAGGGAACATTTTCTTTATTATCAAAATACAATCCAGACATCGGCAGCAGTGACCGTAACCGTGGATGTTACCGAGATCCTGTCCTATGCGCACAGAAGTGGAAGAAAGTTTTATCCGTGCATGGTCTGGGCGGTTTCATCGGTCATCAACCGGATGGATGAAATGAAAATGATGCTGGATGACCAGGGAAATCCCGGCGTATGGGACAGCGTAGTGCCTGTTTATACGGTTTTTCACGAGGAGAGCCATACGTTCAGCGACCTGTGGTGTGACTTTCACGAGGATCTGGATGACTTTTATGATGATTTTGTGCATACAACAGAGGTATATGGTCATCATGTGGGAATTAAGGGAAGACCGGATCAGCCGGAAAATTTTTACTGTATCAGCTGTGTGCCGTGGCTTTCCTTTGATGCGGTAAATGTCAGTGCGTCCGGACAGCCACCGTTATTTCCGATCATTACATATGGGAAATATAAGATGGATCACGAGGGCAGATACCGGCTGCCGTTTGCGATAAAGATTGCGCATGCGGCGGCAGACGGATATCATATTGCGCAGTTTTTTGAAAAACTGCAGGATACGATCGCGGAATTTAAAGATCGGTAACACTTATTGCTAAAAAAGCGTCATTTATCGGATTGGGCTTGTGACAAATACATGTTTAGCGTATCATAAAGCAAGAAAAATACAGGAGGAGAAGAAACGATGTCGTTGAGAGATCATCTGCAGATTTTTGAACTGGGATGAAGTAGTTCATTTTCACTGATGTGAAATTATAAGGCAGAAAGAATAATTCTTCCGATTTTCCACATAATAACTCCATAGTTTAAACTTAGCAATGGAGGAAAACAATCATATGAAAGCCACAGGAATTGTCAGAAGAATAGATGACCTTGGAAGAGTCGTAGTACCAAAGGAGATCAGAAGAACACTGCGTATCCGGGAGGGAGATCCGCTTGAGATATTTACAGACCGTGAGGGGGAGATCATTTTAAAAAAATATTCCCTGATCGGGGAACTCAGCCAGTATGCAGGGCTTTGTGCGGAAGCGCTTGCGCAGACGACCGGACAGTTAGTCTGCATCACGGACCGGGATCATGTGGTGGCAGCAGTGGGAGCCGGAAAAAGAGACTTTGAGGGCAAGCCGATCAGCAAGCAGCTGGAGGGATTCATGGAAGGACGGGGAAGCATGGTCGCGACCGCAGCCGATGAAGACTTTGTCCAGATCACATTGGATGACAGCAGGGAGCATGGCAACGAAGTGGTCAGTACGATCTTATGCGAAGGCGATGCGGTCGGCGCGGTTGTACTCTATGGCAGAGACGAGAAAAACAAGTTCGGAGATACCGAGCAGAAGCTTGCCATGACTGCCGCCACGTTTTTGGGGCGGCAGATGGAGCAGTAAAAAATGTCTGCTAAAATACGGCAATGAGCGAGAGATCTTTGGAGAGGATCAGAATATCTGCTTCCATGCCGGGCAGAAGCTGTCCGATCGCATGCTCCATATGCAGGCTCTTTGCCGGATTTACGGTGACTGCTTTCAGGGCGGAAACAAGCGGGATGCCGAAGGAGACGGCATTCTGGAAGCAGGAAAACAGGTTTGTGACAGAACCGGCGAGCGTTCCGTCATGAAGTGTTGCGCGGCTTCCGTTTTTTTCCACGCGCTGTCCGCCGAGCTCGTAGATGCCGTCTTCCATACCACAGGCACGCATGGAGTCGCTGATAAAGATCATATGGTCTTCCCCGAACAGGCGAAAGACACTGCGGATCATGGAAGGATGGATGTGAATGCCGTCGCATATGAGTTCAAGAAAGACATTTTCGGAGGCGGCACAGGCATCCGCTGCGGCTCCGACGATGCCGGGATTCCGGTGTAAAAACGGCTCCATTCCGTTAAACAGGTGCGTGACATGATCGGCGCCATGCGAAAATCCGGCAGCTGCCGCGTCATAGTCAGCGGAGGAATGACCGAGGGAAACCGAAACGACATCTTTTACCGCGTCGATAAAAGAAAGAGAGCCGGGAAGCTCCGGCGCGAGCGTGACAAATTTGATACGATCCTGACAGCCATGAAACAGAGAAAAGAACATGGAACTGTCAGGATTTTTTATATGGTCGATCTTCTGGGCGCCTCGCTTTTCGGCAGAGATAAAAGGACCTTCCATATTGATGCCGGCAACGCGGGAAATGGCGGGATCCGGTGTGTTCATAAGATCCGAGGCGGTTTTAAAAATTTCTTCGAGTTTTTCCGGCGGCAGTGTCATGGAAGTCGGGCAGAACGTGGTAATGCCGCAGGATTTTAAGTAAGCAGCCATACGTTTCAAACCGGAGAGATCCGCGTCACAAAAGTCGGCACCAACAGCTCCGTGTGTGTGGATGTCGATAAAACCGGGAACGACATAACAGCCCTCCGCGTCAAAAACATCCGGATCGGCGGACGGCAGAGCTGCCATGATCCGGTGGGAAGCGTCAAATGCGATATCTTTCTTTTCAAATCCGTCTGAAGTAAATACAGATCCGTTTTTTATGATCATAACAGTTCCTCCGTTTGATCCGGGACGAGGGCAAGCGCGGCTTCGTCCGCAACAATGGTCACGTTTTCATGCAGCTGTAAGATGGAGGCGGGAACCGCCGGGGTGATCGGACCGCAGATCGTTGAGAAAAGCGCTTCTGCTTTGGCGGTGCCGGAAGCAATGAGCAGGATGCGTTTTGCCTGCATGATATTTTTGATCCCGGTCGAGATGGCGTATTTTGGCACTTCCTCCGCAGAGGAGAAAAAGCGTGCGTTTGCGGCAATGGTATTTTCCGTCAGCCGGACCGGATGTGTCTCTTTGGCAAAGCAGTCGCCCGGTTCGTTAAAGCCGATATGTCCGTTGTTTCCGATGCCAAGCAGCTGCAGATCGATGCCGCCGAGCGCACGGATCACCTGGTTGTAACGCGCGCATTCTTCGTTTGGATCCGTGGCGCATCCGTCTGGAATAAACGTGTTTTCCGGTTTTATGTTGATCGCGTCAAAGAGGTTTTTTCGCATAAAACAGGCATAACTTCTTGGATCATCGGCGGAAAGCCCCAGATATTCGTCGAGATTGACGGATCGGATCCCCGAAAAGTCGAGATCTCCCATCCGGTACCGGTCGATCAGCTGCCGATAGGCGCCGATCGGGGTGGAACCGGTGGCAAGACCGAGTACGGAATCCGGTTTTAAAATGATCTGGGCGGAAATGATATTTGCCGCCTGTCTGCTCATCGCGTCATAATTTTTTACCCGATAAATTCTCATCACATATCCTCCTCAATCATCTTTTTTATGGAACCGGAATACTCGCTTGGAGTCATGCCGGTGATCTTTTTGAACTGCCGGGAAAAATAGTGGATGGAACTGTAGCCGAGCGTGTTGGCGATTTCCGTGAAATTCAGGGAATTTTCCCGGATCAAAAGCTTTGCCTGATCGATCTTCATGCGGCAGAACAGTTCGATCACCCCACAGCCTTTCTGCTCCCGGATCAGATGCTGCAGCTGCGATTTCCCGGTCAGAGTGCCCTTTGCGATATCATCTAAGGTCAGCTGTTCATTCAAATGCAGCGTCAGATATTCTACCACGCGGTGATACAGTTCATCACTGTTTTTCTGGCGGATCGTCTCCTTGGCGACCGGAAGATCCATCGGAAGCGAGTAACGCCGCAGCAGGTGAAGCAGTAAAAGCTCAAGGTTGAGAGAGATCAGCTGCTCGGCACCCGGTGGAATGATCTCCCGTTTATGCATCTGCTTTAACATCGGATCATCGAGTGGATCGGAGAAGACATTGCGCGCCTCTAAAATGATCTGGGCCAGGAGCCCGCGCTCAAAATTGTCGATCGAGAGCAGCTTGTCCCGGAAGAAATCCATTTGTGGTGAGTCGCAGAAAAAAGCGATGACGACCAGATTCGGAGCAACTTTGTGGTTGGCGTTCAGACAGTGAAATTCATTTGGCTTGTGAAAAATAATGTCGTTGCGGGAAAGCGCATAGTCGCGGTCGCCTGCGGTTACGTTCAGTTCGCCCTTGTCAACACAGAGAAATTCCCAGAAATCATGGGATTCACCGGAAAAATGATAGTGGCTGCCATACTCGTAGTAATGTATGGTCACGATTCTTTCAATCTGGATCGTGGGTGTCAGAAAAACACTTCCGTATTCCATTACATGTCCACCTCCTGCGGAGAAGATCTGGGTCATCTGTTTCTAAAATCATCATAGCACAGATGCACAAAAATAGTAATAGAAAAGAATGATAGTGCAAAAACAATGAGAAATCGTGCAAAGCCCGGACAAAAACGCGGCGATATAATGAGGATAGAAAGAGAGGAGGTAACCGTGATGAAAGAACCGGTATTAGTGATCATGGCGGCTGGAATGGGCAGCCGTTATGGAGGGTTAAAACAAATTGATCCGATGGATAAAGAGGGACACATCCTGATCGACTTTTCACTTTATGACGCGAGAAAAGCGGGATTTCGCAAGGTGGTGTTCATTATTAAAAAAGAGAACGAGGCAGATTTTAAAGCCGTGATCGGAAACCGGATCGAAAAAAGCATGGAGGTCTCTTATGTGTATCAGGACTGGACGCTGCCGGAGGGATTTTCGGTGCCGGAAGGCAGAACGAAACCGTTTGGAACCGGACATGCGGTTCTTTGCTGCGCACCGGTCATTGATGGCCCGTTTGCAGTGATCAACGCGGATGATTACTACGGAAAGCATGCGTTTTCCCTGATCTATGAGCATCTTGCCCATCCGGTGGCGGAGGAACCTTATCACTATGCCATGGTCGGTTACCAACTGGAGAGGACGCTGACGGATCACGGCCATGTGGCACGCGGGATCTGTGCGGTGGATGCGGACGGAATGCTGACCGGGATCACGGAACGCACCCACATCGAGAAGCGGGATGGAAAAATCCGGTATACCGAAGATGAGGGGATGTCCTGGCATGAGATCCCGGCGGGCAGTGTGGTGTCCATGAATATGTGGGGATTTACGGAGAGCATACTTGTGGAACTGCAGGAACGTTTCCCCCGCTTCCTTGTGGAAAACCTTGCGAAAAATCCGCTCAAATGTGAATATTTTCTTCCCGCAGTGGTCGGAGCGCTCTTGGAAGAAAAAAAGGCAAAGGTCACAGTGTTAAGGTCGCCGGATCAGTGGTATGGCGTGACTTACCACGAGGATAAGCCAGTCGTGGAGGAAGCGATACGGCGAATGAAAGAACGGGGCGATTATCCGGAAGATTTTTAAAAATTTGGGAGGTTTTTGCCATGACAATGGGAAAAGAGCAGGAAAGATTATTTCAGATCGCGGCGGAATTTGATCTGGAAGGAACGGTACATACCATTACACCATATGGCAGCGGACATATCAATGACACCTATCTTGTGGTTATGCAGGAAAAAGACGGCGGGAGCGGAACGAAGCGTTACATTTTACAGCGCATGAACACTGCCATTTTTACAAAACCGCTGGAACTCATGGAAAACATTTCCGGGGTCACAAAGCATTTAAAGAAAAAGATCCGTTTCGAAGGCGGGGATCCGAAACGGGAGACACTTTCGCTCATAGAGACAAAGCGGGGCGAAAACTGTTTTGTGGCAGAGGATCTCGGGTATTACCGGATGTATGATTTTATCGAGGGCGCGGTGAGCTATGACGCGGTAAAAAGGCCGGAGGACTTTTATGAGAGCGCGGTGGCGTTTGGCAGATTCCAGTATCTGCTTTCCGATTATCCGGCAGAGACGCTGCATGAGACGATACCGGATTTTCATAATACCGTAAAGCGTTATCAGGATCTGGAAGCCGCCATTGCGGCAGATGTGGCGGGAAGAAAAACATGTGTGGAACCGGAGATCGCCTTTGTGCGGGAGCGGAAAGCGGAGCTCGGAGAGCTGCTTGACTTACAGCGTGCGGGAAAACTGCCGCTTCGCGTGACGCATAACGACACAAAGTTAAACAATATCATGATGGATGAAAAGACAGGACGTGGGATCTGCGTCATCGATCTGGACACCGTGATGCCGGGACTTTCGTTGTATGATTTCGGAGACTCCATCCGTTATGGAGCCAATACCGGAGCGGAGGATGAAGTGGATCTCACCAGGGTTTCGCTGGATCTTTCTTTGTACCGGCTTTACAAAAAGGGATATTTAGAGGGTTCACAGGGCAGTTTGAGCGCGCTTGAGAAAAAGATGCTTCCGGTCGGGGCAAAGCTTATGACGCTGGAGTGCGGGATCCGTTTTCTGGCGGATTATTTAAACGGAGATACTTATTTCAAGATCCACAGGAAGCAGCAGAATCTGGATCGATGCAGGAGTCAGTTCGCACTGGTGGCTGACATGGAAAAAAAGTGGGATGCAATGTGCAGGGAGGATTAGCTATGGAACATACGATGGGGCGTGTGACGATACCGACAGACATGGATGTGGTAAAGGAGACACTGGAACTTGCAAAAAAATGGGGCGCGGACGCGGTGCGCGACTGTGACGGGACAGATTTTCCGAAGGAGTTAAAGGACGCGGGACTAAAGGTATACGCGACCTACTACACCACCAGAAAAGACAATGCCTGGGCGAAGGAGAATCCGGATGAGATCCAGCAGATGTATCTGATGACGCCGATCTACACGGCGGAGGAGGAAGAGCTTCAGATCCATCTGATGAAAGGGCTCTATCCCGATATGCTCGCGCCAAACAGCCGGGATGACATAAAACGCTGGTGGGAGGTCGTAGACCGGACGACAGGGGAAGTCGTGGACACGGATGCGTGGGAGTATGATGAAGCAGGCGGGGATGTGACGATAAAGACCGTGCCGTTCCACGATTATACGGTGAGCTTTCTCGCGTATATCCTCTGGGATCCGGTGCATATGTACAATGCGGTGGTCAACGACTGGAAAGACGTGGAACATCAGATGACCTTTGATGTCCGCCAGCCAAAGACACACGCGTTCACCATGAAGCGTCTGCGCAACTTCATTGAGACCCATCCGTACGTCAATGTACTGCGCTTTACGACCTTTTTCCACCAGTTTACACTGGTGTTTGATGAGCTTGCCCGCGAAAAATATGTAGACTGGTATGGCTACTCGGCATCGGTAAGCCCTTATATCCTGGAACAGTTTGAAAAAGAGGCCGGTTACCGGTTCCGTCCGGAGTATATCATCGATCAGGGATATTACAACAACCAGTATCGGATCCCGACGAAAGAATACCGGGATTTTCAGGCGTTTCAGCGCAGGGAAGTGGCAAAGATCGTAAAAGAGATGGTGGATATCACGCACGAGTACGGAAAAGAAGCCATGATGTTTCTGGGGGATCACTGGATCGGAACAGAACCGTTTATGGAAGAATTCCGGGAGATCGGGCTGGATGCCGTGGTCGGAAGTGTCGGAAACGGCGCGACGCTCCGTCTGATCAGCGACATAGAGGGCGTGAAATACACCGAGGGCAGACTGCTTCCGTATTTCTTCCCGGATACGTTTCACGAGGGTGCGGATCCGGTAAAAGAGGCAAAGACAAACTGGGTGACTGCAAGGCGCGCGATCCTGCGCAAACCGATCGACCGGATCGGATATGGCGGTTACTTGAAGCTGACGCTGGATTTCCCGGAGTTTACCGATTATGTGGAATCGGTCTGTGAGGAATTTAGAGAACTGTACCGCAACATCAAGGGGACAACGCCTTACTGCGTAAAGACGGTCGCAGTCTTAAACTGCTTTGGAAAGATGCGCGCATGGGGCAACCATATGGTACACCACGCGATCTATTTTAAGCAGAATTACTCTTATGCGGGGATCATGGAAGCACTGTCCGGCGCGCCGTTTGACGTGAAATTCATCAGCTTCGAGGATATTTTAAAGAACCCGGATCTGTTAAAAGAGATCGACGTGATCCTGAATGTCGGGGACGCGGATACCGCGCAGACCGGCGGGGAATGGTGGTGTAACCCTGTCATTTCCTCTGCCATCAAAGAATTTGTTCATCGCGGGGGCGGATTCATCGGAGTCGGAGAGCCGTCCGCGCATCAGGCAAACGGACATTTCTTCCAGCTTGCGAACGTGCTTGGCGTGGAGGAGGAGCGTGGATTTACGCTTGGATATGACAAATACAACAAAGACGTACACGCGCATTTTATCACCGAGGACGCAGGCGCACACATTGATTTTGGCGAGGGAAAGAAAAATATCTATGCGCTTGACGGGACAAAGATCCTGGCGAAGACGGGAGATGACATTGATCTTGCGGTACATGAATTTGGCGCAGGGCGCGCGGTTTACATCAGTGGACTGCCGTTCTCCTTTGAAAACAACAGACTGCTTTACCGGGCGATTTTGTGGAGTGCGGGAGATGAAAAGAACCTCCACCGCTGGTTTTCCACCAACTACCATGTCGAAGTCCACGCCTATGTGGCAAACGGAAAATACTGCGTGGTCAACAATACCTATGAACCGCAGGAGACAGAGGTCTATACCGGAGATGGCAGCCATTTTCCGCTTGCATTAAAAGAAAATGAGATCCGCTGGTTTGAGATTTAAAGCGGTGTGGGATCTGCGGCAGGTTATGGTTCCTGCCGCAGGGTCAGGATCGTGTGAAAGGTCTGGGTGCTGCCTTCATAATAGTTCTGGATCTCACCATGGTATTTTTCCACGATCCGGCAGACGCTTTTCATGCCGTAGCCATGCCGTCCCTTGTCCGGCTTGCTGGTCGGCAGGCGTTCCCCATGGCGGACAAACGGATCGCTTCCACAGGAGTTGGTCATCACAAGCACCGTGTAAGGAGTGTTTTCCCGGTGGCTGACGCTCAGCTCGATAAAAGCTTCCGAAGTGCCTGTGGCAGATTCAAGCGCATTTTCAAGCAGGTTGCAGAAAAGCGAGGTCATGTCCGTATCTGTGACAAATTCTGTCGTTCCGCTTCGGATGTCCGTATGGAAGGTGACACCCGCCTCACGGCATCTGGTCTGGTAGCGGCAGAGGATCGCGTCTAGGATCTCGCGGTCACACAGATGTGTGCTCTCCTTGAGCGCCGGGGACTGGATCAGAAGGCTTATGTATTCCGCAATCTTTTCCGGTTCGTTCTTATCATTTAAAACAGAGATCATGTTGATATGCTTTTTGATATCGTGGATCAGGATATTCTGGTTTTCATTCTGTCTTAGCAGCAGTTTGTAATAGTCCGTGGCATCCTGCTCTTTTTGCAGCTGGAGCGAGAGCTCGGTGAAGGACTGGTTCCGTTTTTTGGAGTAACTGTCCGCCGCGTAAACGAGGAGGTTGCAGATCAAAAGAAGAACGGCGCTCGCCGAGATCATGCAGTTGATAAAGGTCGGAAGATTTCCGTTTTCCGAGATAAAAAAGAGGGACAACATCAAAAAGAGCGAGATGATGGGAATGCTGATCAGAAAAAAGAAGGTTTTATCCGGCGGAATGTCCCGGATCCTCTTTTCATGGTGCGCAAGCAGTGTCATAAAAGTAAAATATAAGGTTTTGCTGATGGCGGTGAGGAGCACGAGGGAAAAAAAGTAGTCGTGCGGTTTTCGGGAACTGTGAAAAAAGGAAAACAGGATGCTGTAAGGGATAAATTCACTGATCCCCATGAGAAAGGTAGCCGCGGCCGCGTGAAATAAGGCGGTATACCAGGTCAGGCGGTACATGAGCAAAAGAAAGCAGAAATTGGCGGCAAAAAATGTGACCGTGTTGCATGACCACAAGAGTTTCAGGCGGGAGAGCAGGTACAGACTGCTGTAAAAAATGAAGAGCATGGAGACCTGAAGATGCCAGTGGAACTTGGAATCAAACAGCCGGATCGCGTAGTTGCCGAAAATAAAACCTTCTATCGTGTAGATCAAAATATAAAATGCGGAAATTTCCATGGTGTCTTACCTCGTACTTTCTAAATATAAAAAATAGGCAGCTTTAAATTCGGTGTACTTTCTGCGCGTCAGGTAGGCCTCAAAGCGGTGGCTGGCGAGCTGGATGAGCGAGTGGTCAAATTCCGAAACATGTGAAAGGTTCACGAGAAAACTGCGGTGTGACTGGAAAAAGCAGTTTTTGGGAAGCGTGTCTGCCCAGAACTGCATATTATGTACCGATTCAAAATCTCTTGTCAGCGTGTGGATCACAAGCTTCCGCCCCTGCGTTTCCAGGCAGATGATGTCGGAAACAGGAACCGTAAATACGCCCTGTCTCGTCTCGATCGCGACTTTTTCGGAGGCGCAGTTGTACTGCTTGAGCGCGTCCTTCAGATTGCGGAAAAGCCGCTTGCGGTCTATGGGCTTGGAGAGATAGCGGAAAACATGAAACCGCATCGCCTCGTCCAGGTATTCCGTGTAGGAAGTCACCATAAAAATGATGGTGTCCGGCTGCTTCTTTTTTAGCTGCTGACCGACATAAATGCCGTCCACACCGGGCATTTCCACATCGAGAAAAACGATGTCCTTTTCTCCGGGATCCGCAAGCAGGGATTCTCCGTCAAAAAACAGATCCATATCCGGGCATTTCAGATGATCCCGCTTAAAAAAGTCCCGGATATATCCGGCGAGCTGTCCGGCTGTCGTTTGATCGTCATCACAGATCAGTATACGCATAAATCATATCTCCTTTATATTTTATATAAAATGTTCCTCGTTCCAGGGCGTCCGGTTGCGCGCCACGAGCAGTTCAATAAACTCTCTGGCGAGCGCAAGGTCGGACGGACTGCACAGGCGCAGCATGTCCGAAATGTCTTTTGAGACGTTGTTGGCGTGCATACTGCCAAGCAGCAGATAGTCCGGCGTCACTTTTAAGACTTCACAGAGGTTTAAAAAAGTGTCGATGCTGGTTTTTTGTTTTCCGCTCTCAATGGCGGACATGTGGTTGTTTGAGATGGAAAGCAGCCGGGCGAGTTCTCCCTGCTTTAAATGCAGTTCTTTGCGCCGCAGCCGGATGCGGTTTCCCATTTCGATATAGCGCAGGTGCAAATGCATCACATCCTTATCTTCAAAAAATTCTGAACGGGTTGGATTTTTCTGTCTCATGTGAAAAAAAGAAGGGCAGAAAAAAGGTTTCGACCAATATAGAAGTATATCTGACCGTTCCTGCAAAAACGGTCGATTTTTGCCGGAAAAACGATTATGATAAGTGGCGTAACCAAAAAACATCGACCCGAAAGGAGAAGAACTATGGCAAAGAAAAATTTTGGAAAACAGGCAGCAAAAGGGGTAGCAGCAGCGCTTGATACGGTACTGCGTGCGGATGCGAATTCCACATCCTGCATCGTGGTTTATCAGCCGAAGGCACCGAAGGAACTGGCACGTTACAAAAAGAGTAAATGATCGCGTGGTGCGCACGGGGGATCACAGGATGGCTGATCCGGTGCGGAGCGGTCAGAGAATCTGACAGAGAGCTATATGTCTATGCGGCATATAGCTTTCTGATCACCGTATCACCGTTATTCTTGACGCTCCTGATCGGTACTTTGCTTGGAAAAACGTGGCAGAGTATCGTTTTGATCCTTCCATTTTTACTGATACGGAAATTCAGCGGCGGCGTACACGCAAAGCATGCCATCGTATGCTTCATCAGTTCGTGTCTGTTACTTCTTTTGTGCATCGAACTTTCCGGGCACATAGAGGGTGGCCGTACACTGGCAGCCGTGACAGCAGCGGCAATGGTATCTCTTTTTTTACTCAGCCCGGTGGATTCCAAAAACCGGAGACTGGATGAAGACGAAAAAAGACGTTACCGCATGGTTACAGGAATTCTTACGACAGCATTCGGGCTGCTTGCAGCGGTACTTTTCTTCTGCGGATGGGAGAGCGCGTCGGTGTGCATCTCACTTGGAATCATTCTGACTGCGGGCCTGCAGATACCGTGTATCTTTTCCAGATGATATCTATTTTTCAAGAAAAATGACCAAAACAGATGAAAAAATGTCGTTTCATACATAATTGCTTGAAAAGGCAGGGGATTTGAAGATAATAGGAAACGTACTTATTGTTTTGGGAAGTGGAGAAGGATAATCATATGGAAGGCATCAGTGGAGTAAAGTCGCAGGGAATTACCAAAGCAGCATTGACAAGGGAGAGAATCTGGGAAGCATTAGAGGAAATGAAAGTAGAAGACCGGAATGAATTTTACATTGAGGGCCATAAATGCAGTATGGATGATGTGGAAAAGATAAATGACAGTCTGATACAGGAGATCAAAAGCAAAAACAATACGATCACGATCGAAAAGGGGAAATTTTACGGAGTCCGTGGGGCAGACGGCAGGAAATGGGCGATGCGGATCAATAAGAACGGAGATTTCCGTCTCATGCATTCGGAATCGCTTTACGCGTGGGATCACGGGGAAAAGTGTAAGGAAGCCTATGAATGCTGGGGATTTATCCGGGCGCTCAGTGTCACCTCACTCACGGTCGCGTTTGAAATGGAGTATAAGACCCCGGTGGAAGTGGACCGGATCTTTCAAAAGTACGGGATCCGCCATGGATTTTTTACGATCCGCGTGGGAGAGCGCAGCAACACCTTTTTCTACAGCAGAGAGGGTAAGATATACGCAAAGCAGGATTATGACAACTGCTACCGGATCTACCGGAAAGGAAAACAGGCGGTACTTCCCTATGGATCAGATTATATGGATTTAAGAAGGGCGCGCACAGGCAGGAGAAAAGTCTGGGAAAGCGCATAAAAAAGAATAAAAGAGTTTGTCACGTCAGAGACGGGATGCAGGAAACGCATTCCGTCTCTGTTGTGTTTCTATAAATAATTTAGAAATAGTTCATGGAATTTTAAGAAGTGTCCTACCTTGTATAATCTCTGCGTTCAGTGTAAAATAAAAAAATACAAAAACGCGGCAGGAGCGGCAGAAAGGACAGGAAAACCATATGAAATTCCTACACATAGCGGATGTGCATCTTGGGATTGCGCCGGATGCGGGAAAGCCGTGGAGTTCGCGCAGACAACAGGATATCTGGGATTCTTTCCGGGAGGTGCTTGCCGTGGCGGAGCGGGAAAAGGTCGATCTTGTCCTGATCGCCGGGGATCTGTTTCACCGTCAGCCGCTCATGCGGGAGCTAAAGCAGGTCAATGAGCTTTTTGCTGGGCTTACCCGTACCAAAGTGGCGCTGATCGCGGGAAATCACGATTATATGCATCCGAGATCCAATTACCGGGGTTTTTCGTTTGCGGAAAATGTGATTTTTTTTGACCGCGAACAGATAAAGGGAGTGGAACTGCCGGAGTATCAGGCGTGCATTTACGGGCTCAGTTACTGGCATAAAGAGATCACAGACGGTCTTTACGACGCGCTGCGGCCGAAAGATCCGGCAAAGATCAACATACTGCTTGCGCATGGCGGCGACGCAAAGCACATTCCGATGTCGGAAGCGGCGTTGCGGCAGAACGGATTTGATTACATAGCCTGCGGACATATCCACAAAGGCGGGCAGATCATAAAAAACAAAGCAGTCATGGCGGGTTCGCTTGAGCCGACCGACTGCAATGATTTCGGGCCGCACGGATACTGGATGGGTGAGGTGACCAAGCGCGGATGTGAGGTATCGTTTTACCCGATCCGCAAATGTGAGTATGTGCGGCATGAGATCCGTGTGGATGCGGGCATGACCGCGCAGGACGTGGAAGAACGCTTAAAGCGCGATCTCGCGAAAAAAGAACCCTATGAAAAATACCATGTGATACTTACCGGCGGCTATACACCGGGCGCGGAGCCGGATACTGCGCGGCTCTTGGAATTGCCGGATGTGGCGGCAGTGGAGAACGGTCTGGTTCCCGCGTATGATTTTATGCAGTTAAAGCGGGAGTACCGGGGAACACTGCTCGAGCGGTATATTTCTAAGATAGAAGCACTGCCGCAGAACGCGGTCACGAAGGAAGCGCTGTATTATGGCGTGGACGCGATCTGTCAGGCGATGGAGCACAGATGATATTAAAAGAAGCCTATATAGAAAATTTCGGAAAACTTCATAAGGAAGAGATCGTGTTCCGGCCGGGGATCAATGTGATCTGTGGCGGAAACGAGGCGGGAAAATCCACGTTGCAGGAGTTCCTCACTGCAATGCTCTTTGGGCTGGAACCAAAGCGCGGCAGAAGTCAGAAAAACGATACCTACCGGCGCTATGAGCCGTGGAATGCGGCATCCTACTACTGCGGCAGTCTCCGTTTTGAGATAGAGGACAGGCCGTTTGTGTTAAAGCGCAATTTTTACCACAAAGAAAAGACGGCGGAACTGAAAAATGAGGCGGACGGCGAACAGCTCTCTGTCGAGTTTGGCGATCTTTCGATGTTACTCGGGGAGCTTGGCAGGAGCGCGTATGAAAATACCTGGTGTATCGGGCAGACCGGAGCCGTGACCGGTGATGAACTGGCGGGCATCCTGCGGGAATATCTTTCCAACCTTGAAAATACCGGGGAGGCGGATATCAGTCTTTTGCAGGCGCAGAAAAATTTGGAGCAGCGAGGCAAAGAGATCCGCAGAGAGAAAAAGGCGCTTTTAGAGGAAAAAGAAAGCAGGGTCGGAAAACTGCGGGTCGAGGAACAGCTCCTTACCGGGGACATGGAAAAGTTAGAAGAACAGACCGGGCACGAAGCGATCCGGCATGATCTGAAGATCCAGGCGCTGATGCGTGAAGAACATGAAACCGGACAGAAGAAAAGATCCGGATGGCAGATCTGGATGGCGGTCCTATGCGGAGTGGCGGCCGTGTCCCATCTGTTCTTCTTTGGAAAGTATGCCGTGGCAGCATGGTGCGCGGTGGAAATGCTGTTTCTGTTCCTTCTGTTTTTTGCAGTTTTTACTGTCCGCAGGCAGCATCAGAGGCAGGTGACAGTGCTGGAACAACAGAAAGCGGAGATGCAGCGTCATCAGGCACTGGAGCAGACATTTGCGGAGCAGATGACGGATAAGGAACTGCGCCGGGACAATGTGCGGGAAGCGATCCGGGAAGCCATGCAAAAAGGCAGTGCAGAGGCGGAGCTTGAGAAGAAAGAACAGGCGTTGCTTTTAGCACAGCAGATCCTTGGGGAATCATCCGGCGGGATGGCGGAGGAAGTAAAAGAAAAACTTTACGCTTCGGCGTCCCGGGTTCTTTCCGAGATCACGGGCGGACGTTATGTGAGCCTTAAATTTGACGACGCGATGAGGATCGTGTTGTCTGATTCAAAAAAGGAGATCCCGGTTGAGGCACTCAGCCGGGGAACGATAGAACAGGTCTATCTGGCGGTTCGGATCGCGATCGCAGCCGTGCTCTCGGATGAGCCGATGTTTTATTCCTTTGACGAGGCGTTCGCGTTTTATGACGAAGACCGTCTTGCGGCGGTGCTCGCGTATCTTGGCAGACAGCCGCAGCAGTCACTTATTTTTACCTGCACGACGCGGGAAGAGGATATACTAAAGAAGAATGATATTCCATATCACAGAATAGTTTTACATACAGGGGGAGGCAGCTGATGTCCCGAAAGAAAAAGAAGAAGAAAAAATACCGCGGATTCTGGCGGTTCATCAAATTTCAGATATTTTTAATGTGTCTTGTGCTCGGAGGGCTGGCGTACTACTATCTGGGCGGTTACGCACAGCAGATCTCACAGCTAAAGTCGGAGGCAGAGCAGTATGTAAAGACTTCATCACCATCGACCTTTAAGGCATCACAGACCAGTGTCGTCTATGACGCGAACGGAAACCAGATCTCGGTCTTAAAAGGGGAGAAAGACGTCTATTACCTGAGCTTTGACCAGATCCCGACGAATGTGACCGCGGCGATCATCAGTATCGAGGACAAGAAATTCTATCAGCATGGCGGCGTGGATTATAAGGCGATCATGCGTGCGGTGCTCGCGATGCTGCGGGACGGAGAGGTTACGCAGGGCGGAAGTACGATCACCCAGCAGCTTGCCAGAAATGTCTTTATCTCGCAGGAAAAGACCTGGCAGCGAAAGATGGAGGAGATCTTTATCGCGCTGCAGATGGAGAAAAAGTACACCAAAAATGAGATCCTTGAATTTTATCTGAACAATATCTACTTTGGAAACGGATATTATGGGATCCAGGCGGCGAGCAAGGGTTACTTTAACACGACCGTGGATCAGCTTGACCTGTCCCAGATCGCGTTTTTATGCGCGATACCGAACAATCCGTCGTTATATGACCCGGTGAACCATGCGGATCATACCATAACGCGCCGGGATCTGATCCTAAAAAACATGCTGGATGACGGGAAGATCACGCAGAGCGCGTATGAAAGCGCAAAGGTAGAGCAGATCGTGTTAAACCGCCCGCAGACCAGCAAAAATGACTATGTGGAGACGTATACCTATAACTGCGCGACCCGTGCGCTGATGAAGCAGCAGGGCTTCCAGTTCCAGTATACGTTTGATACGGCGGAGGCGGAGGATGCCTATGACAGCATGTATGAGGAAACCTATGCCGCCTGCCAGCGTGCCCTCTATACCGGAGGATACCGGATCTACACCTCGATCGATCTGAACATGCAGACCGCGCTTCAGCAGAGCGTGGATGATAATTTGAAAGATTATACGGATGTCGGGGACGACGGCATCTACGAGATGCAGAGCTCGGCGGTATGCATTGACAACGAGACCGGTTATGTCAAGGCGATCGTCGGCGGACGGAGCCAGCAGCTGAGCGGTTATACCTTAAACCGTGCCTACCAGAGCTTCCGTCAGCCGGGAAGCTCGATCAAGCCGCTCATCGTGTATACACCGGCGCTGGAGCGTGGTTATACGCCGGATTCGATCGTAAATGATGAGAAAACGGAGGGCGGGCCGTCCAACGCCAACAAGAGTTATGCCGGAAAGATCACACTGCGCCAGGCAGTGGAATCTTCCAAAAACACAGTGGCGTGGAGCCTGTTTGAGGAGCTGACGCCGAAAGTCGGGATTTCCTATCTGCGAAATATGAACTTTTCACATCTGGAAAATCAGGATGAGCAGATGGCGGCTTCCCTGGGTGGCTTTACCAGAGGTGTGTCCGCGCTTGAGATGGCGTCCGGGTATGCGGCACTGGAAAACAGCGGAAAATACCGGGAGCCGACCTGCATCGTCAAGATCACGGATGCGGACGGCAATGACATCTATGTGTCGGATCAGGAGGAGACCGTTGTCTACAAAGAAAACGCGGCACGGATGATGACCGACATGCTGGTTTCCGTTGTGCAGGAGGGAACCGGAAAGGGACTGGCGATCAGGGAGATGCCATGCGCGGGCAAGACCGGAACGACCAACGACAATAAAGACGGATGGTTTGTCGGCTACACGCGCTACTATACGACCAGTGTATGGGTAGGCTATGATATGCCAAAAGAACTTCCGACATTGAAAGGTTCTTCCTACCCGGGAAATATCTGGCATGATTTTATGGAAAATATCCATACCGGACTGACCCCTCTCAACTTCCTGCCTTATGTTTCCTATACGGATGGCGGGCAGAAAGATGACGGAAAGGAACAGCAGGAAGAGGACACGAAGAAAGAAGAAAAAGATAAGACAGATCAGCCGGCAGCGCCACAGCCGGAGCAGCAGACGCCACCGGAACAACAGCCGGCGGAACAGCCGCAGGAGAATTCGTCACCGGAGCAGCAGCAGCCGGAACAACAGCCGGCAGAACAACAGCCGGCAGAACAGCAGCCGGCGGATCAGCAGACCGGACAGCAGGAGGCACAGCCGGAACAGCCACAGCCGGGAGACCAGAGCGGGCAGGATTCGCAGGACAATGCACAGCAGATAGAAAACCAGGGTGGAGAACAGAACACGCCGGGCGAATAGAGAGAAAGGATTAAAAACGATGGAGAAAAAGGTTGTATTAAAGGATATGGAGCCGAAAGACAGGGTGTCCTATATATGGGAGTACTATAAATGGTACATCATTGTGATCACGTTTGCGGTTATTTTCGGGATCTATCTGATCTTCAGCTACGCGACACGCAAGGAGGAAGTGGCGCATGTACTGATGGTCAATGCCGACCTTGAAGCGGTGAGTGACGATGACAACCGTATGTTTGACGGGCTGCTTTCGGATAACGGCTATAATACCGCAAAACAGGAAGTTGCGGTCAACGACGGACTGCATGTGGATCCGACCGGAGTCGGACAGAACAACTACTATACCTTCAGCTCGATCTTAACGATCTTAGAAGCGGGCGGCGCGGATGTCTATCTGGCAGATCCGGAGACCTTTGACCTCATAGGTTCCACTTCAAACTTAAAGGATCTCTCTACGGTGCTGCCGGAGGATATCATGGAAAAATACGCGGACAAACTGGTCTATGCCACGGATGAGGAGACGAAGGAAGAATACCCTTGCGGGATCGAGATCACCGGAAATGAGTGGACGAAAGAGACCGGTCTTTACAGCGGAGAGTGCGTGATCGGCGCGGCATATGGAGATGCCAGGGACGGTCTGAGTGAAAAGCTGATTTCTTATATATTAGGAGAGGGCGAAAGCCATTGACAGGACGAAATTGGTCGCCTATACTGAAATTATGGATGAAATTTCTCGTTTTTCAGAAAAAAAGTAGATAAAGGAGCAAATCAGAAAATGAAGAAGTATGGTTTTGGAGTGGACATTGGAGGAACAACATGCAAGATCGGTCTGTTCGAGATGAACGGAACACTGATCGAGGACTGGGAGATCAAGACAAACACAGAAAATAAAGGGGCATCGATCTTAGATGACGTTGCGGCTGCGATCGAAGGCAAAATGCAGTCTGCCGGCATTGCAAAAGAGGAAGTCCAGGGCATCGGAGTGGGTGTTCCGGGACCGGTTACCGGTGACGGCACAGTATTACAGTGTGTCAATCTCGGCTGGGGTGAATTCAATGTTGCAGAGGTATTAAAGAAACGCACCGGATTTGATGTAAAAGTCGGCAATGATGCAAACGTAGCGGCACTCGGCGAGATGTGGCAGGGTGGCGGAAAAGGTCACAAGGATGTTGTCATGGTTACGCTTGGAACCGGAGTCGGCGGCGGAATCATCGTAGATGGAAAGATCGTGGCAGGCGCGAACGGAGCCGGCGGCGAGATCGGACACATCATGGTCAATGAAGAAGAGACCGATACCTGTGGCTGTGGAAAGAAAGGCTGTCTGGAGCAGTACGCATCCGCAACCGGAATCGTGCGCATGGCAAAGAAACTGCTTGCGTCTGACGACAGAGAGACAGCCTTAAAGAACGTGAGTGAGCTGACAGCAAAAGACATCTTTGACGCGGCAAAAGCGGGAGACGCAGTAGCGAAAGAACTGGTAGAAAAGCTTGGAAAGGTACTTGGCAACGCGCTTGCAAATGTGGCATGCGTAGTCAATCCGGAGATCATCGTAATCGGCGGCGGTGTTTCCAAAGCAGGAAGCATCTTGATCGATGTAATTCAGAAACACTATGTGGAGACAACGTTCCATGCATGCAGAAAAGCAGAATTTGCGCTCGCAACACTGGGCAATCAGGCAGGAATGTACGGATGTGTACAGATGCTGCTTGACATGTAAGCAAAAAAGCGTACCGCAGGATTACATAGCAATATCATACAGTAAAAATAAAAGCCACAGACGGATCAGGACTTTTTGATGCTTGACCGTCTGTGTTTTTTTGCTTCATAAAGGATCTCATCGGACTTTTTGATGATCTCATTTAAGTCTGTATCCGGGCTGCAGGTAAAACTCTGAATGCCGACCGAGAGTTCCACGAAAAAAGGCTTTTCAGATACCGCGTTAAAGTCAGTTTGCGTCTGTTTTAATTTCGCCGGGAACGAAGTGGCAAAATCCGGATCGGAAGAGAGCACAAGGGATACGAACTCATCACCGCCGATACGCGCAGTCAGAGAGGCTGCGGGCAGATTTTTGGTTAAAAGCCGGGCTGCGGACTGGATCGCGAAATCGCCGGAAGCGTGTCCGAAACAGTCGTTGATCTCTTTTAAATGATCGAGATCGCCAAAGATCAGATGCGCCGGTACGCCTTCATGATCTTTGCATAACGAGATCGCGCGCTCCATAAAACCACGCCGGTTCAACAGCTTGCTCAGTTCGTCATACTCGGAGATGAAACTGAGGATGTGGTTCTGGTTCTGGATGACATCCAAAGACTGCTTCAATTCCTGCTGAACCTTTTTCTCCTGATTGTTCAGATGGATGAAACGGAACAGTGAACCGAGCTGCAGGCTGCAGGTCTGCACAAAGGACACATCGTTCTGCTCGACATCACACAGAAGGACACCGTACTGTTCTTCCCCGGAAAACATTACAAAGGCAGTCAGGGACTGACGGCGGTCTTCCGGCAGAAAAGAGGAAAAACCGTTCTCTTCTGTGATAAGCGGCCGCTCATCCGGCTCATAGAGATGGCATTCATTCTGGTTATAAAACGCAGTCAGATACAGATCCTCATCAAAAGAGATCGGCTTTCCGGCAACCAGACGGATCGGGTGCTCAAAAAGGTAAAAATAGGCACCGCGGATGTTCATCAGGCGGAAACGCTCCATGACATGATGGATGGAATCCATGAAATTCAGATCGTCGTTGATCAGATCCCGCGTGAACGTCGGAACGAACCACGCCTTGCGGTTTGCGGTGATGACCTGTTTTTCCAGATTGCTCACATCCTTTAAATGCGTATACTGGTGCAGCATGGAAATGATGTCGGAAAGAATATCGGAAATGACATCATCTTCGGTATTTGCGATCAGTACGCGCAAAAGTTCGGTGAACTTCTCAAGCACCAGCTCGGTGGAAATGTGGTGGTGTCCGAGCAGCAGGTTCAAGATCGTGAACAGATAGTTGTCCTGCGCGTGCAGTTCCTTTTTCTCAAAAGCATTTTCATAAATATAGGCAAAGAAATTGCGCACGAGGGCGGTGTAGTACACGCGCATATTCTCGTACGGGATCAGAGAAAATACATCCATCGAGATCTGGTCGGCGGAAGAGAGGATGAAAGCCTTAAAATCCGTGACAGCGACAGCGTCAGAAGTCAGGGAGAGACTTGGTGTACATCCACAGGAACACCGTCTGCGCAGAATGGATGGCATGCGCTTGGAAAACGGTTTCCGCCCGCGGCAGAGCATCAGCGTGTTTTTGAGCGCGGTATAGCTGAAAAGAAAGCTGCTGTGCGCCACGCTGGTCAAAGGCGGGGTCAGGGACTGCGCGAAATCCACATTGTCAAAGCCGGTGATGGCAATGTCCTTTCCGATCAGAAGGTTGTGTCGCCCACAGACGCGGTATCCGGCTTTTGCCATATTATCGTTCGCGAAAGCGATCGCTTCAAGACCAGGGTTGTTGTCCAAGAGAGCTTCCACGAGCTCATCGATATTTTCGGAATAGTCGCCGTAGACGACCATGTCTTTCGTGACCGTAAGACCGTGTTCTTCCATGGTGTCGCGGTAGGCGGCAAGGCGCTCGTTGGAGTCACGGTTGTTCTTCGGACCGCAGACGAATGCGATCTTCTTATAATGATGGAAATCGAGCAGATGCTCCATGCAGCTGCGGGTGCCGTTGTAATTGTCCGCGATCAGATACGGGGCATCCGTTGATTTTGGGATGTCCTCAAGCAGAAGGCATGGAATGTCCGCGTAATTGTTTAAAAACTGTTCCAGATTGCTGCTGCGTGTGGACAGCGAAAGCGAACCATAAGCGATGATCATCGCGTCCAGCTTTGAGAAATGGGCGTAATCGTAAATGGTGTCAAACTGATAATGATAATGTCCGTTGTCATTGCTTAAAAGAATGTCTGTGCAGTAAAGCGGCGCCTGCGGCCCCATCAGAAAGATCAGATTGACGTCCTCTTCCCTGGCGCAGGTATAAAATCCACTGATCAGATCCTCCGAGTAATCGGATTGAATGTCCCCCAACATGATCCCGATCGTATAGCGTTTTTTTTCTGGTGTATTCATGTAAAAATCCCTCTTTTGAAAAACCGTACAAAGCTGATTATTATTTAAATTATACCATAAAAAGAGAGGGGCGTGAACCGGTTTTCAAATATATTCCACCGGTTCCAGATATTGTGGCTGTCTATTTTCGCATGGCTGTGCTATGATTTTTTGTAACAAATATGTAACAATTTTGAAATCAAAACGAAATATGTTGAAGCTGATTTCAAAGGAAAGAGAGGACAACATGAAAAAAAGATATATGGCGGCACTGACAGCGGCATTCATCACAACAGCGGTATCTCCGCTCGCGGTACACGCGGGAACCGTGACTTCCACGGGAAATTGCGCAAAGAGCGCGAAAGTTACGGTGATCGGTGGAAAGATCAATGACTGCGACAGCATCAAGGATATCATGTCACAGCTCGGAAACGGAAACTGGAATGACAGATGGAACAACTGCACACCGGAAACAAAGCCGGAAACAAAACCGGAGACGAAACCGGAAACGAAGCCGGAGGAGGACGCGTCAGAAACCTCCTTTGCCCGTCAGGTCGTGGCACTGGTGAACGCGGAGCGGAAAAAAGCAGGTCTTTCTGAGGTGACACTGGATGAAAAAGTGGAAGCGGCGGCGTTAGTGCGCGCGAAGGAGACCGAGCAGTCCTTTTCCCATACGAGACCGAACGGAAGCAGCTTTAGCACAGCCTTAAAAGAGCAGGGCGTGTCTTACCGTGGTTCGGGCGAGAACATCGCGTGGGGACAGAAAACACCGGAGGATGTCATGAAGGCATGGATGAACAGTGAAGGCCACAGAGCCAATATCTTAAATGCCAGGTTCACCAAGATCGGTGTGGGATATTATCAGAATGCCAGGGGCACAAATTACTGGACACAGTTATTTACCTATTAATAAGGAAAAGAAAAAAGAGGTCTGGAGACATAAATTCCAGATCTCCTTTTTATAGTGGAAAACGGGTTTTGCTTTGAAAAATCACTGTACAATCCCTGGGAAATTGATTATTATGGAAAGTAGAAGACAGTAAAGGGGAGAATCGCATGTTTGAACAGGATTATATTATGCGCCTGATCCATGAGATGGTGCGCACAGTTATGAAACTGGTATTCGGGCTGGACGAAGAAGAGGAAGAAGAATTGAGAGTGCTCGATACCATGTCAGCGGATAATGGAGAAAAATTGAACGAGCTGATCGACCTTGCAGACGAGGGAAAGATCAATGAAGCAGAGAACAGACTGTATGACCTGTTGGAGGACAAAGATCCGGATGCGCTCAAGATCGCGCTTGCATTTTACGATCATATGAACGGGTTCGATACAGAATTTTTAGATGAGGCAGACTATTCCAGAGAGGAGATCCGGGATGGGATCTGCGATGTGCTTAAGCGATTTGGCTATGGTGGAATGACCGGATTGTTTTTGCAGTAAAATGAAAGGATAAAGAAGGGATTTACATTGGAAAAAGGACAAAAGAGAATAACGATCGGAGTTCTCGCAGGCGGAATACTGGACGATTTTACGAAAGTCGTGAGCAGGGGAGTGCTCAGCGCGGCAAAGCGTCTGGGCGTGAACGTCGTGGTGCTCCCCGGAAAATATCTGGACCGGGATCTGTCGGACAACCGGGAACTTCGTTATGAATATCAGTACAATACCATATTTTCCTATGCGGAGAAAGAAAAGATAGACGCGCTTCTCGTGCTGGCGGGAAGCATCGGATACTGCGTTTCGACAGAGCGCATGAAAAAAATGCTCACAAGGTACAAAGTGCCATGTGTGCTGATCGCGTCACAGGTGGACGGATTTGTGGATGTCTCCTATGATAACTGCGCGGGGGTGCGTCAGGCACTGGAATATCTGATTAAAAGGGTAGGATGTAAGAAGATCGGAATGATCGGCGGAAACAGTACGAATCTGGATGCCGAAGAGCGCAAACAGACCTTTTTCGAGGTGCTGCGCGAATATGGACTGCCGCATGACGAGAATGTTTTTGTCGAGGGAACACTGACGAGAAAGAATCGGGAGATCGTTTCCGGTTTCCTGGAACGGGAACCGGATCTGGACGCGATCTTCTGCGTCAATGATGACACGGCGCTTGGACTGTACGAAGAGTTAAAGCGCAGAGGCATCCAGCCTGGCAAAGATATTTCGGTGGTCGGATTTGATGATGTGGTTGCGGCAGCAAGGGCAAACCCGCCGATCGCGTCAGTCCGCGCGGACGGTGCCGTACTTGGAGAGAAAGCGCTTCGCATGGCACTTGCAATGTTGGGCGGGGAGAAAATAGAAAGCAAAAAGGTCCCGACACGCTTTATCCTGCGTGATTCCGTATGTCAGAGGGAAGAAGATGGGATTTTCCAGGCGGATGGCGCAAGGGAGTTTTTTGCGCTGGACAATATTTTCCGGGATATATTCTGGCGTTCTGAGGATCGTGATGATGTGGGACGCATGGAGCAGATAAAAGAGACCATGCATGCGCTTGGCGGATATCTGGAGCGGCAGATTTCCGAGAAAAAATTTTTCGCAGAAGAAAACGGCATGCAGGTGTATATCGATCGTTTGTTAAATCTTGGAACGATGGCGGATGCCGATGTCGAAAATATGCTCGGGATCATGAAGAGAATAGAAACGGTATTAAAAGCGTGGATCAGAGACGGAGAACATCTGTATGCGATGGAAAAAGAGTTTTCGCTGGCTTACTGGAAGATCATCCGGGCGATGGATTACGAAAACGGCAGACAGCGGGAGGAGCAGCAGACGTACAATTATTCCATGAAGCTTTTCGTGCGGGATATGCTTGAGTTTGAAAACGGAAATGACCAGAGCTACTCTCTGATCTTAAACAACCTGGAATGGCTCCATATCGAGCACGCGTTTCTCTATGCGTTTGGGGAGCCGCAGATCCATCTGTTCCGGGAGGAATTTGAGGCACCGGATCATCTTTATCTGAAAGCGGCAAAATGCGGGAATGATGTTTTTGCAGTGCCGTTTACCGAGCAGAAGACGGCGGTGGAGGATATGTTATGTAACCCATATATCCAGACCGATAAAAAATATTCCTTTGTGCAGATACCGCTTTTTTATAATGAAAGTCTCTACGGTGTCCTGCTCTGTGATCTGACGAACGAGATCTTCGAAAACGGGGAATTTCTTGTAAACCAGATGAGTTCCGCGATGCGGATCATCAAACTCTTAAAGGTCAACGAAACGATCCAGCAGCAGCTGGAGGAGAGTTTTGAGGCAATGCGTGAGAACAACGTTGTTCTCGATACGCTGTCGAAATCGGATGGTCTTACGATGACATTAAACCGGCGCGGCTTTTACCAGGAAGCGGAAAAAATGCTGACAGAGGCGCGGGAAAGCGGAAAACCGCTTTTGGTGCTGTACGCGGACATGAACAACTTAAAGATCATCAACGACAGATACGGACATGAAAACGGAGATTTTTCCTTAAAGATGATCGGCAGACTGCTTGCGGAGCAGATCGGGGAAAAAGGCGTGGCAGGACGTATCGGCGGAGATGAATTTGCCGGGATGTTATATTATGATGAGCCAGATGGCGGAAAAAGTTTCCTGCGGGCACTGCGTCAGGCATTTGAGCGTGAGAACAAAAACAGTGATAAGCCATACAATGTGACGGTTTCCGCCGGCGCGGTGAGGATCGATCCGGAAGAAGAAATGACGCTTGAGGAAGCACTCGCGAAGGCGGATCAGAAGTTATACATTGCAAAACAGCATCGTAAGAAAGAAGTTGCGAAATAATAAAGATAAAAAAAGATAGAAAAGGAATGACAGGAGTAAAAGAATGGCAGAAGAGATGAATTATCCGGGGATGGGAACGCAGATCCCGGCAAAAAAAGAAAGATCGGGGATCAGCGGAAGTACCCTAAAGATCATTGCGATCGTTACCATGCTCATTGACCACATCGGTGCGTCGGTACTCGGGAGACTGCTTCAGACACACGGGATCAATGAACTGAATGTGGCAGATATATCGGCGCTCACACAGTGGATGGCTGATAACTCGGTATTGTTCTGGAGTTATACCATCATGCGGATGATCGGGCGCGTGGCGTTTCCGATCTTCTGCTTTTTGCTGATCCAGGGATTTTTACATACCCATGACGTAAAAAAATACGCGGCGCGGCTGTTTGCGTTCGCACTGATCTCGGAACTGCCCTTTGATCTGGCATTTAAGGGAAAGATAGATTTTTCCTATCAGAATGTATTCTTTACACTGTTTATCGGTCTTATGACGATGATCGCGTTCCGCTGGATCGAGGAGCATACGGACTGGAGCGGATGGCAGCGCGTGATCCTTTATATCGCGGCGCTTGTGTGCGGGATCGTGGTGGCGGAGCTGCTGCAGACGGATTACGCGGGAAAGGGCGTGGTCTGCATTATGGCGCTTTATATTTTTAGGAAAACAAAGGTGCAGCAGATCATTGCCGGCTGCGTGGCATTTTGCTGGGAGCTTACAGCACCGATTGCATTTTTGCCGATCGCATTCTATAATGGAAAGCGTGGATTACAAATCAAATATTTCTTTTATGCATTTTATCCGGTGCACCTGCTCATACTGTATCTGGTCGTTTGCCTGATGGGTATGGGGAATATGCCGGCAATGTAAGGAAATGAAATACAGATGGAATGGAGACGATGGACATGAAAAAGACGATTCTTACCATTGGAAGACAGTATGGAAGCGGCGGCCGTGAAATCGGACAGAAGATTGCCGAGAAGCTCGGATATCCGCTTTATGATAAGGAAAAACTGCTGGAACTTGCGAAAAAAGACGGCAGTTTTGATGAGGTGAGATCTTTCTATCAGGAAAAACCGGTGGACAGTCTGCTGTACGCGATCGCGATGAGCACGCTCACACAGGGCATGGAGAGAAAGCCGTTTCAGGAGATCAAAAAGATCATTGAGCAGGAGCCGTGTATCCTGATTGGACGCTGTGGAAACTATATCACGAAGGACAGAACAGATACCCTGCGTGTGTTCATCCATGCGGATGATAAATTCCGCGCGGAGCGTGTGGCGAAGGAAAACGGGATCACGGAAGAAAAGGCGGCAAAAAAGATCGTTGAGACAGATAAGGCGAGAGCTTCCTTTTACCGTTTCTATACCAACGGGGAATGGGATCAGGCATCTGGCTATGATCTTGTGTTAAACAGCAGCATGTTCGGAATTGACCAGTGCGTGGATATGATCATAAAAAGTATGGATCGATAAAAGAAAAAAGCTGTGAAAGATGAAACATCATTTTTCGCAGCTTTTTTTGATGGCATTTTACTTTTCCCATCGTCCCGATGCGCCGCACGGGAGCACCAGACCGGTTGCGGAAACCGGAAGCCCGATCTCCTCCGCATGGACAGTTCCACCGAAATCTTTTAACGCAGTTCCAAGCATATAGGAGAGCACGGCAGGCTGAAGCCCGGTCGTGTAGGAACTGATCAGGAAGAACAGCGGGTCGTCCGAGAGCAGCTTCGCACAGAGCTTGATCAGCGGGTAGACACAGTCCTCGATCTTCCAGATCTCTCCCTTGGTGCCTCTGCCGTAAGAAGGCGGATCCATGATGATCGCGTCATAGTGGTTTCCGCGGCGGATCTCGCGCTCTACGAATTTGACGCAGTCATCTACGATCCAGCGGATCGGCGCGTCGGAAAGACCGGAGGATGCCGCGTTTTCCTTTGCCCAGGTGACCATGCCCTTTGAGGCGTCAACGTGCGTCACGCTCGCACCGGCAGCGGCAGCGGCGACCGTAGCGCCTCCGGTGTAGGCGAACAGGTTTAAGACCTTGACCGGACGGTGCGCGTTTTTGATCTTTCCGGAGCACCAGTCCCAGTTGACCGCCTGTTCCGGAAACAGTCCGGTATGCTTGAAACTGAATGGCTTTAACTGGAACGTCAGATTTTTGTACTGGATGCTCCACTGCTCCGGCAGATCGAAAAACTCCCATTCACCGCCGCCTTTTTTACTGCGGTGGTAATGCGCGTTCATCTTCTTCCAACAGCGGTTGTTCTTGGGCGTGTCCCAGATGACCTGCGGATCCGGGCGCACCAGGATATAATTTCCCCAGCGTTCCGCCTTTTCTCCCTTTGAACAGTCTATTACTTCATAATCTTTCCATTGATCTGCAATCCACATGTTAAAATCCTCTTCCTACCTAATTATATATGAAGTTATTATATCGACCGCGCGCGCCAGCGTCAATATCTTTCCGTTTCTTTCCCGGATGAAGTGTGTTATGATTACGGCATTATACATGAGGCGGAGAGAAAATGAGTACATCAGCGCTCGTGGTCAATATCGCGGTGAGCGTCTTAAGCGGGGCACCGGAACAGAAGATCATTCAGGAATTTGAAGAGGCAAACAACATGCGTTAGCTGTTTTTTAGGGCGGGAACCGGAAAAATCCCGCCCTTTTGCATGAAAAACCGGAAAAAATGGATTGTACCGGAAAAAATACAATTTCTTTGAAAAAAGTGTTGCAAAGCCGGAGGATATCCTGTATACTAGCAAGTGCTGTGACATGATAGCGTTGAAGCGCGAGGTTGCTGCCTGATATGGCAGGTTTTCCGTGGAGCGAATGTCAAGTTAGGAAACTGGCGACAAGTCACTGTACGAATCAAAGATGTCTACGAAAGGTAGAAACAACGTGTGTAAATCCGTAGGACACACACGGAGAAGTGTACAGTCACCGCTTGTCGTACTGAAGTAAAAGTGCGAAAAGGAGGCGACTTTTTTTATGGCAAGTCAAGTAATGAGAATCACGCTCAAAGCTTATGACCACGAATTAGTGGATTCATCAGCAAAAAAAATCATCGAGACTGTAAAGAAAAACGGATCACAGGTGAGTGGACCAGTACCACTTCCGACTAAGAAAGAAGTAGTTACGATTCTTAGAGCAGTACACAAGTACAAAGATTCCAGAGAGCAGTTCGAGCAGAGAACTCATAAGAGACTTATCGATATCATTGCACCGACACAGAAAACTGTAGATGCATTATCCAGACTGGAAATGCCGGCTGGTGTTTACATTGATATCAAAATGAAAGAAAAGTAAGAAAGTCAAAAATGGCAACAATCCTGAAGGGTTAATATAGAAGCAACACAACATTCTGCAAGGAATCAACATATTCGCGCTCACGCGAATTCATAGTGTTCCACTTATATGACTGTTCTAGGATGAACATGGCGTACCGGGGCTTCCCGGAGTAATACAAAGTGTTCCGCTGTAGAGAAAACAGGAGGTAAAAAGAATGAAGAAAGCTATCTTAGCTACAAAAGTCGGAATGACTCAGATCTTCAATGCAGATGGAGTTATGGTTCCGGTAACTGTATTACAGGCTGGTCCGTGTGTAGTAACACAGATCAAAACCGTTGAAAACGATGGTTACAGCGCTGTACAGGTTGGTTTCGTTGATAAGAAAGAAAAAGTTGTCAACAAAGATGCCAACGGCAAAAAAGAAATCAGAAACAGACATGGTGTAAACAAAGCTGAAATGGGACATTTCGCTAAAGCCGGTGTTTCTGGAAAGAGATATGTAAGAGAGTTCAAATTTGAGAACGCAGCAGATTACAATCTTGCAGATGAGATCAAAGCAGACATCTTCGCAGAAGGCGATAAGATCGACGCAACTGCAATCTCAAAAGGTAAAGGATTCCAGGGCGCTATTAAGAGACTTGGACAGCACAGAGGACCGATGGCTCATGGTTCCAAATTCCATCGTCATCAGGGTTCCAATGGTTCCTGCTCCACACCGAGCCGTGTGTTCAAAGGAAAAGGAATGCCGGGTCACATGGGAAGCGTAAAGGTTACAGTTCAGAATCTTGAAATCGTAAGAGTAGATGCTGAAAACAACCTGATCTTAGTAAAGGGCGCTGTACCAGGACCGAAGAAGTCTTTAGTAACAGTAAAAGAAAGCGTTAAAGTCGCTAATTAGTGCTTGATAGGAAAGGAGGAACTTACAGATGGCTAAAGTATCTGTTTATAATATGGAAGGCAAAGAAGTAGGCAGTATGGAATTAAACGATGCTGTATTCGGTGTTGAAGTAAACGAACATCTGGTACACATGGCAGTAGTTCAGCAGCTTGCAAATAATCGTCAGGGAACACAGAAAGCAAAAACACGTTCTGAAGTTCGCGGCGGCGGTAGAAAACCATGGAGACAGAAAGGAACCGGTCATGCAAGACAGGGTTCAACAAGAGCTCCGCAGTGGACTGGCGGTGGCGTAGTATTCGCTCCGACTCCGAGAGATTATTCTTTCAAAATGAACCGCAAAGAGAAGAGAGCAGCTCTTAAATCTGCACTCACATCAAGAGTTCAGGAAAACAAACTTATCGTTGTAGATGAGTTAAAGTTCGACGAGATCAAGACAAAGAAATTTGCTGAGGTTTTAAAGAACTTAAATCTTGACAAAGCACTCGTAGTATTAAACGAGAACGATGAAAAAGTTGTAATGTCCGCAAAGAACATTCCGACTGTAAAGACAACTCAGATCAATACGATCAACGTATATGATGTGCTGAAATACAACACGGTAGTACTTACCAAGGCTGCCGCAGAATCCATCGAGGAGGTGTATGCATAATGGCAAACATTCAGTATTATGATGTAATCCTCAAACCGGTAGTAACCGAGAAGAGTATGTCTGCTATGGCTGAAAAGAAATATACATTTTTCGTTCATCCGGAAGCAAACAAGACCATGATCAAAGAAGCAGTTGAAAAAATGTTCGAAGGAGCAAAAGTTGCCAGCGTAAACACCATGAACATGGATGGAAAGAAAAAAAGACGCGGCATGAAAGTTGGAAAGACTGCTAAGACAAAGAAAGCAATCGTTCAGCTTACCGCAGACAGCGCTGATATCGAAATCTTCGCTGGACTGTAAAATCAGATCCTTTAAAATCATGTACAGAAAAGTACGACAATAAATCACAAGTGAGTGCCGGGGAAACGCCTTTGGGCGTGGAACGCAGGCATGAGTATTGAAAGGAGAAACGAAATGGGAATTAAGACATATAACCCATATACACCTTCCAGAAGAAATATGACTGGCTCTGATTTCTCTGAAATCACAAAGAAGACACCGGAGAAGTCACTCGTTGTTTCTTTAAAGAAGAACGCTGGTCGTAACAATCAGGGTAAAATCACAGTTAGACACCACGGTGGTGGAAACAGACAGAAATACAGAATCATTGATTTCAAGAGAAACAGCAAGGATGGAATCCCTGCAAAAGTTATCGGTATCGAATACGATCCGAACAGAACAGCAAACATCGCTCTGATCTGCTACGCAGACGGACAGAAATCTTATATCCTTGCTCCGGCAGGACTTACAGATGGCATGACTGTTATGAGTGGTGCAGAAGCAGAAGTTAGAGTTGGTAACTGCTTACCGCTTGAAAACATTCCGGTTGGTACACAGGTACACAACATTGAATTATATGTAGGCAAGGGTGGACAGCTTGTTCGTTCCGCTGGTATGAGCGCACAGCTCATGGCAAAAGAAGGAAAATACGCAACATTAAGACTTCCGTCAGGAGAAATGCGTATGGTTCCGCTTGGATGCAGAGCTACCATCGGTGTAATCGGAAATGGTGATCACAACCTCATTAATCTTGGTAAAGCCGGACGTAAACGTCACATGGGTATCAGACCTACTGTTCGTGGTTCCGTTATGAACCCGAATGACCATCCGCACGGTGGTGGTGAAGGAAAAGCACCTGTTGGACGCCCGGGCCCATGCACACCTTGGGGTAAACCTGCTCTTGGTCTTAAGACTCGTAAGAAGAAAAAAGCTTCTAACAAGATGATCGTAAGAAGAAGAGACGGTAGAGCTATCAAATAATTAGGAGGAAAGACAATGGCAAGATCACTGAAAAAAGGACCTTTTGCAGATGCAAGCTTACTGAAGAAAGTAGACGCTATGAACGCAAAGGGCGATAAATCTGTTATTAAAACATGGTCACGTCGTTCTACAATTTTCCCATCCTTTGTTGGACATACAATTGCAGTTCACGATGGCAGAAAACATGTTCCGGTATATGTTACCGAAGATATGGTCGGACACAAACTCGGTGAGTTCGTAGCAACCAGAACTTACAGAGGACACGGAAAAGACGAAAAGAAATCCGGTGTTCGCTAGTATTTGACTTTATATTCTGTCTGCTGCCCACAAGACAGCGGACAGGTTAACCTGATATTGAGAGAAAGAGGAAAGGAGGCACTTTAAAATGGCAAAGGGACATAGAAGCCAGATAAAAAGAGCCAGAAATGAGAGTAATAGAGAGACAAGACCGTCTGCAAAATTATCTTATGCAAGAATTTCTGTTCAGAAAGCCTGCTACGTATTAGATGCAATCCGTGGCAAAGATGTACAGACAGCACTTGGTATCCTGACATACAACCCAAGATACGCTTCAAGCGTAATTGAGAAATTATTAAAATCAGCGATCGCCAATGCTGAAAACAACAATGGTATGAAAGCAGAGAACCTTGTAGTAGCAGAGTGCTACGCAAATAAGGGACCAACAATGAAGAGAATTCATCCTCGTGCACAGGGTAGAGCTTATAGAATCGAAAAGAGAATGAGCCACATTACAAT